>JACCEC010831783.1_pt1 | contig 11901 bp, 10 predicted proteins | sample 7450121 | NCBI WGS metagenome assembly JACCEC01 (sample SAMN15323455, study PRJNA562643) | freshwater metagenome | isolation source: river surface water | place: USA:Blue River Watershed | collected 2017-08-18 | reverse complement strand
TGCTCATTATTCAATTCTATGCGTATTTTTATAGACTTCATCCCAATAATTTTGATGCTTCCGTGATTGATAACATACCACAAATATAAACATTATAACTTTAAAATCAAGTAAATTGTTTATATATGTATAATTTTGTTTAAATTTTATATTTCAGATTGTAGCCCGAATTTTATTATCTTTTCTATTATCTCTAGTGCTAAAATCTATTTTATTCAATGATGGCTCTTATGATGTTTGCTTTTTTGATTCGTAGCACAAAATTTATGCTTCATTGTAACTTATTTTATAAGTTTAAAACAGATTTTCCATCAAAAAATTACTTTTTTTCTAAAAAAAGAGTTAACTTTTATAAAAAATAAAACACGCTTATTCAAACCTCTAATTTCTACCATCACTATGAAAAAAGTTCAACTATCATTATTGTCTATTCTACTCTGTTTTCAGGTATTTTCACAAAAAAAATTTGTGGCTAATCCTCAAAATATACCTAAGCAAGAGACACCAACCCTCGAAATAGGCTCAAAAGCAATAGATTTTAACCTTCCTAACTATGACGGAAAATTTTATTCTTTAAAAGATTTTGCATCAGCTAAAGCCTTGGTTATTATTTTTACCTGTACACATTGCCCTACTGCCCAAGCTTATGAAGATAGGATAAAAAAATTAGTGGATGATTATAAAAATAAGGGTGTGGCTGTTGTTGCTATTTCTCCGAATAGTCCCAATGGATTATTGTTAGAAGAGCTAGGCTATACAGATTTGAATGATGATTTCGAAAACATGAAAATAAGGGCAGAAGATAAGCAATTTAATTTTCCCTATTTGTACGACGGTGATACAGAGAGTGTTTCCATTAAATATGGTCCTGTAGCAACTCCCCATGCTTTTTTATTTGACAAAGATCGTATTCTTAGATATAATGGTCGCTTAGATGCTGTCGAAAAACCTAGTAAAGGTGCTAATGCTGAAGATTTAAGAAAAGCTATTGACGAAATATTATCAGGAAAACCAGTATCTCTACCCGTAACTAAGACTTTCGGATGTTCTGTTAAATGGGCTTGGAAAACTGAATATAATGAAAAAAATGAAAAAAACTGGACTTCCAAGCCAGTCAATTTAGATGAAATTGATACCGAAGGAGTGAAAAAGCTAGTCCGTAATGAAGATTCTGATAAATTAAGATTAATCAATGTTTGGGCAACTTGGTGCGGTCCTTGTATCATTGAATATCCAGATTTTTTAGAAATTTACCGAATGTATGGTGCTAGAGATTTCGAATTTATATCAATTTCTGCTGACAAATTAGATAAAAAAGAAAGAGCATTGAAATTTCTAAAAGAGAAACACTCTGGAGTGAAGAATTATATTTTCAAAGATGAAGACATCTACAAACTTATTGAGGCTATCGACCCGAAGTGGAATGGAGCTTTGCCATATACATTATTAGTTGAACCCAACGGAAAAGTCATTTATAGTACGCAGGGAAGTATAGAAAGCCTGAAGTTGAAAAAAATAATCGTAGAACACCCTAAAATGGGAAGGGTCTATTAACCAAAAAGGGAGCTTTATTAGCTCCCTTTTTCTTATATAATCGTGAAATTAATTCGGTATATAGTCAATCAAACCGAAAGTAAAGTACCTAACAATAATACTAACCAAACTCTGAACTCCGGAATTTGTCTTCCAAATATTTTCTGTATCTAATACATCTAATCTTTGTTGATTCAATAATTCCTTAGAGTTTGTTCCAAGTACAAGTGTCTTTTTTTGTTCGATGGTATTGGTAGGAAAGCCAAAACCCATAGAAGTATAAGACACTAAAGCTAATGATAGAATTAAATAGAACTTTTTCATTTTTCACAGTCTATTGATGATGGAACAAATATAAGGAAATAAATTAGTATTATGCAATACATAGTACTATATTTATTTTTAACTAGATGCAAAAAATTATTAAAAGGTTGCATAAAAAAAGCTATCGATTTGATTCGATAGCTTTTTTTGTCATATTCACATAGAAAATAGATTAATATTCCCACAAATTATGCTCAAACTCCATCAACTCATGTTCGAGCTGTTGAGATTTCAACAATCCTTCTTTAGGTGATTTATAAATATCATCTAAGTAACTATCCATAGCATTAGCCTTTTTGATAATTTTTCCATGAAACAATCTCAATTCAAAAGCATCTGCCAAATTTTTATGAGCGGCAACATTCGAGGCATTGTACCAAGTACATTTAGGGTTAGTTCTGAAATATCTCTCCAACTCTTTATATTTCAATGTACAAATAGGTCGATCGAATCCCAATGAAGTTTGCTCAGCTGGAATAACCAAAGTAATTGCTTGAATATCAAAATACTGACGTGAGCGTTGTTTATCAAAAATCCAATCTTCTCTTAGTATAATTGAAGTTAATTGCGACGGAAATACCTCCACTCCTCCACTCACCAAGGAAGTGGTAGGACTTTCTTTTTTATCATCATTACCAGCACCACTATCAGTACCTCCACCCCAGCCATCATCACCTGAGTCAGAGAAACCAGCTTCTTGTTCTTCTTTAGACAAGCCACCACCTTCAATTTTCATCAAGAGGCGTTCATTAAATTCATCAATAGTTAATTTTCTTGTCAAAGAATCATTATCAAAAGCATCTACTAAACCTGCTTTCACAGCATCTATTAAATGTTTTGTAATTTCATTACCTTTGGCAAACAATGGTTGATTTTGCTTTTCTTTCAAATCAACTCTTCTCCATAAAGTCGTTTTGTACATTACATTTTCTTCATGAATCGGACGTAATGACAAAGGATTCAGGTAATTATTCGACTTTTCCTGAGCAAATGACAATTGGCTGATAATCAAAGATATCCCTAAAGCGAAGCCCTGTATTTTTTTCATAAATCGATTATATTTTAGATTAATTGAGCGGAATAGTAAAGAATAAATCGCCTACATCTACTGTTTCGACTTCTCCTTTAAAATTCTTACGCTCTACTCTTTTTATTACAATTACATAACGGTCGCCTGCTTGTGCTTGTTGTGCTAAGCCAGAAATATTTGCTTCGCCCGAATATGTATTTCCTCCTATTTTTCTTGAACCACGAGCCAAATTAACCTCAAACTCTGCCACTCTAAAATTTGCATCTTCTGGGTTAGTAGATTTGAAAGATTCGTCCGCAATAGCTCTAGCACTCAGCACTCTCAATCCCGATGCAGCCGCCCCTCTTCTTTCATCAATAGGAGAACCATTTCCAAACATCTTAATGGTAGGTTTAGGTACTCTTCTAACAGGGAAAGGGAATGTTTGCAGCGTAATTCCATTATTTTCTACATTCATAGTAACTTTTGCAGAATTAGGGACAATCGTCACTTTTCCACTTCCACCAGGAACAAATTCAGCTCCCGAACCACTAAATGATGGGCTATATAAGCTACCCAATCCTGGAGAATAAGTAACTAATCTATTAGCACACTTGAAGTAAAGTGCAGGCATAGAAGCTGTTTCGATTTGCACTGAAGGCTTCAAGACTGTATATTTTTCTTCTTTTTCTACACTTTTCATCGATCCATCTGGAGCTGGATAAGAAACCAATGCTTTGTATGAACGTGTCAATTGGCCATTTTTATCAAATTCCCCTCCAGTTGCAGTAATTTCATATAATCCCTTTCCATCTCTTACAGGAACCGCCGAACCATTAATACTGATTCTTGGTGTAATTGACTTAGAATAAGCTCCAATAGCTACTTCAGCTCTATATTTCTGACCAGCAACAACCGATCTGGAATCAGGAATAACTACGGCGAATATTTCATCAAATTTAATTTCTTTCAAACCTACCAAGCTAGCCAAATAATCCAAAACTTCGCCCTCTAATCTGCGAACTTCCGATTGTTTCTGACTTAAAACAGCCAAAGCAGCAGGTACGGGAGTTTGTGCAAAATATAATTCCGAAAAGTCCTTACTTCGAGTAATATTATCAGATTTTGCTAAAATTGGATCTTCTGCAGCATCTATCGCTAAAGCAGGAAATTTTGTGTTGGGAGCTCCATATTTTTGAATTTCCGTAACAAAAGCATTGAGTTTATTTTTCAATTCATAGCCCTTTCCATTTTTGGCATTACCAACCATCAATACAGCTACTTTTTCCTCCTCGGATGGGTTCTTCACTCCACCAGTTTCAGCATCAAATCCACCTCCGGCAGCAACAATTTCCGACTTCAATGAAGCAATATAATTGTCTATTTGATTGGTTAATTCTCTTACTTTGACAGCCTTTTGAAGTACTTCATTATATTGGGCTCCGCCCGGTTTTTCCTGAATTTCTTTCCTTATCGCATTGACTGCCTTTTCATTAGCTCCATTAGCAGAAGAATTTGCTTTTTCCAAACTATTATTCAATAATTGAAACTTTTGTAATAAAGCATTACTTACTTGAAGAGCTAACATTGCCGTCAGAACGAGATACATCATATTGATCATCTTCTGACGTGGTGATTCCTTTCCACCTGCCATATACTAAATTAAATTATACGGTTAGTAATTTTTTTATATAAACGAAATGATATTTATCTTATCGAAAAATGTCTTAATTGCCTCTCATAGCAGACAACATACTTCCATAAACATTGTTTAAAGAAGAGAGATTTCCTGTCAATTTACTCATCTCTACCTTGAATTGCTGAGCTTCTCTCGAGGCATCTGCCATATCCTGCATAGCATTAGTCAAATTACCATAAAAAGCATTCATGGCTTTCAAATGCTTGTTAGTATCTTGTAATTCAAGCTCATATACCGCATTTAACGCACCCATGTTTTGGGTGATTTTAGTAAATTGTGTACGATAATCTTGTGCATCTCTTGTCGCATCTGCCATGCTGTTCATAGCATTTACTGCAGAACCATAAGCTGCATTCATAGCAACAACTTGGTTAGATGCTACTTTGACATTTTTTGCATATTCAGAAGTTGCGACAGTAGCATCTGTTAAATCTGACATTTTTGAAACTTGGCTAGTCAAATTCTGAATGCCACTTCTTAATCCGTCGAATATATCTGGAGAAATACGAGCATTTGCAAGCATGTCATCCATTTTCGCAGTAAGTCCAGCTCCTTGCATAGATACAGCTGCTCTCTTAGGAGCTTCTCCTTGAAAATCATCTGCTAATTCTGGATAAACTTTTTCCCATTGGTATTCAGTTGCCGGACGAAGAAACGATTGCAGTGCATAAATTAAGAAAATCAAAGCTTCTGTTCCCAAACCAATTGGTAACATAAAATTAGCCCAATCGTAGTGCATAATTTTACCTAAAGCCCCTAAGATTACGACTGATGCCCCTGCACCATAAAAAAACGGAATGATTCTGTCCCAAAATAAACTAGTACCGTTGCTATTTGCTGCCATTTGTTCAAAAAGATTTAATAATAAGCCTAATATATAAGTAGTTAATCTAATATTTTTTCAATAAAAATTCATTGTAGTTGATTCTCGACAATAAAAAACGAAGTCAAGGACTTATTTATTAGCCCATGACTTCGTTATCAAGATTATTCTCGACCTGGAACACTTCCCAAGCGATCCATTACGCATCGGAATCCAATATAAGAACGTCTTTCATTTCTGAATTCATACGTACGTGTACCTGTTTCCAAGAAATAAGCAACATCTTTCCAAGACCCTCCCTTAATAATTTTGCGAGGTTCGTTTTCGTCATCATATACAGGGTTCAAATCCCAAGTAACAGGCATATACGATTCTGCATACGAATCTTGACACCATTCTGCCACATTACCTGCCATGTTATATAATCCGTAATCATTTGGATTAAAAGAGTTTGCTGGAGCTGTATAAGTATAACCATCAGCACGAGCATTTCCACGATAAGGCTTGAAGTTAGCCAAAAAACATCCTTTTCCATTGGCTACGTAAGGGTTACCCCAAGGATACTTTGCCCCCTCTTTACCACCACGAGCTGCCCATTCCCATTCTGCCTCAGAAGGCAATCTAAATCTAGGCGATTTAAATAAATTTTTCTGAGTTCTATTATTGTTCAATAATTGAGTTCTCCATTTACAAAAATAAACAGAAGCATCCCAACTGACACCAACTACCGGATACATATCATAAGCAGGAGATGAATAATAATATTCTGTCATCTGGTCACCATTATGATAGGTAAAATCCTTTGTCCAAACTGCCGTATCGGGATAAAGCGTGGACATAATAAATTCTTCACCCAAAACAGAAACTGAGTCTGCGAGCATAGAATTCATAAATTGACGATACTCATGATTGGTAATTTCCGTATCATCCATATAAAAAGGCACAATTGTAACCCTTTTATTCATTGAAATACGAGAAGACATCACGTCCTCATCTGCCTGACCCATCATCAATGATCCTGATGGGATTAGCACCATGCCCTCCGGTGTTGTTTGTTTATAGCCTTTTCTTGCCGATGCCACAAGCTCTCCTTCACGAATACCATCCATACCGGTATCTTTGCCTGAAGGGTTTTTACTTTTCTTCCCGCCAAAAATTTTCCCTATAGGGTTTTTGCCAGAAGAACCGCAACTTTGCATCATAATGATTGGAGCAATCACTAATAAACTTTTCAAAAAGGTATTCAAAATTCTTTTGCTCATAGCCGAAAACAAGTTGATATTTTGTTTTTTGGGTGAAAATAAAACTCATGTAATTTAAACGAGCCTGCAAATACATTATTGCATCTTGCCACAAAGTTATGAAAAAAAACTAAGTTTTGCTGATATATTAAACTACAAAGCAATTATTAAGCCAAAAAAATAAATCTTAATAAATTATCTGTTCAGAATTACCAAAAAGGTATTTTAAAATGTACCATTCAAGAATATTTTTTTATTCATATCGGTATCTTGGTGTACGAATAATAGATTTTTTACCTATTTTGGGTGGAGAAAGTGCATAACTTAGTAATACTTCATGAGAAGTGGGAGCTTTGGCATTTTTACCTATTAAAGTTAAATCTATTGCATAAGAAATCCTCAAAGTATTCTTAATCAAGTTTGCTCCTAATAATCCTGATAGAGCATCACCCATACGATAACTCGCCCCTACCCAATAATTCGAGCGATAAGTTAGGATACCTCCTCCTTCAAAAGAGGTTGTTTTTAAATCCGATTTAACGATAAGCATCGGACTAAAATCAAGTGAATACGATACTCCTAAGAGGGCACTTGCTGTCAGATAAGCACTTCTATTAACCTGAAAAGCAGTATTTCCCGTTCCCAAGCGAAATTTTGGTTGTGTCAGGTGATTCATAGAAATACCGATAGTATATGAAGAATTTTGTAACATAACACCAGCCCCAAAATCAGGAACCATTTGTCCGACACGCCCAGAAGCTAAAAGTGGGTCATTATCTTCCCTAGGCCGTAGCTTTCCAAAATCAATTCCTCTGGAAAATAAGCCTGCATTTATACCAAAAGAAAGCTTACTTACGCCAATAGGCAATTGATACGCATAAGAAAATTTCATATCTCTTTGCGTTGATGCTCCAATTTTATCATTCACCAAAGTAATACCTAATCCGCTATTGATACCTTTTATTGGCATTGATACCGAAAAAACTTGAGAAATCGGAACTCCACTATTTCCATCAAATGTACTCTGGTAACCCAAATATTGTGTGCGATAAATTGCTTGAAATCGTGTAAAATTCTCATTGCCCGCAGCTGCTGGATTGATTGTCATTTGATTATACACATAATGACTAAACTGAGCATCTTGTTGAGCTTTTACAAAATACGGAAAACAGAACAAGAAAATGAATATTTTTTTCATAGGTTGTAGAGCAATAGCATTTTCCAAATATATAAGTTTATTGATTAAAACTTGAGTATAAATGTAAATGTTTTTTTATCGAAACGACAAAAAACTAAAAATCATCTTGCAATTTATAGAAATATTTGGTTTTCCGTATATTAAAAATAATTAAAGGCCGAACTTTTTACGTTCAGCCTTTAAAAACTATTAGAGCAATTTTTAAATATTATTTGCTTTTTTTATATAAAGCTCTAAAGCTCCTGTCATAGAAGGTGCATTTGGCAAAGGAGCTTCAATATCTAAAATATATCCTGCATCACGAATAGCCTTGGCTGTTGTAGGGCCAAAAGCAGCTAATCGGGTGTTATTTTGCTTCCAATCAGGGAAATTAACCTCAAGAGATTTTATTCCAGAAGGACTAAAGAAACAGATAATATCATAGAATACATCTGTCAAGTCCGATAAATCAGCCGAAACAGTTTCATACATGATGGCTTCCGTCAGATGCAAATCATTACGATTCATCAGATTAGGAATATCATTACTACGAATATTCGAACAAGGAAACAAAAACTTTTCAGTTTTATGTTTAAGAATTAATGCTTCTAGATCAGCCGCTGTTTTTTGACCTACAAAAATTTTTCTCTTACGAATTACAATATATTTTTGAAGATAATTGGCAGTTTGTTCAGAAATACAGAAATATTTCATATCAACTGGCACTTCAATCCGTAATTCCTTCGCAATTCTGAAGAAGTTATCAACAGCATTTCGACTCGTGAAAATAATGGCTGTATGAGCCAAAATATCAATTTTCTGACGTCTAAAATCTCGATGATCGATACCCTTCACTTCAATAAAAGAGCGAAAATCAACCTTAATATTATACTTTCTTGCCAACTCAAAATAAGGAGACTTATCATCTGCTGGCTTAGGCTGACTTACTAAAATACTCTCCACTTTGCGGAGACGATCTTGAACCAAATTTTCTAATACTTCACTCATCCAAATTGCGGGTTTTCAAATATAAATAAATATTCTAGATTCCCATTAATCAACTAACAAATAGTCTTGCGGGTATTATTTTATTTTTTGCTTACAGCAAATAAAAACACATTCAATCGAGAAAATACATTACGATGCAAATCTTATCCCTAAAATAATGGGCAATAATTCTACAATGCAAAGGTACGAAATTAAATAAAAACTTTGTACGCTACCACTACGAATTATTGTCATATATATCAGAACAAACCTCACTATATAAAATGCAAGCACCGGTGTAAACAAATACGAGTACCAATCTATGTCTGTTGGCAAATAAGATATATACAAAGCAAACAAGATTAAAACTAAGGTAAGATAAAATAATATAGACGATTGTATTATTTTGAAATAGTGTAAATCAACAAACTTTTCCAAATTAAAAACCTGCCCGATAAGACTTATAAAAAAATATTTTAAAGTCAAAATAACAAAGACGACCAATGTCATTCTAAAATAATTCGACATCAATACACCAAATGTATCCCCTTCTTGTAAAATAATCTGTCCTCCAAACAAATCAATCCCTTTGCTTTTTAAAAGCATATAGAATACAGACATAATTAGACTCAATAGAAACACAAAAGACATATTCATTCTGTTGAGAGGCTTACTGATTAAAAATGACTGCTCACGGATAAGCGTTGTCATTAAATCATTAAAATTGAAATATCTTTGATAAGCTCTTACGTATGAAGTTGATAAAAAGGCAAATGCAACAAACACAATCAACGAAGTAATTACCAGAAACGAACGATAAGGGGATTGTGTCCGAGGTTTAGCAATAATTTTAGAGCCTGAAGCAGCAATAGCACGCTGTGTCTCATTATTTTTATAGCCTAAATACAGTTTTTTATCATCGATATCATTCGAACCATATAAGGTTACATAGATTACAGGCTGCTTATAAATTCTATATAAGCTATCGACGTCCATTACAATCCATTCTTTGGCTGTAATTTTCTGACGCATCGAGCCGTTGATAAATAGTGCATTATCAGATTTTTTGGCATGAATAATTAGCTTATAGCCATTTTTATTCTGAATATCGCAAAACGCAGTATGTGAAGTATAACCCACATGCTGTTCTTTGATGTATGGCACATATAGCTTCATTCGGTCATTATAGACCTGCCAATCATCTTGGTAGTCATGTACCAAAAAATATTCGTTCTTCGGTCCGACAGATGATGCGAATACATCGGACGAAAACAACAATAAAATGATGTAAAAAATCTTCTTCAAAGCCTATCCTCAATTTTTTTACAAAATTAAAAAAAAAAGGTCAGACTTTTTAAGTCAGACCCTTTGTTTTAAAAAATTATTATTTTTAAGCTTTTCCTAAAGCTTTCAACATAGTTGCACCAATATCTGCCGGAGATGCCACCACATGGATGCCACACTCTGCCATGATTTTCATTTTTGCAGCAGCAGTATCGTCTGCTCCACCTACGATTGCCCCTGCATGACCCATACGGCGACCTTTCGGTGCTGTTTGACCAGCGATAAATCCTACAACAGGTTTGGTTCCATTTTCCTTAATCCAACGAGCAGCTTCAGCTTCCATACCTCCACCAATCTCTCCAATCATGACAATACCTTCTGTTTCAGGATCATTCATCAATAATTCAACAGCCTCCTTCGTGGTTGTTCCGATAATTGGGTCTCCTCCGATTCCAATAGCAGTTGTTTGACCAAGACCAACTTTAGTCAACTGATCTACAGCTTCATAAGTCAATGTACCTGATTTTGATACTACTCCGATTGTACCTTTTTTAAAGATAAAGCCTGGCATGATACCGACTTTACACTCTTCTGCTGTGATTACTCCTGGGCAGTTTGGACCTATTAACGTTACATTTTTACCTTGAATATAAGACTTTGCAGTGACCATATCTTTCGTCGGAATTCCTTCCGTAATACAAACAATCACTTTAATTCCCGCATCAGCGGCTTCCATGATGGCATCTGCTGCAAATGCAGGCGGCACAAAAATAATTGATACATCTGCTCCTGTACTTACTACTGCTTGCTCCACAGTATTAAAAACAGGGCGGTCAAGATGTAATTGCCCTCCTTTTCCTGGAGTAACACCACCTACGACATTTGTGCCGTATTCAATCATTTGACTCGCATGAAAACTACCTTCCGAACCGGTAAAACCTTGTACGATTACTTTTGAGTTTTTATTTACAAGAACGCTCATTATTTCGTATATTTTGAATTTTACGTAAAAGTACTTTGATTTGAGAAAAGTACAAAAAAAAATATCGAATATCCGTAAATTAAATCAAAAAAAATCATTTAATATACTGATAAACAAATACTTACATCCTTATATATTTTGCTAAAATTTTATAGTTATCTCTCTAAAAAGCAAATATTTAATATAAAAACAAAGAAAAAGTCTCCTCTAAAATAGAGGAGACTTTCTACAATTTAGATAGCATCGTAAGTTAAAAAACCTTTGATAATGTAAAGAAACTCTTGATTTTTCAAAAATTTCAGTTCAAATCAAATTTATTAGGAAAGCAAATTAAAATTATTTATATAGATAGTCAGCCTAATGCTTCAACACCAAAAAAACAATCTTAAAATTTCTAGGACAGCACAAAAATCGAATCTATTTATTGGGAAGACGGATTTGATAATGTTCAACAAAAATTTGCTTTGCTTGAACATTACAAAGGTAGATATATAAATAACATCAGAAAATACCATAACTCCGTGATTTTTCAGGAAATTTTATTTTTTTTGAAAAATTTTTCTCTCACCAACTTACAGTATAGTTTGTGTATTTTAAGTATTTTAGCAAAAAAATAGCCTTGAACATCATTTAGCCATGAAAAAAACTATCGTCCTACTTATTCTACTGACTCTATTTAAACATCATGTAATAGGACAAAGTATTATTCAGGTAAATGAAAACTTGAGAAAATTAGATATTCAAACCCATAGTTTATATTGGATTGATGATGATTATCATCAGAAAGATATTCATCAAATCATTCAACAAAAATTCCAACCTCTAAAAAATATCAATACGCT
>JACCEC012901808.1_pt1 | contig 11903 bp, 9 predicted proteins | sample 7450121 | NCBI WGS metagenome assembly JACCEC01 (sample SAMN15323455, study PRJNA562643) | freshwater metagenome | isolation source: river surface water | place: USA:Blue River Watershed | collected 2017-08-18 | reverse complement strand
TGTTGGACTGCATTCAACAACATGTCGAAAACACCATGTTAAAAAAACAGAAGGGTAACTCCATGCTAGATAGCTTCTTTAAAATCAGTCAGCGTGGCTCAACCGTAGCTCGTGAAGTTCGTGGCGGCGTCGTCACATTTTTCACAATGGCTTACATAGTTGCGCTAAATCCACTAATCATCGGTCTTGCAAAAGATGCTGATGGTAAATACTTAGGCGGCGGAGATGCACCAAATCTCGCACTTGTTGCTGCTGCAACTGCATTAATTGCAGGAGTCATGACAATCCTGATGGGTGTTGTGGCGAATTTTCCATTAGCAATTGCAACTGGTCTAGGTTTAAATACCTTTGTTGCCGTTGGTATTGCATCAAAGATGAGTTGGGCCGATGCGATGGGCTTAATTGTCCTTGAAGGTCTAATTATTCTGATACTAGTTTTGACTGGCTTCCGAGTTGCGGTATTCCGCGCTGTGCCAAGTCAATTAAAGATAGCAATCTCTGTAGGTATTGGCTTATTCATTGCCCTAATCGGTTTAGTCGACGCAGGTTTCGTTCGTCGTACGGGTACCGGACCGGTTCCAGTAACTTTAGGCGATAACGGAACATTGGTTGGCTGGCCGGTCGTCGTGTTTACATTTGGTTTAATACTGATGATTGGCTTGATCGTTAAGAAGGTAAAAGGCGCACTTCTTATTGGTATTGCCTTAACAACAGTAGTTGCTGTAATCGTGGAATCAGCATTTAAAATTGGACCGTTTGTTGGACCAAATGGTGTTAACCCTAAGGGCTGGAATTTAAATGTTCCAGCAGTTCCTGAATCAGTAGTTGCGACACCAAAATTCGATCTACTCGGAGAGTTTAATCTGCTAGGTGGATTTGATCGTATCTCTTTAGTTGCAGCTGCCTTATTGGTATTCACATTACTTCTAGCTGACTTCTTTGACACCATGGGTACTATGACGGCAATCGGTGCTCAAGCCGGCCTAGTGGATCGTGATGGCAATGTAGAAGGTGCCGAAAGAATCTTGTTAATTGATTCAATCGCCGCAGCAGCTGGTGGTGCTGGTTCAGTTTCATCTAATACTTCTTATATTGAATCAGCTTCAGGCGTTGGCGAAGGTGCTCGTACTGGTCTTGCCTCAGTTGTTACTGGAATCTTATTCCTACTAACAACTTTCTTAGCTCCACTCGTAGCCATCATTCCTTACGAAGCAGCTACTCCAGCGCTAATCATCGTTGGCTTCTTGATGATGAGCCAGATTAAGGGAATTGATTGGGATGATCTCGGAATTTCTATTCCAGCATTCTTAACAATTATCTTGATGCCATTTACTTACAATATCTCAGTAGGTATTGGTGCTGGTTTTGTCTCCTATGTCGTAATCCGATTGTTGCAAGGTCGCACAAAGGATATTCATCCATTGATGTACCTTGTAGCCGGTTTATTCATGGTCTACTTCTTGCAATCACCAATTAATATCTGGACTGCATAAGTACTTAGATTAATTAAATGGTGGGTACCAGAAATGGTATCCACCATTTTTTTACCATTTTTCACCAATTGATTGGTGAAAGATTATCCCGCTCCAACATTTTGTTTACTGCACTAAAAGGTTTTGATCCGAAGAATCCCCGATAAGCGGAAAGTGGGCTTGGGTGAACTGAGGAAATATAATTTCCCGGGAAAAAATAACTTTGAAAACTTTGTGCCTGCTTTCCCCACAAAATTCCTTTGACGCCTCTCTTTGCCAATATTTCTATAACTTGCTTTGTAAATACTTCCCATCCGAGATCCTTATGAGTTTCATGGCCATCCCTACCAATAGTCAGAGAACGATTTAGCAACATAACTCCTTGATTTGTCCAGTCGGTTAGATCCCCATTTGTGCGAACAATACCTAAATCAGATTTCAACTCTTTAAAGATATTTGTTAAGGAGGGCGGAAACTTTGAAACCGATGACGGAACGGAGAATGCCAAACCCATCGCATGTTCGGAGTTTGGGTAAGGATCCTGACCTACAATCAAAACCTTTACTTCTTCTATCGGTACTGCAAAGGCAGAAAACACACTCTCTCTATCTGGCTGGAAATTTGAACCAATACGCTCTTCGATTAGATCTAAAGTTTCCTTATCTAAAACCTTTTGCCAATCTTTAGGAAGCAGCTCCCAAAAACTAGATTGCACGGGCAAAGTACCTGCCACCCTCACTCTGGACTGAAATTCTCAATCCATAAGCTTGTGTCATAAAAGCGTCGGTTAAAACTCTTTCAATTGCGCCCTGAGCAACCACTTCTCCATCCTTTAACAAAAGTGCGTGCGTAGTCCCTACGGGAATCTCTTCAATGTGGTGGGTAACAATTACTGTCGCAGGTGAAAGTGGATCTGTAGCTAGCATCTCTAGCCTCTTCAATAGATCTTCACGACCTCCGAGATCCAAGGATGAGGCAGGCTCGTCAAGTAATAATAACTCCGGATCAGCCATTAAAGCCCTAGCAATTTGTACTCGCTTCTTTTCACCTTCACTTAAAGTTGAGAAAATCCGATCTCCTAATTCACGAACTCCCAAGACAGTAAGTAATGCTTTAGCTCTGGATTCATCCCACAGGTCATACTCTTCTTGCCACCGGCCAATGACTGCATACGCAGCGGTTAAAACTATATCCATCACATTCTCATCATCAGGAAAATCTTTAACAAAAGCTGATGAGGTAATACCAATCCGAGTTCTAAGTTCAAAGACATCAAATTTACCAAGTTGACTACCAAGTATCTTCACCGTGCCATTGGTTGGATGAATAAGGGTTGAACACAATTGCAACAAAGTTGTTTTCCCTGCACCATTTGGGCCAAGAATTACCCAACGCTCACCTGTGTTAACTTGCCAATTTATAGGGCCAAGTATTTGCCGATCTCCACGACGCACAACTACTTCGCTAAAATCAAATATTGTGCTCACAAGATCAAAAGATACCCGCTGAGAGCGTATAAACCGTTAATCTGAGCACATGAGCGTGCCAGATAGAGCAAATTTTACAGCTCTTATTTTGGTCTCTGGAATCGATCGTCCTGGCATAACCTCAACGGTGATCAATAAATTGGCTGAATTTTCCATCGACATTTTAGATATGAAGCAAATTGTCGTGGCAGATCGATTACTTCAAACAATTCAAATCAAGTTATTGCCGGATCACGCCTTGGCGCTTGAAGAAGATTTACAAAAATTAGCCGAAGAAACCGATGTTGATATAGCTATTGATTTTACACAAATAGAATCAACGGGCATAGATAAGAAGAAGGCCTTCTTTATGTTGGTTGAAAATCATCTCGATCCAAAACGCTTGGCTTTCTTAACAAATTTTATTCAATCAGTTAATGGGAATATCACCAGCATGGAAATTGAAAAGATCGAGAACCTGACCTCTTTAACATTTCAGGCTGATTTCTTAACCTTCGATTTTAAGGAAATCAAGCAAAAGGTTAAGGATTTGGCCTTACAAAACAATTTGGATATTTATTTTGACACAGAATTACTTAATAATGGTGATCGTAAGTTATTTGTTTTTGACATGGATTCTACCTTGATAGGACAGGAGGTAATTGATGCAATTGCTGAAAAGGCTGGTGTATTTAAAGAGGTTGCTCAAATAACTGCAAACGCTATGGAAGGCAAATTAGATTTCATTGCGTCACTCAAGCAAAGAGTTTCATTGTTGAAAGGAACTCCAGTGAAATCACTTTCTGAAGTGACTGCTTCCCTAACCTTCAATCCGGGTGTTCTCGAAACAATTAGTCAAATCAAAAAAGCCGGACATAAAGTTGCTGTAGTTAGCGGTGGATTTACCAATGTAATCTCTGAGGCTTTGAAAGATCTTAAGATTGATCATATTTATGCCAATGAGTTAGAGATAAACGAAGGAAAACTAACAGGAAATTTAACTGGTGAAATCATGGATGCAACGGGTAAAGCCAACTCCTTAAAATTATCTGCGGCATTCGAAAACATCCCGTTGAGCAATGTAGTCGTTGTCGGGGATGGTGCAAATGATTTAGAAATGATGGCCATCGCTGGACATAGTTTTGCCTACAATGCCAAGCAGATAGTTAGAGAAAGGGCTGAAACAACAATTTCTCACCCTGATATGAGAGCGGTCTTATTGTTTGTTGGAGTTAAATAAACTCGGCATTTGCTAATGCCCGTAATTTTCTAACCATAAATCCAGGATCATCAGATTTATAAACTGCACTGCCCGCAACAAAACAATCAGCTCCTGCTTTTGCTGCAATAGCAATCGTACTCTCTGAAATTCCACCATCTACTTGAATAAGTATGTCGGATCCCGACAATTTGTTTATTGCGATCCTAGCCCGCTCAACTTTCTCCATCTGTTCAATCATGAAACTTTGCCCACCGAAGCCAGGCTCAACTGTCATTACAAGTAACATATCTATTTCGGCAAAGAATGGCGCGACCACATCCAAATCAGTTTTAGGTTTAATCGCAATACCAACCTTTGCGCCATTTGCCCGAATACCTTTTATCGTTTCAGATACATTTCTTGATGCTTCGAAATGGAAGGTTACAGATTTCGAACCGATCTCGGCATATCTAGGTGCTAACTCATCTGGGTTTTCAATCATAAGATGAGAATCAACTGGAATAGGCGTATACGCGATGATCTCGCTCGCTTTTTGCAAATCAAAGGTTAAATTTGGTACAAATAAATTATCCATAATATCTAAATGCAATGAATCGGAAAATTCTGAGATCTTTAATATCTCATTCTCTAGATCGTCAAAGTTAGCATTCAAAATGCTGGGATTAATATGGGCGACCAATTTTTTCTCCATATGATTATTTAATCAATCTTTTGCAGAAAAGCAATGAACATGCAATCAGATTGATTCAAATGTGTCCATAACTGGACAGTTCCATCTGCATTTATCCCATCTTGATTTGCCCCATCAAGGGAGGCAATATTCAGGAGCTGCATATCATCATGATCAGCTAAGAAATTTGCTACCTGCGCTTTTGTTTCCGAAATATGTGGTGAGCAAGTGACATAAGCAATTATGCCAAAAGGTAATAACAACTTATAGGCACTTTCTAGGAGTTGATGTTGAATCGAAACTAACTCCTTTAAATCTGATGGCTTTTTTCGCCAACGCGCTTCTGGTCTACGCCGAAGTGCACCAAGTCCGGTACATGGTGCGTCAACTAATATTCGATCAAATTTTCCATCAAAATTATCGGATTTAGTTCCATCAAATGAAACAACGATCTCATTTCCAATAACTCGCTTCACTAATTCGGCGCGATGAGGAACTGGTTCATTTGCTAAGAAATAAACATTATCTTCTATAGATTTTAAAGAGTAATAAAGATATGCAGCTTTACCACCCGGCCCTGCGCACATATCCAACCATTTCAATCCTGGTTTCCAGGTTGCTAGGAAATCTTCAACAACAATCTGCGAGCCTCGGTCTTGTACACCCGCTCTTCTCTCAACTACTGGAGCAAAATCCGATGGTGCACCTTCTATCGTAAACCCTTTCTTAGTCTTTTCTATTTTTTTTGCACCATATCCAAGAAATTCTGCCTCAGTGGATTTGGTTGGCCAGGCAACAATGTCAGGTTTGGCAGGTTGATTATCGGCTGCGAGTAGTTGTTCGACAAACTCCCAATTCTTTAACTGATCATAAAAAGCATTCACAATCCAAACTGGATGACTGAATTTAATACTTAATTTTTCCGCTTCCGGAAGTAAATCAAGGTCGGAACTAGTTATCTCGGCTGCGGAAACCTTCCGAAGAATGGCATTTACATAACTCGATTTAGAATCACCAGAAACCTTCCTCGCTACTTCTACAGTTTCGCCAACAGCTGCATGATCAGGGATTCTCATCTGAGTTAATTGGTATATACCCATTCGAAGTAAATCTTGAATTTTAGGATCTAATTCATTAAACGGGCGATCTGTAAATTTGCTTGCAATGTGATCTAGAAGTCCTTGCATTCTTAATGTGCCGTAAGCCATCTCGGTAGCAAGATTGCGATCCTTGGCATTTAACTTGCTTTTACCAAGCAGATCGGGCAAGCGAATATTGGCATAAGCGCCTTCGCGATTGACCTGTGATAGAAGTTCAAAGACCAACAATCTTGTTGCATCTGGATTAGGTTTACGCAAAGGTGAGGTTACCTTTATCTTGTAAGCCATTAAAGAACTCTTTACCTGTCATCTCCTTGCGACCATCAGGAATCACTTTATGAATCAAAAGGTCGGAACTCGCGGTGCCTACTATCAAAGATTGGTCAATCAGAGAAAAGGCTCCTGGTGACAATGATTTAGTTAAAGCCCTTTCCATGTGAGATATTTTTAATTTATTGTTCAAAAATTTTGTAAATACTCCAGGATTTTCTCCGATTGCTCTGTACTGATTAAATATTTCATCCGCCGATCTATGCCAATCTATTGCCCCATCTTCCTTATTAAACTTTGGTGCAAATGAAACATTTGAATTCAATTGTGCAATTGGTTTGGATCCTTGAGATATCAGTTCCAGCGTTCGGTCTAACAGCTCTACTCCTACAAGATTTAAACGGACCAATAACTCACGGGTCTTTTCATTTGAATCTATCTTGATCTCTTTCTGTAGATATATTGGACCACTATCCATTCCAGCATCGAGTTTGAAAACAGAAACTCCAGTTATTTCTTCGCCGTTTAGAATAGCTCGCTGAACGGGAGCTGCCCCACGATACTTTGGCAAAAGGGAGTAATGAAGATTTATGGCTCCATACCGCGGTTTGTTGATCACATCATTCTTCAAAATATGCCCATATCCAACAGTTATCAGTAAATCAATTTGATTTTCACTAATAATTTTAAGCAAGTGAGAACTATCAGCCGGCTTGACCAAAATTACATTCTTCCCACGACACCAAGAGCTGACAGCATTTTCAACTATTGATTGCCCGCGACCTGTAGCCTTGTCTGGGTTTGTGATTACAACCTCTAAATTAAACTTCTTATTTTCGTATAAGAAATCTAATACTGGCAATGACACCTCTGAGGAAGATGCCAGGGCAATCTTCACTAACTATATTCCTAAACCAAATGTATTATGCGGCGATACCTTAATTTGAGGTTTTATTCCCTGTTCAGTTGCTAATCCGAACCACTCCGAATCACGGATTTCTTTCATGGCATTCTTTCTATTTTCGCTACTCAAACGATCAATAAATAAAACACCATCTAGGTGATCGGTTTCATGCTGTAATGCTCTAGCAAGTAGTTGAGTGCCCTCTACAACAATAGGTTCGCCATGCATGTTAAAACCCTTGGCAACCGCTCTAAATGCTCGTGGTGTTTGATACACCAAATCTGGAAAGGATAAGCAACCTTCTTCACCCTCTTGTAACTCATCACTTAAATCCAGTGATGGGTTTACTAAGTGACCAACCTCGTCATCAACATCCCAAACAAAAACTCGCAGCGGAACTCCGATTTGTGGCGCTGCTAATCCAGCCCCTGGCGCATCCTGCATAGTCTCGATTAAGTCTTTTACCAAACCCCGAAGCTCTTTATCAAAATCAATAACCTCACTTGCGGGTGTAACCAAAACTGGATCACCAAATAATCGAATCGGTTGGATAGCCATGATCTAATGATACTTCAACTACTAGTTAAATATCGTACTGATCAAAACGGTATGCAAAAACTGGCTTACCCTTAAGCAATTGAATCTTTACAACATCCTGCATTTCACCCACGAAATCTGCAGCACTTTCAATATCAATTCGGACGATAATTTTGGCTCCGCCATCCTGGGTGGAAGTTGGACCAGCAACAAGATACCTTTCAGATTTTTTTAGATTTTCAGCGAAGGTAGATATAGCCTTTTCTTCTCCCCGTATTTCGCAAGTTCGAAAGAATGGTGGTAATCGAGAAATTTTTCTAGCTTGCAAAGAGTTGGATGATGAAGTTTGCTTGAGGAGCATCTGCTGTGTCATCGGGTGATTGTTTGCTAGGGATATGTACAGATAACCTTTATCTATAACTCTGCTCATAAGTTCAAACCAATTATGTTTAAGCAACTCTTCAGATCGTAATGTTGGTTGATTATATAATTGCTCACCATCCAATAGAATTACCGCCGCATAGTTAATGATTGGTTCACAACCTCGAGAGCTAACAATCACTTGATTTTCATAAGATTTACTAAAATCATCATGATCATTGAATATCTTGCGTACCGGTGCGCCAGGAATAGATCTAGCTATCTCCTCCGCCGTTCGATCCAATCCTTTTGATATAACAAATGGTTTCGCATCATTACAAAATTCACAACGCCAATCCTTAAACTCCTTATCGCATAAATAACAAATAGGCGAAGAGTTGGCGCTCTTTATCTGTAACTTTCCGCCACATTTACAGTTGGCCATACTTCGACACTTACTGCACAGAAATACATTAGCGTATCCTTTGGCAGCCACTGAAACTAGAACATCGCCTTTTTGAATTGCTTTTTTTATTGTGGGTATGAATGAATCTCTGCCATTTGTAACGACATAATTTAAGTCAGAAGCTGATTTTATCTCCAGTTTCTTTATCCAATTTAAATCAATTAAGCGCTGGATTTCAAATGATGGTGATGAATTAAAAAAGAATAATGAAGTTGAAACATCTCTCAACAAACTCACATCTCGTGTATTCCATCCGGGTGAACGTAACTCGTAATGAGATCGGTCGTTGTCATTTATAACAATAACAGATGAATTCTCGCCCAGTGGAAAAAATGCACTACCACGATTTCCCAAAATTACTCGTGGCTTGAGTTTGATTATCTTTTGGAAGTTATTGAATCTTTCACTTTTTTTGTAGCGGGAATCATTTATTACCAGATTATCTGTGTATTTTGAATTCAATTTTTTGGCCAGAAAATCAAACTCTCTAAAGTCACTAGCAAGGACTAGTACCTGACCTAGCTGGCTGCGCAATTCAATTAGATCCAATAAAGTTTCGAAGGGCTCAAAACCAATTGGTTGGCTAATTGAGAACCGCAAACCAGAGTTCTCTTTCAATTTTTGATGATCTTTCGTATCGATAGCTGCTGATAAATTTGATTTCTCGATTGATGATTTGAACTCCATCAATTTCTCATCTATTTCCACAAATTTCTTTGGAATAGGCGGAAGATATGAATCAATCAAACTCCACAGGTTTCCGCCAAATCTGCTTTGTATTTTTTGTAAGTGCTCAATTACCGAAAGATCTAGCATGCCAGGCCACCCTAAAACAGCCTCTATTGGTTTCAACTTCTTGCTCTCGTTTGAGATCCGCTCTAAAACCACTCCATTTGTTTTATTATTACCAAACTCTATTTTGACAACGCTTCCAGGAATCACCAACTGTGACAGCTCAATTGGTATGTAGTAATCGTAAATATCCTCTAAATGGGAAAGTGGCGTGTTAACTAAAACCCTTGCTACCTGATTATCGGGTGCAAAAATAGCGCTACTGCTCTTTGAAAGTATTTTTTGGCGCTTTAATTTAAGTGGTGCAACCACCTTTATTTAACTAAGCCCTTTAATGATGCAGCGCGATCAGTTTTTTCCCATGTGAAGTTTGGTAATTCACGTCCGAAATGACCATAAGCTGCGGTATCTGAGTAAATAGGTTTTAACAAATTTAAATCTCTGATGATTGCTGCTGGTCTTAAATCAAATACCTCATCTACCGCCTCGCTTATTTTTGCCAAATCATATTTTTCTGTTCCAAAAGTTTCTATAAATAGGCCCACTGGCTGCGCCTTACCTATTGCATAGGCGACTTGAACCTCACAACGATCTGCCAAGCCAGCTGCAACAACATTTTTTGCTACCCAACGCATTGCATATGCCGCTGATCGATCTACCTTTGACGGATCTTTACCTGAAAATGCTCCGCCACCATGCCTTGCCATTCCACCATAAGTGTCCACAATAATCTTTCTGCCAGTTAAGCCAGCATCACCCATTGGTCCACCGATCACAAATCTGCCAGTTGGATTTATCAGTATCCGAAGATTGCTTGAATCTAAATCTAATCCAGCCAATATAGGTTCGATAACATGCTTTTTAACCTCTGGTGCCAGTTTCTTATCAAGATCAATATCTGGTGCGTGTTGCGATGAAATCACAATTGTATTTAGTGCAACTGCTTTATCGCCCTGATACTCAATTGTCACCTGAGTTTTTCCATCTGGACGTAAATAATCAAGGGTGCCATCTTTTCTAACTTTGGTTAGTTGAGCCGCTAATTTATGAGCCAATGAGATTGGTAGCGGCATCAATTCAGGGGTGTCGTTACAGGCATAACCAAACATCAAACCTTGATCGCCAGCACCCTGTAAATCTAATGGGTCAACTGATGAATTAACTCTATTTTCAAATGCATCATCGACGCCCTGTGCAATATCCTGAGATTGCTGTCCAATTGAGATCGATACACCGCAACTATTTCCATCAAAACCTTTTTCAGATGAGTCATATCCAATATTTAAGACAGTGTCTCTGACGATACTCATTACATCTGCATAACCATCAGTTGTAACTTCACCAGCCACATGCACTTGACCGGTGGTAATCAAGGTTTCAACAGCTACTCGGCTCTTAGCATCCTGCGCTAACAATGAATCCAGTATCGCATCAGAAATTTGATCTGCAATTTTATCCGGATGTCCCTCAGTCACAGACTCTGAGGTAAATAAACGATTCTTCACTTCATTATCCTAACTTAACCAGGATCTGATCTAGCAAAATATCAGATAGCGTGTCCTTAGATATTAAAGGAATCGCTGTCACATCCCCTGATCTATCTAATATATAGCCAGTTGTTTCATCTGAACCAAAGATTTGACCATTAGATACATTGTTTACATAAATCAAATCCAGATTCTTCTTAATTATCTTGGAACTCGCTGCGTCGATCATCTGTTGATCTGAGACTTCAGTTTCGGCGGCAAAACCAACAGTCACCTGATTTGATTTCTTTATTTTTCCGATTGAATTGAGAATGTCCTCATTTGTTGACAAAGATAATTGATTAATTTGGTCTTTATGAATCTTAATCTCGGCGGTATTTAACACTTTAAAATCTGAAACCGCTGCACTCATTATTAACGCATCGGCATGCACAAATTCATATTTGAGCACAGCGGCCATTTGATCGGCAGTTTCGACAAATGTAGTTGTGATTCCCTCTATGGCTGGCAAATCTGCGTTCGCAGTTATTAGGTGTACTTCCGCGCCACGATTTGCAGCAGCAAGGGCAATGGCAAAACCTTGTTTTCCACTAGAGCGATTACCGATAAATCGAACTGGGTCGATTGGCTCTCTGGTTCCGCCAGCTGTCACCAATATTTTCTTGCCAATTAAATCAGCATTACGAACCAGGTGTTGATTTAATGCATCAATAATCTTTCCACTGTCTGGATAGCGGCCAATTCCAACATCGGAGCCCGTCATTTTTCCAAAATCTGGTTCAACTACTAGAAAACCTCTATTACGCAATATTTCAACATTCGCAACCGTTGCTTCATTGAGCCACATCTCTGGATGCATGGCCGGAACCAAAATTTTTGGTTTAGTTGAAGCAAGTACAATATTTGTTAATAAATCATCTGCTCTTCCTTGGGCTATTCGTGAGATTAAATCTGCGGTACATGGAGCAATTAGTATCGCGTCAGCATTTTGCGCAAGGGATATATGAGGTACCTCTTCTACATCCTGCCAGAGATCTGTAAAAACCTTATTACCAGAAAGCGCAGACCAGGTTGCCTCACCTACAAAATTCAAACTGGATTTGGTTGGAACTACAGTTATAACGAAGCCATTTTCTTGCAACCGGCGTATCAGATCA
>JACCEC011071773.1_pt1 | contig 11903 bp, 13 predicted proteins | sample 7450121 | NCBI WGS metagenome assembly JACCEC01 (sample SAMN15323455, study PRJNA562643) | freshwater metagenome | isolation source: river surface water | place: USA:Blue River Watershed | collected 2017-08-18 | reverse complement strand
AACCAGATGGTTCACCGATCAGCAGACGAATTTCCCCGGTGGTTACGAAGTCAATAGCGCAGTTAATAGTTTGATCTGGCCGCACTTCAATGCCAGTTTTTGTGACCATAGCATCAAATTCGTAATAAATATCTTGAGCGCCGTTATAAATATCGTCTTCGACAAGTTGAAGAATGCACGCAAATTCACTGCCAACATCAGTACGATTAATTAATTGAAGCATAAGAAGTGAGTTCTCTACTTGACCGCTATTTTCAGTATTAAAAATACAGTCAATAGAACCAGATCCGCTGATTAATCCAGCGGAATACATCCGCTTGAAATGGTCAGATAGTGTTGTAGTTTCAAGCGCTTCACGGTCAGTACTGAAACTGTAACCAGTTACATCACCAAGCAAACGTTCGGTAGAACCATATACGCTGACATCAATAGGAATTGGATCTCCCGTAAAGGATTCCAGTGGGTACTCCACCGCTCGTTCGTTGTTAACAGCACTTGCAAACGTGTTAAAAAGACGGATGCCACCGAGGGCATTGATATTTGAATAAGCGACAATTTCATTAAGTGTTGCACCACCGCCATCCGGCCACGTTGACGTGGGTAGGAAGTCAAGACCACGTGGATCGCTAGTGGCGATGCGTATCTGATCGCCTGTCAATAAATTTTCTGATGAACCGTCAAAACCTAAACGATTCAGCGTCGTATTTACATCATCAGGTGATACTGAAGTCGGAAAAGATTGCGTACTTTTACGCTTAAGTTTAATTTTTCCATAATGACCTAGAAAGTAAGTCACGCGTCTACCAATTCACGGAACGGGCCATCAACAGTAAATTGAATGCCGACAGAAGTTAACTCGCCTGTATTGACTTGGATGGAAGCATTTGTGATATATGCGTTAAATGCAATATCGTCTTTGATATCGGATGCAGTGCCTGCTTGTTTGCCCACTCGCAAAACCATACCAACTCGATCAACTTCTCCCACTCCGGCGGCGGCAGTTTTCATTATTTTGGACAACAGTGCAGTAAATTGAGTGCCTACTTCTCCGGTTTCTTTGCGGTAGTAGAGCAACGTGGCGCTGCCCGTAGCACTAACAGCCCCTGGAGTATAAGATTTTATCGCTGTATCCATAGTAGTTGTTTCCAGCAACTCAAGGCTTGTTTCCAGCGACCAATCGCGCAACTTTACTGCTTGTTGCGCGGGCAATGGGTTGACGCTACCCGTACCAGCCGTGATCAGAAAGAGGGCGCCAGTGCGTCCAGTGTAAAAGGCCATTGGTACTGACTCCTGGTGCTCCCAGCTTAGCGGCGGATGGTGAATACAGTATCGCTGAAATCCGCAAGCAGGGAAAGCCCGTCAGTTGTGCATGGATAGCTGCTAGCCCGAATGGTGGTCTCGCCCTCCTCATCCATTTGCACTTCGCTAACCCTAAATACGCGACGACTGGTTACCTCAACACCGATCACAAACAGGAAATTTTCGTAAGAAGCAAGTGCACTGCTTGCGCCAGCAGTAATTTGAACATTTCTCAGCGTAATCAAGCCTCTGTCGCTGCGGTAGAGCTGAACGTTGTAGGTGCCATCTACAGGAGTGTTGTTAAGTGGTGTATTCAGACGACCACCATTTGCTACGACACCCGTGCGGATCGCGTCCCAAGTGTTTTGCCCGATGTCCACATAGATAAATGCACCAGGGGAAATCGGATCTGAAGTTGGATACGTTTTGAATTCGATCGCTTGACGAACGTAACGCCTGGTGTTGCAGATTAGTTTCCCAAACAAAATAGCTTGAGCTTCATTCGATACATAAGCAGATAGATCGAATGTCTGCCGCACTGCGTCAGCTTCTACTGTGTCACGACGTTGAATTTGAACAGACCGCTTTTTGGCAAAAACTGCGTCCTCAGGAACCTCTGTATAAATAACGCTGGCAATAAGATCTTGAACGTTAGATCCGTAATCTATGTACTCTTCTTTGTAGGAGTCTTCGAGAATGTTACCGGTGTTAAAAATTGCACTTACATTAACAGTGCGTGTAATGGCTCCAGTGTTTGGATCGTATGGCACTGCTGGAACGAGCGTTTCCCGGCCACCGACTCGCGCAAATTCCAGCAAGCTGAACGGCGCCACCTCGACCCAAAATTCACGCCAGCTACGAGGACTTGCGATAACACAATCCATAAACAAACTGTTGCGGATGCAGAATCGTTTGGTCAGTGCCAGTTGACGAAGATCGAGACCACCGACAACGGCAAAATCTCCAATACCGTCTTCTTTATCGAGCACGGTATCTAAGAAAATATCAGGCGCCAAACTGCTGGCACCGTCTGGAGCACTAGGGTAATAGCTGTAGTTTGTGCTGCCCCAGGGGCGGTTTTGCTCGTCATTACCGCTTGTACGGATGCGTCGCACAGAGCGACCTTGCGTAGCAAACACACTGAACGAGCGCAGATCTTGGATGGTTTTGCCTGAGTAAGCGTTAAAACCGAACAGTGCGAGATTCTGATATAGACGCGAAGTAATTGCGCCAGCGGCATTGCGGACTTCGTAGTCAGAAAACGCTTGGCGCTGTTGTTCAGTTACAGCTGTCACGGAAAATTCTGGACCGCTGTCGAATGAAAACTGAGTCTGCGTATCCGAGTCATAATTAAATAGATCCCATTCATTCAGGTCGGTTGGATTGTTGTTTCTTGGCGGAAACGCGCCGCTTACGGCGGCAAGGTTGCGCCCAACAAACTCAATCGCAGGTGTTATAGACGTGCTATTGGACAACCGATAAGCGGCTAGCGGTACCGACAACGCAGTGCCACTGTTTTCCAGATAAAAATATCTGTCATTTACGCTAACTTCTGCAACCGGATCGGTTATAGGCTCCAGTTCAAATTCCCAGTGGCTTGCGGCGGAACTGCTGCCAGTTCTGGTGTTGAAGCGAAAGTAAACAAAACTTTCGTTATCTGCCGCCCGGGATATGGCAAAAATTGCGGGGATTGTTACAAACGCGCTTTGGCCTATTTGGCGGTAACGCACTTTGAACAAAGCAACCCTATTTTTGATGCCGTTATCGCTGACTGGATAACCACCGCGACGGCCGCTACCGTATTCAGACTGACGACCGCTAATTCGTTTATAAACAATGGCTTTGAGGGCAAAATCAACAATATGGCAGGCAGTTAGAGTTTCGTATTTTGCTATAGCGACTTTAGCCAGTGCTTTAGTGTAAAAAATGTCATCTTTTTTGCCTGTTGCATTTTTCGCAATATCAAGCGTCTCATACCTCTGCAATAAACTAATTTCTGTCTTGGTTAGAGCGCGTTGCTGGATATAACCTTTAAATACATTAATGGTTCTGGAGTAGGTCCACCCAGTGCCCGCTCTGAAAGACTCAAATTTCCATCCTTTGTTGGCCAGCTCAGTGCCAGCAAATACGCTTGTTACTGTCTGCCGCTCTGTTTGCTGTTTATAATCTGCGCTAAAGATTGCGCCTGAGTTAGCTAATTGTCCGGCGGTTTTAATAGTAGGTCTTTGATCTGAGTTGAGCAGGTTTAATGCGGCCGGCCTTATGCGGTCATACTCAGCAGTTTCTTGCGCACTTAGGCCACCGGTAGTGGATCCCGGATCTGTGGAGCTATACGTAGCGGAAGGAACACGACCCGCAGTTACACATTCCAGGTTTATGGAAATATCCGCATCATCGACGGATGAAGATGGGATGCTGCTTACGCGGTAAATAGCTGTACCAAGTTTGAAAGTTGATGCGGAGTCAAAAACACTGCTCAAACTACGTCGAGCCTCTTTGGCTTCACGTACTACATCAGAATCACTACTATTGGCATTAGTTCTTGCAAAACGTACCGTCAGCACACTACCTACAGGAATGTTTGTGGAGCTTGCAGATACCCATGGGCCGCCTGCAGCAGTGATACCTAAATTGGTGGACTGTTTGTCTCCAACAGAGTCCCTAAGGTACAAAGTTACATTTAGAGGAACTACTCCATACAGTCCAAAGTTATTAGCAGTTTGTGGCGAGCAGGACTGACTAAAGCCGTCTACGCGAGTATTTGGAATTCCGGGCTGTAAACGGTATGGGTTGTCCGTAAGGCTGCCGTAGGCAGTTGGGTCTGTTGTCTCGTTGTCGTTAAGCTCGTGCGAGCGTTGCAGAAAACCAGTATTACTAGGGTTGAAGTACATCCATACGTTGTCGCTGACAAGATCACGTACCGGGGTCTGACCAAACGCGCTTTTGGCCGTGTCGATTGCTCTAATGGCACCACCGCTGAGCATCATCAGCATTTGGATGAACTGACTGGAGCCGTAGCTGCGGACAGCGGACCACAGCAGCGAAGCTGCTACGCGAACACCACCATTCGGGTTTGCACCAGCGCCCGTTCCGCGATTGGCGTAAACGAGATTTACCGGATCCCCGTAAGCGGCAAGTTCCTGTTGTGAGTTGAAGCCAGAGCGTGGAGAAAAGCGTTCGTCGCGGGCTTGCGCTTGACCACCAGCTTGATCAGGTGCATTGAAACGAGGTACAGATGGTCGTGGTGCCAACAGTGCCGACGCGACTTGAAAAAGAATTCCGACAGTTGTAAGAATGATTGGTACTAAAGCCGGACCAGCTACAGGTTTTCCTTCAAAGTCAGCGTGCTCTTGAAGCGCAATAAATTTCAAATATTCGTCTTTTGTGACCCCAAGGGCTGCGATCAGGTCGTGTTCGTAGGGCAGCAGCTTGCGGGTCATCGATCCATCCAGAAATAGTTGCCGACGCCAAACGGCAGTTGGCTACGCACTACATTCTTGCTCGGGGAAATGAAAATTACGTCATCGCCTAAACAAGTCGCAAGTGCAGCTCCAGCATGGCCCGGCAGAAGCATTACTGCTCCAGCCCTTGGCTCGTAGATACGTTTGCCGTTGTCAAATAACCAACGAGCGATCAGTCGGCGTGAAAAAGTCTCTTCCGTGTACTGCTGATATACCCAATCAAACGCTGGGGCGTAATCGGCAAATCCCAGCCGATAGTGGATTTCGCAGGCGAGCTGAAAACAGTCGGTCTTGCCGCTGCCGTCTCCAGGGGAATGACCCCAGCCGTACTGCAAACCAATCAGATCGTTCATTGCAGCACTACGTTGGCGTTTAGGGGAAGTGGACCGACAAGTTGGCGGGTAATGCTGCGAGCCGGAAAGCCTGCGATCACGCTGTCAATTGCGCTGCGAAAACGCAGTTCGATCGTAGTTTCGCTAATGCTGGCGCCGATGCCGACGAGGTACTCCTGTTGAGTAGCGCCATTGGCGGCAATCTGATTGGTGCTTGTCAACCAAACTGTTGTAAGCGCCAGTCGGCTGAGACGGTTGCCGTTGCCTGCGTCAAGTAGGCGCAAAGCAAACTCAACGTTAGGAAATAGAACCTGAACAATGCTGTTATCGCCAGTGTTATTAGAGACAGTACCTTCAACCCTAAACGGAGCAAAGTTAAATCGCTGCCCTGCGTAGGAGTATGCTTCGTTGACAAAATAATTCTGATACAGATGGCGAGTCCCATCTGTTGTCGTTAGATCAAAAAATTGAGCGATGCGAATGTCAATAGCCATTAGGCGTCATCCGTCTGTGTATCGCGCAGTTCTCCAATTAGCGAAATAGACACGGTATAACGTCCAGGGCGCACTGACTCTACTTGCGGCGGCTGTTCGTATTCCCAGCGAAGATTGCCGCGATTAGCTGCAAGGCCCGTCAATTCACCAGCGACAGCCGTACTCATGGCTGCCGTTACGTTGCTCGATAGGCGGAAGCGAGCATTGGTGGCAGTTTGGGAGTGGTAATGATCCAGCAGTGTGTTGACCGTTTCGTCGGGTACGTTGCTGTATTCAAGTTCCAGCTTGGCGCCGTAGGGCAGGTTGCCGAAAGTACGGCGAGCAACGACGCCAGACAGAGTGCGGAAGCTGCGCTGGGGGTAGATGCCCGGCGTAAAGCGGCGTGCGGTTGGCGTTAGTGCCGGGAAGGTAGCCATTAGAAGCCGACCCTCCGGCGAGTGTTAGGTGATTGTTGGAGACGATCCAAGGTCATGGTCATGCCACGTTGAGCGCCATCACGGGCAGCCTGGCGACGAGTGGCGGCCATAGCGGCTTCGAGTTGGTCGCGGCTGACGTATTCCACACCGTTGATTGTGGACGTCTCAAAGCTCATGTTAAGTACAGGAGCGTTGGAAGATCCAGGAGCAGCAGCCATCGCAGCGCGAAGGTCGTTAGTTGGAACCACGCTGCCGCCAGTACCTGGAACGAATAGCTCAGGGCCGCGTTCGCCAACAATATAGGGCTGTTTGCCGGTTACTGGTCCACCAACTGCACGTCCTTTGAATCCAAAGCCTGCAGCAAGGAAACCAAACACACCTTTGGTGTCACCACCACTTAGTGCACCAAGGGCTTGGGCAATGCCATACATAATCAACATTTGACCAATTGTTGCCATAAGTTGCCTACCAATATCGGATAGCGCTTGACCGAAATTTTTAGTTCCTTGCGTAGCTGCATCTAAAGCATTGGCGAATGCACCAGAAAATGCATTGGCCATATTCTGCAATATTTCTTCGTTTTTGTTATTTTCAATATTAAGCATTGCGGTTGTTGTTAGTATTTCACGCAACCGCTTAAGCTGTTCGTCGGTAAGATTTAATTTGGTGACGGCATCAGAGCGCAATTGCTGTTCAATTTGTAGTTCTGCGCGCTTCAGCGGATCCTTTTGTCGTGCTAGTTCTAATTCAGTTTGTGCGCCACTGATGAGCTTATCGACAGCGATTAGCCGCTCTGTTTCGGCTTCAGTCGCTTGGTTGTATTGGGTTTGAAGTTGTACGTTTAGATCAAATGCAAGATTACGTCTTTCCGCGTTAAGATCACGTAGTTTTTCTTCTGCATTGATGCCGTTTGCTTGCAGCACATTACGTTGTGCTTCCACCTTTGCAATTGTTTCATTAATGGCAAGTATCTCATTGGCAATCGAACGATATTTGCTGATAAATTCAACCATTCGCTTGGCTTGCTCAGTACCAGCGCCACCCATTCGCTGGGCAGTTTGCAATTCATTAACTGCCTGCCTTTCTTCCAGTGTTCGTTTAATATCACCACCAATCAATTCATCGAGTGATTTGCGGCGCGGCTTCTTTTCTTTCTCGGTGCCAGCAAGTAATGCAGGTGTTGCTGGTGTTTGTTGCGCTTGAGGTTTTTGTGCTTTTTGTAAATCTTGCAAATATCCTTGCAGCTCTTTGCGCAATCCAGTAATTGCGCTTTGTTGCTGCATAATGTCATTAATGACATTATCAGGCAATCCTTGTGCTCCAATGCGCTGCAATTGCGCATTAACTTGATTGACAGCATCAAGTTGTGCTTGGACACCAGCAATATTTTTGCGCTGTGGTGCACGTTGTATTTCTTGCAATATTGATCGCGTGCCTTCAAGCGCTGCACCACGTGCGCCAAATGTCAGTTGTTGTGCAACCGCTTGAATGCGACGAGCGAAGTTAGCGGCAATGCCAGAACCAATCAAGTTATTGATTTGATTGATGGCTGCAATTGCTTGGTCAAGAACATTCTTAATCGCTGGCGATAGCACTTGGCCAATTGTTCGTGCCAATTGCTCAACACCATCAGTCAGAGTGCTGAATTTGCCGCTCAACGTATCGCTTTGAGCAATGGCGCCATTGGCATATTTACCGCCTGCATTAGTAAGACGAACAATTGCAACCTCAACTGCTTCGGCACCGATGCGACCTTTACTGAGTGCTTTTTGAAATTCCTCTCCAGAAAGACCATACATACGCCGCAGTTCTTCCTGTAGCGCAATGCCACGTTCTTGGAACTGCAGCAGCTCTTCACCTTGCAAGCGGCCTTTGGCTTGTACTTGGCCATAAGCCGTCACCAAACCTTGTAGCTCAGCGCCAGTAGCGCCACTTACGTCGGCAAGGCGCCGCGTGGTTTCAACAACGTTATCGGCTTCAACACCAAATGCATTGAGTCGTTTTGCTGCATCAATAAGCTCAGTGCTTGTAAATGGTGTTACAGCACCAAGTTGCTGCAGTTCTTTAATAATTTTTCCTGCCTTTTCGGCGCTGCCAGTCAGCACTTCTAGGCTTTTAGTCTGGCTTTCTAACTCAGCAGTTTTTGCAAATACAAAACGTAGTGTTTGCAGTCCACCCAAAGCAAGGGCCAGCTTGCCTACAGCGGCTGTAATGCCACTAAATGCCTTCTCGGTGGCAGATGCTTGAGATTGCACCTGCCGTAACTTGTTGACGGCATCGCGGCTGTCAACATTGATCGCAACATTAGCGACGACAGACACGATGCCATCCTCCTATTACAGAAATTCTAACGGCGACGCTTTAACGCTTTTTCTTGCTCTTCATTTACTATTTCAAAGTAGCAGCTCCAAAGCAGTAGTTCTTCAAACGTAACTTCATGCTGTAGCCTTACTAGCGTATATCCTAATTCTTTTGCAACCGCCAATTGCAGAAGCAAAAGATTATCTTTCTTTAGTTCATTTTTTAATGCTTTTCATGTCAATTTCTTGCTCCTGTTCATCTTCTGCAATTACTGCAAGCATCAATGCTTGAAGATCAGCATCAAGCACTTCATTTTTTAGCTCTGCAATTTCACCTGCCTGAAACAAACGCTGCCCCGCGTCATCCATTGCTTTGGTAATAAGCAAATTAATACCAAGACCGTTAGGATTATCACCGCCAGGCATTTTTTGAGCACGTTCGCGTTCGGCCATTGTGAGTGGCGTAACGTAAAACTCAAAATCACTGCCATCCGACAGTTTAACTACACGCTTTGTCGGTTGCAGATTGGCTGCTTTTTTCAGCCGTGCAAGAGCGTTATTGGCCATAGGTGCCATAAAGACTGCCGTAGTTTAGACAGTAAAAAGCCCCGGTGCAACCGGGGCTAAACATTCCGCCTAAACCTTATCAGGCAGAAGTGCTGAAGTCAAACGTTGGGATATTGGTGGGACGGAAGGTAATTTCCACCTGTTGGGCGTCGTCAGGGTTGATATTCAAGCTGGCGGTGAGCAGCACGGCATCCATGGAAATGCTGCGGCTCAGCGCTTCGGTAGCACCTTTATCCGTGTAAAGTTTGAACGCACAACCTACTTGTTGACGCTGCAGCACATCTTCCACCATACGGTTGGAAAGCGCAGCATCTTCATTTGTCACATACACCGTAGCGGTGCCAGAACCATCGGCAAAGCCAGGGATATAGGCACGAAACGGTGCGTATTGTCCAGCGGTTTGACCGATGGTTGTAACATCAATTTCGGCTCTCGAAATTTCAAACGACCACGATTGCACTTGGCCAACAGCTGCATAATCGGCGTAGTACACCTCAAATTCATTAGGTGCTGCAACAGTGCCATCATCCGTAATTGGAAGAATGGTGCCACCAGCAGCGGTAGAAACCGTCAGTACACCAGTTGCTGCGGTGTAGGACAGCACGTAATAAGTAGTACCAGCATCAATAGGAGCAGGAAGCGTGCCGGTGCCAGTGCCGCCAGTTTGGGAATTCACCACACGAAACTTAACGGGATCACCAGCCTTCAGGTTCAGATAGGTTTGAACGGTGATCGTATCAGTGCTGGCATTGACGCCAGATTCACCAAAAGTGCCGGTGGTGCCGGCGGGTTTGTAGTAAAGAGCGCCGGACGTACCGGACAAAACAGTGACAGCCATGTTGAACGGTAGTTGGCTAGCGTCAGTCTAAATACGCTTCAAATGTAATGGTTACTTGAGTTTGAAAGTAAGGCTCTGGTGATGCTGGCGTTACTTGCGCTGGTCCAGAAGCTGCGTCAAAGATGATGCTACTGAGCTTAACACGATCAAATAAATCTTTAAGGCGTTCTGCAATGGTGTAATTAGTAGCAGCACCTTGGCCTTGTGGCGTAAAAATATTGATAACTAGTGTGCCGGTTTGGCGGTTAAAGCCAGTGCTTGGGCCAAGCAATGTCGCATAATTATTGTCACCAAAACGTATTGATACCTGCACCCATGGTGCATTATTTGGTGGCGTAAACGGTACGTTTTGATAGGCAACTGGATAAGCTGGGCTTGCCGCCATTTGCGTGGCAATACGACCTTCAATGGCAGCACGAACATCGTTGTAGGTGCTGCTCATGATTGTCTCCCAATACGATCAGCGTTGATGCGTACAAATTGCTGAATGTCTTTTGCGATACCTTGCACCCAACCAGCAGGTGCTTGACGGCTACTGCCATTAGCTAGCTTTTCTGCATACGGCAGATTGTTATGCACGCTGTAGATATTGCCAACTTGTTCTTGGCTATAACCAATACGATCTAACGGTGGCACGCCGCTGTATTGACCTTCTGGTTTTTCACCGCCCGGTGCGGCATTTTCGCCAACTTGCCAGCTAACACGAAACCGTCCAGTATCAACTGGGCTTGCTTGCTTAAGGCGTGCATCAGTTTCAAGTACTGCAACACGCAACAGCTGCTCAAGCTGCTGATTGCAGTAATCACCCATCTGCGATAGCCGGATTTGACGCGTCATTAGTTTCTAAGAATAAGCTCATAAGTAATGGCCGTATTATCTTGCTCAATCGTATTAACTTGAATGACTTGATAGGTAATAGATTCAATGATTACTTCATCAGCAGTTGTCGGTGCATTTGCCACATCTGCTGCAGCAATCAGCAGCCGCTTGTCGCCTGCTTGCACCAGTTCGTTCACTTCACGCAGGCTGACATCTTCAAGCACACCATTAACTGCTGTATCGGTTATTGTTTCACTGGCAGTGCCTGTCGTCGGGTTATAGGCGCCAGTCACAACACGGCGAATAGTGGCAGCACCACCGAAGCGTGCCATCAGCTTTGAAGCAACCTTTCTTAGCGATGGTGCAAGTGTCATTAGAGTCTGTAGGCCGCACAATGGCCACTGGATAGCTTAATGCTAGTAAATACACCATAAACAATGGTGCCTTTATCAAATTGATGGCCGCTTAGTCCACCATTTTCCCAATTTGACAAAACCATATCAACTTGTGTGTTGCTAGTAAATTGAATTGCACACCATCGTCCAGTATGCGTGTCAGTATCATCAATAAATTCAGCGCCCTTGGCGTAATCAATTCCCCAGACACCTGCGTAGTTCATAATCAAATCTTGTAAGCAACGATTTTGCCACTTGCCAGCGTCACGCTAGTGAACACGCCTTTGATTTCATCGCCAGCCTTTAGCGGCACTGAGGTAAAAGTATTGCCAGTCTGGTTTTCAATCACTGCCGAAGCGATCACCGCATCTTCCAAGGCATACAGCTCATGAAAGCGACCGGTATGGGCAGCAGTGTCGTTGATGTATTCAAAGCCAATGGCGTAAGCGCGATCCATCTGTCAGCTCCGTTTTACAGCAATGTTGCCTGGTCCACTGATTCTAAGGCCAATCAAATACCGTTCAATAATTGGTGGAATCTTATCCGCACCAACCGCGCCATAGCCAAGATTAGGCGTCACATCAATGCTGCCAATCTTGACATTTTTGTAATCCTCAAGGCCACTTAGGCCAAGCCCATCTGGGTTGTTGTGCAAATAAACGGCCATGATGGCCTGTGCTTTCTTAATTTGATCTGGGATTTCTGTGTCCGTGAAATAATCCGTTGTGATGCGAAACGGAAATCCAACGGCGTAGGTATTAATGTAAGTGTCTGGCTTTCTAACGCCTGTTCGTGGCCATTGAAGTGCTTGGGTATCAGTTGCACGGGCACCCAAATACCGCTCACGATCCAAACGCTGAGTAGCGGTGTACAAAGCACGGTTCTTCTGATCAGTGGTTGCAGAAGCCCATGCAGTTACATCCGCGTCCTGCACTAGGCCATCAATAATTGCCTGCGCATCATTCAGCGTCAGGTAGCTGTT
>JACCEC012655118.1_pt1 | contig 11904 bp, 9 predicted proteins | sample 7450121 | NCBI WGS metagenome assembly JACCEC01 (sample SAMN15323455, study PRJNA562643) | freshwater metagenome | isolation source: river surface water | place: USA:Blue River Watershed | collected 2017-08-18 | reverse complement strand
GCGAGATTCATTTTATTCATTGAGTATGCGATTTGAACACAAGAAAAAACCGGTCTTTAGCAATTTGGAATATGTCACAAGACAAGTTCGTTTTGCACTCTATACCGTTGTATTTGTAGCCATCTCATTGATGATTGGAACTTTGGGTTACCATTTTACTGCGGGATTGGGTTGGTTGGATGCGTTGTACAATAGTTCAATGATCTTAACAGGGATGGGGCCAGTGAATATTCTCACCAATGATGCTGCCAAGTGGTTTGCTTCGTTCTATGCGTTGTACAGCGGAGTGGCCTTTCTGACCATGGCGGGGATTCTATTTGCTCCCATGGTTCACCGTATTCTGCACCTTTTGAATGTAGAGGAGTAATTATCTCAGGATTAAATCTTGAAGACCAATGCGATCATCATGTAACAAATTGAAATCGATTTTTTTTCTAAAACTAGGATGGTTGAACTTGCATGTTTTCTGCCAAAGATCATGCGGTACTGTTGGTTTTCTTCTGTAGTTGGCTATCCATAGGATAATACAATCTTCATATTTCTTCTTTAAATACTTGTGAAAGTATTTTTCTTCACAGTAGACAATGGGATACACTCCTATAGCTTCCCGAATGGTCTCCATAAAAAGATCAATATTGCGCTGCGCCATTTCGTCTGTATAGAGATGCCTCTGGTATTCAATGTCTACAACAGGAATGAGTTCTCCTTTTTGTGGATTTGTCTTTTTCAGGAAATGCAGGGCTTGAGTTCTTCCGTTTTGATTGAACCGCATGAAATGATATCCTGAAAAAAGAATATCCAATTTTTGAATTTCCTTTTTGTAAGATTGAAATCTATTGTCTGTAAAGTGATTGCCTTCTGTAGCTTTGAGAAAGATGAAATCGGGTTTTTGATCTCCAATCATTTTTCGCCAGGTAATTTCTCCTTGATGGTGCGATATATCGATTCCCCAGGTGTATTCTTTGGAAGGATGACGTTTAATAGCATGAGGTTTATTTTTTACTGTGGGAGGGGGTGGTGGCACCCAGGTGTAATCAATACCAATCCAAATTGTCAATATTGACAAAATAGTCAAGGCCACAATGGCCACAATTTTAAATCTTTTACTTTTTTGTGCCATGTTGCAATAATAAGTAAAGTAAGCTTGGATACCTATTTGTATCTGTTACTTATAATTTCTCATTGGCCAAGTTGGCCAAGTCGCTGCGTTCCCCTTTGGCAAGTGTGATGTGGCAATAGAGATCACTTCCTTTCAAACGCTCAATAACATAACTGAGTCCATTTGAGTTTTCGTCCAAGTATGGTGTGTCGATTTGCCTGACATCTCCGGTGAGTATGACTTTTGTATTTTCACCCGCGCGGGTTACAATGGTTTTTACTTCATGAGGGGTTAAGTTTTGCGCCTCATCGATAATAAAGATGCTGTTGGTTAGGCTGCGACCCCGAATAAAGGCCAATGGAGCAATGGTTATTCTTCCTTGTTCTTGCATTTCATCGATCCATTTCCTTTTCTTCTCATTTTCACTGAATTGGTTTTTGATGAAATTCAGGTTGTCAAATAATGGTTGCATGTATGGATTAACCTTTTCTTGCGCATCACCTGGAAGAAAACCAATTTCTCTATTGCTCAAGGGTATGATGGGACGGGCCAATATGATTTGCTCATATTGATTGCGCTGTTCAAGGGCTCCGGCCAAAGCCAATAGTGTTTTACCTGTACCCGCAACTCCTGAAATGGTTACCAACTTAATTTCAGGATTCATAATGGCGTCCAATGCAAATGTCTGTTCTGCATTTTTGGGTTTGATGCCGCATGCATATGTTTTATCGACCCGATAAATAAGCTGTTCCTTCTCTGAGTAATACGCCAATACACTGGCCTCATTGTTTCGTAAAATGTAAAAATGATTGTTGATTTTCTCCTTCCCTAAAACGGCAACTTTGTTGTGATTGCCCGATTGATAGAGCTTTCTGATAACGGCTGCGTCGGCATTCTCAACAGTAGTTATTCCTGAATAGGCTATCATCTGCTCATTAACTTTTCCATGCTTGTAATCTTCTGCATTGATGTCCAGAGCTTTGGCTTTTAAACGTAGGTTGATGTCTTTAGAGACAAGCACAACTTTTAACTTCGGAAATTTGTACTTTAATTCAATGGCAACGTTAAGGATCAAGTGATCATTTTTTGCATTAGAGAAAATCTTTGTAGCGTCTTCTTGCAGCTCAAAATCTGTTTGCATTTGGATGCGCAACCTTCCTCTCTTACCATTTTTTATGGGTATCCAATCGTTCAGTGTGTATTTTTCAGAGAGTTTATCAATGAACCGAATGCATTCACGTGCTTCGTAATTTTTAATTTCATTCCCCACTTTGAATTTGTCTAATTCCTCAAGTACAGTAATGGGGATGACCACATCGTTTTCTTCAAATTTCACTATGCTGTGATGATCGTGTAAAAGAACGGAGGTGTCTAAAACAAAGATTTTTTTGGTTGAAACTTTAGCCATGTTTTTTTTGAAATCTAATTCAAGTATGATTTGTTTCACGAGTATTTTGGAAAAATTTTTCAACTAGATTGGTTGTTCTAACACAATTCACCTTCTCTTAACATGAATTTCTTTTTCAATAAAAAGGGCTGCCTATGCGGTAACCGATAAGCACCATCGAAATGATGCTTGTTCGACACAGACAGCCCTAGTCTCTGAACAATTGTCCTTGGTGGAGTTAAGACGGTGTGAATTTGGAATAAAAATTTAAAGGAAAATTGATTGTTTTTCTCGTCGTCATTATTCACATCCCCCTTCCATCGCATTTTCTTCTGATTCTGAATAGGTTAGCAAATAACACCGGTTCCTCTGATTGTGAAAATTTCTTTGTTTGGTTAAAAAAAATAGTACAAGTACTATTTTTCAATCTTCATCTAGCCATTTATTTCTGCATCTTTGACTCCTTAAAAAATAAGTGATGAAACAAATTTTCAGTGTTTTTATGATTCTTTCCATTTTTCTGGTTGTTGCAATTGGATGCAGGAAAAATGAGGAACCTTCCATATCATCCGTTCAAACCATCAAAGTGGGTGCTCTGCTTTCGCTAACTGGTGATTGGAGTAATCTGGGTATTTCTTCAAAGGCAGCTTTGGAAATAGGAATAGCTCAAATTAATGCATATTATATTTCTAAATCCATTCCATACCGTTTTGAGTTGGTTGTCACAGATACTCAGCTCAATCCAGATAATGCCGTTTCTGCCATAGAGGGGTTTGCATCACAGGGAGTAACAATGATCATTGGTCCACAGTCTAGTTCTGAAGTCGCAGCAATCAAGAGCATTGCTGATCAATACGGGATTTTAGTTGTTAGTCAAGGAAGCACCGCGAGCAGCATGGCAATAGTGGACGATGCTATTTATCGTTTGTGTCCAGGAGATCAGATTGAAGCGACCGCCATGGCCAACTCAATTTATGCATTGCAAAAAAGAGGGTTAGTCACCATTGGTCGTAATGATGTCGGAAACAATGGCCTGCAAGTAGCAACATCCAATCAATTTGAAGCATTGGGTGGAGATGTGTATTCGGCAGGCGTTTATGAAACCAATACCACTGATTTTCAGGCAACTCTAACGTTGATTCGAGATGGAATTTTGTCTTTAAGTGCAAATCATGTTGTGAGTGAGATCGGTGTTTATTTGGCTTCATTTGATGAAGCTGTTCAATTGTTTGAGCAGGCTTCTGGAGATCCCATTTTGTCTTCAGTTCAGTGGTTTGGAGGTGATGGATTTATAAAAAATCAAGCATTGCTCAGCAACGCAAATGCAGCATCTTTTGCTTTGGCGACGTCATTTTTTAGTCCTGAGTTTGGATTGCCAACGGAGGCTTCTCATATCTGGGCACCATTACAACAGCAAGTATTTGAAAAATGTGGATGGGAAGCGGATGCTTTCACATTGGCGGCCTATGATGGTTTGTGGATCATGGCCAAGATGATTGAGGAAAATGAAGGTCCATTTACAGACCCAACGATGCAATTTGATGCTTTTGCAAATATTGCACAACAATACAACGGAGCCACAGGTTCCATCATGATCAATCCGGCAGGAGACAGAGCCAATGGATCTTTTGATTATTGGGGATTGGAATTTTCAAATGGTATTTACAACTGGATCAAAGTAGGGCAGTCGGAATAGTTCATTCTTTTTTTTGAGGCAATGGATGGTCAATCCAAATTTGATTGGTCTTTCCCTCCCTTTTGCAATGTCCGCAATGCCATCCCTCTTCCCTTGCATCAATGATGATCCAATGAGGAAATGGTAATTTGTTGGGCAGTGGACATTGAACCCTCCATTGGTACAACTCCATAAATGGCACAGCCTCAATGCCCAATTCAATGATGGATTGAATGAGCGCATTGGGCATAGATTCCGTGATGGTATTTCTCATGTGGCGATTGAAATTGTTGCGTTCAATTTGTTCCTGAAATTCTTCTTTTGTAGCCACATTGCTCCATATGTACTGGTGGGCTTCCGAAATAAACTGCTGATGGGGAAGTTGTAATACAAAGCCACGTTTGATATCAAAGTCAGAAAGAGATGGGTCATCTTCATTCCACATTAATTTGGGTTTTTCATCCCAATTTGCCTCATCATCATAGGAAATACAATGCCCATAAATTCTTCTCCGGTTGGCTTCTTTTACCAGTACAAAGTGATAATAAAAGGAGACGATATGATTTTCCCCAAAGGCCACAAAAAAGGGAGGATGGTCGGTAATGTTTCGCATAATGTGTTCATTTTATTTACTCACATCAATCCGGACAGACATAAAGGGAATAACACTTTATTTGACGGTTAGTCCTCATCGCTTGTACCACCGTGGCGTGTTATGCTCGGTTGGTGACATTTCTGTCGTCTTGATGATGCCACAAAGTAAAATTGATTTTTGGTACAATTCCAAATTTTGTTAGACTTTTTTTGGCGCCTGCCTTTTTGCGCCTGCGGCTACAAAAAGTCACTGCGCTGTTCGCTGCTATTCCTCATGCAGGCTTATAGCCTGCATTGCGGGATATCCGCTTCCATCGCTGGCGCGAGGCTTCAAACATTCCTGAAAAGAATAAATTTTGGCTGTCATTAATTCATTGAAATTTTTAAAGATTTTATATCTTTGGAATAAAATTAATCTCTATGAATTTGAGAAATTTAATCATATGTACAATGTGCTTTTTAGCGAGTTGTACCAAGTATCAAGATGGACCAGGGTTTAGTTTCAGATCCAAGGCCAACCGTTTGCAAGGTCATTGGTTTGTATCTAACGCTGAGGCCGTTTTTAAGCCTATTTCTGGACCTGGAGCTGAATACACAGTTAGTCTAACCAAGGATTATGCTGATCAATATTTACGCTGGCAATTCATCAAGGATGATGGTGTTATCAATTTGAATGTTTATACCGGAACAACAACAAATATTGACTATACCGGTCAATGTAATTTTTCTGAAGATGGAAAGGATTTATACATTGATTTTAACGATAGTTGGGGACGAATTAATAGGGACACGTTAAGCATCAAGCGACTTACAAATAATGAATTATGGTTAGATGAGGTGTCTTACCAAAACGGTTATAATGATACCAATTACGATACAAAATACCAAGTTACCGTTTCTACTAAGTGGAAAAGTTTCTAATGATTATACCGCAAAAACAATTTCAATCATGAACGCCATACAACGAAAGCATACATTATTTTTTTTGGTTTTAATCGTTGGCTTATCCTCGTGTACAAATCAACTCAAGATTTCAACAGGAGCGCGTGACTATGAACCTTTGATATTCAATAATGAGTATTACGTTCAGGATTTGGATCCTATTGAGGTAGAGGGTTATGCTTTTTGGGGTGTACCTTCATTTACCAAGAACAATAAGAATAAGAGAAATACAGGTTTTTTATTCACTTTTAATGGAGTGGAGATGGGACGAACCAAAAGAATTTTACCCATGCTTACATTATTGGGAATGTCCTTTTATGGAGGTCAGCTTATTAGTGATTTATCTGGAAAGCAAGTTAAAACAGCCTATGGCCGTAAATTTATTTACAACAATGATCCAAAAATTAAAATTTGGCAAGCTTCATTGCTGTCGCTGCCAATAGCGGGTACTATAAATAATTTGATTTGGAAAAATGCGGCTTTTAGCGGCGCCTCTCAAACATTGAACTTTAGATTGGTAGATGAGAATCCCCGCATTGATGTATTTTTTTATCCAAAATATGATATTTCAAAGACCCAGGATTTGTGGCGACAGAAGGCTTTGGTCAAAGCACGTGTATCTGGTGCTATATTAAGAAAGAACTAATGTTTTTATGAATACTTTCCTTGAAGATTTGTTCACTTTGCGCACATCCCAGGCAATTATCGTAGCTTCAATGGCTTGAAATTTACTTGTAAAATAGAGATTTTTGCACAGCCTGAATTCAATCTTTTGTTGTTTCCTATGAAAGAGGAAATTCTTTGATGCCGGATAAATCGCCTGCATTGCGGGATATCCGCTTCCATCGCTGGCGCAGATTTGGACAGGAGTTTTTTGCCTTGAAATAGTATAAGAGTTTGGTTTTGATATATGATTCCTATATGTTTCTCATTGTATATTTGCAGCCGATGATTTTGCGATTCGTTTACATATTGATTTTCTTTCTGGCTTCGGGAGTATGCAGTTGGGGGCAGTGTTTTGAATTTAAGTTAAAAAAGAAAGATGTGCCTAATTATATAACCGTTTTTAGAACAATGAATTTATCAAGTTACAAAGGATCTAATGAAGTTGATTATGATTACAGTGAACACAAAAAACCATTAACTGAACAACTCAAGATTGAGTTAGCAGAGAAGATTTCTACAAGGGTTTCTACAGAAACAAGTCATCAAGTTAACGAAACGAATAGAATTTTTTCAGAGCGTTTCATTTCAGAAACCAAGGTTTCAAGTGATCTTCAATTTGGTGTGTTAGAACCAAAGTTTTGTTTTGATCATAACGCAAGGGAATTACATTGTTTAATTTCTGTTCCTACTGAAGAGGTATCCCTTTCTATTTTCAATTATTGTTTGGCTGAAATGAAAAAAATCAAATTTGAGCTCAAAGCAAAAGTGAATAGTGCTGTTAAAGATGTTGATTTGAAAAAGGTTCAAAAAGATATTGATTTTTTGAGCAACAACTATACTGCAGCTATTCAAATAGACTTAAAGGTTTTGGAAAAGATTGATGAGCAAGAATGGAATGATTTGGTTGAAGAGGTGATTTCGTTAAAAACCAAAATGGAATCAGACAAAAGTCAGAGCGAGAGAAAAACTTCTTTGGCCAAGGCGCTGAATTTGGCAGAGACAATACCCCAAGAAAATGAAAATTTTAAAAAGGCCATTCAAATATTGAATACGCTATCTGTTGTTCATACTGACAGTGAGGTAAGAGAGGCCAAGGAAACTGTAAAGTCCAGCTATTTGAATTTTGTAACAGCCAAAATCGAAACATTCAATTCTCAAAAGCGATTTGATGAGAGTTTAAGTTTAATGAGTGATTTTTGTGCCAACGTTCCTTGCGAAAGAGATTTTATTAATAAGAGAAATGAAATTGAAAAGAAATATTTTGATTTCGCTTTTGACTTGTTTCAAACCCACCTGAAATACAAAGACAAGCCCAACATTGAAAAGTTCAAATCCATTTTGGATCAGCTTTCTAGTGTTGATATTAAAAGATATTCAGATGTGAGTGAGGATTATATTCAGTTCAAGGTAGATGAAGGCAAAGAGCAGATCATGAACCATTGGGATGCTCGAAGGTTTAACGAGGCCTACAACACCTTAATCAGGCTTGAGAATACCTACGGAGTGCGGACTGCAGACCTCTCTAGATATAAATCCAAGTTGAAAAATCGTTTGTATCGAATTGAAGCTCATGGCGTAAAGGCAAGCAGACCAAAAGTGTACTCATTTTGGTTGGGGTCTGATGTTTTTGCGAATGAAGTGGTCTTTGATTCCATTAACACCTTTGCGGTTAACCATTACTATTTTGCATACTCAGGTGGTTTGTACCGAAAGATAAGAATTGCTGAAGAGCCCGGAAAGAGAGGTTATCCCGTACGTAGTGATTTTATTGGCTTCAAATTCAGAATGCGTGATTACAGGAGTACCACTAGTTATTTTATCAGTGACTCTTTGGCGGCACTGAATAAACCAGACCAATCGTTCGATTATGATATTGCTTTGGATGGAATAGCGAGCAGAATTTTCCATTATTCAGTTGGTATAAATGTCAACGATAAGTTTGAATGGGATAAACCCAATTTTTATTTTTTGACTTTTGGTCTTCGCATTCCAATATCCAACTTGTCTTTCATAACAGATATCACTGGGCAAACATTATTTGACAGCCATTCAAGTTTGCTCATCAGTGCAGGTCTTCATTTGCGTTTGGATTACAGACGAAAATTCAATTTGTCTGATAAACGCGCAGTGCGATCAAGGCTCTATTAGTCCTCTTTTTTCTCATTGTAAATACATTACAAAGGAGACAGTCTATTTTGTGCAAAACCGAAAAATGCACATTAAAATCAACCACCTTAAGTCTATTGGTTCAACCTTGGATTTTACTTTAAGGGATATCAATTTTTTCATAGGTCCCAATGGAGTTGGCAAGTCTGTGCTTCCTGAACTCATTCAATTATTCAAACGCAATGATGCCTTGAAGGATTTTAGGAAGAGACAATTTCCAACCTTGACTCATTTTGACCACCATGAAGATTGGTGCAATTGGGCCCATCAGGGTCAAACCAGTAAAGCCTCAACGATTGTCAGAAGTGTTTCTTTTCTCTATCAAAAAGTCAATTTGATAGTAAAATTGAAAGAGTCATCAGCCTTGCGATCTCTGGACGACCATGAATGGAAGTGCGCGCAAGTTGAAACGTTTACCATTCAAGATGGTCAAATGCCTTTATTGATTTGGGGTGCTGAAATTCGCAGAATCAATACACGCCAATTGGCGATTTATTTGCATAAGGCCATTAAAAATTATGGTCATATTTCCCCGAGGGAATGGAAGGAGGAAATGGATATTCCATTGAAGCAAAGTGTTCATCTCACCCTAGAATTCTTGAAAGAATATATTGAGAGCGGCCCTGAATGTTATGAGGACGTTGGTAATCCCTTGAACTTTTTTTACCTCGATATTCAAGCTTTGTTTTTTAGACAACGCCTTTCCATTTCCTATAAAACTACTTTTGAACCCATTACTTCGTTAATGGAAAAAATATTATTATCCTTTCAACAATCCATGGTATCGTTTTTAATTGATTCACCGGTTTTACAGGGAGATAGAAAACCACGTTGGCAGGAGGAGTATCAAGACGGCAAGAATCAATATGCCCAAGATTATTTTGGGTTTACCTTGGAACAACAGAAAATTACGAAGGAGGATGGTTCCTTTTTCGGACGTCAGATTTTTGTGAATGACGGTTCCAGGAGCGAGTCTATTGAAAAATGCAGCAAAGGTGTGCAAGTTATTTGTTCTTGGATTGAAGAATGGGCGGAGGCTGTCAATAAAATGAGACGACAAAGCGATTCCTTGTTTTTCTCTGCTGAAAAAGTTTTCTTTATTCAAAACCCGGAAAAGTATCTTCATCACGACTGGCAGGTAAAATTATTGCGCATGATGTTGCATGATGTTCAGCAGCAACCCAATTGGAAAATAGTTATTGAGACCCATAGTAAAGTGCTTTTGGAGGAAGTTTTTCGTCAAGTTTCGTCCCAGGAAGTGGACAAATGTGACGTATCGTTGTTTGAAATAAATAAAGACGGCAAAGGTCAAACTGTTTTAAAGAAATTAGGAATAACAGATTATTTTTCAAGAAATGATTTGAAAATTAGCATGAAAACTGGAAAGATGGGTTGGATGGATGAGGGCGTTGTAGGTTGGAATTGATGGATTATAAAATTGATCTATGTCATTTTTTATTTGTTAAAAGGTGAACAACCTTCTCTTCATTGTGTTTAATGTTTATATAAAAATATTAAACAATGAGAAAAATGAGATTTTTTACCGGTTTGGCTTTCACGCTGGTATCATGGGTTTCGGTTGCCCAAACCAACCTTTTTGACGATGTTATTGCCGTCAGTCCCTACCACAATTATTTGGAGGCGGCCCTTATCCAAGAGGGATTAGATGTTGCATTGCAAGATCCAAATGCATCCCTTACGGTTTTCGCTCCGGATGATCAGGCATTTGAGCAATTGGCGGCATCATTGCAAACCGACATCGCAGGATTATTGGCTTTGGATAATTTGAGTGATATTTTATTGTATCACGTTTTGGACGCAGCAGTTCCGTCAACCGCGGTGACCAATGGTGCCATTGTTCAACCATTGAGTGCTTCAAACACATTGAAATTGACTTTGACCAGCACCGGTTCTGTTTTTGTAAATCAGGCGCAGGTCACAACACCGGATGTTTCCACAGACAATGGAGTTTTACACTCTATTGACAATGTTTTATTGCCCATGGAAACAGTTGTTGATGTGGCGTTGGATAATGGTTTTACCTATTTGGCTACCGCTGTAGTTACAGCCGAATTATTGCCTGCATTGACCAATCCATTGGCGGATTATACCGTTTTTGCCCCTACAAATGATGCTTTTTCTGCATTGGCTTCTGCATTGGGAACAGACATCAATGGATTATTGGCATTGCCCAATTTAGCGGATGTTTTGACTTACCATGTTTTGGGAACTGCCGTGGCATCATCGGCTGTTACCAATGGCGCCATTGTTCAACCTTTGAGTACGACCAACACATTAAAGTTAACTGTAACCAGCACTGGTGCAGTGTATGTCAACCAAGCTCAGGTTACCTTGACAGATGTTCCAGCATACAATGGTGTTGTTCATGTGTTGGATGGAGTTGTTTTACCAGTTGAAACCGTAGTTGATTTGGCCATTGATAATGGATTGAGCACCCTAACAACCGCCGTTATTCAGGAGGAGTTGGTACCCGTGTTGAGCAATCCATTGGCATCATTTACGGTTTTTGCTCCAACCAATGAGGCTTTTGACAATCTAGCTTCAGCTTTGGGTACTGATATCAGTGGCATTTTGGCTTTGCCCAATTTGACGGATGTGTTGACTTATCATGTTGTTGGTTCTGAAGTATTGTCCACCGCTTTGGTTGAAGGTCCTGTAGCTACCTTGAATGGAGAGTCCGTTTTGGTTTCTTTGACCAATGGAGTGATGATCAATAACGCAAACGTCACTATCCCTGATGTTTTGGCTTATAATGGAGTTGCTTATGTTATTGACGCAGTGTTGTTGCCTCCAACCACTGTTGTATCCAATAACAACATGATTGATGTAAGTGTGTTTCCAAATCCAACTTTAAATTTTATAAATATTGTATATGATGAGATTGCGAAATATCGTCTTACTGACTTGTCTGGTAGAGAAATCGAGTCTGGATATTTGAACGGGAAACTTCAATTGGATCTTTCTAATTTTCCATCTGGAATGTATCTGTTGTCAGTTGTCAGCAATGATGGTCAATCTTTTACAACGATAACAAAGCAATAAGTGAAATGATGTTTAGGTAAAAAAGGGGTACAATGAATAATTGTCCCTTTTTTTTGTTAATGGAGCGAACATTATCAATAACCTTTTGTTTTACAATTGATTAATTACATCAGGGCGGAACCGAAAAGCCTGAACAGAGTAGGAAAAAACCAAAACCAAAACCTATGGAGCATTTAAAAATTGCTAGTGACAATTATGTCGCATTTACGTTCTTTATCGGAACAATGGCCATGATGGCCGCATCCGTTTTCTTCTTCTTTGAATTGAATAACACCTCACCCAAATGGAGAACATCCGTTTTGGTATCAGGTT
>JACCEC011337732.1_pt1 | contig 11905 bp, 6 predicted proteins | sample 7450121 | NCBI WGS metagenome assembly JACCEC01 (sample SAMN15323455, study PRJNA562643) | freshwater metagenome | isolation source: river surface water | place: USA:Blue River Watershed | collected 2017-08-18 | reverse complement strand
TTCAATTTGGTCAACGGCCAGCTCGCGCCCGACAGCGGCAGCATCATGCTTGATGGTGTGTCTTTACTCGGTCGCAAACCACACGAGCTCTGGCGCATGGGCGTGAGCCGCACGTTTCAAATGGCGCAAACCTTTGGTTCGCTCACTGTGGCTGAGAACGTGCAAATGGCATTGCTATCTGCTGATGGCAAATCGCTTTCGCCTTGGCGACGTGCCACCCACTACCGCCGCACTGATGCGCTTGACCTGCTAGAACAAGTGCAGCTGGACACTCAGGCAAATCGCCCTTGTAGCGCACTCGCCTACGGCGATGTGAAACGCCTTGAGCTGGCCATGGCTTTGGCCAACGAGCCGCGCTTGCTGCTGATGGACGAGCCCACGGCAGGCATGGCCCCCGATGAACGACATGCACTGATGGCACTCACACGTAGCTTGGTCAACCAACGCGGCGTGGCCGTGCTGTTTACTGAACACAGCATGGACGTGGTGTTTGAACATGCGGACCGAGTGCTGGTGATGGCGCGTGGCGCACTCATCGCGCAAGGCACACCTGCACAAGTGCAGGCAGACCCACAGGTGCAGGCGGTGTACTTTGGAAGTGGCAAAACATTTGGTGCTTCAACAACGGAGGCTCAGGCATGACACAAGCACTCACCCCCTCGTTGCTGAACGTGCAAGGCCTCAACGCTTGGTACGGCGCAGCGCAAGTGCTGTTCAACGCACAGCTGCATGTGCAACGCGGCGAGGTGGTGGCACTCATTGGGCGCAACGGCGCGGGCAAGTCCAGCACACTCAAAGCCATCATGGGCCTCATGCCCAGCCGTACTGGAAGCGTGGTGTTTGCAGGCAACGACATCTCGCATGCCGAGCCCTATCAAGCTGCACGCTTAGGCCTGGGCTATGTGCCAGAAGACCGCCGCATCTTCACCGACCTGACCGTACTAGAAAACTTGCAGCTGGGTGTGCAGGCAGCGCGTTGTTTTGCGGATGGCTCGGTTGCCCCGCAATGGTCACTCGAACAAGTTTTTGCTTTATTCCCCAACCTCGCCGACATGCAGCAACGCCCCGCTAGCCACATGAGCGGCGGCGAACAACAAATGCTCACCGTGGCACGCACCCTCATGGGCAACCCATTGATGGTGTTGCTTGATGAACCTTCCGAGGGCGTAGCCCCAGTGATCGTGGAGCAAATGGGTGAGATGATTTTGGCGCTCAAGCGCCAAGGTGTGAGCGTGTTGCTGTCAGAGCAAAACACGCACTTCGCGCAGTGGGTGAGTGACCGCAGTTACACGCTGGACCGCGGCGTGCTGTCCGCCTAAGCGTTAAACCGCTTGCGGCCCCGCCTTGCCGCTCTTCACCACATAACTCGCCTGCGTCTTCAGCCCCACTTCACTGCCCGCCGGAAATTTGGTGGTTCTGAAATCGCAACGGACCTCTTTAGGCGTCACGGTGATCAAGCTGTAGCCGCGCTCGTCTGAGCGGAAGTGCAACAGGTCTGAATTGCTTTCACGAATCAACGCTGCAGGCTTGTCGCCCAAACCGCGTGAGGTGATGGAGGTGGTCACAAACTCGCTGGCCACGACAGGCGACTGTGGGTTGTTTGGCTCTAAGCGCAAATTGGCGGCCACGTTGCAGTGCACATCACCGCCGAGGGTGACGACGTTGCTCAGCTTAGCGTCCACGACGGTTTGCAGCAGACGCTTGCGTGCTTCGGGATAACCATCCCACGCGTCGTTCCAGTAGCTGCGCCCCACGGGTGCAGGAATGCTGGTGGAGCTGATTTGTGTGGCTTGTGCCACCAGCTTCCATTGGCGTTTGGATTGGCTCAAACCATCGGTAAACCAACGCTCTTGTGCTGCACCCAACATGCTGCGTGATGGGTCGCTCAGCTCGTCGCACTGCACCACCATGCGGCCACCGCCGCGCACGGGGTCGCGGCAGGCTTGGGCGCTGCGGTATTGGCGGCAGTCCAGTGTCCACACATCAGCCAACTTACCCCAGCTGAACTGGTCATACAGGCGCATGTCGGCGGGGTTGTTGGCGTCTGGTCCCAAGAGCAAAGGCTGGTGCTCAAAGTAGGCTTGATACGCCGCAGCGCGACGCAACAGCACCTGCTTAGGGTCGGTGTAGTTGCGGTCTTGGTCGTTAGCGTAGTCATTCACCACTTCGTGGTCGTCCCACATCAGTACCCATGGGTGTGCGGCGTGCGCGGCTTGCAAGTGTGGGTCTCTTTTGTATTGCTCATAGCGATCGCGGTAGCCCTGCAAAGTTTTGGGTTCTTCGTTGCTGTGCTTGCGCATCGCGTATTGGGGGTTGCTGCTCTCGTAGATGTAGTCGCCCATGAACAGGACGAAGTCGAGTTTTTGTTTTGCTATCTCTTCGTGCGCGATGAACTGCCCCTGCTCGTAGTGCTGGCACGACGACAGTGCCATACGCAGCTCGCGCACATCGGCATTCAATGCAGGTGCCGTGCGTGTGTGGCCCACTGTGCTGCTTGCATCCCCTTGGATAAAGCGATACCAATAGTCGGTGCTAGGTTGCAACTGTTGCAGATGCGCATGCACGCTGTGACCACGTGCCTCGTTGGTCATCACTTCGACTTTTTGCACGCGGCGTTTCAGCGCAGCATCGGCAAACACTTCGACCTGCACACGCAAAGCCTCGGTGCTAGCCGCGCGGTCTTCGTCACCAAACACCAAGCGTGTCCACAGCACGACCGAGTCAGCACGCGGACGACCACTGGCTACACCCAATGCAAATGGATTGACGACCCATGCGCGAGACTTAGCAGCAGGTGCAGCCACCGCAGTGAGCCAAGGAGACAGCGCCAAGGCAATGGCGCTGCGTTGCAGGTGTTGGTTAAATTCGCGGCGTTTCATTTCAACAGGAACTTCAAGTATTTGTCTGCGAGTTGACGGTAGGGAGGCCACATCATGCGCATGCCGCTGACACGGGCTTGGTAAAAGACGGGCCGCAATTTTGAAAACGTCAGAAACCCTTCATAGCCATGGTAGTGACCCATGCCACTCTCACCCACGCCGCCAAATGGCATGCTGTGCTGGGCCGCATGAAACAACGCATCATTCACACCCACGCCGCCCGACATGACGCGCTTGATCAGCTTGTCTATCGTGTGTGCTTGATGGGTGAACGGATAAAACGCCAATGGACGCGGGCCTGCGTTGATGCTTTTCACCACCGCGTCTAACTCGGCGTAACCAATCACAGGAAGAATAGGGCCAAAGATTTCTCGCGTGTGCAGGGCGCAATCATGCGGCACATTCAACACAATATGTGGTGCAATTTTTCGAGTGGCCGCATCCCATGGCGGGCCCGGTAGCAAAGGCATCAGCGTTGCACCTTTGGCTTGGGCTTCTTGCAAGGCATCGCACAAGCGCTGAAAAGCTCGTTCGTCAATGATGGTCGTGAAGTCTGGGCTATCTAAATTTGCAAAACGTTTTTCAACGATCTCTTTAGAAAGCTGTACAAACTTTTCGACCTTCTTCTCTGGCACATACACATGGTCGACCGATGTGCAAATTTGGCCCGCATTGAAGCATTTGGCAAACAATATTCGCTCTGCAGCAACGCGCACATCAAAATCATTACACACCACGGCGGGCGATTTACCGCCCAGCTCTAAGGTGACGGGGCACAAGTTTTGTGCTGCAGCAGCCATCACAGCCCTGCCCGTCTGTGAAGAACCGGTGAACACCAAGTGGTCGAACTTGAGCTGCGAAAACGCCACGCCCACGCCACCGGTTTCTTCAAAAAATGCCAGCTTCTCAGTGCTGAAATAACGCGGGGCAAGTTCTATCAACAAGCGCGTGAGATGGCGCGAGTTCTCGGACATCTTCACCATCGCGCGGTTACCTGCGGCAAACGCATCGACCAACACCAAAAAGCTCAGGTTGATCGGAAAGTTCCACGGCACGATCACGCCCACCACACCTAGGGGCTGGGGTAGCACACGATTTTTTGCACCAAAGAAATTGAGCCAATCAATGCTGCGGCGCTGTGGCTTCATCCATTGTTTGAGGTGTTTCAGGGCGTGGTCTACACCGTGCATGACAGGCACCACTTCGGCCAGCATGGTTTCATGACGCGAGCGGTGGCCGTAGTCTGCGCTGATGGCTTGTGCAATCGCCTCAGCGTTGTCATGCACCAAAGCTTTGAGATTGAGCAAGTCCGCACGGCGCGAAGCGGCACTGGGGTAGGGCTGCGACGAGTGCGCCAAACGCTGGCTTTGCAGCGCCTGTTCTAAAGGCGTTAAGGCGGAATAAGTCATGCTGAACGAGGTGATGTAGGAGGCATCAAAGGCGAGCCTTAGATGCCGATCCTAAATCAACGCTCGCGCAGCGCTTGCGACACGTTTTGCAGCGGGCGGAACAAATACTCCAGCACTGTCTTTTGACCCGTGCGAATTTCCACTGTGGCCGTCATGCCAGGTGTGGGCTCTATCTTCAAACCCTTGCGTTCTAGGTTGCTGTCCTTGATGCGCACCATGATGCGGTAGTAGCCCTCTTCCATATCTGCAGGGCTTGCGCCTGCGCGACGCTGTTGGCGCTCGTCCTTCATGGTGTCGGGGCTTAAGTGCTCTAACTCACCATCTAGGCCACCGTATTTGTTGAAGTCGTAAGAGCTGAGTTTGACCACGGCTTTTTGGCCCACCTTCAAGAAGGCCACTTCAGAAGGCTTCACATACGCCTCGACCAACATCTCGTCTTCGGTTGGCACGATTTCCAAAATAGGCTGGCCCGCTTGAATCACACCACCGACGGTGGTGACCTGCACGTTCTTCACCACCCCTTTCATCGGGGACTTGATGGTGGTGGACAAAAATGCATCCTCTCTTGCCGAAGCATTTTCTTTGGTTTGCGACAACTCAGAAGACACACGCGTCAACTCGTTGTTGGCGTCGGTGATGTAGCGGTTCTTACGCTCAGCACGCTGGCCCATCAGGTCTGCTTGTTGGCGCTTCAAACGAAGCAGCTCCACCTCAGACATCACACCGCTTTTAACCAATGGGGCGGTTAACGTCACTTCTCGCGTGATCGCAGCCAACGAAGCATCCAGCGCCTGCAACGACTCAGCCAAAGCCAGCTTGCGCGCCTTGTAAGCCTGCGTCTCTTGTTTGCGCAATTGCTCTTCATCTTTAAGCTCTGCTGGAAACGTCAACGGTGTGTCGTACGCCTCGGCACGCAGACGCGCCGAAATGGCCAGCAACGCCAAATACTTTTCATTCGCCTCACGGTAGCCCGCGCCCGAACGGGCATCGTCCATTTGCAAAAGGATTTGGTCTTTCTCCACCACATCGCCCTCGCGCACCAGCATCTCGCGCAGCACGCCTGAGTCCAAACTTTGAATCACTTGCTCACGGCTTGAAGGAATCACCTTACCTTGGCCGCGTGTGATTTCATCCAAGCTTGAGAAGCCAGCCCAAATCAAGGCCACAAACAATGTTCCAGCTGTGGCCCACACCAACAGACGACTGGCTTGGCGCTCGTCGTCTTCTACCGTACGAATTCCAAAACTTTTTTGGTCATCTTCCCAAAACGCCCAAAATCTTGACCACCGCGAAGGCTTCTTTGGCGTTGCTGGTTTCTTTGGTGGCGCCGCTTTTGTAGGCGCAACGTTGGGCGTAGCCATCGGCTTTTTTACTTCGTTCTTCATGCTGGCACTCCGTTGGGAGCGGCGGTCTTCACATCCACACCGCGTGACAACTTATCAATCATTTCTTGCTTAGGACCGATCAGCACACACTGGCCCGCTTCAATCACGGCCACCGTATCTGCCCAATCGAGCAACTGTGGGCGGTGTGTGGACATCATCAAGGTGCGGCCCTTGAGCCACTCATTCAACACACGAATCACATGCGCTTCGGTGTTGCCATCCATATTGGCTGTCGGTTCATCCATGAACACCAGCTGCGGATCGCGCAGCATCATGCGGGCGATGGATAGCAACTGACGCTGCCCACCCGACAAACCACCACCCGCTTCGGTGATCGGCATGTCTAAGCCACGTGGGTGCGACGCCACCAGCTCGTATAAATTCATTGCCTTCAACACCTCAATGATCTTGGCATCACTGATCCATGTCTCTGACAGCACCATGTTCTCACGCAAGGTACCCATGAAGAGTTGTGGGTCTTGCCCCACATAGCCCATACAGCTGCGCACCTCGGCGGGCTCGATCTGCTGCATCTCCACGCCGTCTAGACGCACACTACCACCCAGTGGGGTGTACAGGCCAGCCATCAAACGCAGCAGCGTGCTCTTGCCACTGCCCACGCGCCCCAGCAACGCCAACCGTTGACCGGGATCTACCTTGATCGACAACCGCTTGATGACAGGAATTGCATGCTCGCCGGGGTAGCCAAACTCCACCGCCTGGGCCTCTAAACCGCCAGCAATTTTTTCAGGCACCACATACGTGCGGCCCACCACGCGGTCGCGTGGGCGCTTCATCAAACCATCCAATGTTTCGAGTGACTGCACTGCTTGCTGATAACGCGAAGCCAATGACATCACGCCACTCAATGGCCCAATCGCACGCCCCGCCAAAATGACCGAGGCAATCAAGCCACCCAGCGTCAACGTGTTGGCGTGAATCATGTATACACCCACGACCACCATGGCCACCGTCACCATCTGCGACACAGCCGTGGTGAAACCCATGATCCAGTTGGTCAATGAACGAATTTCTTTGTACGAATCCGAACCTGCTTTGTTGGACGTTTCCCAACGGCGTTGCAAATAGCTTTCAGCGTTGTGTGCTTTGAGCAACTCTAAATTCAACACCGACTCGACCAACACGCTTTGCTTGTCACCCGCTTCTTTCATGTTCGCGCGCATCGCTGTCATCAGCGGCTTTTGCGCCCACAAACCTTGGGCAATCAACAAAGGCACAGCCAATGCAGGAATCCAAGCCAAGTTACCGCCCACCATGGCGATCATGCCGAGGAACAACAATACAAAAGGCATATCGGCCAGCACCACCAACGAGGCAGACGAGAAGAAATCGCGCAGCGATTCAAAGTCGCGCATCGAGCTGGCAAATGTTCCTACCGACTGTGGGCGGTTCTCAAGGCGAATGCTCATCACCTCGCGCAGCAGCGTGGCGTTGATGGCGAGGTCGGCCTTCTTACCGCCTAGATCCACCAAACGCGCTTTGAGCCAACGCATGATGAACTCCATCACGATGGCAATTGCGGTGCCAATCGCCAAGGTCCACAACGATGCATACGCCTGCGTGGGCACCACGCGGTCATACACGTTCATCGTGAAAAATACACTCGCCAAGGTGAGGATGTTGGCCACCACTGTGGCAATCATCGACTCCACATAGAAATGACGAAAGCGCCACAAGGTGCCCCAAAACCAACTGAATGCTGCACCCTGCATGGGCGCCAAAGTTTGGTCGCTGCGCTTGGGTGGCAGCTTGACAACCAACACCTCATCACGCGCCAAACTCTGCAACTGATCCAACGACACGCGGTCATCTTGTGCGCCCGACTCGGCCCACCACACCACCGCCATCTTGCCCTCAATCGCACGCAACACGCACGCACGGCCATCCACCAGCGACACCAACACAGGCATCACATAGCTAGGAATATCGGCCAAGCGCTTGCGCGACCAGCCCGCCATCAGCCCATGCTGATGCGCTAAATCTGGGTACGCTTCGAGCGGAATTCGACCCGCGTCATCCAACGCAAAACCTTGTCGCATCGCAGGCACGTGCACAGGGTGGCCAAGCTGCTTAGCCACCAATGCCAGACACACCAGCAATGCGTCGGAAGATCCGTCAGCTTGTTCGGGTGTTCTCATGGCTTAAAACCTCTTGGCTAGGTCGCCCGTCACGGCCAGCAAACGTGCGCGTGCCACTTGCTCGTCATAGAACGCTGTCGTTGCTGTGCTTTGGTAACCAAACGCTTCTGCTTGAATGTTCAACAAGTCGAGCAATTGGCGACGGCCCAAACGGAACTGTTGGCGATAGCCATCCACCACCTTGTCGCCCACCTTGGCTTGGCTTGCGCCTTGTGTTGAACGGCCCTGTGCAGACTGCCACTCGTGGTACGCCACCGTGGCCTTCTCGCGCGCAATCAAACGCGCCTCATCCAGCGCATACTGTGCGGCCTTCAACTGACCAACCGCCGCGTCCACTGCAGCCGAGGTTGAACCACCGCTGTACAAGGGCATGTTCACCTGCACCTGAGAAAGCGTGTCTTGCCTTCCGACACTCAAATTCAACTGACGTGCCGACGTGAAATCCACCGTGGGTGAATACTGACCACGCGCCATCGACACGGCTTTTTCTGCGGCTTGCACCTGCTTCACTTGCTGGGCCACGACAGGTAAATCGTCGGTCACCACACTCAGCACCTGATCCACGCTGCGCGGCACTTGGCCCAATCGGCCATTGGCGCTCAGCGCTTCAGTTAACCCCACGGGGCGAATCGGCAACTGGCCCAACCAAAAACGCATCAAACGCTGACGCGCTTGGCTGAGTTCTGTTTCGCGTTGCAGCTTGATCAGTGCAGCGTTATCCATACGCACCTGCGCTTGTTGCAAATCAATCTGACGACCTGTATCCACCGCCACGATCTTGCGAATGTCCTCGAGCGTCACGCTGTGCGACTCTAAGTTCTTCACCGCCAAGTTAAACAACTCAATCGAGCGAGCCCAGTTGATATAAGCCTCGGCGGCTAGCAAAGCCACATCGTCACGCGTGGAGGCCTCGGCAAACACGCTGCTCTCGGTCAGCGCTTCGGCGCGCTTGGCATCGGCCTCAATGCGGCCACCAGACCACAGGTTCAAGCGCAATGAAGGTGAGCGCGTATTCGCCTCAACCGTTGAAGGCAAGCTGCCCGAGGCATAACTGTTTCGCGTGTAGCCATAACTGATCTGTGGGTAGTGAGCGGAGCGCGCGCGGTCAATATCGGCACGCGCAGCCTCTGTCTTGGCCTTGGCTGCCTGAATGCCGGGGTACATCGCCAAGGCGTTTTGCACGACCTCGCTGAACGATTGCGCATGCACCTGTGAGCCCATGGCGGCAGACAAAGCCACAGCCAAAACTGAGAGTTTGATGTGTGTGTGTTTGGTTTTCATATTTCTAGTTTCTGTTAAATTTTGATTCGAAATATTAAAAGTTGTAAACTTTTAGTATTTACTTTACAACCATTTAAGCCGCCATCAACCCACTCTGCAGCCACTATGGCAAGTCCTTAAAGGAAAGTTTTGGGGAGGTGTCCATACGCCGTTGGCGAATGGAGATACGGGACAACTTAGCTAAGTACCACGGTATTGATCGTGTGTTGAACCACCAATTCGTAAGTGTCTGTTTGATCGGCGTTCGTTAAGCGATAGACGTCGTAACCGTTCACAAGTCCAGCATTGGTAAGAGCACTTCCTGAATCTAATTTCAACTGCACAGCATCTCCGCTGTCGCCATCGATCGTCAACTGCTTAACATCGGCCTGAACCAAACTCGCCAAACTCAAATGAATTGTGTTGTTGCCTGTGCCTGTGATATCGATCTTTTCAATACTTGAAATGCTCTTGATACCGGTAGCTGTTGGCGCGCTTGGTGTTGGACTTGTGAAATCAAAGTTCAATGAGCCGCCGTGCAATACCAAGGTATCTGTTGTTGTATCACTGCCTGTTGCAGTCAGCCCAGCAATCGAGGAGGTATGGAACTCTTGACTTTGCAATGTACTGTTAGTTAAGGTGATATCGAAAGTCTCTGCTGCAGTGCCATCTGCGCTTTGAAACACAAACAAATCATGGACGGTCGCAGTGCCATTAGGTGATGTTTTTTTATCGTATTCCCACGTATATCCATTGCTTACTGGTGTTATCAAAAGTTTGCCGTATCTGCCAGTTAACGTTGTGTTACTTGTAGTTAAGATATTTGAAAAAAAGCTCTCGCCTTGATCTGGATCGCTAATAGTTATTAAGGTAGTTTCCCTATGAAATTTACCGATACCGTCAAACGACATTTGAAATGATTGAGTCCCATTTATACGGGCGACATCATTCACCCCATGCACATCCATCGTCAATGTGCTGGTACTCGTTAAGCCTGCTGCATTTTTTACCTGATATGTAAATACATCATGTTCGACTTGACCCGCTTGCAACGCTTGCGCCGCATTGCTCAATTCGTATCTGTAAGAGCCATCTGCTTGGATGCTTAACCGACCATAGCGGCCATCAACTGAATGCACTGCCGAATCTGAAAACACATTACTTGCCGCAATCGCGCCCGTTCCTGCAATCAAGGCGTTCACGAAGATGTTTGCCCCATAGCTGAACTGCACATCAACATCTGCACCGTCATGATTGACACTGGTGCCACTCAGCACATTGCCTTCTAGATTCACCCCGGCATCTTCCGTGGCGCTTGCCTTATCTGGCATTGCGATTAAGCTGCCTGCTGAAATTTCCATCGACTGGGATGTTTGCAATACTGAATTACCAGCCACATCCACTATGCTGGCTTTGATGCTGTAGCGACCCACGGCCAACGTTGCCGTGTCAGTGCTCGTCTGCCACACATCGCCCTGCGGGGTGACATATTCGTGCGATACCTCTAAACCATCTACATTTAGAAACTGCACAAAAACACGTTTGCCTTGCGCAATGTCGGCATTTGTCAAACCCGTTACCTGACCAGATACCTTTAGAGTTTGGTCGGTGGTCACAAAGTCAGTCCCGCTAGTGCCTGTGTCATCAGAGATCGCCACGATTGAAATAGTGCGCGTTGAAGATATTGGCCCTGATGCACCGCCTGAGGCTGCTACCGTAAACCCCACAAACACCCCATTCACTGTCGTATTACCCACAGCATCCGTCACCCGCACCACGGGGTTGTAGGTGGCGTTGGGCAGTACATCGGTCACCTGCACTTCATACGTGCCTTTGGTCGCAGTCTCGGTGGCCGCGTAGGTTTTTCCGTTGATGTCTACCTCCACCTTCGCGCCTGTTTCCGCATTGATCTGCAGCACGGGTGTGGCGTTCTTGGTCACGCTGTCATCGCTGTTGATACCCGTGTCATTGGCTGCATCGTGTTTGAGGTTGCCGGTGTATGCAGCAGGTGCTGTGGTGTCCAACACAAAGCTACCCGTGGCTGCTGTGCTCACGTTTTTAGCGGCATCGGTCAATGTAGTGGTGGTGGTCCAGGTGCCGTCTATGTATTTGCCGTTGGCATCTTTCAAGCTCGCCTCTGGAATGCTTTGTCGCACGCCTTTGTCCGCGATGTCTGCTGCAGTTACAACGTGCACCAAATTGAATGTACTGCCATCTGGCCTAGTCACCACCGTGGTCAGCGTATCGCCCACCACTGCATCGGCTGGCAGTGCCACATCCAGTGCTGTGCCGTCGGCAGCTTCGGTGGCATTCACGCCACCGCTGGCCTCGGGTATGGCCACCAGCGCGGCACCTCGTGCTGTGGTGTCTGTAGGCGGTGTACCGCCCCCCCCGCCACCACCACCCAATGCAGCTGCGCCCACCACGCCTGCGGCAATTGCCCAGCCGCTGATGCCACCTGCTGCCGCAGCCACGATAGGCAGCGCCGACAACACAAAAGCTTCACCCAAGACACCACCGCCCAACGCCATCAGCACAGGCGTGTTGCCGTCCTTCAGCGAAGGCGTCAAGTGGTTGGCATTCGGGTCTTGCGGAATGTATTCATACACCCCACCGTTCTCTGCCAAGCCTGCCAACATTGGCGCAGCGCCTTCGCCCTTGACGATGTAATAGTCCTCAATCACCACATCGGGGTTTTGGCTGCCATCAAACATCAAGGCCAAGTTGTTGCCCACACGTTTGGCTCGCACCTGATCAGGGGCAACGCCTTTGCCCTTGGTCACATCTTGAAGCTCGTAGCGCACGCCGCGCTG
>JACCEC010399556.1_pt1 | contig 11905 bp, 6 predicted proteins | sample 7450121 | NCBI WGS metagenome assembly JACCEC01 (sample SAMN15323455, study PRJNA562643) | freshwater metagenome | isolation source: river surface water | place: USA:Blue River Watershed | collected 2017-08-18 | reverse complement strand
GACGCATCTTCCGTTCGGCGGACGCGGGCGCGACGTGGACGCGCGTGGCGAACGTGTCCGGCGGGTTCCGTGGGATCGCCACGAGCTCGAACGGTCGTTATATCATTGCGACGACGGCGCACGACGCGGTGTTTGTGTCGTCGGACTTTGGCGCGACGTTCGAGGTGCGCGTGTCGAGTTTTCCGGGCGGGTCGAAGTTCACCGTGCGATCGACGCCGAGTCCCGGATCCCAGGCGTGGCAGAACGCGGCGTGGTCCCCGAAGCTTGAAGTGATGGTGGCGTGCGGCTCCGCGGACGCGCTCGTGTCGTACAACGCGGTGGACTTCCGCACGGTGTCCCTTCCGGTCGCGAACAACTACACGGACGTGTGTTGGTCGGAACCTCTCGGTCAGTTCGTGATGGTGTCGGGCGGCGCGGGGGTTCTCACGTCTCCGGACGGGCTCGTGTGGACGTACACGTCCGCGGTGCTGAATCTGTCGCGCATCCGGTGGATCGACGAGCTGAGTGTGTACGTGGCGATCAGTCCGGACGGAAGCATCTACACGTCCGTGGACGGGACGACGTACATCCAGCAGTTTGTGGACGTGTCGCGCGCGTGGTACGGGCTCGCATGGTCCGGCACGGTTCTCGTGGCAACGTCCCTGGACGGATGGGTGTACTCGTCCGCGGACGGCGTCGTGTGGACCGCGCGGTTTCAGTCGGCGGGACAGATGTTCGTGTCGGCGGCGTGGTCGGACGCGCTGAAGAAGTTTGTGGTTGTGTCGCAGTCGACGGGGACGCAGTACTTTGTCACGTCCCCCGACGGTGTCGCATGGACGCAGACGCTTGCGTCCGCGACGTCGTCGAACCAGCTCAAGGACATCGTGTGGGTCCCGGAGTACAACAAGTTCTACGCCGCGGGACAGAGCACGTCCGCGTCCCCGAACCCGCCGGTTCTGTTTACCTTCGACGGTCAGAAGTGGAACGCGGTCGGGACGTTTCCCACGCCCGTTCCGAACAATGCGTGGTACGGGTTGTGTTGGTGTCCGAAGTTTTCGTCGGTGGTGGCAGTGTCCACGACAGGAACAGGGAATCGTGTGGTGTCGTCAGTCCCGGACGACAACGGTGTGTGGTCGAACGTGTGCATGGGTCCGTCGGCGAGTCTTGTGATTGCGTCGGGCAGTACGGTGACCAAGCGTTCGTCCGCGTAATTTTTATGCGGCGAATGTAAAAAAAGGAAAGAATGTCGTCGATCATACAGACATCGGCGGACCTGTACAGTGTGTCGGTGACGCACTGGAACGCCATCCAGAGTTTGTCGAATTCGCTCGCGGCAACGTCGGTGATCCATTGGGCGCAAATCTCGAGTGTGAGCGCGGACGTGAACACGTTGTCGCAGACGGTGGACGCTCTGTCCACGGACGTGAACAATCTTCTCGCGCTGGCCTCGGGACTGAACACGGTGTCCTCGGCGATTGCAACGTTGTCGTCGTCGATCGCCGGGACGTCGTCGGTGCAGTGGGCGGCGATCTCGAGCATTTCGAACCGCGCGCAAGTCACATCCGTCCAACAGTGGGCTGCGATCTCGAGCGTGTCGCAACAGATCGCAAACGCGTCCCTGAGCATCGCGTCGCTGTCCGGGGCCGTGAACGCCACGTCCATCGTGCACTGGACCGCGATCTCGAACGTGTCCAGTACGACAACTGCGACATCGATTGCGCACTGGACGGCGTTCACGTCACTGAGCAATTCTCTGAACACGACATCAGCTCAGCAGTGGGCCGCGATTCAGTCGGTGTTGCCGTCGGTCACCGGACAGGCCGGCAAGTATCTCCAAGCGACGCCGACGGGGACCCAATGGACATCTGTGGGGACCGGCGGTGGCGGAGGAGGCGTGGGGTACACGACGATGTCCACGGCGTTGTCGGTGTACACGGCGGCGGTCCCTACGGGCGACGTGGTGGTGATCCTCCAGAATCCGAGCGCAACGGTGCTGAGTGTCATTCTTCCGCAGTCGTTGTCGGACGGGCAGACGATGGTGATCAAGAAGGGTCCCTCGACGATCTCGACGGCGATTGTGAACGTAACAGCGTCCGCGGGGACGCTGATTGACGGAGTCGCGACACCGGTGTCCGTGAAGGCAACGCTCGGTTTTGTTGCGCTCACGTACTCCGACAAAATCTCTGCGTACGTCACGACGGCCCAGAAGTGGACCGACGGCGGCGGTCTGGACCCGTCGGTGCCGTTCACGTGTGCGTTTCGCATTTCGCCACTGGCGGGCGGGACGAACGGGCAGATCAATTCGAACTACGGATCCCTGAGTGGAGCGCTTGGCGTCACGTTCAACGGGCTCTCAGCGGCGAGTTTTTCGGTTCAGAACGCGTCGCAGATCTTCGTCACGGTAGCACCGTCGACCACGCCGGGCATCGGGGACATTACGATCTACGACAGCGTCGGCGTGTCGCGGTCCGTGACGAACTACTTCGAGTACCGCGCGTACTACAACCAGACGGGGACGCAGATCCAAAACGCGGGCGCGCAGATTACCATTGCGGAAAACGGGAGAATGTACATGTTCAACAGCGACTCACCGAATGAATCCATGCATTACGGCGTGAACAAGAACTACGTCGGACCAGTAACAAGCTTTGGCGTGGGGAACCCGCGCGGTCCCCCGCTGTGCGAGCGGTTGTCGGGGCAGGTCGTGTTGGTCCCGCAGACGACTCCGGGTTTTCCGTACCGGTACTCGACGGACGGCGGTGCGAACTTCAGCACCTCGTCAGGGATCACGGGCGCGTCCAAGTTCGCCGTGTCCCCGAACGGGACGTACGTCCTTGCGATCAAGTCGGGTGCAGGCTTTTGGTACGGCTCGAACATTGCGACGGGGAACATCACGTTCACACAGAGCCCGAGTTTCTCGACGGTGACCGTGCAGGACATGTGTGTGAACGACGCGGGAACGGGTGTGGGCGTTGTGAAGGGAATGTCCCTGATGCAAACGACGGACGGCGGTGCGACGTGGACGCAGCCGGTCGGAGCTCCGGCGGGCGACTGGACATCGTGCGCGATTGGCGGAAACGTTGCCTTTGTGTGCGGTCGGTTCACGGGCGTGTACCGGTCCACGGACGGAGGTGCGACGTGGACGCTTGTCGCGGGTCTGTCGGCGGACCTTGTGTACCCGAACGTTTCGTGTTCGCAAACAGGGAAGTACGTGGTGGTCGCCACGAACCGTGCGAGTGTGTTTGTGTCGACGGATTTCGGAGCGACGTTCATCGAAAAGTTTGACACTGCCATTGCATCGACGGGGAACATCCAAGCGGTCGCCATGGCGACGGACGGCGGGTACTTGTTGGTTGCGGGTGGTTTGCGTGGATATTTGTCGAATTTGTAATTCCAAAAATGAGAATCGTGTGGGTCGTTGTGGTATTGGTGGTGGTGTGGTGGGTGCATGTGTACATAACCCGCGGGAACTACACGAGCCTTCGGCACGTGTTGTCGTTGTCATCTTCCAAGGACGCAGTGCCCCTGGACGATCACTTCTTGTCGCTCGTCCGTGCGAATCTCACGAGCGCGGCGGGTGGCCGTCTGGTGGATTTTGGATGTGGGGACGGGCGGATCTTGCGGTCCCTGCGCGACATGTTTGTGGACGCGCACGGTGTGGAGATCGACGCGGACATGGCGTCGCGCGCGGACCGCATGTGTCGCACGGATCCGAAGATTCGCATTTTCAACCAGGACATGTTGGACTACACGTTCGACACGTCGGTGCGGAACACGTTGTTTCTGTACGAGCCGCTGTGGAACTGCACGAAGCAATTCGCGGACGTGGTGTACGATCTGTTCTTCACGAAGAACCGGGACAAGATCGACACCATTGTGTATGTCTCGGGGACGATGCGTCGGGACGTGGTCCCGGAGCGGTACGGGTTCCGTTGCGTCCGCACGTTCTCGTCGGGGTCCAAGTGGTTTCCGAAGGTGTGCCGGATGTATTCCGCACGAGATTCTTCGGAACCCGTGTGACTTCTATGACCTATCCCACCCCATCACAAACAAAAGTGAAAAATGGGTGATCGTAAACTCGCGACGAAGCTCGACCCGCGCGAGCACGTCCTGCATCGTCCGGACACGTACATCGGCACGGTTCGCTCCTCCCCGGTGGAGCGTCTGGTGGCGGACGTGTCCTCGGAGGGTGGAGTGACGATTTCGGAGCGCGTGGTGAACTTCTGTCCGGGTCTGACGCAGCTCTTTCTGGAGATTCTGAACAACGCGCGGGACCGCACGGTGGCTGCGGACGTGGAAGTGCGCTGCAGTCGGATCGACGTGACGATCAACCGGGACTCTGGCGAGATCACGGTGGTGAACAACGGTGACGCGGTTCCTGTGGAGATGCATCCTCAGCACGGTGTGTACAACCCGGAGCTGATCTTCGGTCAGCTTCTGACCTCGACGAACTACGACGACTCGGAGCGGCGCATTGCGGGCGGCCGCAACGGGTTCGGCGCGAAGCTGACGAACATTTTCTCGACGCAGTTCCAGGTGGAGTGTCTGGACGCGCGCACGCGTCGTCTGTACCGCCAGACGTGGACGTCGAACATGTCGGCGAAGACGGCGCCGGACGTGACGGAGGGCGCGAAGGGTCGTCCGTACACGCGCGTGTCGTGGATCTTCGATCCGACGCGGTTCGGCAAGCGGAGCACCGCGGAGCTTCTGGACGCGGACTTTCTGGGCGTGGTCCGCAAGGCGGTGGTGGACGTGGCGGCGACGGTGGGCACGAAGGTGACGGTGTGTCTCGACGGCGTGGAGATCAAGTGCGACACGCTGGCCAAGTACGTCGAGTGCTTCCCTGCGCTCCGCGAGTCCCCGACGAAGCTCGTGGCGTCCGTGAACGACCGCTGGAAGGTGGCGGTGTGCACGGCTCCCGACGGCGCCGACGGCACCGCGCGGAATGTGTCGTTTGTGAACGGCATGTGGACGTCGCTGGGCGGGACGCACGAGACGCACGTGGTCCAGCAGGTGACGGACGCGGTGATTGCGGGGATCCGTTCGGCGGCCAAGGGCGCGGACAAGGAGCTCGTGGAGAACGCGCGGAACCTCCCGCGTCTGGTGCGGGACCGTGTGTGGGTGTTTGTGGACGCGTGCATCGAGAACCCGGAGTTCACGTCCCAGACGAAGGAGTGTCTGAAGAGCCCGCGTGCCGAGTGGGGCTCGACGTGCGAGCTCCCGGAGGCGTTTTTGCGCAAGCTGGGCAAGACGGAGATTGTCGGGGCGATCCTGGACAATCTGCGTGGCAAGTCGGCGCGCGCGCTGAAGAGCACGGACGGCCGCAAGGTGGCGAAGCTGTCGGGCATCCCCAAGTACGAGTCGGCGGCGTGGGCGGGCACGGCGCGCTCGAACCGGTGCATGCTGATTCTGACGGAGGGCGACTCGGCGAAGGCGACGGCGGTGGCGGGACTGAAGGGCCGTACGGACCGTGAGCGCTTCGGCATCTTCCCTCTGCGCGGCAAGATCATCAACGCGCGCAACGCGACGCCGGCGGACCTGCAGGACTGCAAGGAGTTTGTGAACCTGAAGCTGATCCTCGGTCTGCAGCAGGGGAAGACGTACGAGTCGGAGGCGGACCGCCGGACCCTGCGGTACGGCGGGATCATTGTGATGACGGACCAGGACACGGACGGCTTCCACATCTGCGCGCTGGTCCAGAACATCTTCGCGGTCTTTTGGCCGCACCTGCTGCGCACGGGGTTCGTGCACGGCCTCCCGACGCCGGTGGTGAAGGTGACCAAGGGCGCCCAGACGATTCCGTTCTACACGGTCCCGCAGTACGAGAAGTGGCTGTCGCAGCAGCCCGACGGCGCCAAGGGCTGGCGCGTCAAGTACTTCAAGGGTCTGGGTACGTCGACGTCCGCCGAGGCCGTCGAGTACTTCCGGACCTTCAAGCTCGTGCAGTACGTGGGGCAGGAGTCGGTGTCGTCCTTCTTCGCGCAGTCGCCGCCGCCGGGTGCGGGCGCCGGAGCGGGCGCGGGCGCGGGCGCCGGGACGCCGCCGACGGGTTCCCCCACGACCCGCACGTCCACGGACGAGCTCTTTGTGCGCCTGTTCGACAAGGGCGAGACGGACTACCGCAAGGAGTGGGTGCGTGCGTACGACCCGCGCGTGGTGGACCTGGACCCGACGCAGGGCCGCGTGACGATCGCGGACTTTATGAACAAGATGTACATTCAGCACGCGTCGGACAACCTCCAGCGCACGATCCCGAACGTCATCGATGGACTGAAGCCGTCGCAGCGCAAGATCCTGTACGGCTGCTTCCACGAGGGTCTGGACCGCGGCGCCAAGGAGATGAAGGTCGCGCAGCTGGGCGCGGCGGTGGCCAAGTGCACCAACTACCACCACGGCGAGCAGAGCCTGATGGCGGCGATTGTGAACATGGCGCAGGATTTCACCGGCGCGAACAACCTGAACCTCCTGGTCCCGTCGGGTCAGTTCGGCACCCGTCTGATGGGCGGCGCGGACGCCGCGTCCCCGCGTTACATCTTCACACGCATCGCGGACGTGGCGCTCAAGGTGTTCCGCAAGGAGGACAATCCGATTCTGGAGCACGTGGAGGACGACGGCGACGTCGTGGAGCCGACGGTGTACATTCCCATCATTCCGATGGTCCTCGTGAACGGCGCCGACGGCATCGGCACGGGCTTCTCGACGACGCTCCCTCCGTCGGACCCGCGCGTGGTCATTGAGAACGTGCGCAAGATGATCGCCGCGGGGTCTCCGTCGGTCCCGTTCGAGCCGTACGTGCCGTGGTGGCGCGGGTTCACGGGCACGGTCGAGGCGCGCGGCGCGGACCGGTACGTGATCTCCGGGCGCTGCGAGGTGAACGGGGCGACGGTGCGCGTGACGGAGCTGCCGGTGGGCGTGTGGACGAGCCCCTACAAGGAGTTCCTGGACGGTCTGGCGCAGGCGGGCAAGATCACGGACTACACGTCGGTCATCGACGACGTGACCGTCGACATCACCGTGGAGCTGCCGGTGTCCGCGCAGAGCCCGACGGGTTTCGACGCGGTGATTGAGTCCGCGTCCATGGACCTGGGCGATGCGTCGGCGGTCCGCGCGGCCAAGAAGCGCACGGCGTCCCAGGCGGCGGTGTCGGCGGCTCCGGTGCCGTCGGAGCTTCTGAAGCTGACGAAGACGGTGTCGGTGGCGAATGTGAACCTGTACACGACGCCGTACCCGCGTGCGGACAAGGTGCCGACCATCAAGAAGTACGCGGACCCGAACGAGATCTACGGGGACTTTTACGAGACCCGCATGGCCGCGTATGACCGCCGCAAGGCGCACGAGCTCTCTGTGCTCACCAAGGCGCACGCGGTTGCGTCGGCGCGCGCGGCGTTTCTGACGGCGAAGCTGGAGGGGCGTCTGGTTCTCGAGCGTCGTGCGCTCGCGGACGTGTGCACGGACATGGAGGTGCTGGGCCTCCCGACGGGCGAGGCGCTGGGCATTCGTAGCGGCGGCGACAGCGGCTACGAATACCTCCTGGGTATGAAGATCTCTTCGCTCACGGCGGAGAAGCTTGCGGAGTACACGGCGGACGTCGCGCGGCTCGAGGGCGAGATCGCCACGCTGCGCGAGACGCCCGTGTCCCGCATGTGGCTCGCGGAGCTCGACGAGCTCCTGCGGGCGCTGTAAATGGATGAATGGAATGTGTGTGTATATAAAACTTACGCGGTCTCGTACACCAGGCGACCCTCGAAGGTCGAGCGGGGCTGCTGGGAAGCCAGGGCCGACAGAGTGAAGCCCTCCACGGTGTAGTCCGCAAGACGCAGACGGCCATCGTCCACATACAGGAAGACCTCGTCACCGGCCTCGAGGAAGCACTCGGTACAGAAACCATTGGCCTCGCCCCAGGTAGGGTTGATGCCGATGTACTGAAGGGTGATGTTCTCCTCACCGCGCACACGGCGCAGCGAGGCATGGGTGTTCGAGTCCGCGGTGTAGCACACGGCAGCGAAGCGGTACATGCCGTTCACGGGGGCCGTGAACTTGCCGGTGGCAAGCGAGAACGCCGACGAACCCGCCGGGTCCGCCACAAGCCACTGGGGAATCGCAGCGCCCGAGGTGGAGTCGCCACCGTACGCCTTGAAGTAGTAGATGTTGGCGGGCACATTCAGACGGGGAGCGTGGGTCTGCACAAGGGAGCCGACGGTCGCGTGCGCGATCGTCAGAGCCTGCACGGCCTTGCCGCCCAGAGCAGACGACGCAGTGGAGGTGTAGGACCAGTTGGACGAGGGGGTCGACATCGTTGAATGTTTTAATTACTTCCGAGCACAAATTTTTTTCACGCACGGAACAAGCTGGTGAACTTGGCAGTCGCAATGGCTTTGGTGACATCAAAGGAGTACAAACGTTCCCAGTTGAGGTTGCCGGCTTTGATGAGACTGATCTTGGAGGACGCGGTGTCCCCCACGACGAAGTACGGGCGCAGTTCGATTCCGTTGTAGGTGAGCTTTGACACGATCACGTCCCGGCCGGAGGCGTCGTTGTAGAAGCCGATGGTGACCGTTTTGGGTACCGACGGTCCTCTGAACGTCTTGGTCACGTCCGATAACCCGACGGTTCCGTAGAACAGCAGCGTATCGCCCTTGCCGTCGTTCCAGTTCGCAAAGATCTTGATAACCTCTTTCGTCGTACGACTCCGAACAACCACCTGGATCGTATGAGTATCCGACGACGACGTCGTCGTCGTCGTTGCACTTGCACCCGCGGAATCCGCCGAAGTGTCCACCGCGTCCGCGTCGTCCACCACCACATCGTCCGTGTTGTCGTCCGTCGTGTCCGCGTCGTCCGTGGTGTCGTCCACAGTTGCATCCGTCGTGTCCGCATCTCCCGCGTCGCCCGAGGAATCCGAGGAATCCGAGGAATCCGAGGAATCCGAGGAATCCGAGGAATCCGAGGAGCGACGTTTGAAGAAGACGTATGCACCCGCCGCCGACACGGAGAGTGCGATCAGGATCCACATAAGCACGAGGAGCATTTTTGTTTTCTATATGTGCAAATGTTTTTTTGTCTCTCCATGATGAAAAGAAACGTCATGGCGGAGAACCTGGAAGACTACCACCACATAAACCTGTGCGACGCGTCGTTCCAGCAGCTTTTTGGGAGTATCCGTGGGATTCAACGGCACGATGCGATCCACCGTTTGAAGATGTGCATCGCGGGGCGTCTTTTGCGCCAGCGTCGTATCGAGAGCGAGCACCACCGTTTTCGCACGTTTGCAAACAGCACGAAGGAACTTGTGAAATCCGGACCGGCACCTGGTGTCCGTACGGCTCTGACGGCGCTCCTTCAGAACCCGGCATTTCTGGACGACCTTGTGCATTACGGCGTGTTGCTGAACCTCCAGCGACTCTTGGTCCTTCTCTTGGCGCACACGGGTGCAACGTTGCCCGCACTGCGTGTCGATCCGCACCGTATGGTGCCTGAGAGCGTCGTGCGAGAAACCCTGGATGTTCTTGGGAATGTCGAAAGCGGTGCGCCGGTGATTGTGTGGTCGCTGCACAGGTTCGCAACGTATCACTTGATGCAGTGGACGTTTCGCGTTGACGCGCATTCCACGTACCGAAATCCGTACGAACCGGCAGCGGGCGGCGACAGCATTGCGGACATGTGCTGGGAACAGCTTGTTGCGGACAACTTGCACCGTCTGACATACAACAGCACGCAGATCCTGCGGGACGTAACCGTTCCGTCGACCGATATGGGTGTGTTTGATGACGACGTTGTGTACAACTTTATGCGAACCAATCAAGCGGGCGCGTTTCTGAATCGGGAAGTGTTTGAACGGATCATTCCGAATCTGAAGAACCGCTGTATTGACGCGGCGGTTCGTGCGCGAGACGAAGCGCTTGCTGCTGCGGCAGCGGCTGCGGCTGTACTCGAGGAGGACGAAGAAACACCGGTCCGTGGTGCGGGTGCGGGTGCGGGTGCAGGTACCGCAGCGAAAAAGAAGAAACAACCTCTGCAGCAGCAGCAACAACCGAAGAAGAAGAAGAGGTCCCCCGAAGAGATTGCCATTCAAAACGCACGCGATAACCTGGTCCGTGAGCTCATGAAACGCGGAACGCGGGACGATGTGTTGTCGTTCGTATCCGCGAACTTCGATACCGAACACATTACATCTGAGGACATGCGTCGTTTGCGGGACAAATTCACATGGCGGACACGTGCGGAAGACCGAATTGGCGACGTGTTGTATCGGAACTGGACGGACGCTGAAATTTATTCGGGATACATGAACCTGTCGATGGCCGATGAGACCGCGCAAAATGAGAGTTTCGTCGCAAAGGCTTTGGAAGATACGTTGGTTGCACCCTTTGATACGTACGAGCAGTATTTTGAAGCTGTTCTGCGCGCGTTCTATGAACGACGAACCATCTACGTCCACAAGGTCATCTGCGAGTTCTTGAGGATCGGGAAGGGCGATCGGCGTACACCGCGGATCATGGAAATGATTCGGACCGAACTGACGAACAACCGGCTGTTGATTGTGCAGAAGGCAATTTTCCGGGTCGTTTTGATGGTCCACAACAGTCTCGACGTCCCATTGCCCTCCGAGCGCTTCCCACTGATTGCCATGAAGAACGAAGGAGAAGCGAAGATGATATACAGCAGACTGGTTGTCACATGGGCCCCGAAGTTTTACGAAAAGATTCGCAACTTCGACACATCCCGTCTTGTTGAACTGTATGATGTCGCAACGGCTGACACACTCAAGAGTGCACGCGCAAGGGGTGTTGATGCGACGACGCTCGATCTCCAACCTATCTTCCTGTGGACGCTGTATTACATGGCAGAGAACGAACAGAAAGTCCCGCAGTTCCACGTGTGGTTGGCAAGTGACAAGTTGCAAACTTCGAACAACGCGGTGGTTCTCCGATTCTTGAATGCGTGCAACAGTCGTCACATCCCCACCTTCGTTTGTAGTGACAGTGTGCGTTTCCGCCCAGAGACAGTCGCCGCACCGAACTGGTGGAACGACGTCTTTGTGCCTTCTGTCCGCGCGCAGGACGACGCGACCAGCATGGACCATCGTGCGTATGTTGCACTGCGCTTGTATCTGTTGTGTAAGTTAATCGTGATCAAAAATGAAACAGACATCCAACTGGCAGCGCGAATGATGAGAAGCATGCCCGTGGACCAACATAAACACGTTCGAAATCACATGGACAACATACATGTACAGACGTTTGTGGAAGTATTACATCCTCGCACCAGGCGGTCCCCACAGAGTGTCGATGGTCTTCTTCCGGTTCTCACGCCCGAACAGCTTGCCGAAGTCAACGTGGAGGACCCTGTGATCCGTTTTTGCCGGAATTGTGTGTACGCCGCACTCCTCGAGTCCATGATGGCGAGGAGGAACCGAGAGGCGGGCAAAGAGGCACCCGTGACGATTTCGGTCGATAGTCCGGAGGTCGCGGTACCCATCGGTCTCACCGAAGACTTTCCACTACATGTCGCGTTCATGCGCGAAATCGTACGGCGCATTTACGAATTCTACAGGTACCGTCGCGAAGAGTACGAGCGCGTTCGCACCGTGGACCCCGATGTTCTCACCAACCTGCTCGTGGAGCTTCTAATCGCATTTTTACAGTGGGGCTGTTCGCACGACACGTCCACCATCGGAACCGCGGAAGACCGATTCGGTCCCGTGATCCCCCAGTATGTGGCGCACACGCTTGCTGAACGCGTCACGGTCTAACCGGACGGGCACACAAAGGTCCGCAGGAACGCCCCGTCGGATTCGGATGGGCACACATGAACGCCGTCGGAACCGGATGGGCACGCACCACCCCGCTGGACGCCGTCGGGTCCGGATGGGCACAAAGGTCCGCAGGACCCCCCGTCGGAACCGGATGGGCACACGGTCCGCAGG
>JACCEC010428698.1_pt1 | contig 11906 bp, 11 predicted proteins | sample 7450121 | NCBI WGS metagenome assembly JACCEC01 (sample SAMN15323455, study PRJNA562643) | freshwater metagenome | isolation source: river surface water | place: USA:Blue River Watershed | collected 2017-08-18 | reverse complement strand
CCACTGAAACCAGGAATCTTAATTATTGGTTATGTAGGCCGTCATCTTCCTACAGTCAAGTATCGGACATAATTATTAATGCTGTCAATTGTTTATTCCTGATACTCCTTTTCCATCGCTAGAAATTGTGGCACATTCATCAAATCTTGAAAATCTTGAAAATTCTTCATCAAACCAGATAAATTATCAGTTCTTCCCTCTGCTTTTAAATGACGAAAACATACACTCATTACCTCAGTTACAGCCATCAATGCAGTCAGGGGAAAAAAGACAATTTTAAAGCCTAAATTTTGTAATTCTGCGGGGGAAATGGCGGGGGTTTTACCACCTTCAACAATATTTGCTACTAATGGGACATCAGGAAACGTAGCGGCTATAATTTCCAATTCTGCCACGGATTGGGGGGCTTCGACAAATAAAACATCTGCACCAGCATTGATATATGCTTTACCCCGGTTAATAGCTTCCTCTAATCCCAAGGGCGCACGGGCATCGGTTCGTGCTATAATTACCAAACTGTTATCACCACGCGCTTTGACAGCAGCCCGAATTTTTCCCGCTTGTTCGGTCATGGAAATTACTCGTTTACCTTCAAAATGTCCGCATTTCTTCGGCCATTCTTGGTCTTCTAAAATTATCCCTGCTAAACCTAACTGGACGGCATCTTTAAGCGTTCGCATCACATTTAAAGCGTTGCCATAACCAGTATCGCAATCGGCAATTAATGGTATATTAATTGACCCAGCTATGCGGCCAACAGTGGACAAATTTTCCGTAGCGGTGAGAAAACCATAGTCAGGTAAACCCAAGGTAGAAGCAGCAATTCCAAAACCACTGGTAGCAGCGACATCAAAACCAGCTTTCTCTACCAGTTTTGCACTTAAACAGTCGTAAACGCCAGGAATAACGATAATTTCAGGACGTGTAAGTAATTCGCGGAGTTTTTGGCCAGCAGACATACAAGTAATTATAAAATGGACTATTTTGACAATACAATAAATGGGGAAACAGGGGCAGGTGAAAGGGCGGCTGCTTTTACTGAGATTAATCTACCAGAATTAAGGAGCGATCGCCAACGACCTGGTTTAAATAATTCACTTTGCCGCTATAAATTAATAACCATTGACAACGCACAACTGACTAATGACAAAACCAATTGAAGTTCGCAACCCCCGCACAGGAAAATTTGATTATGTCATCGTTCCTCCACCGCCCAAATTACTTTCCCAGCAATGTCACCGCCTCCGTAGAGGACAAATTGCTTGGCAAAAAATAGGTATTGAAGGCAGAATTATAGCCCTGAAACAATGGCAACAAGCAATATTATTAGATCGTCAACAATTAACAGATGCTTTAGTTAATGATACAGGCAGATTATCAACATCTGTTTTAGAAATAGACTCTTTTTTAAATAGTATTGATAGATGGTGTAATTTAGCTCCCCAACTATTACAAGAAACAGCTAAAAACACATCTATTCCCTTTATTTCTTTACAACAAACATCCGTTCCTTATACTTTAGTTGGTATTATTAGTCCTTGGAATTTTCCCCTTTTATTGGCTACAATTGATACCATTCCTGCTTTATTAGCTGGTTGTGCAGTAATAGTCAAACCTAGTGAAATTACACCCCGATTTGTAGCACCTTTAATGAACACATTAAATACAGTTCCTCAATTACGGGATGTTTTAAATTTTGTGGAAGGTGCAGGACAAACCGGAGCAGCTTTAATAGAAGATGTAGATTTAATTTGCTTTACAGGTAGCGTGGAAACAGGCAGAATAGTAGCAGAAACAGCCGCGATCAACTTTATTCCAGCTTGTTTAGAATTAGGTGGAAAAGATCCAGCTATTGTGTTAGAATCAGCAGATTTAGATTTAGCAACATCCGCCATTTTATGGGGTTCTGTTGTCAATACAGGTCAGTCATGTTTATCAATTGAAAGAATTTATGTAGCTGAATCTATCTTTGAAAGATTTTATCATCAATTAGTAGCTAAAGCCCATCATCTACAATTAGCTTATCCCACAGTAGAAAGTGGAGAAATAGGCCCAATAATTTCGGAAAAACAAGCTGTAATTATTAACGAACATCTACGCGATGCCGTTGACAAAGGTGCAATCATTCACTGTGGTGGTAAAGTAGAAGAAATAGGTGGCGGTTGGTGGTGTCGTCCTACAGTTATCACTAATGTTAACCATTCTATGAAAATTATGACCGAAGAAACATTTGGGCCAATTATGCCAACTATGTCTTTTTCTACCATAGAAGAAGCCATAGATTTAGCCAATGATTCTATTTATGGACTCAGTGCTGCTATATTTAGTGAATCAACAGAATTAGCATTAGAAATTGGGATGCAATTAGATGTAGGTGCTATTAGTATTAATGATGCCGGTTTAACAGCAATGATCCACGAAGGTGAGAAAAACTCTTTTAAATTTTCTGGTTTAGGAGGTTCACGTATGGGTGCATCAGGTTTCAAACGTTTTCTCAGGAAAAAAGCCTTTTTAATTAAAACCAATACAAATAAAGATCCTTGGTGGTTTAATGAGGAATAGGTAAAATGTAAGAATTCAGGAGTCAGAATATTTTTTTGTGGCACTAACTCTCCATCAGCAAGTTTTTTCATCAATTATTGGTCCAAATTAAGGAAGTCAGTAAACTACTGATAAGACATGACTCCTGAATTATGAATTCTGCTGTAAGATAGTAATTCTGTGATTAAATTCTCAATATACAAGGTAAGAACATGACAAAAAGTGACAAAATTAACTTTTCTACCCCTAGCGGTTTTCCCGAATTTCTCCCCAGGGAAAAGCGGCTAGAAGTATATTTATTAGATATAATTCGTAAAGTTTTTGAAAGTTATGGTTTTACACCCATTGAAACCCCAGCAGTAGAACGGTTAGAAGTTCTGCAAGCTAAAGGTAATCAGGGTGATAATATTATTTATGGTATTGATCCAATTTTACCGCCAAATCGCCAAGCCGAAAAGGATAAATCGGGAGAAACTGGTTCAGAAGCCAGAGCTTTAAAATTTGATCAAACTGTTCCTTTTGCAGCTTATATTGCCCGTCATTTGAATGAATTAACCTTTCCCTTTGCTCGTTATCAAATGGATATGGTTTTTCGGGGAGAAAGGGCAAAAGATGGACGTTTTCGCCAGTTTCGCCAATGTGATATTGATGTAGTTGCCCGTGGTAAACTCAGTTTATTATATGATGCTCAAATGCCGGCAATTATTACCGAAATCTTTGAGGCAATTAATATTGGTGATTTTGTTATTCGCATTAATAACCGGAAAATTCTCACAGGTTTCTTTGCATCCGTAGGTATAGCCGAAAACCAAATTAAAGCTTGTATTGGCATTATTGATAATTTAGAAAAAATTGGCGAAGCAAAAGTAAAACAAGAATTAGATAAAGTAGGTATTTCCTCAGAACAAACAGAGAAAATTATTGAGTTTATTAAAATTGATGGTAATGTTGATGATATTTTAGATAAACTCAAACATCTAGCCAATAATTTACCAGAAGCAGAACAGTTCATTTTAGGAGTTAGTGAATTAGAAACCGTAATTAATGGAGTGAGAAATTTAGGAGTTGCTGATAAACGTTTCTGTATTGATTTATCTATTGCACGGGGTTTAAATTACTATACTGGCACAGTTTACGAAACTACATTAATTGGCCATGAAGCTTTAGGTAGTATCTGTTCTGGTGGCAGATATGAGGAATTAGTGGGAATGTTTTTAGGCGAAAAAATGCCGGGAGTCGGTATTTCTATCGGTTTGACTCGGTTAATTAGTCGCTTGTTAAAAGCAGGTATTCTTAATACTTTATCTGCCACACCAGCCCAAGTAATGGTAGTGAATATACAAGAAGATTTAATACCTGTTTACTTGAAGGTATCACAACAATTAAGACAAGCAGGAATTAATGTGATAACTAACTTTGAGAAAAAGCAATTGGGTAAACAATTTCAAGCAGCAGATAAACTAGGGATTAGATTTTGTGTAATTATTGGTGCTGATGAAGCGGCAGCCCAAAAATCATCATTAAAGGATTTAAAATCAGGTGAACAAATAGAGGTAGCTTTAGCAGATTTAGGGGAGGAAGTAAAAAGAAGACTCATGTAAGAGAATCTGGCAAAAAAGATTGTGGAGACGTTCCGGTGGAAGGCCTCTACACTAACTTCAATACACACATTACTCATTCCTTTAAGCAGAAATTGGGATTTCTTGTAATACAAGATCGCCAGTGGGAGTTTATTTAGGGCAACTACCCAAACGGCGAAAATGACCATGAGAAAACAATGTGTTAATAGCTCAAATATTGGGTTTCCCAGTCTAATGAACTGCACACCAATTTATTCGCTTTTCCCTGTCCCCTAAAAACGAGAGAGTTTCTAGGGATTCACTTCGGGGTTTTCGTCATTTCCCTTATAAGATGCTGTGTCCTAAAAATGGCTCAGGTCAGATTTGAACTGACGACCCCAGGCTTATGAGTCCCGTACTCTAACCAACTGAGCTACTGAGCCGCGTTGCTTTATCAACTCTTATTAATATAGCATAGCAATTTGGATCTGACAACTCCCAAATTCCAAATTTTTTTAACCCCAAATAAAAAGAGGGAGTTTACCCCCCTCTTTGCAGCAGACACTCAGAAACTATTAACGATTTGGTAAGAAAGCGATAGGGTTAACAGCACCCTTACCAGATGGATGAACTTCAAAATGGCTATGAGGACCAGTGCTGAAACCGGTACTACCCATAGCGGCAATTTGCTGACCTTGCTGTACTTGCTGACCAGTTTGCACTAAAATTCGGCTGTTGTGTCCATAGCGAGTTAAGCTACCATCAGGATGGCGAATATCCACAACATTACCGTAACCACCACTATTCCAGCCAGCCTTCTCTACTACACCGGCAGATGCAGCATAAATGGGTGTGCCAGTTGAGTTAGCAATATCAATCCCTCTGTGCATTCTTCCCCAGCGCCAGCCATAGCCAGAAGTAAGAACTCCTTTTGCTGGCCAAATGTAGCCGGTAGTAGAATTAGATGGGAAATTAAAATTATCTTCAGTGGTTTTAGGCAAGTTAATATCCACCGCTGCTATCGGCGGTAAAGATGGAGAAACCGTAGTTCCTCGCATTTTGCCCAAAGACTCAGAAGCATTCATCCGTACTTGAGGCACATTTAGCTTAATACTGGATGAATTGCGGGAATTGTTCCAGCCAGCAACTGTTTTAGAAGGTAGGAATTCTGGATTAATTGGCTCTCTGTTGGGAAGAGAGGCTGTAGCTAGAGTTTTAGATGGTTTATTACTGTAACCTGGTAATATTGCTTGAGGTACAGGAATCTGTAGTGCATTTGCTTGACCTACAGTTGCACCCTTGGTGGAGTCAATAGCAACAGACTGACTATTGTTTTGATCATCTGTAACAGCTACACCAGTTTGTTGGGTGCGGTATTTATGACGCAATCTCTCAATTTCTGCCTGTAAGCTGCGAATACGCTCATTACCTTTGACTGTTGACCCAAGTTGCATCGGTTTTTCTAACCCATGCTTTGATGATACGGGTCTTGGTAATGGAGTTTCGCCACCTAAACCATAGGATTCATTGGTAGCAGGTAGGGCTTGAGGTACAGCAATAGGAATATCGGCAGCTATTGGTGCAGGTACATTCAGAGGTTTAGCAATCGGTTGAGTGATACTCGGTACAGATTTCTGTTCTGGCTGTGCTGTCACTCTGGGAACGGGAATAGTAACACTATTAATCTCAGGCGTTTTGCTGACTTCTAGTTGCTGTATTACTCTAGGGGAAGAAACTGTAACACTGGGATAATTAGCAATAAATGACTCTGTTTTTAAGTTAGGAGTCTGCAAGGTGGAATTATCTGCTGTGTTAGAATTACCCGATGTACCCGTAGGAATAACAAGCCTTTGATTAATTTGCAGTTCATTAGGATCACTCAGATTATTAGCTTTGACTAATTCTGAGACTGAAGTACCATGATTGTTAGCGATCTCTGCTAATGTATCTCCCTGCTTAACTTCATAGGTTGATACAGGCAACTGAGCGACGAATTGCGGTGAAACTGGGATAGACAACTTTTGTTCCTGTATGGTCGCACCGGATTGTCTGTTCTGCCTCAACTTAGAAATAAGCTCGGACCGCCTGGACTCTGTGATATTATCTGTTGATTCTGGTATGGGTGTTTTAGCTACAGTAATGGGCTGTGCTTTATTAGTACCAGTTTTTAATAAATCTTGAGATTGCTCAGACCGCAACTGTCCCAAGCTATTTCTTAAACGATTTGATTTTTCCTGTAGGCGATGCAGGGCAAATTCTTGCTGTGCTTTTAACTGAGCATCAACGTTATTATTTCCTAATTCTTCTGCTGATAGCTTTTGGGGAGCCATCATGCCAGCAGGAATACTTTCTGATTCAGACAACTGTTGTGTTGTTTCAGGTAGTTGGGTATTTGCTGGTAATGTAGACTGAACCAGACTATTGCTCACTCCTTGTCCTAACTGGGGTTGTGAGTGAACAGAGTTTGTATCAGCTACGTTGGTTGGAATAATAACATTGGATGTAGTGCCTTCGACAGCTGTGCTATTAGTTGCAACTTGCCATTTAGCTTCAAGCCCAGGTGTTTCTGAAACTACTGTTGGTTCGACAACTACGGGATTAGCAAACGCGCCTGTCATTGGGACGGTTTGGGAATCCATTCTGGTAGCGGCAGATTTGATTTCAGTCTCGGCAACGGATGGAATGATTGAGGTTGCTTTTTGACTGCCAACAGGAGCGGCTGCTTGGGCTTGATCGCTTTGTCGAGTCACCAAAAGGCTGGTTGCTCCCATGGATATTGCCAAGCCAATCATGGCGGCTCTATGAGTCCGCGCCCGGCCGGTCATTTTGGGATTGATCTGTGAATTTGTTTGCTCGACCGGGGCATCATCGCTGCTGGGGGTATTGTTCAACACAGCCTTCTCTCTTTTTTTCAATGCTCGTTTCAAAGACGACCTCCTATGATCACTAGCGTTTAATTGATCTTGATGTTCAAGGATGGATATTAACTTATGATTGATATCACTTAAACCCACTCATCAAAATCACATTCACCAGAGACACTTACGTAAGATTAACCTGCTTCTGGTAATTTAGACAAGTTCGCACACCTGAGAAAAATTTATAAATTTATAATTTTCTTGGTGTTGTCTTATCTAAGTCACTCCTCACAACCCAGGAATGTTTGCTGTTGTCATTCGTTGATACTCGTTTGGCTAAGAAATCCTAGAATTAAACCAATATCATAGCTTGACTAACTCTATTGTTTTTTCTTAGCATTTGAGTGGCGACGTTTGCGGAAACAGTCATAATCCTGCTGTAGACATTTTCAAGATTTTTTGAGCTAATCCGTCTTATCAACAGCAGACTTTACGTTGATTCTTCCCTAAAAGACAACCGTACACAATACCTGATGTTTTGCATTAATTTATTGTATAACAGAATACGCTGTAACTTAAATCATTTACATGATAAGGTTTTGACTAGGTTTATTCTGTTGTTGTCTAGTAATGGGGATTCACTAAAATCTATCGTTTGTAGCCAAATCATCCTCAAAATACCTATACAAATTTCTTATGTTATCTTAGAGTTACTTATCAGTATTTATCACTATGCTTTGGTTATTTCTGTATATTAAATGACGTTTGACATGGAAGTTGGCCTGTGATTAGTCTGATCAATGTGTTTCTGTCATACTTAATGGGAAATTTTGATTGGTGAATATAAATTATTGTAAATATCCTAGCTGACGACGACTCTCAAATAAACTAATGGCCACGCTGACTGATAGGTTTAAACTACGAACTCCCGGCTCATACATGGGAATATATAAGGTGGAGTCGCACTCAGAAAGAACATTAGCTGGTAATCCGGCTGTTTCACTGCCAAACAACAGCCAATCGTCCGATTGAAATTCAAAATTAATGTAATTAAAATTACCACGAACACTAAAACCTAAACATCTCCCACCACGCTGTTGATGTACGTTTTGAAATGCTTCAATTGATTCATGATAATGAAGTTTAACGTAAGGCCAATAATCTAAACCTGCTCGTTTAAGATAGCGATCGCTAATTTCAAATCCTAATGGACCGACCAGATGTAATTCCGTGCCTGTGGCGGCACAAGTGCGAGCTATATTACCAGTGTTGGGAGGAATTTGTGGGTGAACTAAAACTACTTGGGGCATTGTTTTGTCAATCTTTGTGATGGATGCAGGAAATTATTGTTGTCTAAAAATCTACCAAAATCTCGTCGCCATATATAGTTTTTTTTAATATGGGCAGATAATTTTCTATTGATTAGTTTTTTTAATCCTGACGGTTGACGATTGTACGGACAACCACGGGGGGGGTTGCCTCTGCGCCCCTGCCCCCTGTCTCTTGCCTATTGCCCCACAGATGAACATATTTTGTGTTCTAGTTCAGTTTCCCGTTCCTGAGTTGCTATGATAGCTTGGGCAATTACACGCTGAATATCAACACCAACTTTATGTAGTTGTAACCATTGTTGAGCTTCATTACCTTCCCGGAGAATTTTGTTCACGGGTGAGAGGAAACAACTAAAACCCTCTTGTTTGGCAATACTCCACACTTGTTGATAGATTTGGGCTATCCAATCTCTAGCTACAATAGTGCTACCATCTTGCCATCGCTGTAATTTGGCATCTAGGCTATCGGTGGCAGCGGCCATTTCATTTTTCATGGTCAAGGTAATTAGTTCTTCAGGAGAGAATGGACTATCAATTAAAGGATCTATGGTTGGATCTTCAATAATCTGGATTAATCGTGCTTCTAATAAGGCTGTCATTGCTAACAATGCAATAGGATCGGTGACTAAATCACAAATTCGTAATTCTAGACGATTGAGATCATAAGGACGGCGATCGCCATTGGGACGCACTGAAACCCACAAATGGCGGACATTTTGCATTTTTCCTGCGGCTAACTGTTCGTTGACCCATTGAATATGATGATCATGACTAGCAAATAAAGGTACATGATCGGGAGTTTGCGGAAAAATTCCCCAGCGCGTAGAATGATAACCAGTGGTGTTCCCATCCAAAAAAGGAGATGAAGCACTCATAGATAGAAACAAAGGTGCTTCCATGCGAACTATTCGACAAGCACGCATTAATACCTCTGGATCACTAATACCAATATTAATATGTACGCTGGCAGTGACTACCTTTGTTCCATAATTTTGTTCAATGTAATCATGATAGGCATTAGACGGGTCAGAACGAAAAAAGCGATCGCCCCCTTTTAAAGACAAAGTACTCCCTGGTATTAAAGTATAATTATTGAGTTTGTGGAGATAATTTCGTAATACCCTTCTCGGACGTAGCAACCCACAGAGCAAATTTTCATAACTACTAGATGGCTGCGTAACATATTCTACATTGCGGCTGTCCGGTTCACGCATAAAACCATCTAAATCCCTGGTAATTTTGTCAGATAATCCCACAATTTCACCTTGAGGCGTACCAGTATACATTTCAATTTCAAAGCCTTTTAATAAAGCCATGTAATTCTCCTTAACTCTTATAATGTAAATAAATTGTATCTAATAAGACGATTTTTTGCATTGTGCCACCTGCTGTAAAAAGCACTGTTGCCAAAAGTCTATTTAACTAAAGAAAAATAAGTATAAATTTTTAATCAACAAGAAGATATACCAAGTAAGAGAGCGATATTTCTTTAGTCAATATGAGATATGCTAAATGCCAATTATAATCTTTATGTAGATTCAGTTTTTATATTAATTTCTAGTCCCGAATAATGCCATCTAGCAAAATCACCAATATTAGCAATAATTAAAAAATCAATAGTTTTAAATTGTTTATCAATAGCTGGTAAACTTCATACCTTAGCACCAATATTTAGATATGCCTGAAAAATATTAGGAATTGAGAAATGATAATTTCCTGGATGATTTTGAACTAGTTCTATCAAATATTGTGAATGGGGCGCGACTAAAATATGAGGATGAATAAAATTATGCTGCCGTAAATAATTAAAAGTACAAGCAGCTTCCCAATGGGATTGTGTCAGTAAAGATGCACAACCAAAAAAATATTTTTTTCTTGTCCAAATTAAATAATTAGCTAATCCTTTCCACAATAATAACAGAGTATGACTATTGCGATAATTTTTAGCAATACAAGCACGTCCCACCTCAACACAAGATTGAAGCACAGAATCAGGAATACCATGGAGATTAAATATATCAGCAGCATCAAAGCCTAAGTATTGGGCAGCCATAGTATAAGTTTGCATCCTATAAGTGCCAATAGTTTCACCTGTATTTTTAGCAATAAGTAACAAATGATGACAAACTTCATCAAATTTATCTTGATCCATTTGGTTAGAATTAGCACTAGATAATCCCAAACCCAGTTCTAGATTAAATACCTCAAACCGCAATCTAAAAATAGATTCTAGTTCTTGGGCATTGGTAGCTAGACGCAGAATATATTTATCAGTTTGCAAAGTGGGAAAATCAGGAGGATGGAGTTGATAATTATTGTAGTGATAAGAAATTTCCATCTGTTTTCCTAAATAGATTTGTGAAAGATGATCCTAAAATAGAAGATATATTCCCTACGGATATACATCCCCGACTACTTAAAGAAGTAGCGGATCTGGTTATGACATTTTTTTAATTATGAGCGTAACTGCTCAAAAAATCTGGTGATAAGATACAGATTTCCCTAGTTCATACTTTTAATTGTCAGTGATAATAGATATTAAAAAACCCCCAGAGAGATTGAACTTGGAGGCAAATATAACAAATATAAATTAATGGTTACGGGCGCACTAGGGAAAAAGTTGAGAGAAGATACATGAAAATCAATTACGGTGATTATTGCTGTAGCGAACCCTTGTACCAGCCCAAAGTAATTTTTCCCGCAGTGTTTGATAATACGAATTATTTGCCCGTAGGACAATAAACTTAGCGCGACAATCAGCCATTCGCACATCAACACGGTGTCCAGGCCAAATGGAAGTAGATAACACGCCATCCATCCAGAGTTTTGTACTTAAATCATAATCGCCCAAAGGCCAAATACTGACCACAGAACCAGGTGGTAAAACTAGAGGACGACTAGAAAGACTCATCGGGCAAATGGGAGTGATGGTAATAGCTTCCATGCCATCATGGATAATTGGTCCATTGGCAGAAACAGTATAACCAGTTGAACCTGTGGGAGTAGAGATAATTAATCCATCTCCCACATATTGATCTACTATTTCACCATCAATTTCCATTTCCAGAATTGAGGTAATCATTCTGTCAGCAGAAGCGGGTTTGACACAAAATTCATTTAAAGCCAAGTAACTCTCCGTTACCGGCTCTAAATTTGAGCCAGTTCCCTCATATACCGCCGCTTGTAACATCATCCGCCGTTGGATGGCATAATGATCTTCCAACAGTCTGTCCCACACAATTTCTGGATTTTGAAACTCATCTACAGACTCAGTTAAAAATCCTAAATGGCCCCCCACATTCACACCGAGAATGGGGATACCGAGAGGGGCTAAATGTCTAGCACCGGTTAAAACTGTGCCATCACCACCGAGAACCAAAGCTAAATCTATTGGTTGATTAGCAGAGGCCAAAAAAACCGGATAGGGGTTATCTTTTGGACCACTAGGTCCGACCAATACTTGACATTGACGATTTTCTAGTTGTTTAGCACAGAGTTCAGCCCAGCGTTTACTCTGGGAGTCTCTGGCTTTATAAGCAATGATTACCTGCTTTAGTTGCACGAAATATTACCACTTCAGGAGATTAAACTGCTCCATGTCAACGGTATCACGGTTG
>JACCEC010582201.1_pt1 | contig 11908 bp, 9 predicted proteins | sample 7450121 | NCBI WGS metagenome assembly JACCEC01 (sample SAMN15323455, study PRJNA562643) | freshwater metagenome | isolation source: river surface water | place: USA:Blue River Watershed | collected 2017-08-18 | reverse complement strand
TTACTTGGTCGCAAGGTGGTAGCACGGGTACAAGTCTGACGCTGTCGGCTGCGGGTACTTACAGCATCTCTGCTACGTGTACCGTCAATGGATGTACGTCTGATGCAAGCACTTCCGTTACTGGGCTCGAAATTAAAGCTAAACCAAATGCTCCTACCATTACGCCGCCAATAAGCCTTTCGGTTTGTTCGCCGTCTAATCTTACGCTCACTGCAAGCGGTTGTGTAGGGACAGTTACTTGGTCGCAAGGTGGTAGTACGGGTACAAGTTTGACACTGTCAGCTGTCGGTACTTACAGCATCTCTGCCACTTGTACCGTCAATGGGTGTACTTCTGATGCAAGCACTTCAGTTACTGGACTCGAAATTAAAGCTAAACCGAATGCTCCTACTATCACGCCTCCTACTACCTTGGTTGTCTGTTCGCCATCGACTCCTACTCTTACAGCGAGTGGATGTGCAGGTACGGTTACTTGGTCGCAAGGTGGTAGTACAGGAACAAGTCTGACGCTGTCGGCTATCGGTACTTATAGTACTGCTGCTACTTGTACTGTCAATGGGTGTACGTCTGATGCAAGCACTTCAGTTACTGGGCTCGAAATCAAAGCACAACCGACTATCACAGCCACCAATACAGGGCCGTATACTGTTGGACAAACAATTAACTTAAATGCTTCTGGAGGTGGTTCTTATAGCTGGAATGGCCCGAATAATTTCTCAAGTACTTTAGCTAATCCTACTATTTCTAATGCTCTTTCGGTAAATGGTGGTGTTTATACACTTTCCGTAGTTGGCACAAATGGTTGTAGTGCAATCGCTACCACCAATGTAAGCGTCAACGGGGTTGACCCTTGCGACCCTTCTCGCATTGTCGATTATTTGTACGTTAAGGCGGGTAATCCATACCAACCGCTGTTCCCTCTGACAAACGGAATGCTTATTAATCAAATGACAGACCAAGTTTCTATTTTGGTTAGTCCTGTTTGTCCGTCAGTAACCATTGAAAGTTTTGAAATGAATATTCAAGGACCTGAACTCAATTGGAATATCATCCAAAATATATCTCCGTACGCCCTTTTCGATAATCTCGGATTGGATGTGTGGGGTAGAAATTTCAAACCTGGTAATTATACATTAACAGTCACTGGATACGCTCAAGATAACAAGGGTGGCGGTGTTACTTATGGACCCAAAATCATCACGTTTACTGTGGTAGGTAACTTAGCAACTATCAATGCTCCTACTCTTTCTAAGACTAACATCTGTGCAGGAAATTCAGTCGATGTTTCTTTCGCAACTACGGGCACTTTCAATGGAACTAACCAGTTCAATGTCGAACTCTCTGACTCTTCGGGTAGTTTCGCTGCTCCTGTTTTAATCGGCACTACCAGTACTACTGGTACTCTCACTTGTACGATTCCGCAAAGTACGCTTGGAAGTACAAAATACCTCATTCGGGTTACATCTTCAAATCAGGTAGTTGTCAGTAATCCAGCTATGAGTCAAGTTACGATTTATCCACTGAGCTATAATTTAGTGAGTCCAAATAATAATATAACTGGAACTAACACTAAGAAAGCAGTTAATACCATAAGTGCCAGTAACAAAGTTTCGTCGCCAGCTAATGTAACTTATCAAGCTGGTAAGAGTATCATGCTCAGTCCAGGTTTTGAATCAGGAGCTGTTTTTAAAGCAGAAATACAGGGGTGTAATAATTAAATATAGGAGTCGAGTGTATCCTCGACTTCCTTTATTTATTTGAAACCGACAAAATAATAAAAGCGAGCCAACAGAAAATTAGCTCGCTTTTATTGTTTTGTATGCCCAAGGCTTTTAAGAAACTGATGGCTTTTTATTATCAGCTCCTTTTTTATTGAAAAACTTTTTCTTCCCTGTTGGTTTGCTGTAAGGTTTTCGCGACTGAGATGCTTTGTATTCAGGTGCTTTTCCGAGTCCTAACCCTTCAGTAATATTTTGTTTTTCTACTTCTCTTTCAAGTAATTTTTCGATATTAGCTATGCGATATTGGTCTTTTTCGTTGATAAATGTGATGGCTGTTCCTGTAGTTTCGGCTCGTGCAGTTCGACCAATTCGATGGATATAATCTTCGGCATCACGTGGTACATCAATATTTATTACCAAATTCAAATTATTAATATCAATCCCTCTCGAAAGAACGTCAGTAGCCACCAAAATCTTAAATTGTTTATTCTTAAAACCCCTTAAAGATTCCTCACGGTCTTCTTGTGAATTATCCGATGAAATACCTTTTGCTTCAAATTTATGTCGATTAAGCATCCGAACAACCTTATCAATCATGGCCTTTTGCGATGTAAAAATAATAACCGATTCGGCTACTGTATTTTTCATCAGATGAATCAATAACGGAAGTTTTTGTTCGTCAGAAGCCAAATAAAATTGTTGGTCAATTCCCACCGCAGGTTTTGAAACCGCCAAACGAATTTCTTCTGGATTTTTAAGGATTTTATCGGCAAAGTCTCTGATTTTCTTGGGCATTGTTGCCGAAAACATCAAATTCTGACGATTCTGGGGTAAATGCTTCAACACAAAAAGTATATCATCCGAAAAACCCATATCGAGCATCTTGTCGGCCTCGTCTAAAATCAAGCACTTTAAATTATCAAATTTTACTTCGCCCGAATTCATGTGAGCCATTAAACGCCCAGGCGTAGCAATAATAATATCAGCACCTTTTACTAAGGCTTTACGTTGTTGGTCCCAATCCTCCCCTTTGCCTCCGCCGTAAATCGCAATACTGGTTGCTTTTATAAAATAACTGAATCCTTCTATCTGCTCATCTATTTGCTTGGCAAGCTCACGGGTTGGCACCAAAATAAGAGCAGAAGTATGGTTGCTGGGTTCTCGACTAATTTTATCTAAAATAGGAATCAAATAGGCGGCGGTTTTACCCGTACCCGTCTGTGCCGAAGCTATCAAATCTTTACCTGAAAGAATAATCGGAATGGCTTGTTGCTGTATTGGAGTAGCTTGTAAATAATTCATGGCGTCTACTCCAGTTAGGACATCATCATGAAGGTTAAGTTCGGTAAATTGCAATTTGTTTTAAATTAAATAAGACTTATGAAAGCTTTAATATCTACAAATATAACATTTAGTAGCTTATTAGCAATAAATAAGCCGTGATTGTTTGATTTCAACAAAATTTCAAGATTCTTTATTCTAAACTTCTCAAAATATAGCCTTTTTGTTGTAAAAGTTTCAGTACCCCTTTCTCGCCACCTAAATGCCCCGCTCCTACCGCAAAAAACGTTGGTTTTTGTTTGATATTTTTTTCAATAATGGGTATCCAATTCTGGTTTCTTTTATCAAGCATTTCATCTTCGATGCCTTTCATACCTACCATTTTTTCTGAAATCATTTTGGTCAATGCCTCAATATCTTGTTTTTTATATAAATCTAACATTTGGTCGTAGGTTTCATTACCCTTTTCGGCCTCATTGACTATCTCCATTAACCAATCAATTTGCTGCTGGATAGGTGCATTATTCAATAAAGCCATTTGCTCTTCGATTGTTTCAAGTCCCAAAATTTCTTTATTTTCGCTTTTGGCTTCTTTCACAAAATGTTCTTCATACGATTTCGGAATTGGGCACCCAGCTGATTTCATCAAGGCAATACTCATATAAAACATTGGTTTTGCCGTACCGAAGGCAGCAACATCCATTCCAATATTTTTCTTAAAATATTCATTAAACAACTTATAATCAGACTCATTCATTAAATCTTTTAGTTTTTTACCATCGGCCGACATCATCAGTTTTTGGGTTTTGAACATCATCTGTGGGTCGTCCATATCGATTTCTAAGAAAACTTGCTGAGTATTTTTAAACTTTTCAGCCGTATTTTTAGGTAGAAAAAACTTATCAGGACAAATTAGATGGATTGTTCCGTAAAGGTAAGAGGGTTGCGAAAGTCCATTGCCAGAAATCTCCCAAAGCAATCCCTTTGAGGTTTGTTGAGCATTTATTTGAAAAATACTCAACATAAAAACGCATAAGGTAATAAGTTTTTTATTCATGTTGAAATAAACTGAAATAGGACTTTTATATGAGCAAAATTTTAAATTATTATGGTTTGTCTTACGATTAAAGATTGCTTGACTTTATAAAGTTATGCCATAACACAATAACAACAAAAAAGGCCAGTGAATTTTCATTCATCTGGCCTAAAATATTCAAGGGTATGTGTTTTTAATGAGATACGTTTTTCGTTTTCTTTTCTAACTCTATAACCATTGGAACCAACACGTGGTCTTCGATGATGGCGTGTTTGCGAAGTTCGAGTTCAAATAACTCAACTTGATTCAAGAATACTTTATAAGGTAATGGGGTAGCTTCATCATTCGAATATTTCTTTATGATTTCGCTGACTTCTTTCAATTCATCTTCAATAGGCGAATGGCTTGAAATAAACTTTTCTATCGAAAATGCTGGGTCAAGTTCTAAACTTTCGGCACACACTGGTTTTACTTTTGAGGCAATAATTACTCGGCGTATGTAAGGAAATAATTGTTTTTCCTCCATACGAATGTGGTCAACCAATTTATTTTTATAATCATTGAAGAAAATAGCCAAACTCGCCAAAAGCTGATGACTTTGGCCATATTTACTGAAAATATGCAATAAAGACTGCTCTATTTCGGGCAATTTCTTACTTAAATAATATTGGTGAGTAGCTTGTAGATAATCCAGAATATCCTCTACCGAAAACTTCTGCATTTTCTCGAAAGGAAAATCTTCATCGTCGTTATACAAATCTAAAATCAATGCAATCAATTCAGGGTTCATCTCAAGATGAGTAATTGATTTTGTTTTGGGTGTGGTATCTAATCGCTCCGTGATGAGTTGAAGCATTTTAGAATTATCAATGAGGTCGTTTACGGTAGTCATATTTTTAGATTCTTAGCATCTGAATAAACAAAACTATCAAAGCCTGTTTTCTAAAAATATGATGAAGGTCATAAAAACAAAAAGCATACCGAGATTAGCTCTCGGTATGCTTTTCCAGTTTAGACTATAAAGCTAAGAATTAGTTGGCTTTGAATTCGCCAGAAGCACGAAGTTCAACTTCTTCTGCTACAACTGCACTTGGCATTGCACCTACACCGAAGTCAGTACGTTTTACTGAACCTGTAGCTTTGAAACCTACTAATTTTTTACCATCACGGGCTGCACCTGTTCCAACCAATGTAAGGTCTAATGTAACTGGTTTCGTTACGCCTTTCATGGTTAAGTTACCAGTTAATTTATATTTTTTTGGACCAGCAGCAGTAATACCTGTGCTTTTGAAAGTCAATGTTGGAAACTTAGCAGTATCAAACATATCTTCTTTTTGAAGGTGACCGTCACGCATTTCTTGGTTAGTTGTCACTTGTTTCATATCAGCAGTTAATTCAAAAACTGCATCAGAGAAATCTTCTTTTGAAGACGTGATTGTTGCATCGAAGCTCTTGAATACACCGTCAACTTCCGACATCATTAAGTGAGTAACAGTGAAAGTCATTTTGGCGTGAGCTTTGTCAAGAGACCATTTTTGTGCAAAAGATGCAACTGATGCTAATAAAGCAATAGCAAGTACTGTGATTTTTTTCATTTTACTGTGTTCTTTTGGTTAATACTATGAATAATTAGACTAAATACTCAGACAAATGTACTAACATATAATGTTCTTACAAACTATTTTAACGGCGTTAACAATCCATTAACTAAATAGACTAAGGGTAGTTAAGAAAGTGTATCTTTGAATAATCGAAGGGTACGCTCCCATGCCAATTTTGCCACTTCAGCATTGTAGCGAGTCGGAGCCGTATCGTTATTAAACGCATGATTGGCACCTTCATAAATATAAATCTCGTGTTTTGTACCAGCGGCTTTTAGGGCAGTCTCGTAAGCAGGAATTCCCGCATTTACTCGCTCGTCGAGTCCGCCATAGTGTAGCATTAACGATGCCTTAATTTTTGGTACATCAACAGCATCGGCTTGACGGCCGTAATAAGCAACAGCGGCATTGAGTTTTGGCGAGCTGACAGCCAATTGATTAGCCAAACCACCTCCCCAACAAAAACCGACACAAGCTGTTTTGCCATTCGACTCTTTGAGCGAACGTAGATAATCAAAGCCTTTCAAAAAATTATTGACATTTTTCAGTCCATCAAGTTTGGCAAATAAGCTGCGTGCTTCGTCTTCGTTGGCAGGTGTTCCGCCGAATGGCGAAAGGGCATCAACACCAAGAGCAATGTAACCCGCTTTTGCCACTCGACGAGTAACGTCTCTAATATGAGGATTCAAACCTCGGTTTTCGTGAATGACCAACACCGCCCCTATTTTACCAGAAATTTTCTTTGGTTTAGCCAAATATGCTTTCATGGTTGAACCATCGCCCTCGTAAGTAATGTCTTCGGTTGTAATATCTTCATCATCTTCGGCAATTGTCATGGCATTGGCATAATTTACTTCTAAAAGAGGTAAAATAGCGATAGCAGCGGCAGTACCACCCGTAAGTTTGGCCAAACGTGCCATAAAATCACTTCGAGTAAGCGGCTTGTGCGTGTACTCATCGAAAAGGTTGATAATTTCTTGATTCATAGTCTTAATAGAGTTGATTATTTGATAAAAATACTAATTATTGAGAAATTATATTGGTATTCATTCAGAATTTCAATACGCTTTTTTACAATACGAATAAAACTCAATTAACGTTGACTCTCGTTAGGGCTTTGAATAAAAAAAGAAGGGGCTTGTTGAATATCACAAGCCTTCTAATTTTTCAACCTAATCAAAATAAAAATCTTTTATATTTTTGAGACTTAAAAAAATGGCTTAGGGAAAAGATGCCCTAAGACCATTCTAACATCCCTTTACTTATTTAATTATTGTTATTGTCACCACCCGACTTCACATCATCATTCTTCACTTTCGACTGCTTGGTTTGTGTAAACTTCATTTTACCAATTTTATAGCTAAATGTCAGCTTAATGTTTTGGTTATAAAGATTATTTACCATTACCTGATTAAACTGTGGTGTTGAGAGGGTGCTTCTCATGGTCATACCAAAGAAGTTTTCTGCGGCTAAACCAAGGCTACCTTTTTTGTTAGCAAATTCTTTTCTTGCACCGATTGAGTACATACCCATACCGCCTTGTGTTCCTTGAAGTTGTACACGATTGCCTCTGAAACCACCGAATGCTTGAATAGCCCAACCTTTTTGAAGTGTGATGGATGACTGCAAACGACCACCTATAACAATACCCGAATTACTGATTGTTGAAGAAATACCATTCAAACCTGTTTGTTGTCCTTCTAAGTAATTGTAATAAAGGTCAAGTCCACCATTCAACGTCCATTTTGGCGTGATAAAGAAGTTGCCGAAGATATTTGTTCCGAAGGTTTGTTCTTTACCAATATTTTGGAAGGTTGTAATGATTGCTCCAACTACACTATCAGATGGCATTGAGATACGTGTGATAGAATTGTTTGTCTGACGACCGAACACCGATACATTTAAGTAGGTTTTCTTGATATTAGTACTTAAACTAAACTCAAGGTTATTAGAAACTTCAGGTCTTAAGCTTGGATTACCAATCGAAATACTTTGCGGGTTTGAAGCATTGTAGTTCGGATTTAATTGTTGCAAACCTGGGCGTTGAATACGGTTATTATAAGCCAATTTCAATGTTGAAGCCTTACCTACACTTTTTGAAATATTTACACTCGGCACGAGGTTACCATAGGCAGGAATCGAGATTGTTCCTTTTTGGTCGTTAGCCGTAATGGTTGTGTATTCATAACGGCTACCAACTTTGAAGGTATATTTATTTTTCGTTGAGTACGTATAAGACAAATAACCCGCTGCAATATTTTGGCTGTAATTCAACAAACCTGCTGGATTACGAGCATCTGACGAAAACGAACCTGTTGGGTTAGCAATTAGGTATTCGTAGTCACTGTTTACTTGGCGAATCACGGTTTTCAAACCTACCTCAAACATCTGATTTTTTTGAATTGGTGTTTGATAATCCGTTTGTAGAGTAACTTCGTTGTTGAAGTTTTTATTCAAGTTTTTCTGACGGCTCACCAATTCCTGAGAATTACTCAATAAATCAGTAAAGAAATTATTAGTCAATTTATTTTGGCTAAATTGTCCTGAAACCGACCATTCTTGAGATGGTTTGAACGTACGGATATAATCAAGGTTGATATCAACCGAGTTTGATAAATCTTTACTCGTTACATCACGGTATGATGTAGAATTTAATACACTATTGGTGTATTGGTTAATAGTGAAGTCTTGAGAACGAGTGAAATTACGAGTTCCGAATGCTACCGAAGCCGTTAGCGATTGATTTTTAGCTAAATCATAGTCAAAGCCTAAATTATATCTTCCGAAAAGGCCATTATCAAAAGCATCAGCCGTTTGGTTTGTTAGCGTAGGGATACCATTTCTCAACGTTGTTTGGTCTAAAGATGTAGCTGATTTATTATAAAATACACGACCAAATCCACCGAGTGTTACACCCAATTTACCTTGACGGTAATTGCCATTTAAACTCAAGTTTGACCCACGAATACCCACACCCGAATCAACATTGAGCGTTAAGCCTTGTAAAGTAGATTTTTTCAAAATGATATTGATGATACCTCCCGAGCCTTCAGCATCATATTTAGCTGATGGAGAAGTAATTACTTCAACCGTTTTAATCAAATCAGCAGGAATCATTTTCAAGGCATCAGCAATGCTACTCGCAACGATTGTAGAGGGTTTATTGTTAATCAAAACTTTAAGGTTTGAAGTTCCACGTAATGAAACGTTACCATCTAAATCAACTGACAACATCGGAACTTTACGCAAAATATCGGCTGCATCGCCACCTTTAGATGTCAAATCTTTTTCAGCGTTATACACCAATCTATCAACTTTTTCTTCAATCATTGATTTCTCAGCCGTAACAGTTACTTCTTCTAATTGTTTTACACTTTGAGCGAGTTTAATTACGCCCAAGTCATTGTCTTTGCCTTTTTCAACTTTTACTTCAATGGTTTTATCTTTGAAACCAATGAATGTAATAACCAAGTTGTATTCACCTGCAGCCACACGACTCATCGAAAACTTACCTTTTTCGTCAGCGATTGTTCCGTCAACTACTTTCTTGGTATCTTTTGTATAAAGGGCAACGTTGGCAAACTCCACCGCAGTTGATACGCTTTCGTCAACCACAAAACCAAAAACCTTTGAGTTTCCTTTTGGAGCATTTCCTTCTAAATTAAAAGAGGGAGCTTGTTGTGTATTCTGTGGACGACCATTGCCATCGCCACCTCTTTGTCCACCACCCATTCCACCTGGGCCACCAGGACCAAACTGAGCAGATGCCAAGGTTGTGGCAGCTATAATAAGTGTGAGTATTGATGCTAACTTTTTCATTGCAATTTTATTTAATATTTTGAATTTCGGTTCTAAAAAACGGTGAGAGCTGTTGGCCTCGTTGAATTATGCAACAAAACAAATAGTAAATTTTGAAACAATTTTCAGTATTAGATAAGTACGGTGTTCAACTCGACAACTCGGCCGATAACTCGACAAGGCCGAAGTGCAGAATATATAAGCCCAAATGTCGATAAAGAAGGCCGATTTGTAGAAAAAGAGTCTAAAAGCCACCCAAAATGCCGCAGAATAGTTGCATTTAAGATTCTTTTTAGAGAAACTTTGATATTATTTATGAAGCCATCATACATCTGGCAATCGTTTAATTAGAAAACAATGCAGAATTTCATTAAAAAAATTGGACTACCGACCAATCGAATATTATTATTACACCTATCCTTCTGGGCGTTATATTTTTCATTTTTTTTCTATCAAATAACTTTTAGTCGCCACGGCGAAGAACCTAATTATGAGCGAGCTTTCTACGATGCCTCTACTCAAATATTCTTCATGGCTCTAATCAGCTATATCAATTACTTTATTTGTTTGCCTCGCTTCTTGGTTCATAAAAACTTCGGTCAATATTTAATCGAGTTTCTGATTCCATTCACTATCATCATTACGTGTCATATTTTCTTGAAAAGATTTATTTATCTTGAAATCAAGGAAGCAAAGGGTTTTCTGTATTCTACTAAGTTTATCAGCCAGCACGTAATTGCAGCTATTTTCATTGCCATTTTTATTGGAATGTTACGCTTCGCCAAAGATTGGTTTGAATTAGAAGCCAAGAAAAGTGAGATAGAAAACGAGAAGTTAACGGCCGAGCTGCGTTTCCTGAAAGCTCAGGTGAATCCGCACTTTTTGTTTAATACACTCAATAATCTGTATTATTTGGCCATGATTAATTCGCCAAATACAACCGAAGTGATTGAGAAACTCTCGCAAATGATGCGGTATATGCTCTATGATTCCAACCACCCAAAGGTTTCAATGACCAAAGAAATTGAATACATGAAAAATTACATCAGCCTCGAAAAACTTCGACTGGATAATCAAGTGCCTATTACATTTGATATTACGGGAAACCCCGATGAAGTACAAATCGTACCGCTGATTTTCATTACATTTCTCGAAAATGCCTTCAAACATGGCGTAAGCAATAGTATGACTGATGCCTATGTAAATATTTCGATTGATATAAATGGCCAACAATGCACTTATTGTGTAGAAAATAGTAAATTGCCACCCAACCTCGAAACAACCAACGAAAAATCGGGAATCGGACTACAAAACGTCAATCGTCGTTTAGAACTCAGCTATCCAAATAATTATGAGCTGATTGTCAATGAAGATGACAAGGATTATATTGTGGTTTTAAAATTGAATTTGGCTTAATCATTAACAATTAACGATTACTAATTAATGTTAACCTGTATCATCATCGAAGACGAACCACTGGCACGTAACCTGATGGAAGCTTACGTAAAGAAAGTGCCACATTTGAATCTCCTCAAATCGTTTTCGAGCTCGTTGGCTGCCTTAGATTTTTTGCGTGAAAATACCGTCGATATTTTGTTTTCAGATATTCAAATGCCCGAGATTACGGGAATTACGCTCTTAAAAATCTTACAAAAAAAACCATTGGTTATCCTGACTACGGCTTACTCTGAGTATGCCTTAGAAGGTTATGAACTCGAAGTTTTTGATTATTTACTAAAACCCATTAGTCTCGAACGATTTCTGAAAGCCGTAGAGAAAGCCACCATTCGACTAACGGCTGCTCAGCCCAATGCCCAACCAGTTGTTCAGGAAAGAATCGTGCAGGAAGTAATCGTAAATTCAGAAAGCAATCAAGGATTTATCTTTGTGAAAGACGGCACTAAGCTCGTAAAAATTCGTCTCAACGAAATTCAATACATTGAGGGGCTAAAAGACTATGTGTGTATTCATACAAAAGATAAAGATTCTACGCTCAAAAAGATAGTGACGCTTCAGACCATGAAAAGTTTAGAAAACCAACTATCTGAAAATCAGTTTATAAGAGTTCATAATTCTTACATTATTGCCTTCGATGCCATTGATGCCATCGACAAAGAAAAAGTACAAATCGGCAAAAACTTTATTCCGATAAGTGATACCTACCGCAAGGCTTTCAAAGAGTTTATTGAGAAAAAACAGGTGGGTTAATGACCAGTAGGATTCGTAACAACCGAATCAGGTTTAAACCTCCGTGAAAGCGAATCAGGCTTTTGCCATTGTTGAAGGGTAGCATAAAAAACCTCGTCAGTGGCTTGCATCGTCTCTACCAAATATTTGACTTTATCGGTCTGAATAAAATCAGGGTTCTTTCTGATTGCCTCCAGATTTTCGTTTTCGGTTTGTACATTCCAAACCGCTACTCTAAAACCCTTATCGTGAGCTTGGGTGAGTTGTTCGGCCGAAATATCATC
>JACCEC012884084.1_pt1 | contig 11909 bp, 7 predicted proteins | sample 7450121 | NCBI WGS metagenome assembly JACCEC01 (sample SAMN15323455, study PRJNA562643) | freshwater metagenome | isolation source: river surface water | place: USA:Blue River Watershed | collected 2017-08-18 | reverse complement strand
CCGATGAAGGGCGCGGCCAGGCCCAGGGCCAGCAAGGCGGCGTAGGTGCCGCGGGTGAGCAGGCGGTCGACGCCGCGTCCTGTAGACGTCGTGCTCGAGAAGGAGGAGGGGGTGGCCATCTCAGGCCTCCTTGCCGAAGAGGCCGGCCGGGCGCAGCGCCAGCACGATGGCCATGATCACGAAGACCACCACGCTGGAGGCCTCCGGGTAGAACACGCGGGTGAAGCCCTCCACCACGCCCAGGCCCAGGCCGGTGACGACCGAGCCGAGGATGGAGCCCATGCCGCCGATGACGACCACCGCGAACACCACGATGATCAGGTTCGACCCCATGAGCGGCGTGACCTGCACGATGGGCGCGGCGAGCACGCCGGCCAGGGCCGCCAGGGCGGCGCCCGCGCCGTAGGTGAGCATGACCATCAGCGGCACGTTGACGCCGAAGGCCTGCACCAGCCTGGCGTTCTCGGTGCCGGCACGCAGGTAGGCGCCCAGCCGGGTACGTTCGATCAGGAACCAGGTGCCCAGGCAGACGACCAGCGAGGCCACCACCACCCAGGCGCGGTAGTTGGGAAGGACCATGAAGCCCAGGTGGGTGGCGCCCTGCAGTACCTCGGGTACCGGATAGGACTGGCCGGAGACGCCGAACTGCTCGCGGAGCAGCCCCTCGAAGATGAGGGACAGGCCGAAGGTGAGCAGCAGGCCGTAGAGCGGATCCAGCCCGTACAGCCGCTTGATGAGAAGCCGTTCGAGGACGACGCCCAAGGCGCCGACGATGAGCGGGGCCAGCACCAGGGCCAGCCAGTAGTTGAGCCCGAGCCTGTCGAGCAGCAGCCAGGCGGCGAAGGCGCCCAGCATGTACAGCGCCCCGTGGGCGAAGTTGACGATGTCGAGCAGTCCGAAGATCACCGCCAGGCCCAGTGAGAGCATGGCGTAGAAGGCGCCGTTGACCAGACCCAGCATCAGCTGGCCCAGGAAGGCCTGGTGGGGGATGCCGAAGATTTCCATGGTCAGTTCGCGGCGCCTTCTTCAGATCACTTCTTGACGAGCGGGCACTTGGATTCGGCCAGCGGGGTGAAGGCCTGTTCGCCGGTGAACTTGCTCACGAGCGTGTAGTAGTCCCAGGGCGTGGTCGACTCCTTCGGGCCCTTCACCTGGTAGAGGAACATGTCGTGGATCACCCGGCCGTCGGCGCGGACGGTGGCGTTCTTGTGATAGAAGTCCGACATCCTGTTCTTCTTCAGGTAGGCCATCACCTGGTCGGCGTCGGTGGTCTTCACCGCCTGCACGGCCTTCAGGTAGTTCATGGTCGCCGAGTAGTCGGCGGCCTGGATAGAGGAGGGCATGCGCTTGAACTTCTCGAAGAAGCGCTTGGCAAACGCCCGGCTCTCCTCGTCCTGGTTCCAGTACCAGCTATCGGCCAGCTGCAGGCCCTCGGTGGTGGGCAGGCCCAGGCTGTGGACGTCGTTGATGAACACCAGCAGGCCGGCCACCTTCATGCTTTTGGTGATGCCGAACTCCTTGGCCGCCTTCATCGCGTTGATGGTGTCCCCGCCGGCATTGGCCAGGGCCAGGATCTGGGCCTTGGAGCCCTGGGCCTGCAGAAGGAAGGACGAGAAGTCGGACGCGTTCAGCGGGTGGCGCACCGCGCCCACCACCGTGCCGCCGTTGGCCTTGACCACCGCGGCGGCGTCGGCCTCCAGCGAGTGGCCGAAGGCGTAGTCGGCGGTGAGGAAATACCAGCGCTTGTTGCCGGCCTTCACCAGGGCGGTGCCGGCCACCTTGGCCAGGGCCACGGTGTCGTAGGCGTAGTGCACGGTGTAGGGCGAGCAGTCCTCGTTGGTGAGGCGGGACGAGCCGGCGCCGATCACGATGTAAGGGCGCTTCTTCTCGGCCGCCACCTTGGCCATGGCGATACCGGCGCCCGAGCTGGTGCCGCCCACCAGCATGGCCAGACCGTCCTTGTCGATCCACTCACGGGCCTTGGAGCTGGCCACGTCGGCCTTGTTCTGGTGGTCGGCGGTGAGCACCTCGATGTTGCGGCCCAGCACCTTGCCGCCGAAGTCCTGCACCGCCATCTTGACCATTTCGCCGCCGGCCGGTCCGTCGATGTCGGCGTAGAGGCTGGACATGTCGGTGATGAAGCCGATGCGCACCGGCCCCTGCGCGGGCTGGGCCAGGGCGCCCGGGCTTGCCAGAACGGCGAACGTGCCCAGGCCGATGGCGATGGATGCGGCGAGGGTCTTGGTCCTGAGTTTCATGCGAGTCTCCTTCCGGGGTGAATGTGCGGGGGGTGGAACGATCGGGCGCGGGGAGGGGGGCGGGGGATGGGGGGGGTGATGGGAACGCGCGGTGGGGCTCAGACGCCCAGGAACTCCTGCAGCATGCCCATGTGGGCCTGCAGCTCGTCCTGGCGGAATTCGCGCACGATGGCGCCGTGCTCCATCACGTAGAAGCGGTCGGCCAGCGGGGCGGCGAAGCGGAAGTTCTGCTCTACCAGCACGATGGTGTAGCCCCGGGCCTTCAGGCCCAGGATCATGTCGGCCAGCTTCTGCACGATGACGGGTGCGAGGCCCTCGGAGATTTCGTCCAGCAGCAAGAGGCGCGCGCCGGTGCGCAGGATGCGGGCCACCGCCAGCATCTGCTGTTCGCCGCCCGACAGGCGCGTGCCCGGGCTGGCGGCCCGCTCGGCCAGGTTGGGGAACATGGCGTGGATCTCGTCGACGCCCATGCCGCCTTCGGCGATCACCGGCGGCAGCATCAGGTTCTCCTGCGCCGAGAGGCTGGCGAAGATGCCACGCTCTTCGGGGCAGTAGCCCACGCCCAGGCGGGCCACCTTGTGCGGCGGCAGCTTGACCGCCTCCTGGCCGAACAGGCGCACCGAGCCGCTGCGCCGGCCGGTCAGGCCCATGATGGCGCGCAGGGTGGTGGTCCGCCCGGCGCCGTTGCGTCCGAGCAGCGAGACCACCTCGCCCTCGGACACGGTCATGTTCACGCCGTGCAGCACATGCGACTCGCCGTACCAGGCGTGCAGGTTTTCAAGGCGCAGCAACTCGCGGGCGGGGGGCATGGTGGAAGGCGGAAGGGGCGGCGTCTGCGTCATGGTCAGTGCGCCCCCTGCAGCTCGCCGCCGGAGGACGCGCCCATGTAGGCCTCGATCACCTGCGGGTTGCGCGAGACCTCGGCATAGGGGCCGTCGGCGATGACGGCGCCCCGCTGCAGGACGGTGATGCGGTCGGCGATGGAGGCAACCACATTCATGTTGTGCTCCACCATCAGGATGGTGCGGCCGGTAGAGACCTTCTTGATCAGCTGCGTGACCCGGCCCACGTCCTCGTGGCCCATGCCCTGGGTGGGTTCGTCGAGCAGCATCAGGTCGGGCTCCAGCGCCATGGTGGTGGCGAGCTCGAGCGCGCGCTTGCGGCCGTAGGGCAGGTTGACGGTGAGCTCCCCGGCGAAGTCCTGCAGGTCGACGTCGGCCAGCAGTTGCAGGGCGCGCTCATGCAGGCCGTGCAGCGAGCGCTCGGGCTTCCAGAAGTGGAAGGAGGTGCCCAGGCCCCGCTGCAGCGCGGCGCGCACGTTCTCCAGTGCCGTCATGTGCGGGAACACCGCCGAGATCTGGAAGGAGCGCACGATGCCCCGGCGCGCCGTGCGGGCCGGCCTGTCGTGGGTGATGTCGATGCCGCGGTAGTGGATGCTGCCGCGGGTGGGCGCCAGGAATTTGGTGAGCAGGTTGAAGAAGGTCGTCTTGCCCGCGCCATTGGGGCCGATGAGCGCATGGATGTCCCCGCGCCGCACCTGCAGGTCGACACCGCTCACCGCGACGAAGCCCTTGAACGCCTTGGTGAGGCCCCTGGTTTCCAGGATGTATTCGTTGGACAAACCCGCTCCCGTGCTTGACTGGGTGGGGAGCGTGGGCTCCCGCTGCGGGTCAATGTAGGGGCATGCGGGTTTCCGGAACTCGGGATGACGCTGACATCGGTCCGACCGGGCCCCTTTCGAGCACCGGATGGGCGTGAATCATGACAGGGGAGGGCGGTCCGCCGTGTCAGGCGCCATCGGTTTGGCGGCTGGACCGCTGCCAAGAATGCGGCCCCATCGGGTCTCTGGGGGCACTCCATGACACGCAGGTTCCACTGTCTCTTCGGGGCGCTCCTGTCCCTCTGTTCTTTGCTGTGCGTGCCGGCCTGGTCCCAGGTCACGGCCGACGCCAGTGCGCCTGCGGACCAGCGGCCGGCCGTGCTGCGCACCGCCAACGGGCTGCCGCAGGTGGAGGTCAGAACGCCCAGCGCCGCCGGCGTCTCGCGCCATCGATTCAGCCAGTTCGATGTGCCCGCCTCCGGGGTCATCCTGAACAACAGCCGGGTCGATACGCCCACCCGCCTGGGCGGCTGGGTTCGCGGCAACCCCTGGCTGGCTGGCGGGTCCGCCCGGTTGATCCTCAACGAGGTCAACGCCCGGGAGCCCAGCCAGCTGCGTGGCTACCTCGAGGTGGCCGGACCGCGGACCGAGGTGGTGGTTGCCAATCCGGCGGGCATCGTGGTCGACGGTGGCGGCTTCATCAACGCCAGCCGTGCCACCCTCACCACGGGTGTGCCGATCATTGGAGGCAGTGGCTCGCTCGAGGGCTTCAGCGTCCGCCAGGGCCTGGTCGACATCCGCGGCGCCGGGCTCGACGCGTCGACCACCGATGCCACCACGATTCTTTCGCGGGCGATGGTGCTGCAGGGCGGTCTGTGGGCGAACGACTTGCGCGTGGCACTGGGTCCTCAGGACACGGACCCGGCGGTCACCCGGCCCGGCTCGGCGATCGCCGGCACCGGCCCGGCGCCGTCCCTGGCGCTCGACGTGGGCGCGCTGGGCGGCATGTACGCCGGCCAGATCTTCCTGCTGGCCAGCGAGGCGGGCGTCGGCGTGCGCAATGCCGGCGGCCTGCACGCGCTGTCCGGGTCCCTGCGCATCGACGCCGCGGGCGCCCTGCTCAACACCGACACCGGCACCCTGTCCGCCCGGCAGGACGTGCAGCTGGCGGGTGAGCTTCGCAACGGCGGCGCGATCGATGCCGTGGGGCGCCTGCAGGCTTCCGCCCGCGAGGAGATCCTCAACACCGGCTCCATGGTCGGGGCCGAGGTGGACCTGGCGGCTGGCCAGCACCTCGCCAACGTGGGCCCCCGCGCCCTCATCGGCGCGACAGACGAGGCCGGCACCTTGATCCTGCGGGCGACCGTCATCGAGAACCTCGACGACCAGACCGCGACCGACACCGCCCCCGTGACCACCATCCTCGGGCTGGGCCACGTGGTGCTGACCGGCGCGCCGAAGTCCAAGGGACCGCCGGCCCCCGCGGCCAGCATCGTCAACCGGTCCGGCCTGATCGAGTCGGGGCGGAGCATGACCCTCCGGGCCGGCTCGCTCACCAACCGCCGCCGCGAACTGGTCGTCTTCAGCGAATTTGACCGTGTGCCCGATGCCGACGAGCTGGCACGCGCGGGCATACGCCTCACGGGCCGGGTGGGTCAGGTCAACACCCCTGACCCGGCCCAGATCGGCGGGGTGTACCTCGACCCGCCCCATGGCGGCTTCATGAATTCGGACTACCTCTACACCGACTACACGGGGGTGGCGACGATGAACCGGGTCACGGCCATCAGCCCGCGTGGCCGCATCGTGGCGGGTGGCGACCTGGATCTCTCCCGAGTGATTCGCGTGCGCAATGAAGCGTCCGACATCTCGGCCGGCGGCAGCATCGACCTCGGGGCCGCCCGGCTCAGCCAGGAGGGCGCGCCCCAGCTCCTGATCCGGGTCGCCTACTCCGGGAATTACTGGTACCGGACCTACTGGGGCTTGCCCTGGAGCCAGCCCTTCGCAGATGACGTCCGAGACTACCCGCAGCTTCGCGGTTTCGCCCCCAGCCTGACCGCGCATGCCGCGATTCACGGCAGCGGCGGCGCCCTGGTCAACGGCCGGACGCCAGGAGGCGCTCCCGCGGCGGACAGTGTTTCGGCCCCACCCTTGCCCGCAGGCGTCGCTGTATCCGCTGCGCCACCCTGGGCCCCACCGGTGCCGGCGGTCGTGGCGCCACCCGTGCCCGCACCAGCACCAGCACCAGCACCAGCACCAGCACCAGCACCCACGCCTCTGGTGACATCGCTGCCCGTGTCCGTCCCGGCGTCTGCTGGCCTGCCCGTGCCGGTTGCCGCACCGCCGACATCATCCCCCGCACCCGCACCCTCTCCTGTACCGGTACCCCTGCCCGCATCGCCCCTGTTCCAGGCTGCATCCGACCCGCAGGCGGGCGTCCTGATGCAGACCGACCCGCGCTTCACCCGCAGCCGCCAGTGGATCTCCAGCGTCCACCTGCTCCAGGCCCTTGGTCTTGACCCTTCAGCCGTCCCTCGCCGCCTGGGCGATGGACTCTATGAACAGCGCCTCCTGCGCGAGCAACTGGTGGCGCTGACCGGCAGCCGCCTCCTCGCCCGGTTCGCCGACGAGGACGGGCAGTACCGCGCGCTGATGGACAGCGCCGTCACCCAGGCCCGGGCCATCGGCCTGGTGCCGGGCGTCGCGCTCAGCGCGGACCAGGTCGCCCTTCTGAGCTCGGACATCGTCTGGCTGGTGCCGCAGGAGGTGGACCTGCCCGAGGGCGGCCGCGCGCGGGTGCTGGTGCCGCAGGTCTACCTCGCCGCCGCCAGCGCCCGGCTGCGGCCGGAGGGACCCCTGGTGGCTGCGGCCTCGATCGACCTGCGGGACCAGCAGGAGATTCGCAACGGCGGAACCCTGCGGGCCACCGGTGACCTGCGCCTCGAGTCCCGCCAGAACCTGGACAGCCGTCTCGGCAACCTGCTGGCGGGCGGCACCCTGGACCTGTCCGCGCAGGGCGACATCGACCTGGCAGGCGCCCTGGTGCGGGCCGGGCGCCTCCAGGCCGGCGCCGGCCGCGACCTGGTCGTCGCCGGCATCACCGGGGCGCAGACCTCGCAGACCTCGCAGGCCGCCGGCATCACCCGACAGGTGACCACCGTGGTTCGCCAGGCCGATGTCGAAGTGACCGGGGACGCACACGTCAGCACCGGACGTGACCTGCTGGTGCGTGGCAGCCGGGTCGACATCGGTGGGGGCCTGGCGGCCGACGTCGGCCGGGACCTGGTGGTCGACGCTGTGCAGACGTCGGAAGAAAAATCCGGACAGCGCCTGGGCGGAGAGGCCAGCAGCCAGTTCATCCAGCACCAGGGCAGCGAACTGCGGGTGCGGGGCGACACCGACCTGCGCGTGGGCGGCGACATGCAGGTGCTGGGCAGCGAGGTGCAGCTGGGCGACCACGCGGGCAGCATCGCCACCGTCGACGTGCAGGGCGCGGTGACCCTGGGTGCCACTCGGGACCGCGCGCAGATCGACAGCCGCTACCAGGGCGGGGGTGCCGCCGGCCGCCTGCACCGCCTGGACGAGACCCTCCAGGGTGCCAGCCTGAGCTCCGACGGCTCGCTGCTGTTGCAGGCTCGCCGGGACATCACCGTCACGGGCTCCCGCGTCGAGGTGGCCGGGACCGCGCAGCTGGAGTCCGGTGGCGACATCCGCGTCCTGGCCGCCGAGGAGCGCCACGAGATGCGCTTCAGCGACAGGGGCACCCACACCGCCGGCCTCGGAACCCGCAGCACCCGTACCGAGGAAGCGAAGGACCAGACCTTCCAGCGCGGCGGCGCGATCGGCGCCGGTGACCTCGGTCTCCTGGCCCAGGGAAGCCTGGAGGTCCGGGGCAGCCAGGTGCTGGCCGATCGCGACCTGGCCCTGGCTGCGGAAGGCGACGTCCGCATCGAGGCGGCCGCGCGCGTCGAGCGCAGCACACGCTTCAGGGAGGAAGCGCGCTCGGGACTCTTTGGCAGCGGCAACGGTGTGACCCTGGGCCGCCGCACCCTGTCGGAGGGCGAGGCGGTACAGAGCCAGCAGGCCCAGGCCGCCACCGTCGGCAGCGTCACCGGCTCGGTCCGTGTCCGCGCCCGAGGGGTCTATCGGCAGTCCGGCGGCGACGTGCTGGCGCCAGGTGGTGACGTCGACATCCGGGCGCGCCAGGTCGACATCGCCGAAGCGCGGGAGACCGTGTCCGAGCAGACCGAGCAGCACACCCGGCAGGCCGGAATTTCGGCGGGGGTCTCCAGCCCCCTCGTCGCAGGCCTGCAAAGCGCGCAGCGCAGCCTGGAGGCCTCGGGGCGCACGCCCGACGCGCGGATGAAGGCCCTGGCCAGAACGAGCGCGGCGCTGCAGCTCTATGGCGCCTATGCCGCCGCCTCCGGTCCCGACGCGGCGCTGCCCGAGGCGGGGCGCGTCCTGGACAGCTTCTCGCTCGACCTCACGCTGGGCAGCCAGCGCGCGGAGGCCCGGCAATCCCGTCAAGTCGATCAGGCCCGCGCGTCCGCGGTTCAGGCCGGTGGTCGCTTGTCCATCGCCGCCACCGGCGCCGGCCCGGAGAGCCGGCTGCGGGCGCAGGGCGCGCAGCTGGGCGCCGTGGGTGACCTCCTGCTGCAGGCGGAGGGCGACGTCACGCTCGTGGCGGCCCGCAACCAGGCCAGCGAGCGCAGCGAGTCGAGCGCCCGGTCCGCCAGCGTGGGCCTGAGCGTCTCCGCCGGTGGCGGCGTCAGTGCGACGGCTGCGGCCAGCCGCTCTCGAGGGCAGGGAGCGGGTGAAGACGTGGCCTGGTCGTCCACCGTGGTCCGTGCGGGCCGCCGCCTCCAGCTCGACGCCAGCGCCGACGCCACCCTGGAAGGTGCAGCCCTTCATGGCGAGCGCGTCGACGCCCGCGTCGGCGGCAGGCTGCGCATCGAAAGCCTGCAAGACAGCGCCCGCTACGACAGCCAGACCCGGAGCGCGGGTGTCTCGATGAGCGTGCCCCTTTCCGGGCCGGGTGTGGGCGTTCCCGGCGGACCGGGCGGTGGCAATGCCGCCGGCGGCGCAGGCGCCTCCGGCTGGCGGGTGGGGCGCAACCAGACCCAGGCACAGGGCCACACCACCCGCGTGTCGACCCAGGCAGGCGTCTTTGCCGGCGCGGAAGGTTTTGGCGTCGAGGTGCGGGGTGACACGACGCTGGTGGGTGGTACGCTCGTGGGCGGTGCGTATGGGGGTGGCCCGTCCGACCCCGGCCCCAACCACCTGACCACCGCCAGCCTCGACGCGCGCGACCTGCGCAACGCCTCCTCGGCCCGCGCATCCAGCCAGGGGGTCAGCCTGTCCAGCGACATGGCGAGCCAGGGGCGCTATGGCGCAGGCAAGGCAGTGGTGGGCAAGCTGATGGACCAGGGCAGTGGCAGCCAGTCCAGCGAGGGCATGACCCGCTCCGTGCTCAGCCCTGCCACGGTCCGCATCACCGACGAGGCCTTGCAGCGCACCCGTACCGGCCAGTCGAGCGCCGAGGTGGTGGCTTCACTCCGCCGCGAACCCGAAGGGGCCAATGAGCGTACCAGCCGCCTCGATGCCAGGGTACTGCTCGAGCAGGCGCAGGCGGAGCAGACCATCCGCAACGAGGCGGTCCGCACCTTCACCCAGTTCAGCGACCCCGCCTGGCGGGTGATGTTCAAGGAGACGCCGCAGTTCTACCGAGTGACTTGTCCATCCGGTGCGGATTGCACCCGCAACCCCGAGCTGGCCCGCCGCGAGCGGATGACGGGGACGCCGGAGCAGGTGAGGGCGGAAATTTCCCAGGCGCCTGCGGGAGCGGTGCTGGCGGTCAATGGCATCCAGAACGACGCGCAGCGGGCAGCGGTGCTCGCCATGCAGAACGCGAAGCCGGGGGACGATGGTGCCAAGCCCGGCACGGTCTTCATGCTGCACTACCTGCCCACCGGCAATGCGATCAGTGAACTGATGGTCGCGGGCTACGAAAAGAGCCTGTCGGACTTTCTGGGCGCCACCCATCCCACCTTGGCCTACGCGCAGGTGCTGCAGGCCCGCGGTGACCGCGAAACCACCAGCCTGGGTCACAGCCGAGGAACGCTGGTGCAGACCAATGCCTTGGGCATCCTCGCGAGGAACGGCGCCCGGAACCGGGACCTCGCCGTCCAGGGGGTGGGCGGCCCCGTGTCCGCCACGAAATACATCCAGGCTGCCGCCCGCGTCGTTGACCCGGCGAAGGCGGATCGCATCGAGTTCTCCTATTTCGCGAATGACCCGGTGGCGGTCGTCGCGGGCGGAAACCCGGGCGTCGTCAGTCTCTCGGAACTCTGGCGCGTGTTCACCACGTCCAATAGCGCCCACAGCTGCTACGGCACCGGGGCGGCGGGCTGCCGGCAGGTCCAGTACCCGGTCCCCAACGCGCCCCCCGGGGCGGTGCAGGATGCGTCCACCCTGGTGCGGGTCACCCCTTCCACGCTGTCTTCCTTGAGGAAACCATGAAAACTCTTTCCGCTTCGCCCGCTCTCCGGGCCTCGCGTGCCGCCACACGCGCGGCTACACATGCGGCCATGCTGGGGGCCTGCCTCCTGGTCTCGGCTTGCGGCACGACCTTCCCCCTGCACGGCGAGAGCCTGCTGCGCGAGCCCGAGCGCAGCCGGGTCGCCACGCAATTCGCGAACGGGGCCAAGCTGGCCTATCGCTGTGACAAGGTCGACTCGCTCGTGAGCGAGGTGATCCGGCGTACGCCGGCCGCCAACGGGCAGGGGCCGCTCACCCCGGGCGACGGCAGCGTCGCCGAGCGATGGGCGCTCCAACTGTGCGGGCGCCGGGTCGAGGCCGAGGTCTACCACGGCCTCGACAAGAACGGCCGGCCGGTGTCGGCGCTCCGGCCGCTCTGAGCCTTTACATATTTCGCCGGTACTGCCCGCCCACCTCGAACAGGGCGTTGGTGATCTGACCCAGCGAGCACACCCGCACCGCGTCCATCAGCACATCGAACACGTTGCGGTTCTCGATCACCGCCTGCTGCAGGCGCGCCAGCTGCACCGGCGCCTCCTTGGCGTGGCGGGCGTGAAAAGCCTCCAGGCGGTCCAGCTGGCTTTTCTTTTCTTCCTCGGTGGAGCGGGCCAGCTCCAGGCTCTCCGGAATCGGGTCGCCCTTGGGATTGCGGAAGGTGTTGACGCCGATGATCGGCAGCTCGCCGGTGTGCTTGAGCATCTCGTAATGCATGCTCTCGTCCTGGATGCGGCCCCGCTGGTAGCCGGTCTCCATCGCGCCCAGCACGCCGCCCCGCTCGGCGATGCGCTCGAACTCGGCCAGCACCGCTTCTTCCACCAGCTCGGTGAGCTCCTCGATGATGAAGGCACCCTGGTTGGGGTTCTCGTTCTTGGCCAGGCCCCACTCGCGGTTGATGATCAACTGGATGGCCATGGCGCGGCGCACGCTGTCTTCGGTCGGCGTGGTGATGGCTTCGTCAAACGCGTTGGTGTGCAGCGAGTTGCAGTTGTCGTAGATCGCGATCAGCGCCTGCAGGGTGGTGCGGATGTCGTTGAACTGGATCTCCTGCGCGTGCAGGCTGCGCCCCGAGGTCTGGATGTGGTACTTGAGCTTCTGTGAGCGCTCGTTGGCGCCGTACTTCTCCTTCATCGCCACCGCCCAGATGCGGCGGGCCACGCGGCCCATCACGCTGTACTCCGGGTCCATGCCGTTGGAGAAGAAGAAGCTCAGATTGGGGGCGAAGTCATCAATGTGCATACCCCGCGCCAGGTAGGCTTCCACCAGCGTGAAACCGTTGGACAGGGTGAAGGCCAGCTGGCTGATCGGGTTCGCCCCCGCTTCGGCGATGTGGTAGCCCGAGATCGAGACACTGTAGAAGTTGCGCACGCCGTGATGGACAAAGTACTCGGCAATGTCGCCCATCACCTTCAGGCTGAATTCGGTCGAGAAGATGCAGGTGTTCTGGGCCTGATCCTACTTGAGGATGTCGGCCTGCACGGTGCCGCGCACGGTCTGGAGCGCGGTCGCGCGCACCT
>JACCEC011736912.1_pt1 | contig 11914 bp, 28 predicted proteins | sample 7450121 | NCBI WGS metagenome assembly JACCEC01 (sample SAMN15323455, study PRJNA562643) | freshwater metagenome | isolation source: river surface water | place: USA:Blue River Watershed | collected 2017-08-18 | reverse complement strand
CCACCAGCCTGACCGGTGGGGCCGGGACCGCGGTGGTGGCGACCACGACGGCGGGGGTCACCGCGCTCGCCGACCCGTGGCTGTCCGTCGGGGCACACACGTCGCCGAGCGGGTCCGTCCCCGACCAAGGCGACTGGCAGTGGTGCATGACCGAGGTTGCTGCGTGGATGGCCGGCGAGGCATGGTCCGACGACCCCGCCAACGTGTCCCCGGTCATCGCCCAGTTGTGCAAGCTGCTCAACGACCGACTGCCCGACGACTCCCGCCAAGACTTGAAGGATTGGCTGGTGGTCGCCCCCAACGGGGTGATCGACACGGTCGACGGCACCAAGGAGGACGACCGCCAGTTGATGTGTACCGACTGGCTGGTGCGTACCTTCCTGCCGATCTGGTTCAACGCGGCGGGGATGACCGACGAGGCCGACGAGCTCGCCGCGCTCCCGGCGATCGCGACGGGGACACTCGACGCGGACGAGACGATCGCCGTCGTGGCGGCGGCGGGCATGACCGCCCGAGCCGTGGCCGATTACGCCTGGTCGGATCTGGATTGGGCTTCGCTGCCGGGTGACGGGCGGGCTGACCACCCGTTGACCGGCGAGTACTTCCCGTTCCTGTGGCCGGACCTCGTCGCCGACTACGACCACGCCCAGTTGGAGCTGGCGCAGCGGTGCGCCCGGGGTGCGGGCTACGCCGAGGACGGCACCGACGACGGACAAGAAGCGTGGAACACCGCCCGCCGTGCCGCCCGGCTAGCGGCGTGGGACGCGACCGGGCTGGTGCGTGGCCTGCTGTGGGACTCGACCCGGGCGGACCCGTCGCCGTGGCTGGGGGTGACCGGCGGCACCGACGCCGACGAGGACACGGTCGGTCTGGCGGCGTGGCAGGCGGCCCGTGACGCGATCATGGCGACGGTCACGAACGGCCGTCTGGCTCGTGAGACGTACGACGTGTACGAGGTGCGGTTCGCGGCGTGGCTGGCGTACCTCGAGGCGGACCCGGGGGAGAACCCGTTCACGGCGGCGTACAACGCGGCGGTCGCGTCGGCTGACGCGATGTTGGTCGCCACGGCGGCGTCGGTGTTCACGTCGCTGTCTGACCTGCTGGATGACCTGTGCGCTCTATAGGGGGTGTGTGATGGCGTTCCGTCGTCGTTGGCCTGGGCTGTCGTACGGCCGTGGTGAGGACTGGCACTACGTCGGTGAGGCGGGCGAGCCGGCGTTCGGTGCGGGCTGGGACAACGCTGCCGCGAACAACAACCTTGCCTTCCGCATCAGAGAGACTGGCATCGTTGACATTCAGGGGTACATCGAGAACACCGCAGCCCCTACTGCCCCGACCGCCGACGCCCTGTTCACGCTTCCTGCTGGCTACCGGCCCTCAGCCGAAACCTTCCAGGGAATGGCGACAGTCACCACAGATGACGGCTTAGACGGTCTGATCATCTCTCCGGTGGTCGTCGCTACGTCTGGGGCGGTGTTCTTGCCGTCGGTCAACACGGACCCAGTGTTCGACATTTACGTCGGGAAGTACGCCGGGGTTGCCCAGTACGTCAGGATTCACGGGTTCTTCTTTCTCGACCCGGCGGACGCCCCCTAGCCGCTAGCACCACCCGACAACCGACCGTCCAGCCCCGCCACGGCGGGGCTACCAGCGCGCAAGGAGCACACCCGTGAACCCCGCAAACAACCCCCCCGTCACCGCCGCCACCATCGCCGGTGCCATCAACGCGCTCATCCTCGCGTTCGACATCGGCCACCTCACCGCGGACCAGACCGCCGCGGTCGGCGCCGTCCTGTCGATCGTCGCTGCCCTCGTCGCCCAGCGGTTCACCACCCCCGTCGCCAACATCCGCGAGCACGACTGAATGCCCTACCACCGCGGGGTCGTCGAAGCGCTCCGTGACCACGGCCTCACCGTCGGGTTCTGCCCCGGCTGGGAGACCCGCGGGTCGTCCAGCTTCGACCCGAAGGGCCACGTCGTCCACCACGACGCCGGCAACAACTGGACCACCCCGCCCGGCATCCTCATCGCCGGACGCTCCGACCTGCCCGGCCCGCTCTGCAACTTCGCCCTCGGCCGCGACGGCACCGTGTGGATGGTCGCCGCCGGCCGCGCCAACCACGCCGGCACCGGCGGCTGGCGTGGCCTCGTCGGCAACTCGTCCGTGTGGGGCACCGAGGCGAACAACCGGGGCACCGGCGAGATGTGGCCGGACGTGCAGATCGACGCCTACGCCCGCCTGTGCGCCGCCACCTGCGACTACTCCGGGTTCTCCGCCGAGATGGTGTGCCGTCACGCCGAGTGGACGAGCCGCAAGATCGACCCGGCCGGCCCGTGGGAGGACGGCCACGACTGGTCCAGAGACGCATCCCACTTCCGGGCGCTCGTCGCCCAAGGAGGAACCGACATGCCACTGAACGACGCCGACCTGTTCACCATCGGAGTGATCGTGAAGAAGGCCCTCGCCGACGTCGGTCTCGCCACGCTGTCCGAGCAGGAGAAGCGGCGGGCCGCGAAGACCCGGGAACGGCTCGCCCGGATCGAGGCCGAGCTCGCCGAGGACTGACCCGACCAATGCTCCACTGGGACCGCGACGACCACATCGGGCTCGTCTACACCCCGGTCGTGTTCGCCGCGGTCTTCGCCCTCGGCGTGTGGGCCGATCCGGTCGACCTCTTCGGCGTCCACACGGCCGGCGTCACCCGCGTCGCGTTCGCGGTCGCCGCGATCGCGTCGCTCGCCTCGTCGGTCCGCCCCGCCGAGGCCGTGCGCCTGGTCGCCCTCGTCGCCGGCCTCGCCGCCACCCTGTCGCGTGGCCTCACCATCGTGGTGATCGGGTCGCCCGGCGTGACCCGCAAGGCCGAGATCATCGGCGGCTCGGTGTGGCTGGCCACGGCGTGGATGGTGTTCGCCGTCTGGGTCCTCACCGTGCCGTCCCTGTGGAGGCGGAGGCGGCGACGTGACCGTGTCTGACACCGAGGCGCTCGTCTCGCTCGTGCGCACCCTCGGCACCCTCGGCGCGACCGTCCTCCTGGTCGTCTACCTCGGCCGGCTCGCCATCTCCTACCAGCGCGACTTCACGACGCAGTACCGCGAGCTCGCGCGCGAGCAGGAGACGACGATCGAGCGGCTGCGGAACCGTCAGGACGCGCTCGAGGCCGAGGTCGACCACCTCCACACGGAGATGGCCGCCGCGAAGCAGGCGGTCGACGAGTGCCGCCGCCGGGAGAGCCGGCTGGTCGCGGCGATCGAGGCGCTCGGGGGCACCGTGCCGTGACCGGCCCCGAGGCACCCCGGTGCCGCACCTGCGGCCGCCCGATCGTCGGGTGCGTGCAGACGCGCCACGGCGGCGGCTGGGTCCACGCCCACAACAACTCCGAGCGGTGCCCCGCCCCCCACCGGGCGTTCGCGGCCCCGCCGTCGCTCGAGGACCTGAACGCCCGGGTGCTCGCCGACCGGGCACGACGCCGGGCGGCCGCCAGGCGCTGACCGCCACCCTTCACCGCACGTCATGTCGCCCCCGGCTCCGGCCGGGGGCTTCTTCGCGTCCAGGGTCGGGCACCGTCGACCCGTCGCCCGTTCCGTCACATGACGAAACCGCCAGCTCACACAACTCTCCGTTGTGTTGTAACTACGAGGTTGTGACCCCCACAACTACAAGTGTTGACAACCGACACTTGTAGTTGTACAACCTGAGGCGTGCCCGACCACAACGGCAAGCGTCGCCAGCCCAAGATGCGCAGCAACCTCGGCTCCTACTGGGGCCAGAAGGTCGCCGACCGGCGCCGAGTGGTCGGCCTCTCCCAGGCGCAGCTCGCCGAGCTCTGCGAGATCTCGCAGCAGGCCATCTCCAAGATCGAGGCGGGGGACATGATCCCGCTCGACCGCCTCAAGGTGACGATCGCCCAGAAGCTCGCCACCACCCCTGACGCCCTCTTCCCGTGGCCGCCGATGGCCGAGCTCGTCGCTGAGGGAGCGGCGTGATGGGGGAGAAGGCTCGCCTGCGGGCGGAGGTCATCGAGGCGCAGGAGCAGCGCGACGCCGCCATCGCCCGGGCCGAGCGGGCCGAGGCCGCGTACGCCGCCCTCGAGGCCACGGTCGCCGCCCAGCGGGAGCGCCGTGGCGTCCTGCCCGCCGTGTCGGGCCGGTTCTCCGACTGGCTCGACGACCTGCACCGGGCGGTCGGCCTGTGACCGCCGTCCTGGCGCTCACCCACGAGCCCGTCGACCTCGTGTTCGCCACGGTCGTCCTCGCGGTCCTCACCGTCGCCGTCTGGCGCCGCACACGCTGCGGCTGCCCCGGCCCCTGCCCGGTGTGCCCGCCCCTCGCTGACGACCACCAGGCCGACGCCGAGTACCGGGCCACCCGCCACCTGTTCGAGAACACCACCGGCCCGGGACGCACCCCGGGCCGGCAGTAGGCCCGGCTGTACCCGGGCATCAGGAGCATGCCATGACCATCACGGATCGGGAGACCCCCGACACCGTCACCCCCACCATCGAGGACCTGGTCCTCGGCTGGTGCGACAGCGTGGAGCAGCGGATCGCTGACGTCCGTGAGGCCGTCGCCGGCATGGAAGCCCACGCCGCGACGGTGGCCGACCTGGTCGGCCCGCCGACCTCCGTCGACCTGCGCGACCCGCTCGCCCCGTTCAAGATGGCGGACGGCACCGTCTGCTACCTGTCGATCCCCGTCGGTGGGCTGCGGGCGGGCGACTGGTTCCAGCGCCAGCACGGCGACCCCGACTGGCACCACGTCCGGCTGCTCATCTTCGCCGGCGACCGCATCGGCGTGCCCTACGACGAGGCGGGCTTCGAGTGGTTCGGCGTGGACGCCCAGGTGCGGGTCGCCCGGCCGCCCGCCGACGTGGTCGCCCGCCAGGAGCTGCGGGAGGCCCTGGGTGAGGCTCGCCAAGCGCAACGCCTGGAAGCTGCGGGCGGAGCGCATCGAGTCGCTGGCCCCGTGGTCGGTGCGGGTGCAGGTGGCGGTCATGGACTGGCTGTCGGACCTGGACGACCGCGTGCGACGGGCGACTGGTTCCAGTGCGTGGAGTGCCACATGCCGGCGCTCATCCACGTTGTGTTCACGGCCACGCCCGACCAGAAGGTCGGGAACGGCGTCTACGCGGGCGACAGCTACTGCTCGCTCGCGTGTCTCGCCAAGGGTGCGCTGCGCATCCCGCTGCCGGAGCACGAGGACGAGGACGACACATGACCGCCGACCTCGTCCTCACCGACCGGGGGCACGTCATCGCCGCCACCGACGTCCCCGCCTACCTCGCGCACCCGGCCAACTCCGGCCGCGTGGTGCGCGTCACCCCGCTGCTGCCCAAGGGCCACGACGGCGGAACGATCGCCCGCCTGCCCGGCGTCGCCGCAGGCCACATGAAGGAGGACCGATGACCGACCTACTGCTGTCCGACCTGCGGGCCACACTGGCCCGGGCCGAGGCGCTGGCGACGGAGATGGTGGCCGTGCTGTCGGGTGCTGCGGTGCCCGAGGCCGACCCGCTCGCCGCCATCGGCCCCGTCAACGTCAAGGTCCGCCTGTACTGCGACGACAGCGTCGCCTTTCGGCTGCCCGACGGGGCCGTGGCGTACGACACGACCAACGCATACGACGTGCGGGTGGGGGACTGGGTGCAGCGGTGCCACGGCGACCCGGACTGGCACCTCGCCGAGGACGTGGAGGAGCTGGACGACGCGTGGAACGTGCGCTGGGTCCGCATCACCCACGACGGCACCGCCCACGACTACCGGGCCACCGACGCCATCCGGGTGGCCCACCCCCCCGCCGACGTGATCGCCCGCCAGGAACGCAAGTGGGAGAACCCCCGATGAGCCCCACCGCGTGGCGTTCCGTCCACCCCGACCTGCGGTCCTCCCGCGGGTTCCGGTGGCCGTTCCCCGGCGGCGAAGCAGTCGCCCCGCTCCCCGCCGGCCGGAAGTTCACCCGAGGCGAATCGTGCCCGGAGTTCACCGGTGACGGCCTGTGCCTGGCGAAGACGTGGCGGGGCGCGGCGTCCGGTGGCATCCCCGCCATCACCTGCCTGCTGGTCACCTACGACCCGGCGGACGTGTTGGGCGAGGACGACGACAAGCTGCGGGTGTCCCGCTGCCGGGTGGTGGACGTGTTCGACGCCCCGGCGTTGGTCCGTGACGGATGGTGCGCCGGGGCGGACCTCTGCGGGGCGAATTTCTACGGGGCGAACCTGTCCGGGGCGGACCTCTACGGGGCGAACCTCACCAGGGCGAACCTCACCAGGGCGTACCTCACCAGGGCGGACCTGTCCGGGGCGGACCTCACCGGGGCGAGCCTGTCCGGGGCGAACCTCACCAGGGCGAACCTCACCAGGGCGAACCTGTCCGGGGCGTACCTCACCTGGGCGGACCTGTCCGGGGCGGACCTCACCAGGGCGAACCTCACCAGGGCGAACCTCACCAGGGCGGTCGCCGACCGGTGGACCCGGTGGCCGGACGGGTTCGACCCTGCCGAGCGTGGGGTGGTGGTCCGATGACCGCCCCCACGGACCCGGTGGAGCGGGCCGCCCGCATCATCGCCCGCCACATCGACGGAAACGTCCTCGGTTGGGGCGAGTACTCGCTGCGCTGGAAGAACCGCTACCGGGCCGTCGCCCGGGCAGTGCTCGACGACCTCGCCGCCAACACCCCCACCCCCGAGGAGGCGGCATGACGTCGCCGATGCTGTGCGCTTCGGTCGCCTGCCGGCGTGTCCGCGCCGAGGGCTCCGCCTACTGCGACCGCCACGGCGCGAGGCGCATCCCGTCTGCGCTGCACCCCACGTTCACGCTGGACAGCGCCGAGTACGAGGCCGCCCGCATCCACGACCCGCACGACTGCGCCGCCTGCCGCTGGGCCGCCAAAGCCCCCGAACGCGCAGCACGACGCCACGCCCCCGTACCTCGCGACGTGCCCGAGCTCGGCGACGAGTTCGACACGCATGGCTCGGGCGGCATGTACGACGACGGCTGGTGGCGTGACGACACCGGCACACACCGGAAGGACCGCATGCGATGACCGAGTTCAAGCCCGGCGACCGGGTGCAGCACATCAACGGGAAGTGGACGGGTCAGGTTCTGGCCGTCCACGACAACCGGGTGTGGGTGTGGTTCGACGGCATGCGTCAGCCGTTGACGTACCGGAACGAGGCGCTTTGTCCGGCACCGCCGCCCGACCCGGTGGACGAGCTGCTGGCCGCCGTGGCGTGGGCCGAGGAGAAGGGCTGCCTTGGGCCTGACTGCTCCCGCTGCGCCGTCGTCGTCGCCGCAGCCGAGAAGGTGCGGGAGGCCCGGTCGTGACCCTCGTACCCACGGTGGTTACCACCGCCGTCGAACGGCCCATGCCGTTCACCAACGACGAGCTGGACACGCTCAAGCGGACCATCGGCCACGACCTGGGCAACACCGAGTTCGAGCTGTTCGCCGCCATTTGCAAGCGCACCGGACTGGACCCCTTCGCCCGGCAGATCTACGCCGTGAAGCGGTGGGACGCCCGCCAGCGTCGCGAGGTCATGCAGATCCAGACCGGCATCGACGGACTGCGCCTCATCGCTGAGCGCACCGGCATGTACGCCGGCCAGACCAAGATCGAGTGGTGCGGCCTTGACGGCCAGTGGGTTGACGTGTGGCTCGACTCCAAGCCACCTGCCGCCGCCCGGGTCGGGGTCCACCGCAAGGACTTCGCCGAGCCGATCGTGCGGGTTGCCAAGTTCTCGTCGTTCGTCGCGAAGAAGAAGGACGGCTCGACGATGGGGCTGTGGGCGACGATGCCGGAGCACATGATCGCCAAGTGCGCCGAGGCGCTGGCGCTGCGGTCGGCGTTCCCGAACGAGACGGCCGGGGTCTACACGCGAGAGGAGATGGCGCAGGCTGAGAACCCGCAGCCGTCGCCTGGCCGCAAGAACGCGGGCGAGTCGGGTTCCCCCCTTCCCGGCTCGCCTGCCCCGGGGGGTGCCCCTGCGGGGGCGCTCCCCTCCGGTTCTGCTGGTGGGGGCGCCGCCGTGAGTCCGCCAGCGGCGGAGCAGGCACCGCCCGCTTCCATGGTCCCCACCAGCAGTCACACGCCCGGCCCGCAGGCCGGCACCACCGCCGACGACGGGGTCCCTCCTTCGCCCCCCGCCGTCGGTGTCGACGGGGGCGGGGTCGAGACGCTAGCGCATGGCGACTCCCCCGCTCCCGTCGTGTCCGCCACCACCCTGCTGATGGCGACCGGCAAGACCGCAGGGGCCGCCGTCGTCGCCCTCAAGAACGCCGCCGCCACGCTGAGCCCCACGGGGCCGTTCATGGCCGACGAGATCGCCGCCGACCCCGAGTTCGCAGCGAAGGTGCTGGCCCACCTGGGTGGCATGCCTGCCGACGGCTCCACGCCACACGCGACATATACGAAGAAGCAGAACGCGTGGATTCACGCCGTGTGGGCGAACCACGGCGGAGACGACGCCCGCAAGGCGTGGATCTCCAGGCTCACGTCGGGCCGCACCGACTCGTCGTCGGAGCTCACCGAGGCGGAAAAGAAGGCATACCTCGAGAAGACGGAGGAGCTGTCGTGACGGACGCAGAGCGTGTGGCGAAGGCGTGGGCCGACCTGCTGGGCGTGAATTATGCGAACCCGGCGCAGGTCGAGCGGTTCCAGCGCCTCATCGACGCCGGGGTCATCACCGGAGGCCCAGCCGTGACCGCCTCGCTCGGCCTGTTCGGGTTCGCCGTCCTCGTCGGCGCCGGTGCCCTCGGGTGGGTGCTGGCCGCCGTGCTCCTGTCGGGAGGCCGCCACGATGGGTGACCTCGACCTCGACGCCATCGAAGCCGTGTGCTGGGACCACACCACCCTCGCCCTGGTGGCCGAGGTGCGCGACCTGCGGGCCGAGAACGAGCGCTTGCAGGCGCAGAACACCCGGCTCGCGACGATGGGCAACCTTCTGCTGATTGAGTTGGAGGCCGAGGCCGATGGCTGAGCGCACCCCCGCACAGATCGGCGGCCGCCGTGGCTAACCCCCCCAAGCGCAAGGGCACGGCGTTCGAGTCTGCCGTGGTCGCCCACATCGAGGCGCACGGCCTGCCCGCACGACGCGTGGCGCTCGCCGGCTCAGCTGACCAGGGCGACATCCACGTGTGGGACGGCGACGGCTCCCTCCACGTCCTCGAGTGCAAGAACCGCCGCGGGTACGCCATCGCTGAGGCGGTCGCCCAGGCCAAGCGTGAGGCCGAGAACGCCGGGTCCATGTGGCCCGTGGCGGTGCTGAAGCGCAACGGCGTCGGCGACGTGGGCCGCTCGTTCGTGGTCATGGAGCTCGACGACTGGCTGGCCGGACTGCGGAGGCCGTTCTGATGTGCAGCAGGAAGGCCAGCGAGTACACCCCGCCTGTGGAGCGCGTCGAGAACGCGGCCATGCATCTGGCCGGGATCGTCGCACGGGCACACGCGAAGGGCTGGTTCGACCCGCCACGCGAGGTGACCGCTGCCATCGCCGCCTACCGCGAGGCCACCGAGCGCGTGTCGCATCGGAACCGGTGCCCGTTCGGCACCTGCCCGTCGTGTGACGACACGATTGAAGTCGGCGACCACGTCGTCCTGCTGTCGAAGTCGTGGGTTGGCGTGGTGCTCGCCACGAACGGCCCGTACCTGTGGGTGAATCCGCTGAACCCGGGTGAGCACCCGCGGTCGTGGATGGCCGAGGGCTGCGCCCGGGTGGCTGCACCGCCTGATGGCACGTACTGGCTCACCGACAAGATCGCTGGGGGAGGGGAAGCCACCACCGACAACACATTCGCCGCCGCCGCAACCCACCAAGGAACCACCAACTCCTCGGTCGGCTCGGGCTGCGACGGCGACCACGGGGCGGGCGTCGCCGGCACCGCCACAAGCGGTGGGGTTCAGACCCGGCCCGCCCCGAAGGACGCACGAAAGGAGACGCCGTGATCGCATCTGAAGACGCCCCCCTCGATCGCGGAGGTGGCGTGATGGCCGAGAAGCTGAACGCCGGGCACGCCAAGAACCGAGCCCTCGTCGCCTTCCCCGGCCAGACACCCGGCTCCACCATGACCGGCCGGCTCCTCTGCATCGGCGGCCGCAACCGTGCCGACAACGTCGCCCGCATCACGCTGGCCTCCGGGCGGGTGGTGACCCGCCGGGTCGATGTGGTGCGCCTCCTGCCCGAAGCCCCGAAGGCCCCGAGGGTCCTCCCGTGAGGGTGTACCGGGAGTGGAACTGGTGGCCGATCAACCGGCCGCACCTCATCGCCTACTGGATCGACCAGAGCCACGCCGGCCTCGGTGTGTCTTGGGGCAACGGCAACAGCGACCCCGTGTGGCTGCTCTGCGTCGAGTTCTACGTCCCCCGGTGGATCGAGAGGGTCCTCCCGTGAGCCCACGGAGTGGCACCGTCATCTACTGCGGCGAGTGCGGCAAGCCCTGGGGTGCCCGCGGCCACGGCCAGGCCGACGCCCTCGTCGCCGCCTACCGCCAGTGGTGGGCCGACCGGTGGGCCGACGACACCCGCGGCACCAACCACGCCGACGACCCGGTCCCGCCCACCGGCCCAATCCAGCCACCCGAGCACACGAGGGCCGTGTTCGTGAGCGAGGCCTCGGTGACATGGCTCGACGAGATCGGCATCGACGTCGGCGTCGAAGCCGGCTGCTGGTACCGCGAGGACGACCACGACCTGCCCCGCTGGTGGGTCGAGCCGCGTCTGCGCCCGTTCACGTCCTGGGACTGCTGCTCGCTCCCGAGCGACCCCTGGGACGCCGCCGGGCTGTACGAGGAGATGGTTCGGTGACCGGCACGTGGCAGGCGGCCCGCTACCCCGTCACCCTCCTGTGCCCCTTCTGCGGCCGCACCCTCACCATCGACCTCGACGACGGCGGACCATCCACCGTCACCCGAGGCCACGCCCACGACTGCCCCCAGAACCCCAACCGCACCCCCGCCCGACAGGAGAACGCGGCATGAGCCTCATCCTCCCGCCGCCCATCGCCCCTGACCATCCTCGACCGTGGTGGTGCCCCCGCTGCGGCCAACTCGAAGCCGCCGGCTGCAACCACCCCCTCGGCGGCCCCTCCGGCCCACCGCCCCTCCCACGCGGCCGCACCTGGGACGCCGCCCGCCGCCGCCGCCAGGCGCTCACCGCCCTCGCCAACGTCACCACTCCCAAGAGCACCCGATGAGAGACGACCACATCCTCCCCCTCCCCGAGCTCGACACCTGGCGCAACGACGCCGCCTGCCGAGGCCACGACACCGCACTCTGGTTCGACCCCACCCGCCAGGCCGAGGGGCTCGCCATCTGCGACACCTGCCCCGTCGACGACCCCTGCCGCATCGCAGGACGCCGCGAGGAGGGCATCTGGGGCGGCGTCGAGATCCGCTCCTCGGTCACCACCGTGCAGACGTTCCGCTGCGACGAGTGCGGCCAGCCGTTCACCCGCAAGGTGGCCGCCGGCACCCGGCCGGTGACGTGCGGCTACCGGTGCCGCCAGGACCGCAACCTCCGCCAGGCCCGCGAAGCCCGAGCCCGCCGGATGGCGTCGTGACCGACACCACGACCGCGGTGGCGGCCGCCGGCGCCAAGTGCGACCGCTGCTCCCACCTCATCCACGGCGGGCCAAACGCCGGCCGCTGGTCCGCGTGCACCTGCCCCGACGGCCCCGTGCGTCAGCCCATCCCGGCGTCGTGGAAGCGAGGCGGGACGTGAACCTCGACCAGGCCCGCGCCGCCTACCGCCACGCCTGCCACGCCCTCGACACCGCCCGCCAGAGGGCACAGGACGCCCGCAGAGCCCACTGGAACGGCACCGGCACCCATCACGCCATGACCACCGCCAACCAGGCCGCCATCGACGCACGGGCCGCATGGGAGACCGCCCGCGACCAGCTCGTCGACGCCGCCCTCGCCGCATGACCT
>JACCEC011623619.1_pt1 | contig 11915 bp, 9 predicted proteins | sample 7450121 | NCBI WGS metagenome assembly JACCEC01 (sample SAMN15323455, study PRJNA562643) | freshwater metagenome | isolation source: river surface water | place: USA:Blue River Watershed | collected 2017-08-18 | reverse complement strand
GATCGCGATCGCCAGCGCATCGAGCTGGGTGGCCTGGACGAAGCGGGCGGCTTCCTCGGGGTCGGTCAGCATCTGGCTGTGGTCCAGCTTGCCGACGGCGCCGATGCCGTCTTCCTCGCCGGCGTCTCCGGTCTCCAGGTTGCCCAGGCAGCCCAGTTCGCCCTCGACCGACACGCCGAGCTGGTGCGCCATCTCGACCACGCGGCGCGTGACATCGACGTTGTACTCGAACGATGCCGGCGTCTTGCCGTCTTCCAGCAGCGAGCCGTCCATCATCACCGAGGAAAAGCCCAGGTCGATCGCGCCGCGGCAGATCGCCGGGCTCTGGCCGTGGTCCTGGTGCATGACCAGCGGGATGTCGGGATAGGCTTCGAGCGCGCCCTGGATCAGGTGCTTGATGAAGGGCTCGCCCGCGTACTTGCGCGCGCCGGCGCTGGCCTGCAGGATCACGGGAGCACCGGTTTCCCTGGCGGCCTCCATCACGGCCTGGACCTGTTCCAGGTTGTTGACGTTGAAGGCCGGGATGCCGTAGCCGTTTTCTGCGGCGTGGTCCAGCAGTTCGCGCATCGAGACGAGAGCCATGGGGGTGTTCCTGTGAGGTTTGAGAATCGGGGCCGGCCGCATCCGGCGCGGGCAATCTTGTCATTTTACCGACATGGCCTGCAGAACGAGCGCAAAAAAAGCCGGTCCGCATGACGGAGCCGGCCGGTCCAGGCTTGCCGCAGGTTACTGCGCCCGGCAGATCTTGAGCATGTTGGTGCCGCCCGGCGTGCCCATGGGTTCACCGCAGGTGATGGCATAGACGTCGCCGCTCTGCACGATGCCGCGGTCCTTCAGGTGCTGCTCGGCCTGCTGCAGCGCGGTGTCGCGCTCGGCGCTGGTGTCCATCAGCAGCGGGCGCACGTTGCGGTAGAGCGCCATCTTGCGCTGCGCGGAGAGCTTGGAAGTGACGGCGTAGATCGGCATCGAGACCTTGTGCCGGCTCATCCAGAGCGCGGTCGAACCCGAATCGGTCAGCGCGACGATGGCCTTGGCGCCCAGGTGGCTGGCGGTGAACAGCGCACCCATGGCGATGGTGTGGTCGATGCGGTCGAAGGTCTTGCCGCTGAAGTCGGATTCGAGCTCGTAGCTGTCGGCCTTTTCCGCCGCCAGGCAGATCTTGGCCATCTCCTGGATGGTCTGCAGCGGGTACTTGCCGGCGGCGGTCTCGGCGCTCAGCATGACGGCGTCGGTGCCGTCGAGCACGGCGTTGGCGACGTCGCTGACCTCGGCGCGCGTCGGCACCGGGTTGGTGATCATGCTCTCCATCATCTGGGTGGCGGTGATGACGACCTTGTCCATCTCGCGCGCGAGGCGGATCATGTGCTTCTGCAGCGCCGGCACGGCAGCGTTGCCGACCTCGACCGCCAGGTCGCCGCGCGCGACCATGATGCCGTCGGAGACGCGCAGGATGGCTTCGAGCTGCGGGATGGCCTCGGCGCGCTCGATCTTGGCGATCAGGCCCGGCTTGTGGCCGGCGGGTGCCGCGACCAGGCAGAGCTGGCGCGCGAGCTCCATGTCGGTCGCGTTCTTGGGGAAGCTGACCGCGACATAGTCGGCCTTCAGGCCCATGGCGGTCTTGATGTCGTCCATGTCCTTGCCGGTCAGCGCCGGTGCGGTCAGGCCGCCGCCCTGCTTGTTGATGCCCTTGTTGTTGGACAGCTCGCCGCCGATTACGACCACGGTGTGCACCGCCTCGCCGGCGACGCGCTCGACCTCGAGCACGATCAGTCCGTCGTTGAGCAGCAGCCGGTCGCCGGGCTTGACGTCGTGCGGCAGCTCCTTGTAGTCGAGGCCGACGCCGCCGAGGTCGCCCGGCTCGCTGCGCGCGGCATCGAGCACGAAGGGCGCGCCGTCCTCCAGCATCACCTTGCCCTCGGCGAACTTGCCGACGCGGATCTTGGGGCCCTGCAGGTCGGCCATGATCGCCACTTCGACGCCGGCGCGGCGCGCGGCGGCGCGCACCGTCTCGGCGCGGTCGATGTGGTCCTGCGCCTTGCCGTGCGAGAAGTTCAGGCGCACGACGTTGACGCCGGCGCGGATCATCTGTTCGAGCAGTGCGGGGTCGCTGGAGGCGGGGCCGAGGGTGGCAACGATCTTGGTGGCGCGCTGGGGCATGGATTTCCTTCCGGTAAACGTCGGTTCGGTCGCCCGCCATGGCGCGGCGACCACGCAACCATTATCCGGCCAGATGAAGCGGCCTCACTGGCCGTAGTAGCCCCGGTACCAGGCGACGAAGCGTTCGACGCCGTCCTTGAGCGGCGTCGCGGGCTGGAAGCCGACCCAGTCGCGCAGCGCGGTCGTGTCGGCGTAGGTCGCCTCGACGTCGCCGGGCTGCGCCGGCAGCATGCGCTTGTCGGCCTCGTGGCCGACCGCCTGCTCGATCGTGCTGACGAAGTCCATCAGCTGCACCGGGTCGGAGTTGCCGATGTTGAAGACGCGGTAGGGCGCGAAGCTGGTCGAGCAGCGCGGATCCTGGCGGTCGAAGGCGGTGTCGGCGCTGGCGGGCTTGTCGAGCACGCGCAGGGTGGACTCGACGATGTCGTCGACATAGGTGAAGTCGCGCATCTGGCGACCGTAGTTGTAGATGTCTATGCCCTGGCCCTCGGAGATCGCCTTGACGAACTTGAACGGCGCCATGTCGGGCCGGCCCCAGGGGCCATAGACAGTGAAGAAGCGCAGGCCGCTGGTCGGGATGCCGTAGAGGTGGCTGTAGGTGTGCGCCATCAGCTCGTTGGCCTTCTTGGTCGCGGCGTACAGGCTGACCGGGTGGTCGACCGGATGGTCCTCGCTGAACGGCAGCCTGGCGTTGGCGCCATAGACGCTGGAGCTGCTGGCGTAGGCCAGGTGCTCGACCTGCCAGCCACGGCAGAGCTCCAGCACGTTGAGGAAGGCGACCAGATTGGCCTGCGCGTAGGTGTGCGGATGGTCGATCGAGTAGCGCACGCCGGGCTGTGCGGCCAGGTGCAGCACGCGCTGCGGCTGCCAGTCGCCCAAGGCGGACTGCACCGCTGCCAGGTCGGCGAGATCGGCCTCGATGAAGCGGAAGTTGGCGTGGCTCAGCTGCGCGAGCCGGTCGCGCTTGAGCCGGACGTCGTAGTAGGGCGTCAGGTTGTCGATGCCGACGACCTCGTCGCCGCGTGCCAGCAGGCGCAGCGCCGCGTGCATGCCGATGAAGCCGGCGCAGCCGGTGAGCAGTATCTTCATGAGTCCTTTCAGGCGGCGATCTGCCGCAGCTTGTGCCAGCGCCGCAGGCGCCAGCGGGTCCAGACGGCCCGGATGGCCAGGCTGCAGCCCCAGAGCAGGATGCCGCCGAACAGCACGTCGGACAGGAAATGGCCGCCCTGCGCGACGCGCAGCGCCCCCAGCAGCAGGCCGGCGCACCAGCCGGCGACCAGCCAGTGGCGGCGGCGGCGCGGTGCGGCCAGCGCGCCTGCCGTGATCAGCGCGAAGCCGGTGCCGGCGTGGCCGCTGACGAAGGAGCAGTTGCGCCGGCATTCCGCCGCGGGTTGCCAGGGCGGCGTGAAGGTCGCCGAGCCGCCGAACTGGGTCACCTGCACCGGGCGCGCGCGGCCCCAGTGCTCCTTGAGCACGCCATGAGCCAGCAGGCCGAGGCCGAAGACCAGGCCGAGGAACAGTCCGGCAGCGGGCCTGGCCAGCCGGCACAGTCCTGGCTGGCGCGTCCGGCGCCCGAGCAGCCAGACGGCGAGCGAGCCGATCAGCAGCAGCCGTCCGACCCAGGGCACGGTTTCGTGCACGACGCGCACCCAGGGCAGGTCGTCGATCCAGAAGCCGGCATCGGTCCGGTGGAACGGCGCGCTGACTCGCAGGTCGAAATCCGGCCAAACCAGATAGAACAGCAGCAGGGCGGCGGACAGGCGCAGCCAGAGCCGGGTTTCGCGGCGGGTGATGCTCATCGACTTGATTCCTCGCGGTCTTCCGAGGCCGGCTGGCCTTGCAGCCGCCAGGCCTGCAGCTTGAGTCGCCCCGATTCGGCCGTGGCCAGCAGCCGGGACTGTGGATAGAGCGCCAGCAGCCCGGCTGGCGGTGCGCTCTGACCGAGGAAGACCGCGCCTTGCGACTCGGGCCGGAAAGGCTGCTTCCAGTCGAAATGGTGGTGCACCAGGCCGTCCTCGCTCCAGGAGCGCAGCGTCGGCTGCAAGGCGCGCAGCTCGTAGCCGGTCTGCACCAGCAGCGTGCGGTCGTCCAGCACCCAGGGCAGCTCGCGCAGCGGCTCAAGCACCGGTTGCAGTTCGGTCAGCGTCTCATGCCAGCCGCGCATGCGGCTCCAGATGTCCCAGGCGGGTTGGCCGGCGGTTGCGGGCACTCCGACCCAGCGCCTGAGATCGCCGCCGAGCGCGATCGCCGCCGACAGCGCCAGACCGGCCAGTACCCAGGCCGCCAGCGTCTTGCACGACACCCGGCTGCGCACGGCCAGCCAGCCGGCAGCCAGGCAGACGCCCAGCAGCGCTGGCAGCGCCCAGTTCACCTGCGCCTTGGCGCGCGCCGCCTGCAGCAGGCCGAGCACGAGCAGCGGCCAGGCAAAGGCCCAGGCGTAGCCCAGCGCAGACCAGAGCACTGGCTTGCCGGCAGCCGTCTGTTCGATCCGCTGGTGGCGCTTCCACGCCAGGACGAGCATGGCCATGCCGGCCGGGCCGAGCAGCAGCAGCTGCCCGAGGCCGAATTCGAGCACCGACCTCAGCTTGTATCCCAGTCCGGCGGCGCGGTCGGCCGCGCTCGCGGCGCCGCCGTGGACCGTGATGTCGAGCGTGTGGTGCAGCGTCGGCCAGCCGTTGTGCATGTTCCACAGCAGGTGCGGCAGCAGCAGCAGCGCGGCGATGCCGGCGGCCAGTGCCAGACCGGCCAGCAGGCGGCCGCGCTGCTGCGGCGGACAGCGCCACAGCAGCCAGAGCGCCGACAGGCTCAAGGCGCCTGCGGTGTACTTCGACAGCAGCGCCAGCCCGAGTGCGATGCCGGTCAGCGTCCACCAGCGCCAGGCAGCGCCCTCGGCGTGCGCCGCGCGCCAGGTGCCCAGCATGACGAGCGACCAGAACAGCATCAGCGCCGAATCGGTGGTCACGCTCAAGCCGAGCAGGCCGGAGGCGGTCGATGCCGCCAGCAGCGCAGCGGCCGCCACGCCGGCGCGCTCATCGCCCATGGCCGCGCCGAGACGCCAGAGCACCGCCGACGCCAGCAGCCAGGCGACCATGGCCAGGGCCTTGACGCCGAGCAGGCCGTCGCCGAACAGTTCGGTCGAGAGCCGGATCAGGCCGACCAGCAGCGGCGGCTTGGAGAAATAGCCCCATTCGAGCGCCTGCGACCAGTACCAGTACTGCGCCTCATCGACATGCAGGCCGGCGCCGCTGTGCGCCACCTGCCAGAGCCGCCAGGCCAGCAGCAGGATCAGCGCGAGCGGGACGGCCTGCGCGGGCCGCAGCCTGAAGCCGCTCATTGCCTTGCCCCCGCGATCCGGCGCACGATCAGCAGGCCGCGCTGCTCGAAAAGGATCTCGTACGGATGGGGAAAGTCGCCCAGCCGGTGCCGCTTGACCAGCGCGAGTTCGCCAGCGGCCGGATCGCGCTGCAGCGCCGGGATGCCCCGGTAGTAGGCGAAGCTCGGCTGGTGCATCTTCCACTGCACCACGGTCTCGGGGCGACCTCGTGCCCAGATGCCTGCCGCCTTGAACGGTCCTTGCAGCGTGTCGGACAGCCAGGGGATGACTGCGCCGACCCACAGCAGTGCGACCGCCAGAGTGGCGGCGCCAAAGCGCTGGCCGAAGTCGAGGCGCAGCCGCAGCGCGCCCGCGAGCACCAGCGCGGCCAGCGCGCACCACAGCGGCAGCAGGCCGGGGGCCGGCGCGGTCTCGAACAGGCCGCGCACCCAGTCATCCTTGACCTGCGGCGCCAGCGCCGGCAGCAGCGTGGGCAGCGCCGCGGCCAGCGCCAGCTGCAAGGCCAGCACGGCCCAGAGCGCGGCACGGCCGCTGCGTCCGATCGCCCAGAGCTGGCGCGCCATCAGCAAGGCCAGCGGTGCGACGCCGTACAGCATGTAGTGCGGCAGCTTGGTGCCCGAGGCCGAGAACAGCACCAGGACGAAGCCGGCCCACAGCAGCAGGAAGCGCGACAGCGGATCGCGCCACAGCGTCCTGGCGCGTGCGAGCACGGCGGCCAGCAGCGGCGTCCACGGCAGCAGCAGCAGCGGCAGCACGACCAGGTAGTAGGCGAAGCCGCCGCCATGGCCTTCGAGCGTGCCCGAGAAGCGCTCGACGTTGTGCTTGAGGAAGAAGCCGTCGATGAAGGCCTGGCCGTGGCGCTGCAGCGCGTAGAGGTACCAGGGCAGCGCGACGGCCAGCGCGATCAGCCAGCCCAGCGGGTTCCAGGCCGCGCGCAGCGCGCTGCGGCCGCGGTCGCTGCAGATCGACCACAGCGCCAAGGCACCGCCTGGCACGATCACCGCCACCGGCCCCTTGGCCAGCAGTCCCAGTCCGCACCAGAAATAGGCCCAGTGCAAGGGCCTGCGCTCGCCACTCTCGGCGAAGCGCCACAGGCAGAGTCCGGTCGCGATCAGCAGCGCGTTGAGCAGGCCGTCGGCGGTCGATGCGCGTCCGATCGCCAGCAGTCCCAGCCCGCTGCCGAGCACCAGCGCGGCCATTGCACCGGTCTGCTGGTCCCAGCGCCGGGCAGCAAAGCGCCCCGCTGCCAGCGTGGCGGCCAGCACGCACAGCGCCGACGGCAGGCGAGTCGCCCATTCGTTGACGCCGAAGATCGCCATCGACGCCGCCTGCAGCCAATAGACCAGGATGGGCTTGTCGAAGCGGTCGCTGCCGTTGAGCGTGGTGTGGCCCCAGTCGCCCGAGCTCAGCAGCTCGCGCGTGGCCTCGGAGAAGGCGCCCTCATCGACGTCGAACAGCGGCGCCGCGCCGAGCTGCCACAGGTAGAGCAGGACCAGCGCCAGCGCGACGCTCCGCAGCCCGGGTGTCCGCTCAGACGGCATCGGCGTCGCCCTGGTGCCAGCCTTCCTGCGCGGTGCGCGGGTCCGCCTGCATCACCTGGTAGCTGCGGGCGCCGCTCTGGTCGAAGTAGCTGCGCATCAGGATCTCGGCCAGCACGCCGGTGGTCAGCATCTGCACGCCGGCGAGCACCGAGAAGAATCCCAGCCACAGCAGCGGCCTGCCGCCGACATCCTCGCCGAACAGCTTGAGCAAGCCGAGATACGCCAGCATCAGGCCGCCGAGCGTGGACAGTGCCAGGCCGAAGCCGCCGAAGAAATGGCCCGGCCGGGTGCCGAAGCGCAGGAAATAGTGCATCGCCAGCAGATCGACGATGACGCGGAAGGTGCGCGAGATGCCGTACTTGGACTCGCCCATGCGGCGCGCGTGGTGCCGTACCGGCTCCTCGGCCATGCGGCCCGGCGAGGTCACGGTCGCCAGCCAGGCCGGGATGAAGCGGTGCATCTCGCCGTACAGGCGCACCTGGCGCAGCACGTCGCCACGGAAGGCCTTCAGGCTGCAGCCCAGATCCTTGAATTCGAGTCCCGAGACCTTGCGGATCAGGCGGTTGGCGATCATCGACGGCAGCTTGCGCAGCAGGAAGCCGTCCTGGCGCTTCTGGCGCCAGCCAGCGACCATGTCGAGGTCCTCGTTCAGCAGGCGCGAGACCAGCTTGGGGATGTCGCGCGGGTCGTTCTGCAGGTCGCCGTCCATGGTGACGATGACGTCGCCGCGCGCGGTGTCGATGCCGGCCTGCATCGCGGCGGTCTGGCGGAAGTTGCGGCGCAGCTCGACGATGTGGACATGGGCGCCGAGCTCGGCGGCGCGGCGGCGCAGCTCGCGCGGCGTGCCGTCGGTGCTGCCGTCATCGACGACGATCAGCTCCCAGGGATGCGGGTAGTCCTGCAGCGCGTCCTGCACCGCATCGACTTGCAGCCGGGCGTTGTCTTTCTCGTTGTACATCGGCACCACGACCGACAGGCGGTGCGGCGGCAGGGGGAAGCTCGGCTCGGACATGTTCTGATCTGGTAAGGGGTTTCAGGCCGGACCGGGTCCGGGGTGGCGCAGGTCGCGGTGGCTCCAGCCCAGCAGGCGGGCGACGCTGGCAGAGCCGACCGTGACCGCAAGCGCCAGCAGGTGCACGACCAGCGCCGCGAGTGCGATGTCGGCCCAGTGCGCTGCACAGGCGCTGCGCATGGCGGCGATGACGCCGGCCTCGTAGGGGCCGAAGCCGGCCGGCGGCTGCAGCGGCAGCGCGGCGGCCAGCTCTCCGCCTGCCGCGCCCTTGAGCGCGGCGTCGAAATCGGCGGGCAGCAGGCACAGCAGCGGCCAGGCAATGGCAGAGAGTTTAACGATCCAGTTCGAGACCGCATAGGCCCAGCTGGCCCAGGCCGGCGGCGGCAGCCGGCGGCCGCTCTCGCCGCTGCGCCGCGCCGCGCGCTCCTGCACGATGAACCAGACCGCAGGCAGCAGCCAGAGCGCGCCGACCAGCATGCCGGCGAGCAGCGCCAGCCGCCAGTACCAGGCCAAGGGGGCGAACAGCGCGAGCGCGATCACCGCCAGCACCGCCATGTCCTGCAGCCGCAGCCGCAACAGGCTCAAGCCCGCCTGGCGTAGCGGCACGCCGCCCTGGCGGTGCAGCGCCCAGACGTAGATCGCCTCGCCGCCGCGCATCGGCACCAGCACGACCCAGGCGCTGTGGCGCACCATCAGGCCCCAGGCCTCGCGCCAGCCCATGCGCAGCTGGCCGCGCCATTCGGCGCGCACGCGGCCGGCGCGCAGCAGGTGGCTGGAGGCCAGACCCAATGCTGACAGCAGCCAGACGTAAGGCGGCACCTTGCCCCAGGTGGCGGCGGCCTGCTGCCAGTCGACCTGGCGCAGCATCCAGCCCAGCGCGACGACCGCCGCCAGCGTGACGAGCAGCGTGATCCAGAGGCTCTTCTTGCCGGAAGCCTGGCTCATGGCGCCGATCTCCGGTCCTGCAGCCGGCCGGCCAGGCGCCAGCCGGCGCTGAGCAACGCCACGACGCCGAGCAGCCACTGCAGCGCCTGCACCTCGGGATAGCCCTCCCTGGCGCTGAAGGCAGCGAATGCGGCCAGCAGCTCGACCAGCAGCGGCACCCAGTGCGACATCCAGAAGCCGTGACGCAGCCAGCGCGCCTGCAGCTGCCAGGCCAGCCAGCCCGCTGCCAGTCCCAGGCCCGATCCGACCAGCACGTCGGCTGGCCAATGCGCGCCGACCGCGATGCGCGACCCGGCCATCAGCGCCGCCAGCGCCCAGGCCAGCCATTCCAGTGCGGGATGATGGCCGCGCTGGCGCAGCAGGCAGACCCAGAGCGAGCCGATCGAGAACGCCGCCAGCGCGTGACCCGACGGCATCGAGCCGCTGCTGAGCACGGGGCTGCCGATGAAGTGCAGCAAGCCCTCGGGCAGCACCAGCCCGGGACGTGGCAGCGCAAACCAGGGCTTGAGGAGTTGCGCCAGCCCGCCTCCCAGCACGAAGGCCAGCAGCACCGCGCGGCCGCCCTGCGCGCCACGGTCCGCCACGCTGACCAGGATCAGCGCCGACCAGCCGAAGGCCAGCAGCGTCATCGCCGCCCAGAAGGTATCGGGCAGCAGGCTCAGGCTGTGCGCCCAGACCATCCAGTCCCGGTTCAGCGGCGTGAACTGCAGCAGCGCACCCGCGAGCACCAGCGCGAGTGCGACCGGCAGCCAGCTCGGCGGGATGGGCTGCGGCGCGCTGCCGCCTGGCGACGGTGTCGCCGGTTTCGGGTGGTCGGACATGGCGGCGCTGGAAAAGTCAAAACGATCAGATTGTATCCTTGTCAAGGATATCAATTTGATCCGGTTGCCCCTCAGTCGCTGCCGAACAGGTCGCGCGTATAGACCTTGTCCTTGACGTCGGCCAGATCATCGGTCTGGCGGTTGGCGACGATGACGTCGCACTGCTGCTTGAAACCGGCCAGGTCACGCACCACTTCCGAGCCGAAGAAGTCGGCGGCTTCCAGCACCGGCTCATAGACCACGACCTTGATGCCCTTGGCTTTCAGCCGCTTCATCACTCCCTGCACGCTGCTGGCGCGGAAGTTGTCGCTGCCGGCCTTCATCACCAGGCGGTAGATGCCGACCGTCTTCGGGCCGCGGCGCAGGATGTCGTCGGCGATGAAGTCCTTGCGCGTGCGGTTGGACTCGACGATGGCGTGGATCAGGTTCTGCGGCACTTCGCGGTAGTTGGCCAGCAGCTGCTTGGTGTCCTTGGGCAGGCAGTAGCCGCCGTAGCCGAAGCTCGGGTTGTTGTAGTGGCTGCCGATGCGCGGATCGAGGCAGACGCCGTCGATGATCTGGCGCGTGTCCAGGCCATGGCTGGCGGCGTAGCTGTCGAGCTCGTTGAAATAGGCCACGCGCAGCGCGAGGTAGGTGTTGGCGAACAGCTTGATCGCCTCGGCCTCGGTGCTGCCGGTGAACAGCACGGGCACGTCGGTCTTGAGCGCGGCGGCCTGCAGCAGGCCGGCGAAGACGCGCGCACGCTCCGACTCCTCGCCGACGACGATGCGGCTCGGGTACAGGTTGTCGTGCAGCGCGCGGCCCTCGCGCAGGAACTCGGGGCTGAAGATCAGGTTCTGCGTGCCGAACTGCGCGCGCGCCTTCTCGGTGAAGCCGACCGGCACCGTCGACTTGATCACCATCACCGCGTCCGGGTTGATCGCCATCACGTCGCGGATCACGGCCTCGACCGAGCCGGTGTTGAAGTAGTTGCTCGCCGGGTCGTAGTCGGTCGGCGTGGCGATGATGACGAAGTCGGCGCCCGCGTAGGCCTCATGCTTGTCGAGCGTGGCGCGCAGGTTCAGCGTCTTGCTCGCCAGGTAATGCTCGATGTCGGCATCCTCGATCGGCGACTGGCGCGCGTTGATCTGCCCGACCTTGGCCACGACGATGTCGAGCGCGACGACCTCGTGCTGCTGCGCGAGCAGCACGGCATTGGACAGGCCGACGTAACCGGTGCCGGCGATGGCGATTTTCATGGAAGTCCTTCTGGCGAGGTGGCGATGGGCTTTGAAACCGTAAATGTAAGCGCCGCCGGGTGGCAACCGTAAAATCATCGCCCATGCTCACCGTCAAAACCGAACTGCTCGCCGCGCTGGCCGCCGAGCTGGAAAAACTCTCGCCCGGCGCTGGTGCCCGGGCCGCTTTCGAGAACCCCAAGGTGGCCGCCCACGGCGACTACGCCTGCACCGCCGCCATGCAGCTCGCCAAGGCGCTGAAAACCAATCCGCGCCAGCTCGCGCAGCAGCTGGTCGAGGCGCTGCTGGCGACGCCGGCTTATGCGCAGTGGGTCGAGGCGCTGGAGATCGCCGGCCCCGGCTTCCTCAACGTCAGGCTCAAACCGGCCGCCAAGCAGCAGATCGTGCGCGAGGTGCTGGCAGCGGGCGCCTGCTTCGGCCAGCAGCCCGCGCGCGACGAGCGCGTGCTGGTCGAGTTCGTCTCCGCCAACCCGACCGGGCCGCTGCACGTGGGCCACGGCCGCCAGGCCGCGCTCGGTGACGCGATCTGCAACCTGTTCCAGACCCAGGGCTGGAGCGTGCACCGCGAGTTCTACTACAACGACGCCGGCGTGCAGATCCAGACGCTGGCCAACAGCACCCAGCTGCGCGCCAGGGGCTTCAAGCCGGGCGACGCCGAATGGCCCGATGCGGCCTACAACGGCGACTACATCCAGGACATCGCCAACGACTTCCTGGCCAAAAAGACCGTCAAGGCCGACGACCGCGAGTTCAGCGCCAGCGGCGACGTCAACGACCTCGACGGCATCCGCCAGTTCGCGGTCGCCTATCTGCGCCACGAGCAGGACCTCGACCTGCAGGCGTTCCAGGTCAGCTTCGACCAGTACT
>JACCEC011358526.1_pt1 | contig 11916 bp, 10 predicted proteins | sample 7450121 | NCBI WGS metagenome assembly JACCEC01 (sample SAMN15323455, study PRJNA562643) | freshwater metagenome | isolation source: river surface water | place: USA:Blue River Watershed | collected 2017-08-18 | reverse complement strand
TTTTGGTTTTACCTTTATGTCCATGAATTAATTTAATTTGTTCCCATCCTTGGGGATACCAAGCTGTTGATTTTGGTTCTTTTAACCACTGCATGACAGCAATATTAGTACAATCTGGACTAATATCTTGAGGATACATTTGAAAGTAACAGCCAACAGCAACTACGCCAATACCACTAATTCCTGTGATATCTTCATCTCTGACTAATTGAAAACTTTGGAGTTGATAATTATCGAGGGAGTTTTGCCCAAAGATTAATTTTCTGCCTCTTTGATTTTGCAGTTCTTGAAAAGATGCCCAAGATGGAAAGGTTGCATGACTGCGATGGGGAAAAATTCGGACTATGGCTACTTGTCCATCTGGTAAAATAAATCCGCCAGCAATAATCTGTTTTGACGGTTTTGCTTCGGTTTCAATTAACCAAAATGTTTGTTGTTTTTGGGCTATAAACATATCTTTTAAATTGTCTCTTCTAGATATTATATGTGTTAAAATCCTAATCATTCATAACTAGCGGTGAAAATTTTATGGTGAAGAAAAATTCCAAAGTTACCAAACTGATGAAGAAATCCGGGGTTAGGGAACATTTCCACCAATATGGAACTATACCTGGGACAATTATTGTTGATGAAAATAGCGAACAACCTAATATTTTTCTGATTGACTATAACCAAACTGGTCTCATTCATAAACAAATAAGTTACCCAGAAGAGTGTATTCAATACTTGGATACAAATTCTGTTTCTTGGGTAGATGTGCAAGGTTTAGGAAATAAAGACATTTTACAGCGTTTAGGTCAATCTTTTGATTTACATCCCCTAATTTTAGAGGATATTGTGAATATGGTAGAACGTCCGAAAATGGAGGATTATGAGGATCAATTAGTAATTATTGCCCACATGGTTGTTCCTAATAACAATAATGGCAGTTTTTACAGTGAACAGGTAAGTTTGGTATTAGGTAAATATTATGTGTTAACTGTGCAAGAAGAACCAGAACATGATTGTTTTGATGGTGTGAGAACCAGAATTGATAAATCTAAAGGTATCATCCGCCGCCAAGGTAGTGATTATTTAGCCTATGCTTTATTAGATGCAATTATTGATGGCTTTTTTCCAGTTTTGGAACTTTATGGAGAACGAATTGATGATTTAGAAGAGGAAGTAATAATTAATCCTAGTCAGAAAACATTGCAAAAAATATATCAAATTCGCCGGGAATTATTACAACTACGTCGGGCAATTTGGCCGCAAAGAGATGCGATTAATTCTTTAATTCGAGATGGCAGTGAATTAATTAGTCCTGATGTGAGAGTTTATCTCAGAGATTGTTATGACCATACGGTACAATTAATAGATATATTGGAAACTTACCGAGAATTAGTAGCTGGATTAATGGATGTTTATTTATCGGCAGTTAGTAATAAAATGAATGAAATTATGAAGTTGCTGACGGTGGTTTCTTCGATTTTTATTCCTTTGACTTTTATTGCAGGGGTATATGGGATGAATTTCAATACTGAAAAATCTCCCCACAATATGCCGGAATTAAATTGGTATTGGGGTTATCCCCTATGTTTAGGACTGATGCTATTAGTTGCTGTCATTTTACTATACTTATTTTGGCGGCGGGGTTGGCTGAGTAATTCTGCAAATTTGCCCAGAGATTTCCACCGCTAGAATCATTCAGTCTACTATCAATTACGAGGACGTTCGGGCATTTTTAAGTCATATAAAAATAAATGTAAAATTTCCAATGGTGACATTGGGGAAGCATGAATCATTAAATCATCGTTACCTGGATGTATATGAAATCTTTTTCCTTTATCTTCATTATTATGATTTGGTAAATTCAAATCAAATCGTAAGAATTTTGTTGGGTTGTCTTCTAAAAATCTAATTTCAAGTGCATGGACATAATAACCGCTTTCAATAGCCGCTGATGGATCCGCTGCACCTTCAAAAGCGGCCATTCTTTCTCGAAAAAGCTTGAGACGATTAGACATATAATTTAAGCTCTGGTGTTTTCAACTCTCTGTTAATTTGTGTCTAATGTGAGAAATAAGTGAATATCTCTCATGACTATTTTAACTGATTAACAGTTCTATTGCTCACTTATAATTTGTAAAACCTTCCGTTACTCTCGATAATATGTTGAACAGTTGTTAAGGTTTCCAACCTCATAGAGTCCAAGTTTAGCATTAAAGATTAAGATTAAGTAGGTTTTGCGTTTATTGAGCAAAACCTATAAAAAAAGAGCTTAAGGGCAAGAAAAAGGGGTAAAAAAGCTTTGTCATCAAATACCGCTTGATGGTAAATTTTGTTAAATTACCGGAGAAGCTGTGCAGATAAACCAGAGTAACAAAGCTAAAATCAAGATACCGAGTTTAACAGCTATATAGGTATAACCGTGATGAATAATAAAATCTTGGCTTGTCATATTCCACCTCTACTTACTAGCTGGTAACTAGTGATTTTACTCCAAGGAGTAGTTTTATTTTTAATCCATTTCCCCATGCTTCCATTATGGCTTGAAAATGGATCACAAAGATGGTTAGTACAGTTTTGTTAACATTTCTTAGCTTTATTTAGCATTAATTAGTTGGTAATATTTGATCATGATAGAGGTTGGATAAAAACCCAACTTCTATCTATTAATTAGGAGTTACGCTGATGGAACATCAATCAAAATGTTACCTTCTTCGACTTTCAAAGGATAGGTGGGCAGGGTTTTTTCTGCGGACACCTTTCCCAATAATTTACCGACTACTGGTGGAAATGGACACCAGGTTTTAACTTGGCCATTTTTCAGGTCAAAAGCACTGCGATGGAAGGAACAAACAATAGCGCCATCTTCAATTTTGCCTTTTGTTAAGGGCATTTTTAAGTGGGGACAGGTATTATCTACAGCGTAAAGCTGATTTTCGTGGTTTAGGAGTAGGATTTTGCGATCGCCTACTTTAACTACTTCTCGCGCACCGGGTGCGAGTGCATCAGCCCCTAAAACTTTAGTCCAAGCCATGATATTCTCCTGATCTAGAATAGATATCTTCTTAGTTTCTCGTAATTTAGCACTTTGCGATCGCTTGATTTTACGACCAACCTATTTACCTATTTTTGATTCTTTGGACATATCTACTAATACATAGTAATATCTTTCTCAGGAATCCGGCAAATATTCTGTATACTTAACTTCTGCATGAAGAATATTCACAATTATTGCCTAGTTTGGTTGGGAAATACGTTTTTCAATATCTTCTAATGTCCGTAATAGTAAACGATTTGCCTCTAATTCCCAACCCCATTTTTGAATTTTAAAAGCTATGGCAGTTCCCGCTATAGCTACTAGTAAGCAGATGGGTTGATTGAGGGAAATACCAAATAATAAACCCAAACCAGCTATACCCCAAAAGGGTAAGGCCACCGCTTGTCTTTGCTGCTCGACAATTTCAGCAATTTTACTGTTTGGTATTGTAGCTAATAATGCGGTTTTTAGTTCCCTTTGTTCTGCTAATGATAGGGAGAGGCTAATTTTACGGCGGAGTTTTTCAATTTTACGGTCATCGGTGCTATACTCCGTCAGTTCATCTTCTGCCATTTTCAGGTATCTTTCTAATTGTGACATAGGAGATGTATCTTTGTAGTTGAACTACACCTATTATAGGGGAAATACCGAAAACCCTTGAAGATGTAGCTGATTTAGGAAGCTACATCTGTGCTTTAGACAAGAGATGAAGGCTAGTTGCAGGATTTATCTTGGGTAAACTGTGTACCCAATCTTCTATTAGCCTAGTTACAGCATGAGGAAAAGGATCTGGTACTGAAGCAGGACGCGCTATGCTACACTATGGCTTTAATATTCTCAAGATCCTAGTTATTTATGCTGTAGTCAAACCAGAAAATTATGCTTCTTATGTCTAACAAAGTTTCAAGGTACTTTGTCCCCATTAGGGATCACAAGCAAAATTAATTTACTTTCATCAAAAATCCAACATGGACAAAACTTCATTTCGTTTAGGGATATTGGGAATATTTATCGTCTCAATGTTCTTACGTTTTTGGCAATTAAATAAATTTAATACCTTAGTATTTGATGAAGTTTATTTTGCTAAATTTGGCAACAACTACCTCACCCATACACCATTTTTTAATGCCCATCCGCCCCTGAGTCAATATCTGATTGGTTTAGGAATTTGGCTGAGTAAATATATTCCCATCGCTAAAGATAACGTCAATAGTCTCACAGGTTCTTTATTATCACCTTGGAATTATCGCTGGGTTAATGCTCTCACTGGTTCACTAATTCCCGTCATCGTCACTTTATTAACTTATCAATTGAGTTATCGTCATCGTTTTGCCTTATTAGCAGGAGTTTTTACCGCTTATGATGGCTTATTTTTGGTAGAATCTCGTTATGCTTTAAGTAATGTATATATAGTAATTTTTGGACTCCTGGGACAATGGTTATTATTATTAGCATTAGAAAAACAAAAACGCCGGTTTTGGTTAATTCTATCTGGAATCTGTTTTGGTGCTTCTATTGCCACTAAATGGAATGGTTTATTCTTTTTAAGTGCTGTTTATGCTTTATGGATCGCTAGTTGGATAATTAAATGGTTGCAATCTTTAGACATCACATCTCAACGTTCAACCCAGAAGATAACCACACCATTGCAAAATCTTACACAACTAAATATTTGGCAAATGTGTTCTTATTTAGGCATTATTCCCGCAGTTGTGTATAGTCTAATTTGGATTCCCCATCTCCAACTAGATAAAAGATATGGATTTATTGAAGTTCATCAACAAATTTTGCAATTTCATCTCAAATTAGGTGGAAATAGTCCTAGCGTTCATCCCTATTGTGCAGCTTGGTATAAATGGCCATTGTTAACTCGTCCCATGGCTTATTATTACGAAACTACCCAAAGTATTCAGGAAGTCTTACCTGTATTTGGACCACCTTTACCTACTAATGCTGCTAAGATAGTTTATGATGTTCATGCTATGGGAAATCCCTTTTTATGGTGGTTTGGTTTAGCAGCTATGATATTTTTAATTGGTATGCTTATCAACCAAATAATCATGCCATCAATCACAAGAAAAAGGCTATTTATTCCCAAAAATTTGACCCTTGATACCTGGATTGCCTTGTTTTTAGTGATCAATTATGTCGCCAATTTACTCCCTTGGGTAAAGGTAACAAGATGTGTCTTCATCTACCATTATATGTGTGCCGTTATCTTTACTTTTATAGCTATTGCTTGGTTTGTTGATCAATGTTTGCTGAGTTATCAGCGTCCAATTCGTGTAGTTGGTGTCACCATCACCTTTATCATCATTGCTGCTTTTGTATTTTGGATACCTATTTATCTCGGTTTACCACTATCTCCCCATGATTATCGAATGCGGATGTGGTTTAATTCTTGGATTTGAATCTGACGGGGTGACATAAACTTAAACCGATCGCCCCCATTACCCCATAAAATCATAAACTATGTTTTTAAATAAGTTTTATTATTTGATTATTTGCTATAACATATACTTAAACATTAGGAGTAACACCATAAATCTGAAACACTGACATAGAATAAAAACAAGATGATTTATATTACAATGATTATATTACTAAAATATATTTGGTGTTAATTATGCTGAAAAAACTTATTCTCGAAAATTGGAAAAGTTTCCGTTATGCAGAACTTCCTCTTGATCCTTTAACTGTGCTTATTGGAACTAATGCAAGTGGTAAATCTAATGTGGTTGAAGCTTTGGAATTTTTACAAAGAATAGCTAACGGTGAAAATATTGAAACAGCTTTAGCAGGAGATAAAACACTTCCTTCTATTCGTGGAGGTCTAGAATTAGCTGCCAGGAAAGGTGAAAATGTATTGACTTTAAAAGTATTAATTGGAAACGAAGCTGAAAATAAAGAAACTGATTTTTTATACAGTTTATGTATACAATTATCACCTGGTTTAAAATTAAAAGATGAATACATTAGCTTACAATCTTTAAAAGATAATAATGAATACATGACAGGTGATATAGTTAGCCTTTTAAATCATAACTTCCCTAATTATAGTTCTTTTAAACACAGTAAAATTCCTGTTCATACTACCTTAAAAAATATATTGGTTATCAATCCTCTTCCTTTGACAATGCGTGATTATTCCCGACTTTCTGAAAATCTAGAAAGCGATGGTTCAAATATTGCTGGAGTTTTAGCAGCATTACCAGATGAAAAAAAAGCAGAGGTAGAAAACACCCTATCTGAATATATTAAATATTTACCAGAAGGTGATATAAAAAAAGTATGGGCTGAACCAGTAGGAAGACTGAAAACAGATGCAATGCTGTACTGTCAAGAAGAATGGAAACCAGGAGAAATTACAGAAATTGATGCTAGAAGTATGTCAGATGGAACATTGCGATTTTTAGCAATACTCACAGCATTATTAACCCGTCCTGAAGGTAGTCAAATTGTCATCGAAGAAATAGATAATGGTTTACATCCTTCCCGTGCAGCATTATTAGTCAAAATCTTAAAAGAAATTGGTAGTAAACGCAATATTGATATTTTATTAACCACCCACAACCCAGCTTTATTAGATGCGTTTGGTTCAGAAATAGTACCCTTTGTAGTTGTCGCACATCGAGATTCAGAAACCGGAGAAAGTAAACTTACCTTATTAGAAGATATCGAAAACTTCCCTAAATTATTTGCTTCCTATTCCTTGGGACAAATGACAACAAAAGGTGCAATTGAACGCAGTCTTTCTCATGGTATATAATTGGGGAGTAATTTAAAAAAAATGAGAAAAGTTTTATTAATAGATACATCTTTATTATGCGTATGGTTAAAAGTTCCAGGTAAAGAAACTGCGGGTAATAATAAATGGGATTTTGAAAGTGTTAACGATAAAATCAAATTAGAAATCGAAAAAGGAACAACTTTGGTACTTCCTTTAGCTACCGTCATAGAAACAGGAAATCATATTGCACAAGCGAAAACTGGCGATAAATGGACATCGGCGGAAAAATTTACAGAAATTATGATTTTTGCTGCTGATGAAACAAGTCCTTGGGCTGCTTTTCGTGAACAAATTATATTATGGGAAGCGGAAGAATTAAAAAAGTTAGCTGCTACATTTCCTAAGCAAGCTGTAGAAAAAACCTCAATGGGTGATGCTAGTATAGTAGTCTTGGGTTGGTATTATTATAGTCAAAAAGGGTTTCATGTAGAATTTCTCACAGATGATGAAAACTTGAAATCTCAAGAACCTCCACCACCAAACACACCCACCCGTCGTAGTAATCGGGGAACATGATAAGATGAGTAAATAGTATTGTGGAGCAGAAAATGGAAGGTAAAAAATTTATTCATAAGATAAAATTAACCAACTTTCTTTCCTATGGTAGTGAAGGAGAAGAAATAGAATTACAACCTTTAAATGTGTTAATTGGTCCTAATGGTTCTGGTAAATCCAATTTAATAGAAGCTATAGGATTATTACAAGCAACACCAGCAAATTTAACAGCACCTATTCGAGAAGGAGGAGGTGTAAGTGAATGGCTTTGGAAAGGTGAAAAACCTATTCCAACAGCAGAAATAGAAGCAATTATAGACTACCCACAAGGAATAATGCCTTTACGTTATAAACTTGGGTTTACTATGGTAAATCAAAGATTAGATATAGTAGATGAAGTTGTGGAAAATGAATATAGAAACTATGAAGGAGCAAAGGATGTATATTTTTTCTACCGCTATCAAAATGGAAGACCTATTTTAAATGTGAGAACTATTCCTGAAGAAAAAGCAGGTACGGATATAGGTAGAAGTCCACGTTATTTGCGCCAAGAAGAAATCAGTCCAAATCAATCGGTTTTATCTCAGAAAAAAGATTTATATTCTTATCCAGAGTTAACTTATTTAGGTAATGAATTTTCTAAAATTCGTACTTATAGAGAATGGAATTTAGGAAGGTATACACCTCCAAGAATGGCCCAACCTGCTGATTTACCTAATGATTTTCTTGATGAAGATGCTAGAAATTTAGGTCATGTTTTAAATAATTTAGATTATGCAGGAAAAAAACCAGAATTACTCCAGCATTTACAAAAATTTTATGATGCAGTGGATGACATTACGGTTAGGGTAGAAAGTGCCACTTTGCAGGTATTTCTGCGTGAGAAAAAATTAGGTTCAGCAGTTCCAGCAACAAGACTTTCAGACGGTACACTTCGTTATTTATGCTTATTAACTATACTATGTCATCCTACTCCACCTCCTTTAATTTGTATTGAAGAACCGGAATTAGGTTTACATCCCGATATTTTACCAACTATTGCGGAATTGTTGATTGAAGCATCACAAAGAACCCAATTAATTGTAACTACTCATTCTGATGCTTTAATTACTGGTTTAAGTCAATATCCTGAATCTGTGGTAGTTTGTGAAAGGGATAAAACAGGAACTAATTTAAAAAGATTAAAACCTGGTAAACTGAAAGATTGGTTAGAAAATTACACTTTAGGTGATTTATGGCGAATGGGTGAAATAGGGGGAAATAGATGGTAGAAGAAATTAGAATTCATATAGAAGGTGGTGGAGGAAATCGGTACTCTCCACTTAGAAAAGGATTTAGTCAGTTTTTTAAAGAATTAAAAAATAAAGCAACAACCAAAAACATTAAATGGAATATCATTATGTGTGGTACTCGGCATAATGCTTTTCGTGATTTTAAAAATTCCTTAAACTCTCATCCAGATGCTTTTAATCTTTTGTTAGTTGATGCGGAAGCACCTGTAAAGAAAAATTCTCCTTGGGAACATTTAAAATTAAGGGATAATTGGGATAAACCAGCAGGAGTTGATGATGATAATTGCCATTTAATGGTACAAACAATGGAGGCTTGGTTTATTGCTGATATTGCAAATCTGAAAGAATTTTATGGACAAGGTTTTAGAGAAAATGGTATTCCCAAAACTACTAATGTCGAAACTATTCCAAAAGATAATTTAGAACGTATTCTCAAAACTGCCAGTGGTGGAACAACTAAGGGTGAATACCACAAAATTAAACACGCCTCTAAACTATTAGAATCATTAGATGTAACTAAAGTTCGTCAATCTTCTCCTTATTGCGATCGCTTGTTTGCAACTATCATATCAAAAATGACCGAATCAACCACTAACATAGAAACAGAATAGATCAAAATACAAACTCTGTTTGCGTCTCTGTGTGAGAAAAAATCAAAACATTAAAAAATCAAAAAACCCTAAACAAGTATCCCAACCTCACGCTACCATCAAAAACACTACCAAAACCTCAGCATCTACACATGACCACACCTGAACCCCAGCAACCAAACACACCCCTCAGCGACACAAAACTGGTAGAAGACCGCACCAAGCTGAGTAAAATGTATCAGCACTACGTAGAAATGAAGGATAAATACCCCCATGCGTTGTTGCTGTATCGTGTTGGTGACTTCTTTGAAACCTTCTTTCAAGACGCTGTAACTGTCTCTAGAGAATTAGAATTAGTCCTCACCAGTAAACATGGGGGTGATGTGGGTCGGGTAGCTATGACTGGTGTACCTCATCACGCCTGGGAACGCTACACAACTTTACTGGTAGAAAAAGGTTATGCTGTAGTTATTTGTGATCAAGTAGAAGACGCATCAGAAGCAGTAGGTTTAGTTAAACGGGAAGTAACCCGCATCCTTACACCAGGAACTTTATTAGAAGAAGGAATGCTCAATGCCAGTCGCAATAATTACTTAGCTGCTGTGGTAATTGCGGTCAATCATTGGGGTTTAGCCTATGCTGATATATCTACTGGGGAATTTCTCACAACTCAAGGTAGTGATTTAGAACACCTTACCCAAGAATTAATGAGGTTACAGCCTTCGGAAGTGCTTTTTCCTACTAATGCACCAGATTTAGGTACTTTACTACGACCGGGGGAAACTTCTCCTTCCCTTCCCCAATGTTTACCACCTACATTTTGTTATAGTTTGCGATCGCAAGTTCCTTTTTCCCAAGCCGAAGCTAGAAGTAAAATATTACAGAAATTCAAATTGCGATCGCTCGAAGGTATCGGTTGTGAACATCTCCCCCTTGCAGTCCGCGCTGCTGGTGGACTGTTAGAATATCTGGAAGATACCCAAAAACAAAACCCCGTATCTGTGCAATTATTACGCACCTATACCTTAACTGATTATCTGATCGTAGACCATCAAACCCGACGTAACCTAGAAATTACCCAAACCGTCCGCGATGGTACTTTTCACGGTTCTTTATTATGGGCTTTAAATCGCACTAGCACCGCTATGGGTAGTCGGGCATTAAGAAGGTGGTTGTTACAACCGCTACTTGATATTAAAGGCATTAAAGCTAGACAAGATAGTATAGAAGAGTTAGTTAATAACACACCTCTCAGGCAGGATTTACGAGCATTATTAAGGAAAATCTACGATTTAGAACGGTTAGCAGGTCGTGCCGCTTCAGGTAGAGCAAATGCACGGGATTTAGTAGCCTTAGCTGATTCTATCTCACGTTTACCTGAATTAGCTAACATAGCGGCGGTAGGGCGATCGCCTTTTTTAAAAGCTTTGCAAAAAGTTCCGCCTGTATTGGAACAATTAGCAAAAAAAATACAATTGCACATAGTAGAATCACCACCTAATCATTTAAAAGAAGGGGGGTTAATTCGTCCTGGTATAAATACTCTATTGGATGAAAGAAAAGCGACAGTAGAAGCAGATCAACAATGGATTGCAACTTTAGAAGTTGATGAAAGACTCAGAACCAGTATTCCCAATTTAAAGGTCGGGTTTAATAAAACCTTCGGGTATTATATTAGTATTTCACGTTCTAAATCTGACCTAGTTCCTGAGAATTATATCCGTAAGCAAACGTTAACCAATGAGGAACGTTACATTACTCCAGAGTTAAAAGAGCGAGAAGCACGGATATTAACGGCGCGAGATGACTTAAATCAGCTAGAATATGAGATTTTTGCCGCTTTACGGGATGATGTGGCTGAAAACGCAGATACTATTCGCAATATTTCCCGTGCGGTGGCTGCTGCTGATGTATTATGTGGATTGGCTGAGTTGGCGGTACATCAAGGTTATTGTCGGCCGGAAATGGTTGCAGAACGGGAGGTTGAGGTTATTGATGGTCGTCATCCTGTGGTAGAACAGTCTTTACCTGCGGGGTTTTTTGTTCCTAATTCTACTTGTTTGGGTGAGAATAATTACGGAGGAACGAACCACGAACAATCGAAGGACAAGAAAGAAGGTAAAAAGGATACTTCTTACCCTGATTTGGTGATTTTGACCGGTCCTAATGCTAGTGGTAAGAGTTGTTATTTACGGCAGGTAGGTTTAATTCAGTTAATGGCACAAATTGGTAGTTTTGTACCTGCTAGGTCGGCACGGTTGGGAATTTGCGATCGCATTTTTACCCGTGTGGGTGCGGTTGATGATCTGGCAACTGGTCAATCTACTTTTATGGTAGAAATGAATGAAACTGCTAATATTTTGAATCATGCTACTACTAATTCTTTGGTTTTGTTAGATGAAATCGGTCGGGGTACCGCAACTTTTGATGGTTTATCTATTGCCTGGGCTGTGGCAGAATATTTAGCAGTGGAAATTAAAGCTAGGACTATTTTCGCTACCCATTATCATGAGTTAAATGAGTTAGCAGGAATGTTATCTAATGTGGCAAATTATCAAGTTACAGTGAAAGAATTATCCGATCAAATTATCTTTTTGCATCAAGTTCAACCCGGTGGTGCTGATAAATCCTATGGGATAGAAGCGGGAAGATTAGCAGGTTTACCTGCGGTGGTAATCAAGCGTGCAAAACAGGTGATGGGACAAATAGAAAAACACAGTAAAA
>JACCEC010123408.1_pt1 | contig 11917 bp, 9 predicted proteins | sample 7450121 | NCBI WGS metagenome assembly JACCEC01 (sample SAMN15323455, study PRJNA562643) | freshwater metagenome | isolation source: river surface water | place: USA:Blue River Watershed | collected 2017-08-18 | reverse complement strand
CTGATGCAACGAATCGAGGCTGAGTTTTCAGATCAGCTGGTGTCGGTTCGCCATTTGTACGACGAGATTACGATGGTTGTCCGTGCATCGGATTATCAATCGGTCTGTCAGGCGCTGCGCGATCGCCCGGGTCTTCGTTTTGACACCCTCATTGATCTCTGTGGTTTGGATTACCAAGATTACAAAGACGGTGCCCACGAGGGGCCACGATTCGCGGTGGTGGTGCACCTGCTCTCGGTCGAATTAAATCAGCGGCTGCGTCTCAGGGTTTTTTGTCCCGATGATGAGCTGCCTTCGGTGCCAACGTTGACCCAGCTCTGGTCGGCTGCAGACTGGTATGAGCGTGAAGCTTTCGATATGTACGGGATTATCTTCGAGGGTCATGATGACCTGCGGCGCATCCTCACCGATTATGGTTTTGTGGGTCATCCCTTTAGAAAAGACTTTCCGATATCGGGCTATGTTGAGATGCGTTACGACCCCGAACAGAAACGGGTGATTTATCAACCTGTCACTATTGATCCGCGTGAGCAGGCCCCACGGGTAGTCCGTGAGCAAGCATACGGCGGGTTTACTCCCCAATGACCGAGCGTAAGACGAGAGACACTCAGTGGCCGATATAAAAAACTACACCCTGAATTTTGGGCCGCAGCATCCTGCGGCCCACGGTGTGTTGCGTCTTGTTTTGGAGCTTGACGGCGAGGTTGTGCAGCGGGCAGACCCCCACATTGGCTTATTACACCGTGGGACCGAGAAGCTTGCAGAGACGAAGACCTTTATTCAGTCGGTCCCCTATATGGATCGCCTTGATTACATGTCGATGATGGTCAATGAGCACGCGTATGTGATGGCCATTGAGCGGTTAATGGGCGTTGAGGTGCCGCTGCGGGCCCAATATATCCGCGTGATGTTCGACGAGATTACCCGGCTTCTGAATCATCTATTGTGGATTGGTGCGCATGGCCTAGATGTCGGTGCAATGGCGGTCTTTCTCTATGCGTTTCGTGAGCGCGAGGATTTACTCGACTGTTATGAGGCCGTTTCGGGCGCACGGATGCATGCTGCGTATTACCGGCCGGGCGGGGTCTATCGTGACCTGCCAGAACAGATGCCGCAATACATCGCCAATCGTAAACGCAGCGATACTGCAGCGAAGCGGCTTAATCTGAATCGGCAGGGAAGTCTGCTGGACTTCATAGAGGATTTCACCCGGCGGTTTCCAGGCTACGTCGACGAATACGAGACCTTGCTGACCGATAACCGAATCTGGAAGCAGCGCCTCGTTGGGATTGGGGTGGTGAGCCCTGAGCGTGCAAAGGCGATGGGGTTTACGGGTCCGATGCTGCGGGGTTCAGGGGTGGTCTGGGATCTTCGTAAGCATCAGCCCTATGAGGTCTATGACCGGCTTGATTTTGATATCCCAGTTGGCAAAGAGGGCGACTCCTACGACAGATACCTTGTTCGGATTGCCGAGATGCGCCAGAGTAATCGCATCATTGCACAATGTGTAGAGTGGCTGCGAGGCAACCCAGGGCCAGTCTTATCGAGCAACCACAAAGTAGCGCCGCCTGCTCGGGTCGATATGAAGTCCAACATGGAGGAGTTGATCCACCACTTTAAGCTGTTCACGGAAGGGTTCCATGTGCCCGAGGGCGAGTGTTATGCCGCGGTAGAGCATCCAAAGGGTGAGTTCGGAATTTATCTGGTCTCCGATGGTGCCAATAAGCCTTATCGATTAAAGATTCGTGCGCCGGGCTATGCCCACCTGCAAGGGCTCAACGAAATGGCCCGGGGGCATATGATCGCCGATGTTGTGACAATCATCGGTACGCAGGATATTGTTTTCGGAGAGATTGATCGATGAGCGGGCAAGCGTTTACTCAACTCTCAATCACCGAGCGACCGCAGGAGCCCGCGTTATCAGCGCAGGCTTATAAAAAGATCGACCGCGAGATTGCGAAGTACCCGTCCGATCAGAAGCAGTCAGCGGTGATGGCAGCCTTAACAATTGCGCAACGGGAGGTCGGCTGGCTCTCGCCCGAGGTTCAGGCGGCGGTTGCGACCTATCTCGATATGCCAGCGATCGCGGTTCATGAGATTGCCAGTTTCTACACGATGTATAACCTGAAGCCGCCGGGCCGATTCAAGCTTACGATCTGTACGAATCTGCCTTGTGGACTGCGAAATGGTAATCAGTCTGCGCGCTACCTTCAGGCGAAGTTGGGGATTGGATTTAATGACACCACCGCCGATGGTCTGTTTACCCTCAAAGAGGGCGAGTGTATGGGCGCCTGCGGGGATGCCCCCGTGATGATTGTGAACGACCATAGGATGTGCAGCTGGATGTCAAACGATCGTATAGATGCGCTGATTGATGAACTTCGCGCCGCGGCTTCTGATTCACCGGAACCGAAACAAATGGGTAAGAAGGGGGAACGCTAATGGGTGCACCAGAGATTCCTGTAGTCGACACCTGCTTTCATGGCCGACATATCAGCCCCAAGATTCTTGCGGGCCTGACGCCCGATGGCTGGGGTCTGAAGGATTATCAGTCTCGAGGCGGTTATGAGGCCCTGAGAAAAATTCTGGAATCGGGTTTAACCCCTGAACAAGTCGTGGCTGAAATTAAAGCATCCGGCTTGCGCGGGCGGGGCGGGGCTGGGTTTCCGACCGGCCTGAAATGGAGTTTCATGCCCGCGAAGCTGCCGATCCAGAAGTATCTCGTCTGTAACTCTGATGAGGGAGAGCCTGGCACCTTTAAGGATCGCGATATCTTGCGCTACAACCCGCATATCGTGATTGAAGGAATGGCGATCGCTGCGTACGCGATGGGTATTACAGTCGGTTATAACTATATTCATGGCGAGATCTGGGAGACCTATGAGCGTTTCGAGATGGCGCTCGAAGAGGCCCGCGCAGCCGGTTTTCTAGGCGAGAAGATTATGGGGTCCGCATTCTCATTTCAATTACATGCGCATCACGGCTTTGGCGCATACATCTGCGGTGAGGAGACTGCACTTCTTGAGTCTCTTGAGGGCAAGAAGGGTCAGCCGCGATTCAAGCCGCCCTTCCCGGCGAGTTACGGCCTTTACGGTAAGCCCACAACAATCAACAACACCGAAACCTTTGCGGCGGTTCCCTGGATTATCCGTAATAGTGGTGAGCAATACCTGGCGATAGGCAAGCCTAACAATGGTGGAACGAAGATATTCTCAGTCTCTGGAGATGTCGAGCGGCCTGGAAATTATGAGGTTCCCTTAGGAACACCATTTGCGAAGCTCCTTGAACTTGCCGGTGGTATGCGTGATGGCATAAAACTAAAGGCAGTAATTCCCGGCGGATCATCCATGCCAGTCTTACCGGCCGATGTCATGATGGCTACAGATATGGATTACGACTCAATTGCGAAAGCAGGGTCGATGCTGGGATCTGGCGCAGTAATTGTGATGAATGAGACCCGCTGTATGGTTCGTTCTCTGTTGCGGCTATCGTATTTCTACTACGAGGAGTCATGCGGCCAATGCACGCCTTGCCGAGAGGGCACCGGCTGGCTCTGGCGAATGGTTCACCGCATCGAGAACGGTCAGGGCAGCCTTGAGGATCTCGACCGACTCAATGAAGTCGCGGGCAACATCCAAGGTCGCACAATCTGTGCGCTAGGTGACGCCGCCGCAATGCCGGTCCGCGCATTTTTAAAGCATTTCCGTGACGAGTTTACGCACCATATTACGAATAAGCGTTGCCTGGTGGATGACTATGTGTAATGAAACTCCGGTTGAGATAAATCATGGTTGAAGTCGAGATCGACGGCAGAAAAGTAGAGGTCCCGGAGGGCTCCATGGTGATGGAGGCCGCAACGAAATTGGGTCTCTATGTTCCCCATTTCTGTTATCACAAGAAGCTCTCCATCGCCGCGAACTGTCGGATGTGTCTTGTCGAAGTAGAGAAAGCGCCCAAGGCGCTTCCCGCCTGTGCAACTCCCGTGACGGCAGGTATGAAGGTATTTACCCATTCCGAGAAGGCACAGCAGGCCCAGAAAAGCGTGATGGAATTCCTGTTGATCAATCATCCGCTTGACTGCCCGATCTGCGATCAGGGCGGTGAGTGTCAGCTGCAGGATCTTGCAGTAGGCTATGGCCCATCGGCATCTCGTTATACCGAAGAAAAGCGGGTGGTCTTTCACAAGCCAATGGGGCCTCTGATTTCCGCAGAGGAGATGAGCCGCTGCATTCACTGCACCCGATGTGTTCGTTTTGGACAGGAGATTGCCGGCGTAATGGAGCTTGGCATGGCAGGGCGTGGCCAGCACTCTGAGATTCTGTCCTTTGTTGGCCAGGCCATCGAGAGTGAGTTATCAGGCAACATGATCGACATCTGCCCAGTGGGCGCGCTTACGAGCAAACCCTTTCGCTACTCAGCGCGAACCTGGGAACTCTCCCGTAAGCGCTCGGTAAGCCCTCACGATAGTCTTGGTGCGAACATTGTTGTGCAATCGAAAAACAATGAAGTTAAACGAGTTGTGCCGCACGAGAATAATTCGGTGAACGAGTGTTGGATTTCTGATCGAGATCGTTTTAGCTACGAAGGCCTCAACAGTAACAAACGATTAACCGAGCCCATGATCAAAGCCAGTGATGGGCAATGGCATGCTGTGAGCTGGGAAGAGGCGCTTGCCAAGGTATCCCTTGGCTTAAAACAGGCGGCTAACCACGGGCCGAACCAGGTGAGAACATTGCTATCACCCAACAGCACTCTTGAGGAAATGACTCTGGCCGCACTCTTAACGCGGGCATTAAAGAGTGATTCCGTTGATTTTCGCCTCCGTCTGGGCGAGGCAGGTTTTGATCAGCGGTTTGATGGAACTCCGACCCTTGGGATTTCTCTCGACGAGCTGAGCCTCGCGGATCGGGTTCTGGTGGTGGGCTCGTTCCTGCGTCAGGATCACCCCCTATTGGCCCAACGGCTTCGCCAGTCAGCGCGACACGGCACAAAGATTGCGCTGATTCATTCGATGGCTCAGAACCTGTTGATGCCGACTCACGGGCAAGTCTTGTGTTCCCCCGAGAACTGGGCCCAGAAGTTATGTGAGATCGCGGCAGCCGTCTGTAGTTTGAAATCACAGCCGATTCCCACAGAACTAAAGCTTATAAAGCCCGATGATCAGAGTAGGGCAGTGGCTGAGCTTTTGCTGTCGTCTGAGTCACCGCAATCCAAATCGGTCATTCTGCTGGGTAATAGTGTGTTGGCACACCCGCGTGCCTCAGAGGTCTGGGCGGCTGCCCAGTTCTTGGCCGATAGCGTCGGCTGCAGGTTTGGCTTTACGGTAGAGGGCGCCAACGGCGTCGGTGGTTATCTAGCAAAAGCAAGGCCGATTGCAGGAGGCCTTGATGCAGCAGCAATGTTTGCCAATCCCGCAGAGGCTTATCTGTTGTGCGCAATGGATCCGGCTATGGATTGCGTCAATCCGCACAAAGCCCAGCAGGCACTCAAGGCCGCCAAGCTGGTGGTTGCGCTAACGGCATTTCGCGATTCGGTCATGGAGGTGGCCGATGTGGTGCTGCCTATCTCGGCATTTACGGAGACCTCGGGTACCTATGTCAACTGCGAGGGCCGCATGCAGACCACACAGGCGGTAGTTAAGCCGCGTGGCGAGAGCCGGCCCGCGTGGAAGGTCCTTCGGGTTCTTGGCAATCTAATCGGTGCCGAGGGTTTTGATTTTGAATCTTCCGAGGATGTGCGTCGCACCGTTCTTGGAGGGTTTAAAGCGGGTGATTTAATCCCAGGTCTTGGTGCGCGGGTTCACGGTCCGATTGATCAGTCCGCAAATAAGACGCGGTCGGAGTTTATTCGTATGGCGGATGTACCGATTTATCGCAGCGATAGCCTGTCGCGGCATGCAGCAGCGCTACAGGAGACCCGAGCCAGCGCATCCCCCAGGGTCTTAATTAATCCGAAAGACCTTGATCGACTCGGTCTTGTGTCGGGTGCCAAGATGAAATGCGTTCAATCTGGCCGTGCCAGTGCCGTGCTTGAACTCACGGGAGATGATCGAGTCTGTCCGGGCGTATTACAGATTTCTGCTGCCCACGCGGCGACGGCGTCTCTTGGCGAGATGATTGGCCCGATTGGGTTGGAGGCCGTCTGATATGCAGGAGTTGATCGTGGGGTTCAATTCCGTTGGTAGTGCCTGGTTTGGCGATGCCTGGCCCGTTGCGTGGATCTTGATCAAGATCGTTGCGATCGTACTGCCGGTGTTGGCGTGCGTTGCCTATCTCACGCTCTGGGAGCGTAAGTTGATCGGCTGGATGCATATTCGGCTAGGCCCTAACCGCGTTGGGCCATTTGGTCTGCTTCAGCCGATTGCGGATGCGTTAAAGCTGATGACCAAAGAAATCATCATGCCCTCTCAGGCCAGCAAAGGTCTCTACATTCTCGGCCCGATTATGACGATCATGCCTGCCATGGCAGCATGGGCGGTGATTCCCTTTGGCCCTGATGTGGTGTTGGCCAATATCAATGCAGGGCTCTTGCTCTTACTGGCCATTACATCGCTAGAGGTTTATGGCGTCATTCTTGCAGGGTGGGCCTCAAATTCGAAGTATGCGTTTCTCGCGGCGATGCGCGCGTCGGCGCAGATGGTCTCCTATGAACTCGCGATTGGGTTTGCCTTAGTTTCGGTCTTGATGGTCTCGGGTAGTCTGAACCTCACCGCGATTGTTGCTGGTCAACAGACGGGCCTATTCGCAGATCACTGGGGATTAAATTTCTTGTCTTGGAACTGGCTGCCGTTGTTGCCGGTGTTTGTTGTCTATTTTATTTCTAGCGTGGCGGAGACAAATCGACACCCCTTTGATGTTGTCGAGGGTGAATCCGAGATTGTTGCGGGCCATATGGTGGAGTACTCGGGTATGGCGTTTGCGGTCTTCTTCTTGGCCGAGTATGCCAACATGATTCTCCTGTCTGTACTTGGGGCAATCATGTTTCTAGGGGGTTGGGATGCGCCTGTTGCCTTTCTTGATTTTATCCCGGGGTGGATCTGGTTAGGCCTGAAGGCGTTTGTCTTGGTGAGCATGTTTATCTGGATGCGCGCCTCCTTCCCCCGGTATCGCTACGACCAGATCATGCGTCTCGGTTGGAAGATATTCATTCCGGTCACCCTGGTCTGGCTGGTGTTAATTGGGCTTTGGATGCAGACACCCTGGACGCGTTGGTGAACAGAGAGACTCAATGAACCTAATTAATTTCTTTCGATCCTTCCTCTTGCTGGAACTCTTAAGGGGCATGGCCCTGACGGGAAAGTATCTCTTTGCTCGAAAGATTACCGTTCAGTATCCAGAGGAGAAGACACCCATGTCGCCTCGGTTCCGCGGTTTACACGCCCTGCGCCGTTATCCAAACGGGGAAGAGCGTTGTATCGCCTGCAAACTCTGTGAAGCGGTTTGTCCCGCACAGGCCATCACGATCGAGTCGGATGTCCGGGCCGACGGAACCCGCCGTACCACCCGATACGACATTGATCTAACGAAGTGTATTTTCTGTGGATTCTGCGAAGAGAGCTGTCCGGTTGATTCAATCGTTGAAACCCACATCCACGAATATCACGGTGAAAAGCGTGGCGACCTGTACTTTACAAAGGAGATGTTGCTTGCGGTTGGTGATCGCTACGAAAACGAGATCGCTCAGGCGCGAGCAGTCGACGCGAAGTACCGTTAAGCCAGCGATGCCAATACTCCGAACGATAAGCCACCATGTTTGAGCTCAACCTCACCCTTTTCTATGCGTTTGCAGCGATCTTGGTCTTTGCAGCAATCCGTGTCATCACGGCGAAAAATCCAGTGCATGCCGTCTTATATCTCGTGCTCAGTTTCTTTAGCGCCGCATCGATCTGGATTCTGTTGCAGGCGGAGTTTCTAGCCATCACTCTGGTATTGGTGTATGTCGGCGCGGTGATGGTTCTCTTTCTGTTTGTAGTCATGATGATTGATTTTGATCTCGAGAGGATTCGCCAGGGTTTCTGGGCCAATCTCAGGGTTGCCGCGCCCGTGGGGGGGCTGATTATTTTTGAAATGGCTGCGGTCTTAATTAGAAGCTTTAACGTGCCGCAGTCTGCGGTAGCGCCATTGCCCGCAGGCTATGACAACACCCGGGCTCTGGGGCGACTCATCTACACCGAGTACGTCTATGCCTTTCAGATTGCCGCCGTTATTTTATTGGTCGCAATCGTTGCTGCGATTTCGCTAACGTTAAGAAGACGGAAGGATTCAAAACACCAGAACCCGTCCGATCAGGTCCGGGTCAGTGCAAAGGATCGGGTACGACTGGTATCGATGCCCTCGGTGAGTCGGACAACGCCTGCAGGTGACGCCAGTCCGAAAGAGGGGGGGTAGGGATGCTGACGCTGGCCCACTTTCTAACCCTCGGCGCAATTCTCTTTGCGCTTAGCGTGATTGGGATTTTTATGAACCGTAAGAACCTGATTGTGCTCTTGATGGCAATCGAATTGATGTTGCTTGCGGTGAATATGAATTTCATCGCGTTTTCCCATTATCTCGGTGATGCTGCCGGACAGATCTTTGTCTTCTTTATCCTAACGGTGGCGGCGGCGGAATCTGCAATCGGTCTTGCAATTCTGGTGGTGTTGTTTAGGAACTTAAATACCGTAGAGGTCGAGGAACTCGATGAACTTAAAGGCTGACCGATATCCCAATGCGGGGCTTCTGAGATGACGCTTCTCTATCTACTAGTGCCGATTGCGCCATTGCTAGGGGCTATTGTTGCTGGCTTTTTTGGCCGCGCGATTGGCCGGGTGAACGCACACCGTGTTGCAATTACTGGGGTAACCGTTGCGCTACTGGCCTCACTGGTAATCCTTGCGGATGTGTTGTCGGGCAATACATTTAATGGCGCGATCTATACCTGGGCGACGATTGGCACTATGCGGCTTGAGGTTGGCTTTCTGATCGATACGCTCTCGGCAACGATGATGGTGGTCGTGACATCGGTCTCTCTGGCGGTGCACATCTACACGATTGGGTATATGCACGACGACCCGGGCTATCAGCGATTCTTTAGCTATATCTCGCTATTTACATTCTCAATGCTCATGCTAATCATGAGCAATAATTTTCTACAGCTATTTTTCGGCTGGGAAGCAGTTGGCCTGGTCTCCTATCTGCTCATTGGATTTTGGTACACACGGCCTACGGCAATTCACGCCAACCTGAAGGCCTTCCTTGTTAATCGGGTGGGCGATTTTGGTTTTATCCTCGGTATCGGCCTGGTGCTGGCTTACGCCGGAACTCTGGACTACGCCCAGGTCTTTACGCGGGCTCCTGATTTGGCGGCTAAATCGATTAGCCTGATTCCGGGCCTTGAGTGGCCCCTGCTGGCGGTTGCGTGTATCTGTCTATTTATTGGCGCGATGGGTAAATCCGCGCAATTTCCGTTGCATGTCTGGCTGCCAGACTCGATGGAAGGCCCGACGCCGATCTCGGCCTTGATTCACGCGGCAACGATGGTCACTGCAGGTATTTTTATGGTGGCCCGAATGTCACCATTATTCGAGTTAAGCGACATTGCGCTCACCTTTGTCTTGATTATCGGCGCAATCACGGCCTTATTCATGGGCTTTTTGGGAATTATCCAGAATGACATCAAGCGGGTCGTGGCGTACTCCACCCTCTCTCAACTCGGCTACATGACGGTTGCGCTTGGGGTATCGGCCTATTCGGTCGCTTTCTTTCATCTAATGACGCACGCGTTTTTTAAGGCCCTATTATTCCTTGCGGCGGGGTCTGTAATTATTGGAATGCACCACCAGCAGGATATTCGCTATATGGGTGGACTGTGGCGCAGAATGCCGATCACCTGGGCCGTATCCTTACTGGGCTCTCTGGCGTTAATTGGCGCACCATTTTTTTCAGGTTTTTACTCGAAAGACATGATCATTGAGGCGGTTCGAGCCTCCAACCTGTCGGTCGCGCCATTGGTGTATCTCATGCTATTGCTTGGCGTCTTCGTGACGGCCTTTTATTCCTTCCGGATGTTCTTCCTTGTCTTTCACGGCAGGCCCCGCTGGGATCAGGCACCTGTCGCGCACACCCATGCCAGTCATGGAGAGACCCACAGGGATCACCATGAGCCTCACGAGTCGCCCTGGGTCGTGACGGGCCCCTTGATTGCGCTAGCGATCCCCTCAGTTGTTCTCGGGGCTATCGCGATCGGCCCAATGCTTTTTGGTGATTATTTCAAAGGAGTCATTAGGGTTGACCCGGCGCATCCTGCAATGGCTGAGATTGCCCGGCATTTCACGGGATGGTTTGGGCTGGCATTACATGCGGTACAGACCTGGCCATTCTGGCTGGCGCTCGCAGGCGTGGTCACTGCCTATATTTTCTATATTGTTGCGCCCTCCATTCCGGCGCAGATTCTCGCGCGCTTGCCATTGGTTCATCATGTGTTGGAGCAGAAATACTTCATGGACCGAATCAATGAGTTTGTTTTCGCTGGTGGGGCTCGTTTGTTAGGCGGTCAGTTGTGGAAGCGGGCCGATCAGAGTCTTATCGATGGCTTTTTTGTCAATGGCAGCGCCCGAGTCGTGGGAGCGATCGCCTCGATTATGCGGATTGGACAGACTGGATATCTCTATCACTATGCGATTGCGATGATTCTAGGAGTCGCTTTGATGCTGTGGTGGTTTGCTCCGGTCATGAACTCTGCGCCGATGGTGAGATCATGACAAGTGCCTTCCCAATCCTCTCCGTTGCGATCTGGCTGCCGATCTTGATCGGATTGTCGCTGGTGCTCGCCGGACGACGCCTGTCTGATTCAAGTATTCGACAGCTGGCAATTACCGGGGCGGTTGTCTGCTTTCTCGCGACACTCCCGATTGTGAGCGGCTTTGATAATGCCAAGAGCGGGATGCAATTTACAGAAAAAGCCGTCTGGATCGAGGGCTTTCAGATTCATTACGAATTGGGGATAGACGGGCTCTCAATGTGGTTTATTCCCTTGACTGCGCTAATTACCGTCTTTGTCGTGGTTGCGGGTTGGGAGGTGATTCAGGATCGTGTGGCCCAGTACATGGGATCTTTCTTGATTTTAAGCGGGCTCATGATTGGCGTATTTTGCGCCCTTGATGGAATCCTGTTCTACGTGTTCTTTGAGGCAACGCTGATCCCGATGTACCTGATTATCGGCATGTGGGGCGGCAACAATCGGGTCTATGCAGCATTTAAGTTCTTTTTGTACACCCTGTTGGGGTCGCTCCTCACCTTAGTCGCGATTGTTGTGTTGTACATGAAGTCGGGTTCTTTTGATGTCTTGGTCTGGCACAAGACGCCGTTATCCCTCGATGTCCAGATCTATATTTTCATCGCATTTCTGATGGCGTTTGCCGTGAAGGTGCCAATGTGGCCGGTGCACACCTGGCTGCCCGATGCCCACGTTGAGGCGCCTACCGGGGGCTCCGTGGTGCTTGCGGCAATTATGTTAAAGCTCGGCGCCTACGGGTTCCTACGATTCTCGCTGCCGATTGCGCCGGACGCCTCACGAGAGCTCGATACGCTGATGATCACGCTCTCTCTTATTGCGGTGGTTTATATTGGATTTGTTGCGCTGGTCCAGGCTGACATGAAGAAGTTGGTTGCCTATTCATCGATTGCCCATATGGGCTTCGTGACACTCGGTTTTTTCATGTTTAATGCTCTCGGCGTACAGGGTGGGATTGTTCAGATGATTTCCCACGGGTTTATCTCAGGGGCAATGTTTCTGTGCATTGGTGTGCTTTATGACCGAATGCATTCTCGTCAGATCGCCGATTACGGCGGTGTCGTGAATCGAATGCCGAAGTTCGCAGCCTTGTTTGTATTTTTCGCGATGGCCAATAGTGGTCTACCTGCCACGAGTGGCTTCGTTG
>JACCEC010596503.1_pt1 | contig 11927 bp, 18 predicted proteins | sample 7450121 | NCBI WGS metagenome assembly JACCEC01 (sample SAMN15323455, study PRJNA562643) | freshwater metagenome | isolation source: river surface water | place: USA:Blue River Watershed | collected 2017-08-18 | reverse complement strand
TACAGGAACAAGCAAAAATAAGCAGAGCATCAAAAGGTGGAATAACTACAGAAGATGTTTATGGTACATTCTTTAATACTGTTCCCACTGTATTAAGAGGTATTATAAATGTTGCTAACATAAAGCCAAAAGGATTTAAGGAGGGTATAAGTAAATTATCTGACGATCAAAAACAACAGTATGGTGTAAATAGCTTTGACCAATTAAGCGATCAAGATAAGGCAAGAGTTATATTAGAAGAATTAATAGAGAATGGAGCTATAGCACCAGGAATTGATTCAGGAATAGTAATGGATTTATTAGTTAATTCATTACAAAATAAAGAGATTTCTCAAAATCAAAAAAGCAAGATAACTGATTCATTTAAGAAAAAAGGAGCTCAAGTTTTAGATATTGCTGCTAATGTTTATCAATTCTCTGACTCTATGTTTAAGGCTATCGTATATATGCAAGAAAAAGCTAGAAGATACGATACTTACGGATCCGTGATGAAAAAGAAAGGAATGTCTGATCAAGAGATTGAAGCCGAAATAAGAAGAATGACAGCTGAAGTTGTGAAAAAACAAATGCCTAGTTATGATCGATCCCCAGAGGTAATAAAAGCAATTTCTAGAATTCCATTTATTGGTCCTTTCGTTCAGTTTGATTATCAATCCAAAGTAAATGGATTTAATATTCTTGCTGATGCTACTAAATTAATGGCAGATGGAAGAAACATGATTAAAGAAGGTTACGTTTCTGAGGGAACTAAATTATTGTTTCATGGATCTAGAAAGGCACTTGCTAGTACTTCTACTTGGTTTATGAGTTATGGAATAACTAAATTCGCTAGTTATTTACTTGGTGGATTTGCAGGTGATGATGATGAAACAGTAAGATTACTATTGCCTGAATACAGAAGATACAACCCTATTATACATACAGATAGCGAAGCAAATGGACAACATGGATATATAGATATAGGAAGGATAGACCCTCAATCATTATATCTTAAATACTATAGAGCATTCTCTGAAGAAGGATTTGAAGATGGTGTATTTGAAGTGTTAAAACCATATCTAGCTGAAGATATATTTTACGGAGCTATTTTCGATGCTTTATTTAATTACAACGTATATGGCGAGTTCGATAAAAGACTTGAAAGAATGACTGGTACAGAAAGAATTTCATATTTACTTAATGAAAGATTACTTCCATCTACAGCATTTGGCGCATTAGAAAGATTAACTAAAGCTTTTGAAGGAATAAAACAAAATGACGTAAGCTTGAGTCCTGCTGAAGAAATCATTAATATTCTTTTTGGTGTTAAACAAAGAGATGTAAATATATCAAAGGAATCTGGAAACATGATTCATTACAAGATACTAAAAGAAATAGATGATGATAGAGGAAGATTTAACGATAAACTTAAAGAATTTCAAAAGAAAGAAGAAAGCGGAGCCAAAATAACAGAAAACGATAGAGAAAACTTACAGGAAGCATACGAAGAACTTGTAACAAACTCTAATCAAAGAGTTCAAGACGCTAGAGATATGGTTCTTAGATTGAAGAACTTAGGCACGAAAGAAGATGTAATCAAAAAATCTTTGGAAGATGCTAATACCCCTAAGTATTTAATAAAGAAAGTAATGGCAGATGAATTTATTCCAATTAAGTACGATGAAGAAGGAGACAGAATTCAATATAAGGCGCCTAAATCAACAGGAAGATCAATTAGACCAATTAGACCAAAAAGACCAAGTAGACCAAAAAGACCAAGTAGGTAAAAAAAACATAAAGAATAAAATTTTAAATTTGTAACAATAATATAAGATGAGTAATTTTAAAGCTTCTTTGTTAGTTGATGGTTGTAGTTCAATTGAGGTGTCATGCGACTGCAAAAAAATCACATTTCAAGACACATCAAACTACGCGACCAATGATGGTCCTGCTGGTCATGAGTCTGATGACTTCACAAGTAGAACAATCACTATCACCAGAGGAGATGGTTCTGTATTTTACTTGATTACTGAAGACGTAAGGACTAATAATCCTGCATTGTATCCGTTAGACAAACAGGGAATAAATTATAACATCATCTTGCCGCACGCTGTTTCTAACAACAAGTTTACTTATAACTTCACTGCCGCTGATGAGGATGGTATATGGTCTGTAAATCTATGTACTTATCCTAATTGGAGAGGGGATGTTTACTACCAAGCATTTGTAAAACCAATCGTATTGCGAAATGGTAAGTTATACAAGTGCATTGTATCTTCTACAGGAGTTGATCCTGAGCAAGACCTTACAAATACTTATTGGGAGTTGTATACTGAAACTGATGATTGCGGAACTACTCGTTACTGCACTAATCAAAAGATTGTTATTCTATGCATAGACATCATGAATTGCTATCGTCAATCGGTAGCAGATGCCTTCTGTGGTATTCAGAAAGCACCATGTACGTCATTATGTGAGAACAAAGAATTTAACAAGGCCATGAAGATGAGAGTTGTTATGGATGGATTAGAATTCGCTGCTTGTGGATTCGATTGGTCCAATGCTCAGAAGCACATGGATATTTTGAAAACTTTATGTTGCTGTAGCTAATGAGTTGTAATTGTCCAACACCTAATCAATGTCCTCCTTCAGAGCTTTGTCTTTGTGGGGTAACATTGAGTATATCTAATCCTGAAGGAATACTTGTAGAAACCATTCAAGGAAACATATTCCAAGGAGAGGGTGACTACTATTATGTTGCTATAGGATCTACTGCATTTAATGGAATTTTACCTACTGGATATGAGTTAACTATCTCTTATAATTACGAATTAGAGAGATGGGAAATGACCTATTACAATGAAGAGCTAGATTTAACTATCTTGCTAGGCGTTCTATATGGTGTAGGTCCTGGTGATTGTCCTACAAATAATTGTTGGGATTTAGATTGTAATGCTGTAGCTTTTAACGTATTAGGTGTATTTAATACTTACTTCTCTTGGACAGGAGAATACACTAATGGTAAAAAGTCATATACATTCTCTAGCGATTGGTTTGGGCCCGTTATTAATTATAGAATATATTGGACAGCTGATTCTTCTACTGTTCCGTTAAGCGGGGCTCCTGTAGGTACTCCTGCTTGGATATTAGAGGAAGAAGTTAGTCTTAATGTTTGGCAACCTGCTGGATATTTATTTAATGATAATCAATGTCCTTATGGATTGTATGTTACAACCTTTGAAGGGCCAGATACTAGATTTTCTTTTGAAGATTTAGGTGTTACAGGATTTGATATGAAGTCAGTAGCTACTGATTGTGGTTGCTGTGACGAATCTGTAATCATAGATGTAACATTCGATGACATTTATTACGGAGATGTAGTTGCTAACGTAGTTACTGATGAGTATGGTAATGTAATGGGTTTTAATGGATTACAATATTATACATTTGAACTTCAATTAACTCCATACCCTGCCACTTTTTATTTGTTTTATTCAGGTGCAAAGTGGATAATGAGTGACTCTCTTGATGGTAGTATTTATGCTGAATTACTTACAGGTAATAGCTGTCCATTTGGTCCATACATATTGCCTAGAGGCCCTGTTACTTCATTTAGCGTAATAGGTGCTGAATGTTTTGATTGTTGTGATTACTATACTCCACACAATAGAAATCTTCTAAAGAAAAAGAAAGCTATATTTGTAAATGAAATCTCTTCCATAAGAAACAAGGAACTATTTGGTTTTAAATGTGGTCCTGATTGGGAAGAGCTTTACAAGAAGCATTTGATTTTTGATGTTTTATGGTGTTTGCCTTATGGTGTAATATGTGAAGATCAAGAACAGTGCTTGATTGATAAATTAAATGAAAATTGTAATTGTTAAGATATGAGTTGTTCTAGTTGTAATAAATCAAATTGTTCATGTTCAGATAATTGTCCAAACAAGGTTTCTGACATAACTGTATTTGACTGTAATACGTTTAACGTAATAGAGGTTCCGTGTGATGCTACACTATGCGATGTGTTAGGATTGTTAGAGAGTTATACCACTAATATGGTTTCTGAGTTGAGTAACATGACGAGTGTTGTGATCGCTGAAGATAATTGTATTGGATTAGAAGCTGGAACTTATAGCATCCAACAAGTAATAGATGCTATACTAACTTTTATTTGTACTCCAACTTGTCCTCCTTCTGTTTCTATTTCTCAGGGAGAAGGTAACACATTGGTATCTAGTGCAAGTGGAGGATTGGCTCCTTATGCTTATCAGTGGAACATTCAAGATAACATGGGTGATGTAACGATTGTAGGTTCTTCTACTGATTCATTTGTAGTATTAGGAGGAACTCCAGGGTTCATCGCTAGATATGGACTTGTAAAATTGACATTAACCGATTCTAATGGGTGTACTACAACAGATACATTCTTATGGAATATACCAACAATAGACTAAACATTAAAATAAATTGAAATGAGTATAATAGTAAACAATACGGACAATCAGTTAAACATCAACATTAATGGTGTTCTTGACGTATACAATGTAAAGACTATTAAGTCTGTAAGTAGAGGTGTAGATGCTTCAGGCAACTATTACATCACTATAAACTTTATCGCTAACGATAAGAACAATTCGTTAAGAATAAATCTTAGTGAGGTTTCTTCTCCTGTTACTTGGACTAATGATGTTACAGGAGCTAATGCTGCTATTGCTGACATTAGAGATTGGTTAGCAGAGATTATAGAGGTAGAAATTAGCGAGGCTAACGATAGCATTTTAGTTTATGGATATGATGCTGCTGGAGGGAACAATCAAGCAATATCTGTAGATGCAAATGGTCAAGTTGATACTAATGTTCATGATGGAAAAGGTATACCTATTACAAGTACTACTTTTGGTTTTGATACAGGATTAGATGTAAATATCATAGGTGGTGTTACTCTTAGTGTTAATCTTGATGCTGCTGATGATGAGGTAAGTATTTATGGTAGTAACGGAGGAACTCCTACTGCTGTAGCTGTAAATGCTTCTGGATATGTAGCTATTCAAGATGGTGGCAACTCTATTACAGTAGATGGTGGTACAGGTGTTCAAAGGACCGCTACTTTTCTGAGACCATCTGGAAGCAATGGTACAGTAGGTCCTAATATTTACTCAGCTTCATTTGCTAGTGTTGGTACAGCTAATGCTATTGTTGGAGGTATAAATCTTAAACCTGGGGAAACATTAAACTTTGATGCAGGTGCTATTAACAATACCTTAGCAGCAATAACATATAATACTCTTACTAATGCTGGAGCAGAATTAATTATCATAACACTTACTTAGTGGCAACTGAGATTGATATAGATTATTATTATTCAAATCCTCTTGGCTATACAAGGGGATTATTTGCTCAAACAGCAAACAGTACTCCTATTACTAATACAGCTGTAGAGACATCATTGATAAATGGTGGCGTAGGTAGTTTGTCTGTACCTGCTAACTTCTTTAAAGTAGGAGATAGTTTTAGAGCTATAATAGCTGGTGTTCTTAACGTAGGAAATAATCAAACTATAACTATAAGAGTAAAGGATGGTACTTCTATATTAGCTGACAGTGGAGCTAAGACAATAACTAATATTACAGGAGATGTATTCTCTTTGAATGTAGATTTCACTGTAAGAGCATTAGGAGGCCCAGGTGTAGCATCTATTGTAACATTAGGTACATTCCATTACACTAAGACATCAAATGGTGTTACGGAAGGATTTGCTTTTAACAATATTAATAACACAACCTTTGATACAACTATAGCTAATGCTTTAGATATTACAGTTCAATGGGGGGCTGCTAATGTAGGTAATAGTATTTATAGCGATATTTGTATATTAAATAAAACATATTAAAAATGAGTACAGGAATAAACATAGCACCATCATCAGATATTACAGTAGGCACAACAGCAGTAACATTAGGAACTAATGGTAGAGTATTCTTTCAAGCTGGTGGTGTAGTACAGCAAGATGGAGCATTTAATTGGGATAACACAAATAAGAGATTAGGTATTGGAGCAAATGCAACTTCACCTTCTGCTGCCTTATTTATGAGAACCAATACACTTGTTGCTAATGATATTTTTACAATACAGAATGGTCAATATGGAAATGAGATATTTAGAATAAGGGATAATGCAACTGCATCACCATCTACTATGGGTTCTGTGTATTTTTCAGCTTTAATATATGGAGGTAACTCAGGTGTAACAAGAAGATTTGATTTAGGAGGTTTTGGTTTAGGTGCTTCTTTCGGTGACTCAGCTACAAATGCTGTATGGGAAAATAATCAAGGTAATATCGGTGATGGTCAAGGAACTTCTGTTATTGCAGTTTCATCTAATTTATATGTAAACCTACAGACCACTAAAAAATATAAGTTTGAAGCAGTTACAGGTAATTTTGGTATAGGTAATGTAGGTACACTTGGTGCAAGACTTGATGTAAGAGCGCAAGGTGCACTATCTACTGATATAGCATTTAGAGTTAGGAATAGTGCTGATAATGATAACTTGATTGAATCTGCTGGAAATGGTTTGGTTAAATTTAGAACAGGCACAGAAAGAATAGAAATAAATACTTCTGCTTCTGATTACAAAATGTCATTGTATAAGTTTGGTGTAGAAATGACAAGACTTTCTACATACTCAAGTTATTTTTGTGTAGGTGGAAGTGGTCAGTATCTTGGAGTAGGTACAAGCGGTCCATCACATTTATTGGACATCAACACAGTAGGGACGCAAAAACAGATAGTAACAAGATTTGGAAATGAATTTAATAGCACAACTCAATCTGATGTAGCTTTAAAATTTACTACAGCATATTGTGGAGGTGGTTTTGGTGGAAACCCATTAGCTTATTTAACAGTAGGAAATAATGGTGGAGTTGGTGTTAATAATAATGCTAAATCATATTTTAAATTTGAACTTCTTAAAAATAATACTTTAGCTGAAAGAGCTTCTATTACTTCTCAATCAAATTTATTATTACAAGCACCAACAGAAGATACTAATGATGTAGGTGTTATTTATATTCCAAATGGAACAGCTCCAACAGTTGCTCTAGCAGGAGGTGGTAAGTTATATGTAGAAGGAGGAGTATTAAAATACATTGGAAGTTCTGGAACAGTTACACCAATTGCACCAGCATAGTTTTTATTATCTTTACAAAAAAAATATATTATGGCAATCTTAATTAAAGCAACAGAAGAAAAAAAGATTACAATCTCAGGAACAGGTATTGAGTTACCAGAGGTTTATGGTAGAATCCGTTTCTTAGGAGATTTCAATGGAACTACCATCCAAGGTGAAGTTGCAACCTTTGCAAATAAAGAAACTTTTTTAGAAGGTAAAATGCTTTACACTGATGTACCTGTAGGGAGCTATCAATCTGAATTAGAGGCAGGTGAAGTTCAATCCTTAGACACAGCTCACAAATATGCTAAGTTGGCTTATGAGCAAATGGGATATGAAGTGATTATAGATATGACAGCTTAAAAAATCGTTACGAAAAAATACTTAATTTTGACTAAGTAAAAAGAACGAAAAATGGGCGAATGGTTTATAAAGATAGGCAAGCAATACGGAGTAACAGGATTCCTAGCTTTATGGTTACTTTGGACTAACCAAAGATTAACAAAGGTTGAAGGAGAATTATACAAGTGTTACGACAGAACGGTTCAGTTTAAAACTGATACATCAGCTAGTCATAATTCAATTAGTACAAAGTACTATGCCGTTCTAACAAAAGAAGAAAAATATGTTGATGAAAAGATGGAAAGCGAAAACGCCTAATTTCTGGAAGAAAGTACAGAAGATTGGATTAGCAGTTGGAGCTATAGGTGGAGCGATACTTACTGCTCCTATATCATTACCTGCGGCAGTTATTACTACGGCAGGATATTTAGTTACCGCAGGAGCTGTTACGGCTGCTGTATCACAATTAACAGTTGAAAACCCTAAAGATTTAGAAGATGGGCCGAAAGAAGAAAATTGAAGACTTTGAAGTTGAAGTAAAAACTAAGAAAGTAAGCGTCAAAGCAAAGAAAGAAGGCAAGAAATTAGATGCCGAAGTTAAAACTCCTAAAGTAAAAGCTACCCTTAAAAAAGACGAGGATAAAAAAGAGTTCGTTTATGATGGGCAAAAGCTTGATGTCACAGTAACTGAGGAGAATGGACAAGTAAAAGCTAACGTAGAATCTGACAACAAGATTTTAAGATCTATTGGAAATGCTGCCGTTAGAATATTCTCTAGAAACTTTAGACGTAAGAAGTAATGTTGACTACTGCGCAAACAACTAAGAAGTATGGAGTTCCAAATGAAACTGGTGCTGGTTACTTAGTTACTTTAAACCTTCCATATCCAATGAGATTAGCATGGGATACTGACGAGACAGTCACTAGAATGAGATGTCATAAGTTAGTTGCTCCTAAGTTTGAAGCTGTATTTAAAGAATTGCTTACTACTTATGGTTTGCCTAGAATTAAAGAGCTAGGGATTGATCTATTTGGTGGTTGTTTTAATTACCGTAAGATGAGAGGTGGTTCTGCATGGAGTAAACATTCTTGGGGAATTGCTATTGATTTGGATCCTGCAAGAAATGGATTAAAAACAACGTATGCTAAATCTCAGTTTGCTAAACCTGAATATAAAAAACTACATGAGATATTTGAAAAGCATGGATTTATAAATTTAGGTAAAACTAAGGGGTTTGATACAATGCACTGGGAGATAAATAATTAATTATGGAATTTGTAGAATGTGAGTATTTACCAAGTGGTTATGTTATAAGTTCTAATGGACTTGTAAAATCACCAAAAGGTAATATTTTAAAAAATTCAATATCCAACAGTGGTTATTTATGCATAAATATAAAAAATAAAGGATTATTTTTGCATAGAGCATTAGCTTTTGCATTTATAGAAAAATGTTTAGGTAAAAATTTTGTAAACCATATTGATGGAAACAAATTAAATAATGATTTATCTAATTTAGAATGGTGTACTAAATCCGAAAACACATTACACTCCTACAAGTTAGGTTTAAAAAAGGAAACTATAGGAAGTTTATTTAGAAATAAAAGTGGAAGACTTCATAATAGAAGTAAATCAGTAATGTGTGTTGAAGATGGAAATATATACGGATCTATGAGTGAAGCAGAAAGGCATTATGGTCTAGGTCAAGGAAGTGTTTCTTGGTCGGTTAAACATAAAATGCCTATATTTGGGATGCACTTTGAGATAGGATCATGAGAAATAAGTTAGCAGGAACAAAGAAAGGTAATTCTGAAACAGCCAAATACTATCAGAACAATCCTGAAGCAAGGGAGAAGAAGAAAGAGTATGATACGGAATATCATTCTACTCCTGCTCGTAAAAAATACAGAGCTGTATTACAGGCTATAAATAGGAAGAAGGGAACCCATGGTAATGGAGATGGAATGGATGAGGCTCATGTATCTAAGACGAAAACAAAAAAACAATCTCAATCAAAGAACAGGGCTGATCAAAAAAGAAAATTCTTTAAGTAATGGCAAAGCAGGCAACAACGAATACTATGAAATTAAAAACGCCAAAAGTCAAAAGACCTGGCGTTCATGCTAAAAGCAAAACATCTAAGATTAAAACATCTAAGAATTATAAAAAGCCCTACGCTAAGCAGGGCTAATCTATTTGTACATTGATTGTAACTTTTACGTTACGAAAGGCATCATTTATTTTCTTAAGAACTAGGATCCCATGTGGTCCTTTTCCTTCTTCAGTCATAAGCAACATCTTCTCTTTAACTCCTATCTTTTTAGCGAAAGGTTCTGCGTGTATTTTAAGATACTGCACTCTGATTACCTCAATGATTTCTCCTAGGTCCTCAGATGTTATGTCTAATTCGTACTTTGCCATAATCAAAATGATTTAAATTATTTATTTAATATACAATAATTTATGTAATCTAAATGACTATCTCTAGTATCTAAAAGTTCATTATTGTCACATCTTCGATACATCATTCTTTCCTGATCATAAATTAAAAATCTATGAGCTTTGTTATGATCGGCAACTGAAATATCAATAACATCGTATATATGTTCCTCCCTATAAGACCAATGGTGCAAATTACCATTAACACTTTTTATTTTAGAACTTGCTTTTTTTGATTTTAATTTTTCTGGATATTTATTAATGTAATTATTAATATATTTCTTTTTCTTTTCATTTGGAATTTTTATAGTAGAATAATTGAGTCTATGATATTTTTCTCTTGCTCTTTTTCTTTCTTTTTCTTTCCATTCTAAATCATTAACTAATATCTCATATCTTGATTTGATATCTTTTTTAGCGCACTCTTTACACTTATTTAAATGACCATCCCCCATCTGTTTATGCTTATAAAATTCAGATAGGGGTTTAGTCAATTTGCATTTAAAACATTCTTTCATACTGTAAATATACAATTAAAATGTTTAAAAAGGTGTTTTTTTTAGTTTTTATATCGAGATACTATAACTCTCAATTAAAAGGTAGATCATCGTCTTCGTTGACGTTGTTCTTAATAACCTGTTCGGTAATTGTAGTCTTAGGCTGATTGTATTCTCTCTCTGGAGTCTTAGCTTTAGCCATGGTCATGAATGTAACGACAGAAATCTCTTTTATTTCTTTCTTCTCTCCTTCTTTACTTGTCCATGAGTTTGTACTAATACTTCCTTCCACATAAATGCTGTCTCCTTTGCTAATGTTCTTAGCTTTTTCTACAAGGCCTGGAAGTGAAAAAATCAATCTGTGCCACTCTGTTTTATTTACCCATTCGTCAGAATCTTTTTTCTTATATCCTGATGATGTAGCCAATGATATTTGAACTACTTTTTCTTTTTTAAATTCTACCGTTCCTACTGAACCTAATAGAATCACTTTGTTAATACTTGCCATTTTTACTCAATTAATTTTCTAATAAAACTTTGTACTTCTTTTTGATTTTTAAGCCAAACCACATCGGTGTATAAATCTTCTTTCAATCTGAATTTTAGTATTTTGTATTTAAGTGTAGATACATCAGTGGCAAATCCTTTTGTGTCTATGTAGTATGTCACGCCTTTGCGCTCTAAAACAAAATCTACTATTAATGCTATCTCTCTGATTGCTTGACCTCTATACTTAAATCCTTCAAACAATACTATCTTCTTTTGAAATTCAAATGATAAACCAACTTGTTTAAGCATATTGTAACAATAAAGTTCAAGTTTAGAATCGAACTTAATGTTATCAATTTCTAATTGTTTGTTTCCGTATTTGTTACGAGTTTTGTATGTGGTGTTCTTTGCCATATACTTTGACCGTTATCGGTCCGTAAATCGTTTGTGGAAATTCAATTTGTATTTTTCTCTTTAATCTGTTTTCTAATTTTTCGTTAAACCAATATACTATTCTGTCGAAGATTCCGAGTCTTTCTTTAATCTTACGTTGAATCTTTTTGTTTGTCATCTCTCTTTCGATCTCAGCGATATCTTTCATTACTACGCTATTCTTATAGAGACTAAAATCTCTTTCTATAATTTGTCTTAGCTTAGGTTGTCTAAAAGACTCTGGCTTCATTACCTTACCATCTTCTCTAAATATTGCTTTACCATCAGGACCAAGCTTTGACATATTCGAAGAATGAACTTCTTCAAACAACATAACAAAACGATCAGACAATCCATGTTCGTGAGCTGTGCCAAGCACTATGTATGTGATATCACACAATGCATCAGCTACATCAATGATGTTAGTTGCTTCTCTTAATTCTTTTACTTCTTCTTCTAGCAATCGCTGTCTTAACGCTGCTCTTTTTTTACTTAACATCTTAGGCTGAATTGGAGTCTTTATTCCAAATGCCTCTTGAAACTTCACTACTTGAAGGATTTGTTTTTCCATTTTATAAT
>JACCEC012567365.1_pt1 | contig 11928 bp, 7 predicted proteins | sample 7450121 | NCBI WGS metagenome assembly JACCEC01 (sample SAMN15323455, study PRJNA562643) | freshwater metagenome | isolation source: river surface water | place: USA:Blue River Watershed | collected 2017-08-18 | reverse complement strand
CTGTCCTTCATCGCAGCGCGCGACACCACCGTCGATGAAGTCAATGCGATCATGAAAGAAGCCGCGAACGGTCCGCTGCAAGGCATCCTGACCTACAACACCGATCCGCTGGTATCCGTTGACTACAACCACAACCCGGCGTCATCAAACTTCGATGCGACCCTGACCAAAGTCTCCGGCCGCCTTGTCAAAGTCTCGTCCTGGTATGACAACGAGTGGGGCTTCAGTAATCGTATGCTGGACACGACGATGGCATTGATGGGTGCGAAGTAAGCAGGATCATTTCACCGCAATAGAAAAAAATATAGCCGCGATAGCGGCTATATTTTTGGCTTCTGCAACCTCAGGCCTACTGCCCCACCGCCTTCGCATAATCAGGCGAACGTGGCCCCGGCAACAGCCCGCCTTGTCGAGCGCTCAGCAAGCGGAAGCTGGTCATCCGAGCCACAGGATATCCCTGATCGCCCAGGCTGTTGACCACCTGGCTGACGAGTGCTTTGACCAACAGTACGGCAAGGCCACCGCTCGTATCCTGATTCTCCGCGCTGGACGCGCGTGCCTTTCCTTCCCACAGTAACTGGCCGCTGCGCGTGTCGATCAGCCTTGCAGTGGCGGCGACGATGACTTCACTGCTGATGATCATGTATTTCGCGCCATACTCCTCGATCGAGATGTAGAGCGCGGCATCCGCGCCGAAAATCTCGGCCAGTTTGGCCGGGGGGACCTGATGCATCTCGCCGGGCTCGGTGACGCCGTTTTCGCGAAACGTCTGATCTACCAGTGCTACCGGCAGCACGTAATAGCCGGATTCGGCGAGTGGTCGGGTGACGGTGGCCAGCATGCTGTACGTCGCTCGTACATCGGGCGAGAGGTTCAACGGCGGCAGCACGACAATCGACCGGGGCTTGCTTTGTCTGAACGTGGAGTAGTCATAGGAGGGTTGGGTAGCGCAGCCACTGAGGAACAGGGCAAAGCCGATCAGCAGTGCGCAGCAAACTCGCTGTCTCATCAGGATTCCTTATTTTTTGAGCCTGCCGATCAACCTGTCCATGTAAGGGCGCGACTCCGGGAACAAGACCTTTTCAGTCTCGAATGAGGCGACGGCCTGATCGAGTTTGCCGGTCTGGAAGTACAGATAGCCAAGGTGGGCATAGTGCCCCGGTGGCGGCGTGCGGCTCTTCGCACGCGCTTTTTCGCTGTCGGCTTCCAGCTTCGCAATCTGCTCATCGGCGGATGACTTGCCGGGCGAACTGTACATCGCATAGATCTGGTCTTCGTAGCTGCCCCAGTGATAAAGACCTTGCTGCTGGGCGCAGCCGGTCAGCATCGCCGTGGCGACAACGAGCAAGAGACGCGGTACTGAGCGATTCACGGTCGGCGCCGGCATCAGGCGTCAGGCTTCCATGCACCGCGCTCGATGCCCTCGACCAGCCGGTTCACCGCCTCTCTGATCGCAAGGTCAAGTACCTTGCCGTTCAGGGTCGAGTCATAGCTGGCCGTGCCGCCGAAACCCACAATCTCGCGGTTCGACAGCGCGTACTCGCCGGCGCCCTGCACAGAGAACACGACTTCCGAGGTCAGTGCATTGACGACATTGACGCTGACCTTGGAATAAGCCACCTGGGTCTTGCCGCGTCCGAGGATGCCAAACAATTGCTGGTCGCCGGTTTCCTTTCGGCCGAACTCGGTCACGTCGCCCGTCAGCACAAATTGCGCGCCGCTGAGCTTTTGCTCCTTGCCGCGCAGCTTGGCTTCTTGCTGGATCTCGCTCATGTTTTCCCGATCAACCACGACAAATCGGTTGGATTGCTGAAGGTGCGAGATGAGGATGGTCTTGGCCTGCGATCCCAGGCGATCGACGCCGTCAGAAAACAAGCCACGCAGGAAAGTCGATCGGTTGTCGAATTTGCCGACAGCGATCGTGCTTTTGGCGCCGGAGTAGGTGGTGCCGGCTGAGGTGACTTGCTTTGGTGCTACGGTTTGCGAGCTTTCAGTGGCGCAGGCAGCCAGCAGGCAGACAGCCAGCACAGACATGGTCCGGGAGAGGAAGGTGCGGTTCATGTGAGCGATCGGTGAGTGACAGAAGAGGTGAGTGACAGAGGAGGTGAGACTTTCGCAAGGATCGCCGCGAAATGCGGCCAGTGCTTGCATTGAAACATTATGAAAAGAAATTAAAAAAATGGCATCACGGCGACGCTACTATGTTGTCACTTTGCTACAAAAGACCGTGATGCAGCCGCGAGCTCAAATCGGGTTGATCATGACCTGTTGCCATAGCTGCTCGACAGCGGCGCGCTGTGCTCTGACAGTCTCGGGTTCCACTCTCGCCTTGTCCGCCCCTTTCAGCCGGATCTGGTGCTGCAGCTTGCGGAAGTGGCGGTAGGCGTCGGCGACGGTCGTTGCCAGCGCGGCCTCGACTAATCCGGCCTGACCAGCCAGATTCAGGAGCGCAATATTGCCGATGTCTCCGGTCATGGCCGGCTGAGATGCAGAGTGCGCCAGCACCAGATACTGGACGATGAACTCGATGTCGATCATTCCGCCGGCATCATGCTTCAGATCGAACAGTCCCGAACGATTCGGGTGAGCGTCATGCATGCGCTGGCGCATGGCCAGCACTTCCGCGCGAAGTGCGGCGGGATCACGCGCCTGTCGCAGCAGCTCCGTTCTCAGCGACTCGAAGCGCTTCCCGATCTCGGTATCGCCGGCGCAGAATCGCGCCCGGGTCAGCGCCTGATGCTCCCAGACCCACGCAGACTCGCGCTGGTATTTTTCAAACGCCTTGAACGACGACACCAGCAGTCCGCTGGCACCATCTGGGCGCAAGGCGATATCAATGTCGAACAAAATACCCGCCGGCGTGTGGCTCGTCATCCAGCTGATGAAGCGCTGGGCGAGTTTCGCGTACAGCGCGGGAGCTTCCTGATCTTCATCGTCGTACAGGAAGATCACGTCCAGATCCGATGCATAGCCCAGTTCCTTCCCGCCCAGCTTGCCGTAGGCAATCACCGCAAATGAGGCTTGTTCCTTGTGGCGACTGGTCATCGTCTTCCAGACGGCATCGAGCGTGGCTGCGATCAGCACATCAGCGAGCAGTGACAGATGATCTGCCAGCCGCTCCACCGTCAGCAAGCCGCCGAGATCCTTGGCCAGCAAGCGGAATTGCTGTGCGTGATGCTGTTCGCGCAGCACATCCATCTGTCGTTCGGTATCGCCGGCAAACGCTTCCAGCTGACGTCGGCACTCGCGCGCGAACTCATCCCAGTCCGGTTCAGCCTTCAGGCTGGCATCGTCGAGCAATTCATCCATCAGCACCGGATGCCGGGTCAGGTATTTTGCAGCCCAGTCACTGGCTGCCATCATCCGAACCACGCGTTCCAGCGTGTGCGGATATTCGGTCAGCAACGCCAGATAGGCCGAGCGCCGGGCGATAGTGTCGAAGAAATCCACCAGTCGGTTCAGCGTTGCCGAGCAGGGCTCCTGTTGCCTCGGGATCATCGGCAGCGCGGCACGCATCAGCGTCTGCAGCTGAGCGCGCCGTTCGTCGGGCAGCGATTGCACGCGGGAGGAATTCCAGCTGGTCAGTAGCCGCTGTGCGGAGCCTGAGGGATCGTCGAAGCCGACATCCGACAAATAAGACGACAATGTCTCCGGTTCGATATTCTCGAGCGGCGGCGCCGTCGCGCTGGTGTTGCCGTTCTCGCCGGATTCGGCATTTTGCTTGTCGACGAAAATCGTATCGAAGTGCAGCGCGACCTGCTGACGGCAATTATTGAGCGCGGCGATCAGTGATTCTGCGCTGCTGAAGCCGGCCATTGCGGCGACCAGCGCCTGATCTTCCGGCGACGACGGCAGCACGTGCGTCTGCGCATCATCCAGGTACTGGATACGGTGCTCGATATTTCTCAAAAAAGTATAAGCATCCAGCAGCTGCGCTACCACGGCCTCCGAGAGCTGCTTGCGCTCGGCCAGCGTATGCAAGGTGGTTCGTGTCGAGCGGTCGCGCAATCCGGGATCGCGTCCGCCCCTGATCAGCTGAAACACCTGCGCTAGAAACTCGATCTCGCGTATGCCGCCCCGGCCGAGCTTCACATTCATCGTCCGGTCCGGATGCCGGGTCTCCTGCCGCACGACCTCCGCGCGTATCTGCGCATGCATGCTGCGCAGCGCATTGATGGCGCCGTAATCGAGATAGCGGCGGTAGACGAAGGGGCGAACAATCTGATCGAGCTGCGCGATGTCGTCGGGATCGCCCGTGATCGCCCTGGCCTTGACCCATGCGTAGCGCTCCCATTCGCGGCCCTGCACCATCAGGTATTGCTCGAGCATGCCAAGGCTTGCCGCCAGCGGGCCGGAATTGCCGTTCGGACGCAAAGCCATGTCCACGCGGAAGCTGAAGCCGTCTTCGGTGATCTCAGCCAGTTCGGCGATCAGCCGCTTGCCCAGCCTGACGAAAAACTCATGGTTCGACAGCGCTCGCTGGCTGTCGTCTGCGACGACGGTCTCCCCATCCTCCGGGTAGAGGAAGATCAGGTCAATATCTGATGACACGTTCAGCTCGAACCCGCCAAGCTTGCCCATGCCGATCACGATCATCTGTTGGGCGCGGCCTGATTCCTCGCCGGTCGGAACGCCATGACTGGCGCACAGCTGGCGGTAGAGATCGTCCAGATGGCGGCGGATCGCAAAATCGGCAAAGCCTGAGATCGCGGTCAGCACTTCGTGCAGGCTGGCCGCGCCGCTGACGTCGCGTTCGGCAATGGCGGCGACCAGCAGATTGCGCAACCGCCGCATCGCACCCGCCAGCGGTGCGCCGTCCCGCTGCTGCTCTGAAAGCAGCTGGTCAAAATCCAGCTGGTCAAGCGATAATTCCGACACTTTTGCAAGCTCGGCCTGACGTGATGCACTGGCGTCCAGCCAGCGCTTTACAAAGCGGGAAGCGTTTGCGACGGGCAAGGGCGATACGGGTTTCATCGTGCAGTCAGAAGGTCGGCGCAGAGTCCCGCCGGTGTTGATCCAGCGCCTATGATACAAAGGAAGCGTAGACGGCCACGCGGCGGCCAGCGCAGGTCCCCGACGTGATGAGAGAACAAGCGACGGATGTCGAGTCAACCTAATCCAACCCGGCGTTTCAGACAAGCCTTGTCACCGGCCTGGCGCGCGCTCGTCACCGGCTTTGATTCAGTCAACCGCATCACCCATCATGCGCTCGGCTGGCTGTTCATCGCGCTGGTCGTTCTGTATTTTGTTTTCTGCGGTGCTTTCCTGACGCTGCGTTATCTGGTCTTGCCCAATATCGACCGCTACAAGCCGGATGTCGAGAGCGTGGCCAGCCATCTGCTGCAGCGACCCGTCACCATCAATGCGATCTACGCCAACTGGAGCGGACTGAATCCCCGACTGCGGCTGGATAATCTGATCGTCTACAATCAGCAGGGCGAGCGCGCGCTGGTGCTTCCGGAAGTCGTGGCGACCGTATCATGGTGGTCGGCGTTCACCTTGCAGCTTCAGCTCGATCATCTGGAGATCTCGCGTCCCGATCTGGAGATCGAGCGCGACACCGAGGGCCGGATCTTTGTCGGTGGCATCTATCTGGATACCTCCAAAAAAGATGATGGCAAGGGACTGGAATGGCTGCTCGCGCAGCGCGAGATCGTGATTCGCGATGGCTGGGTACGCTGGCAGGATCGACTGCGCGATGCGCCCGATCTGGTGCTCAGCAAGGTGAGTTTCGTTTTGCAGAACCAGTGGTATACCCATCGCGCGGCATTGCACGCCACTCCGCCGGAAGAACTGGCATCGCCGATCGATCTGCGCGCCGAATTCGCTCATCCTGCGTTTGGACGGAGCTCCGATCCGGGGCAGTGGGTTGGTGAGATCTATGCCGACTGGGGCAATACCCATCTGGACGCCTGGTCGCCCTATGTCACCTGGCCCTACAAGCTCTCTGGCGGCAAGGGAGCGATACGTGCGTGGCTGCGCTTTGATCATCGGGTCGCAGTGAATTTCACCGCCGACCTCGATCTGAGGGATCTATCGATACAGCTGGGTGACGATCTGCAGCCGCTGAAGCTGGTGGAGGTCAGCGGCAGGGTGTCTGCCGGTGAGGTGGCGACCGGTCTGAAAGAAAAGCTGCTCTCTTTTGGCAAGCAGGGGCATGCAGTCACGTTGTCGAAGTTTGCGTTGCGCACCGATCAGGGCGAGGTCTTGCCATCGACCACTGCAAGGCATCTGTACACCGTATCCCGCAACGGTCGCGATGAGCATCATGAGCTGCAGGTTACCGAATTGGATCTGGAGGCGCTGGCGCGACTGACCGCGCATCTTCCGCTGAAAGAAAGCGAGCGCGCGCTGCTGAATGATTTCGCGCCCCGGGGGGAATTGCATGACTTCATCGCCAGCTGGGATGGTGACTTGCCGGGCGAGGGCAAATATCGTCTGAGCGGCCGCTTCAGCCAGCTCGCGCTCAAACGGCAGGCAGCTATTGTGTCTGCCAGCGGCCAGACCACTCGCGAAGCCTTGCCCGGGTTCGATGGTCTGTCCGGGCAGATCGATGCCAGTCAGGAGGGCGGCAGCGCAAAAATCAGCGGAAGCAACGTGACTTTCCATGTTGAAGATTTGCTGAACACGCCGACCTTGTCGTTCGAGGAGCTGGATGCCGACACCAGCTGGTCGCTGAAGGACAAACATCAACTGCAGATAAAAATCGCCCGCATGCATTTTTCGCAGTCCGGGCTGAAAGGCTCACTGGAGGGTTCGCATCTGATGCCCCGGCCGCTCAGCAAGGACAAGCTCGGCGAGATCGACATGCATTTGCAGTTGCCGGCACTGGAACTCACCCGCGTCGCCAGCTTTTTGCCGGCAGGTATTCCGCAGGGGACGCGCGACTGGGTCAGCGGCGCGCTGGTCGATGGTACGGCCCGTGACATGCAGCTGACGATCAAGGGACAGCTCGACAAATTTCCCTTCAAGCCGCAGCGCATCGGTGACAAGACGCCGGGGGTGTTCAGGATCAGCGCCAGGCTCGATCACGCGAAGCTCAATCCTGCGCCGCAGGAACTGGCAGCAGACAAGCGCACACCGCTGTGGCATCGGATTGATGACATTCAGGGGACGTTTGCTCTTGACCAGACGCGCATTCACATCCACGCGGACAGTGCACGCACTGCGGGAGTGCCGTTATCTGCCGTGGACGCGATCATTCCCGATTACCTGTCCAACCGTCCGCTGCTGGATGTCAGCGGTTCGGCCAGCGGGCAGCTTCAGGCGATGCTGAACTATGTGAACAACACGCCGGTCGGTGGATGGATAGACAATGTGACCGAGGAGGCGAAAGGCGGCGGTAACGCGCGGCTGTCGCTGAAAATGCAAATTCCCCTGTCGGATGCCGCGCCGACCGTCGTGCAGGGCGCGCTGCGTTTCCAGGGCAATGAGGTGCAGCTGTGGCGCGCGTTGCCCGGCATGCAGAATGTATCCGGCGAGATCACATTTTCCGAGAAAGGTTTTCAGCTCAATGGGCTGCAGGGTGGCTTTCTCGGCGGGCCGATGCTGCTGAGTGGCGGCACTCAAAAGGATGGCACGACGCAGGTCAAGGCCGAGGGCGCGATAAGTGTTGACGGTGTTGTGCGAGGCTTCAACACGCCCACCATGCGTCGTCTCGCCAAAAAGATGTCAGGCAGCACGCGCTACTCCGCGCTGCTGCGGGTTCGCGGACAGGGGCCTGAGATCACGCTCGATTCCACACTGGCAGGTTTGTCGCTGGATTTTCCTGCGCCACTGGGCAAATCGCAGTCTGACACGATGCCCCTGAGATTCGGACTGTCGCCGCTGGTATCCCCGGACTCCACGGTGCAACAGGAAGAGATCAGGATCAATCTGGGTCGTTCGATATCGGCACGCTATCTTCGCCAGCGCGTCAATTCCCGCAGCGCGCCGTGGAAGCTGGTGCGTGGCGGCATCGGTGTCAATCTGCCCGCGCCGCAGCCGGAGAGCGGCGTGGCGCTCAATCTGTCAATGCCGGCACTGAATGTCGACGCCTGGCGAGCGGCCGTCAATGCAATTTCCGCCGACGCTGCGGGCCCGGGTGACAGCGGCGGTGTGGGCAGTGTGGGCAGTGTGGGCAGCGGGCAGGACATGGGCAGCTTTGTCTCCCCCGACAGCATTGGTGTTCGTACCTCGCAGCTGATCGTCGCCGAGCGTTCTCTGGATAATGCGGTGCTGGGCGCTTCGCGCCAGCGCAGCGGATGGCAGTTCAATATCCACTCCGATCAGGCGATCGGCCATGCGGTGTGGGACGACCCCTGGTTCGAGCGAGGCGCTGGCAAATTTACCGCGCATTTCACCTCGCTGGTCATCCCGAAGTCCGAGTCATCGGACATGACGGAACTGCTAAGCGGAAAAAAAACGTCGAAAGAGCTGCCCGGACTGGACCTCGTCGCTGATGACTTCGAACTCCGGGGCATGCGGCTGGGACGTCTGGAGCTGGCCGCCACCAATGCGATCGGACCGGGTCGCGAATGGCGGATCAGCCGTCTGGGTATCATCAATCCGGACGCCACATTGCGCGCAACCGGCAAATGGCTGGTTTCGCCCTCGGACAGCCAGTCATCAATGAGCTATGAACTCGAGATCAATGACGCCGGCCGGCTGCTCGATCGCGTTGGTTTCGAGAAGACGCTCAGGGGCGGCAAGGGCCGCATTGATGGCGAGATCAACTGGAAAGGCTCGCCGACCTCGTTTGACTTCCCCACCTTGTCCGGCAATCTGAGCCTCAAACTCGGTAGCGGACAATTCCTGAAAGCCGACCCGGGCGTGGCCAAGCTGTTGGGTGTGATGAGTCTGCAGTCGCTGCCGCGCCGGCTGACGCTGGATTTCCGCGATATCTTCTCCGAGGGCTTCCAGTTCGACAGCATCGCCAGTACCGCCACGATCACGCGCGGTATCCTGAAGACCGACAGCTTCAAGATGCGCGGCGTAAATGCGGTGGTGCTGATGGATGGCACCGTGGATCTGAACGAAGAGACGCAGAACCTGAGCGTGGTCGTGATCCCGGAGCTGAATGCGGGCGGGGCGTCGGTCGTGTATGGTCTGGCAGTGAATCCCGTGATCGGTCTGGGTTCTTTCCTTGCGCAGCTCTTCCTGCGCAACCCGCTGTCGCAGGCACTGACGCAGGAGTACCAGATCACCGGGCCGTGGAAAGATCCGGTGATCAAAAAAGCCGCCACCCGCCGCAAGCTGCCACAGGCAGAGAACGACAAGGGCGCGCAATAAGCGGGCGGATTACAACAAAGCGAGACTGCGATGCAGAACAAAATAACCGTCGCCGCGATACAGATGGTGTCGACACCTGATCCGGTGCAGAACATGCAAGCCGTGGCCGTGCGCATTGATGAAGCCGCACAAGCGGGCGCCTCGATGATCTTGTTGCCGGAATACTGGCCTCTGCTCGGCCTGACTGACACCGACAAACTCGCGCATGCCGAGCAGCCGGGCGATGGGCCATTGCAGCAGTTCATGTCCTCGGCCGCGAAGCGACACGGTCTGTGGCTGATAGGCGGCACCGTACCGCTGGTCTCGCCGGAGCCGGGCAAGGTGCTCAACACGCTGCTGGCCTACGGCCCCGATGGCCGCCTCGCTGAGCGTTACGACAAGATTCATTTGTTCGGTTTTACGCGCGGTCAGGAGTCTTATGACGAATCTCGCACCATTGTTGCCGGTAACGATGTGGCTGTGCTTCAGACTCCGCAGTTGCGCGTCGGCCTGTCGGTCTGTTACGACCTCCGGTTTCCTGAACTGTACCGAGCGATGGGGCATTGCGACCTGATGGTCGTTCCTGCGGCATTCACGTACACCACCGGTCGCGCGCACTGGGAGATTCTGCTGCGCGCACGCGCGATCGAGAATCAGTGCTATGTGCTGGCTGCCGCGCAGGGCGGCAAGCATGTCAGCGGGCGCCGCACCTGGGGCCACAGCATGCTGATCGACCCCTGGGGCGAGGTGCGCGCTCAGTTGCCGGAAGGCGAGGGCGTGGTGCTGGGCGAACTGGATCACGAGCATCTGTCCGGGGTGCGCGCCAGTCTGCCGGCGCTCACTCATCGCAAGCTTGCCGGCTGATTGCGCAATCCCTGCGGCGGCAGGGGTTTTGCCTTTCCAGATCAGCGGGAAGCGGTGCGATCCAGTATCATCAGGGCTTCCCTTTGATCGTTTTTCCGTCCGCCCATGAAGCCTATCGAGCCCAATCTCGCCACCCATCAAGCCGCCCGCGACATCCTGCTGTCCCCGTACGGTCTGGACGAAGGCAAGTTGCTGAATGTGCTGGGTTCGATCTTCACGCACCGCGTCGATTATGCCGACCTGTACTTTCAGTTCACCCGCAGCGAAAGCTGGAGTCTTGAAGAAGGCATCGTCAAGACCGGCAGCTTCTCGATCGATCAGGGCGTCGGCGTGCGCGCCGTCTCGGGTGACCGGACCGCGTTTTCCTATTCCGATGACATCTCCGAACGCGCACTGCTCGATGCGGCGGCTGCCACTCGCACCATTGCGCGTCAGGGCGCCGGCAAGATCAAAGTCGCGGGCAAGATACAGCCAGCCGGCGCGCGCGCGCTGTATCTGCCAAAAGACCCGGTGGCGTCGCTGGATGCCACGGCCAAGGTGCAGCTGCTCGAAAAACTGGAGCGCATCGCGCGCGCCAAAGATCCGCGCATCGTGCAGGTGATGGCGGGTCTGGCCGGCGAACAGGACGTGGTGCTGGTCGTGCGCAGCGATGGCGTGATTGCCGCGGACATCCGTCCGCTTGTCAGGCTGTCGCTGACGGTCATCGCCGAGCAGGATGGCCGTCGTGAGGTCGGCACCTCGGGCGGCGGCGGTCGTTACGACTTCGGATATTTCTCCGAAGAACTTCTGGAAAAATATGCAAGCGAGGCGGTGAACTCCGCACTCGTCAATCTCGAATCGCGTCCTGCACCTGCCGGCCCGATGACGGTCGTGCTCGGCCCCGGCTGGCCCGGCGTGCTGCTGCACGAGGCGATCGGTCATGGTCTGGAAGGCGATTTCAATCGCAAGGGCTCCAGCGCGTTCTCGGGCCGCATTGGCGAGCGTGTCGCGGCCAAGGGCGTTACGGTGGTCGATGACGGCACCATTGCCGACCGTCGCGGCTCGCTGAATGTGGATGACGAGGGTAATGCCACCCAGTGCACAACGCTGATCGAGGATGGCATCCTGCGCGGCTACATTCAGGACACACTGAATGCGCGCCTGATGAAAATGTCGCCCACCGGCAATGGCCGCCGTGAATCCTACGCACACCTGCCGATGCCACGCATGACCAACACCTACATGCTGGCCGGTGACCGTGATCCGGGCGAAATCCTGGCGTCCGTCAAGCATGGCCTGTATGCGGTGAATTTCGGCGGCGGACAGGTTGACATCACCAACGGTAAGTTCGTGTTCTCGGCCAGCGAGGCCTGGATGATCGAGGATGGCAAGCTCGCGTATCCGGTGAAAGGCGCGACCCTGATCGGCAATGGCCCGGATGTGCTGAACCGTGTGTCCATGATCGGCAATGATATGCGTCTGGACTCCGGCATCGGCACCTGCGGCAAGGATGGCCAGAGCGTCCCGGTCGGCGTCGGGCAGCCGACCTTGCGGATCGAGGATCTGACCGTCGGCGGCACCGGTTAAATTATTTAATTTGAAACACGCTTGCCAACCCTCGTGTTTTGTAGCACCATCGCGATTCTGATTTATCCGAACGACGCAAAACAGTATGTCGAAGCTGCACTTCTTTTTTGACTTTTACTTTTGCTATTCCAGCCCGTCGGCGGTGGAGAAGCGGTAAGTTCACGTAAAGAGAGCAGCGAACCGAATCTTGAAAACCGCCAGGAATGGCGGTTTTTTATTTTTTGTGCGAATCATTCCTGGAGAGACCAT
>JACCEC012825066.1_pt1 | contig 11929 bp, 6 predicted proteins | sample 7450121 | NCBI WGS metagenome assembly JACCEC01 (sample SAMN15323455, study PRJNA562643) | freshwater metagenome | isolation source: river surface water | place: USA:Blue River Watershed | collected 2017-08-18 | reverse complement strand
TAGTGGTCTCGTACGCAATCGCTTTGACGGTGATGGTGCTGCCCGACGCCGTGGGGGAGGCATAGTCCTTCGCAGGGACTAAGCGATAGCCCGTTAATTGATTTGCAAAACTGGTTTGATCCACCGTAATGGAGTAGGTGGAGGTGCCATTGGCACTCGCCACCGGGTTTAAATTGCTGTACGTACTGCCACTGACTAACTTTTGCAAACTCACTTCACTTGGCAAGCTAATTTCGAGCGTGACTTTTTCGTCGGCATCGGTAAAGGTAGCTGTCTTAAAGTAGCTCGCGAGCGGGAATGCAATCCCCGCAGCGTCTTCCAATCCAGTGAGCGCCGCAGGTGCGGTGTCGCTTACTTGCACCACCTCCGCAACGGCAGCCACTTCTACACTAACTGGTGTGGCACTTGCTGCCACTCGACCGGAACTGGTTTGCGAGAACGATGTAAAGCTAAAGTTCGCGGTCCCCGAAAAGTTCGATGGTGGGGTAAAGGTCAGCGCATTAAAGTCCAGTTGCGCCGTGTTATTAAAGACAGTCCACTTACCAGCGCTAAAAGTAAAGGATTGATTACCTACACTAAAGACCCCGCCTTGCAAGGCGGTGTTGGTGGTGGTGATCTCAAAACCAATTTTTTCAAAGCCCGCACGATCGGGATTGATCGTCACCGCCACTGGCACAGCAATTGCGCTATCTTCTGCGCCTGAGGCATTACTTAAGCTGGCATCGGGCGCTACAGCCTGCGCGGATAAATTAAGCGTAACGGTTTTGCTAGCAACGCTAGAAATTGCTGCGCCGTCGGTGGTGAAGGCTTGCAGCTCAATGGTCTTACCAAACAAGCCGCTACGTGCGGTCATGGTGATCGCTGCCGAGCCAGTAAGTTGCGCCGGTGTGAAGGAATAGACTAAATCTGCGCCAACAGTTTGCGGTAAGACGAAATCGCTACCAACCTTAATGACTAGGGCATTGCTCGCAGTTGCCTTAAAGACGAGCTTGGCCATATAGGCTTCACTCGCATCTAAGGGTGCAATCTTGGCAAAGAGGCTCGCATTCGGGCTACTTGGGTCATAGAGCTTAGACTCCACACCTACATTCAGATTGAGTGCAGGGGTCGTGCTCAGTAGCGTGGTGTTAATGCCATCCGCAACCGCGCTAATGGCCAGCGAGGTAGTGGTGATGCTCGCATCAGCGACTGCGCCCGTACTCGCGGTATCGCGCACAAACACTTTGAGGTCTGCAATATTGCCTTTGAAGTTGGTGGGCGTAACAATCGTAAAGTCGGCAAGACTTCCGGTGGACAAATCGGCAACGGCGTATTTTTCATTGTTGATCGTGACATCATTCGACCGCGAAATAGCCACGCCGGATTTTGCTAAGCTGTAGCCCGTATCGGCAGGCAACTTAATAAAGACTTTGTGGGTCGCAAGCTCACGGCCAGCACCCGGTGCAATCAGGAGTAAATCACTTAAGGCAACACCCGCATCTTCAGCGTAGCCCGAGGTCGCCTTCATCGAGAAGGTCGGTGTTTTGGGCGTTTCTACAAATGGAATGCGAACCGTCTGTGCACTGCTGTAGGCAAACGCGGCGCCTTGATCACTTGACCCGGCCAAGACCGATAAGGAGAGTGGTTTTGAGACGGTATTGGGCGCCACAATTTCAAAGGTGCCATCGCCAGCGGCAAATCGGAAATACGCTTTACCCGCAATCTCAATGAGGCTGGCGCCAGCAACGTTTAAGCTTGCTCCCACCGCATCGAGCTCGGACTTGCCAACCGCAATGTAAAGCGTTTCGTCCGGTGAGACCGTATCGCTTGAATTAACATTCACCCGCACTGGCACGGAATAAAATCCGTCGCTGCGCGCAAACGCGGCTTGATTCCAATTGCTAGCAAAAGAAGTGGTTTCTAGTGTGGGCGTATCGGAGACGGGCGCAACCGAGAGATCGGTATCAAAACTGCTCGCGAGTGCCTTAAAGTTGGCGGCGCTTGGAATCCCATTGACCGCACTGGCCGCCTCAAACGTGCCAGCCGTTAATTTGATGCTGGCATCTCCCGAGTAATTCGGTGCAGGAGTGAGTCGCAGTGCGGCAAGTGCTGCTTTTAAGGAGGCGCCATTAGCATCGGTGGCATAGATCTCCACCACGGTTTTATCAGCGAGAGTCGTGATGACTTGCTTAAAGGCGGTACTGGTAAAGCTTGCATTCCAACCTTGCGGTAACTCAAATTTCACGCCCAATAATTCCGAGCCATCGCTATCGCCACGGCGCAGTTGCAAGGCATTAACGAGTTGCTCAATCGCGGGAGTTGCTTGGCTATTGACTAACCCAAACGCCGTGTCTTCGGTGACCGCATCGGGCACGGCTTGATCGGTCAATGCCGTCAGCGTTCCTGCATCACCGCTATCCAATACCAAGCCATCGGCACTGGGGGTCACTGTCACGGATGAGCTAATCGTGCTTGATTGCGAGGACAGACCACCGTAACGCGCAGTAGCAATCGCCGATAAAGTGTAGCTTCCAGCGAGATCAGATGGGATTAAGACCTTGAGGCTTGAAAGATTCGCTGCGGGTGCGTTTTGTTGGCTAATCGTCCAAAAATTCGAGCCCACATCTTTCGCAATGATCATCGGTGCTTGATTTGCAACCGTGCTACTCACTTGCAATACGGCACCCGTGGGTAAGCCGCTAATCTGGATCGTACCAGTAAGTCCCAAGCCACCAGTCAGTGTCAACGGTGCGTCGACGGCCGTAAAGTCGCCCGTGCGACCCGCCACCGTCACTGGTGCTTGGGTGCCACTCGTGACTCCGTCAACGGCCTCGCTCGCGGTGATCGAGGAACTCGCAAAGGCAATCGTTGGTTTGGGCGGCAACACATTGACCGTGACGAGACCCGTTTTCGCCACGCTCGGATCGCCTGCTTTTTGGGCCACGTACACCAATTGCAGTTGACCCACTTCCAAACTCGCGCTATTCACCGGTGCGTTGGTGATTTGCAATTGATCATTCACAATCGCAAGACCAATATTGCTGGGCAATGCTTTAGAGATCAGGTAAGACGCGCTATTGCCCACACTGGCTAATTCAGTGGACGTGAATGCGGTATCGAGGGTCGCAACCTTCGTGGTGCTGTTGTAGCTTGTAATTAATCGCGAGACAGGACCGTCGCTCGTTAACAAGGTAACGCTCATGCCTTGGTAGGCATTGGCATCAGCACTGGCGGCAGTTTCAAGCGTAATGGTGTTGGTGGACGACGCGGTAATCGCACCATTGCGCGCATTCGCGGTAAAGATACCGACTGCCGCGAGATCGAGCGCGCCGCTACCGGTCGAGGTTGCACCGTTGACGGTGATCGAATCATTTTTCAGAATGTCATAGCGCTGTACCACTGGCGTGTTACCGACCGGTGCGCCAATCGTGACCGTATCGGCCGAGGTCTTGATGGGGTTATTGGGGTCTTGCGTATTAAACGCCAACTTGGTGGCTGCCGTGGCGGCCAAGGTGTTCACTGTGGCCGTACTGTAATCGGTGGTGAGCGCAGTAATTTTGGTCGCTGCCGTTGAGTCGCCCGCAGCAACTAAAGCGGCCACCGATTTGATATCGGCCAACAAGGTGGTCTGACCGGTTGCGGCGATGCTTAGGTGCGAACCCGCCTTGATGGCATCGCTACTGAGATTTTGCAAGGCGGTGGTGACTGCGGCAACCGATTGCGACGTCGCTGCAATCACATCGGTAAAACTCGCCACATCCACCGTCGAATTCGCTGACGTTAAGGAGTTTTGTAAAACCGCGGTTAACTTCGTTTGACTAGTGACGCTATCGGTACTGAGCAGGTCGCTAATCCCGGTTCCCAAAGTCGCAATTTGACTAAAGACGCTTTTGACCGCGACATCGGCACTCACGCCGCCCACCGAGCTCACGAGCGACGCGGCATTGCTCACCATCGTGAGTAATGAGGCGCCGGTTTTTAGAACGGTCGCCGCATTCGCATTGGTGTTGATCGTGGCCGAGGGATCGTACGTTAAATCAACCGCGCTCAAGCCCAGCGAATTGAGGAGGGTCGCGCCACCGCCTGCGCCAGCGGCTTCGGCGTACGCATAGATGGTCGAGACCGGCGTAATGTAACCACTGCCGGTGGAAGACACCATCGCGCTATCCACCACTGCGCGCGTGGTGACGTCCACCGCATTCACAAGGTAATCGGAACTCAAACCTAAAGCAGTCGCTTGAGCGTCGGTGTACAGTGTTTTGGTTGTTGCGTCGTAGTAGTAACTTCCATCGGTGACAATCTTGAGACCTGCGATGCTGCCGGTGTAATTGAGGGTATACGCACCGCTTGAATTAGTGATCGCCCAAAACTCATTGGTATCCCACACGTAATCGCCATCGGCGTCGATAAACACCAAGGTGTTTTCGACATAACCGTCAATGACCGCGCCACCAAACGAACCGCCACTGCTACCCCCACCCGAGGAGGCGAGCGAGAACGCACCGCCACCACCGCCGCCACCGCCACCGGCTCCGGCTAAACCGCCAATCGGCGAGAGGTAGGCCATGTTGAAGTCACTCGCTTCAGCTAAGGCAAGCTTGGCTGCATCGGGCCCCAAGAGTTGAGCAAAGGAGGTGAATTGCTCAATGTTCAGAAGATTGCCGCCGGGGATGGCATTGCCAAATTGCACGCCCGTTAAGACCCATGCACTATCCCCAGAGCTATCGGGATTGAGTAAATTCGCTTCGCGTTGCAACGCTGGCGAGGCGGTAAAACCACCTTGCTCGAACTCGCGCGCCGCATCACTGAGCGCTTTAAAAATCTGGGTCTCGGCCGAGCTTGTGGTGGTGCCATCGCTTGCGACTTTCGCTGCGGTCCCTGCATCGCTTGAAGGGATCGTGGTCGTGGCAGATTGCGTAAACCAATTGGCCACCTTGGTGCGTACTTGGTCTAGAAGACTCGGGCCATCGGTGACTGGTGCATTGGCAATCTCAGCAACCAACCAGCGCAACTCATCGGGCCACTGGGGATCGGCAAAATCACGGGCTAAGAGGGCTTGGAGTTGCTCGCGCTCAAGAGCGCTAATCACGCCATCGCGTTGCGCCTCAGCAAGAGCCAAGAGCGCTTCGCGTTCACTTTGGTTGGCGAGCCGCCCATCGGCTGCACCGTGACTTTCACCACTACCGTCGCCGTTCCCGTTCCCGCTACCCTCTTCACGGCGGCGCTCTTGCGCGTGGGCATAACCTTCGATCGCTGCAAAGAGCACCACCGCCAACACGAGTTGCAACGCCGCGGGGCTTAGGGACTCGCGCACCACCGCCAACACCGCCTCGAGCGCCGCGCGCGAGCGCGCAGGAGCTTGGGGGGCAGCGATTTCTAACCGCGCGCTCGGTGATGCTTGCGCGGCTAAAGGTGCGATGGGTTTGGACGGTGGACGCTTTTTCACACCGCTATCTTACAAAACCCTGTGCAAGCAAATTCCACACTCGATGTGGGGATCCAGATAAACCCGCACGTTGGGGGTGCAATTAGTGATAAAAGTGATAACGGCTACCTTGTCAACCTGGCTTGACAGATGATTCGGTGATTAGTTTTTTTATAAATAAATCAGTGAGTTATAAAATTTCACCAAAATGGTGACGGGCCCTACTTTTTTTCTCCAGCGGCCGCATTTTTCACTTTATTATACCCCCAATGGCGAATCATTTTCCATGTTAAATGTGGAATACAATCCTCAATCGATGCATAATTTGTGGAATAAAAAACACGTTAATTGTGGTTTAACCACTCACTATTTGGATTTTCCACACTCCTTTGCTATGCTAATGCCCAATACCTTGTACGCCGACCCCTGCCAATCTCCCGCGTTGGAACTGGTCGGGCAGCGTGTAAAAAATACCCCGGGTCACCGCTAACCCGCCCCCCCACCTAGCTGGAGAGATCCTTCATGAAAGACCAATTTGCCAAGACCCTAGCACGCTACCTCCTTGATTACTATGGCCGAATTCCCAGTGGCGCGATTTTGGCGCGCGACTTTAATTTGCGCTGCGCAAGCCAAACGGCGCAGATTTCAGCCGAAACCGCCAGACGCTGGATTCGGGGTTTATCGATGCCCGAGATGGATAAATTACGGGTGATGGCCGACTGGTTGGGGTTGGAGCTTGGCTTTCTGGCCCGCTCCGATCTCACGCCTGGCGACCACCAACGCTCCACATCGGACGTGGAGGGTGGGCGAGGCCAGGGTGGCAGCGCACGAGTCCTCAATCCCGTCGAATTAGCGCTTGTACAAGCCTTTCGCGAAACTGATCTGCGCGGCAAACGGATTCTCTTGGCGCTCGCCGAGGCCTTAGTCCCGGGCATGATACCGCCCTCGGCCTTACTAACGCGGCGTACCGATGGGCAAGCGTAAGCGGCTTTGAAGCCCCTTTAGGCGCTTTGCGATTCGCTAAACCAAATGGTCACGGTGGTACCGACCCCGGGTTGCGATTCGTAGCACACCTCGCCACCATGCAGGCGCATAATTTCTTCAACCACCGATAAGCCCAAGCCCGTTCCCGCTACTGCTCCTTGCGGATTGGCTCGGTAAAAACGCTCACCAAGGTGCGCTAACTCCTGCGCACTCATGCCCATGCCTTGGTCTTCGATGGCAATGCCTTGCCACGCGCGACCATCGCGATTGCGGGTGCGCGAAGCAATCCGAATCGGCGAGCCGGGCGGCGAGTATTTGAGGGCATTACTTAAAATATTAGTGAGCACCTGCCGGTACGCGTTGGCATCGATGCGCACCTCGCTTAAATGCTCTTGCAGAGCAAAGATCCATTGCCGCTCATCACCTGGCATTGCAAACTCGCGCACAATCAACTGGGTAAGTGCAGTTAACGAATGCAAGGTTTGGGTTTGCCATTGGGTGCTTTGCACTTCGATGCGCGCCAAATCCAAGAGATCATGAATCAGTTGCAATAAGTTTCGCCCTTGCCGCAGCATGATGCTCACAATCTCCTGTTGCTTTGAAGAGGCGTGTTGATCCTTTCCCAAGAGCTCCGTAAACCCTAAGATGCTAGTGAGCGGGGTGCGTAACTCGTGCGCGGCTTTCGCTAAAAATGCGCTCTTCATGGCTTGCATTTCGGCTTCGCGGGTTAAATCGCGCCAATACAAAATCACGCCGCCCTCACTGCTTTCGCGCTTTGCCACGCCTAAAGTTTTTAAGCTCGGGGTATGCAAGCGCACGATCCGCTCCGCGCGCGGCGCACTGGGCAACTCGGTGGGTGGCCCACTGGGTGTGCTGGGTGAGCTTAGTGTGCTTGGTGTACTTTGGGCTTGCCCCAAGGCGCGAAGCGAGGTTTCACCCTCAAGCAATTGGGCGTCAAGCTGCTCGGCCAAGGCCGCCCAATCGGCGCGCGGTAATTGGGTGAGCTCAATCCCCGTTAATTTAGTAAACGCGGGGTTGAGGTAACCAATCGCCCCGTGCGCATTCATTTCCACAAAGCCATCGGGCGATAACTCAAAGATCGTCGCTAAGCGCGCCCCCCGAATTTGCGCAATGCGCTGGAGCTCCTCTTGCAACTGCTGCAACTGAATGAGCATGCGATTAAAGTTGCGTGTTAATTGCGCGGTCTCATCGACACCGACGACCGGTAAGGCCTTGGCAAAAGTTTTAGTCTGGGCAATTACCCGCGCGCGCTCTGCGAGCTCCACCAGCGGTCTCGCTAAACGTTGCCCTAAGGCCCAATTAATCCAACCCGCCGCCACCAGCGCAATCGCCACGAGCCCAATAAAAATGGGTAAGAGTGTGCGCAATGCCTCGATTGGGGCCTGACCCTCTTCGCGCATTTGCAATTGCAAATTCAAGCGCTCTAGGGGCTCTTTCAGAGTCAGTGGTTCGCTAACCACGTAAGCATCATCGGCTGCCAAAGGGTGTGTGGTGAGACTGCGGCCAGCATCCGTAAAAGTCAAGGCCATACTACGCGGATCGCGATTGGGCGCAAGCCAAGATCCCAATAGCCGATCGATCGGAATATACGCTTGTAAAAAACCTTGGGCTGCATTGGAATCGGGAAAGGCAATGGCATGCATCATCACCAAATACCATTGCCGATCATGAACCACGAACTGCGCTGCACTACTCTCGCTAGTCCCTAGCCCAATCAATTGGCTGGGCGCTTCGCCTGCGCTTGCATCCAATGGCGTTTGCACCACCACGCGCGCCCGATAATCAAAGAGTTGAAATGCCACGCCATCGAGCTGCGTAAAACGAAAACTCTGAATCAAACGGCGCAGATACACTTGGGCTGCATCACCATCGGCCAAGCCATTCACTAAGGTTGGATTTTGCGAGAACCCTTGGAACTCATCTTCGAGTTGATTGAGGGCTGCACTTAAGCGACCACTCGCTACTGCAACATCCTTTTGAAACAGTGCGAGCTCTTTGTTTTGGATCACACCAAATACCAAGATCAAGGATGCCCCTGCAATCGCGAGTACGGCACAGGCACTCACGACCATACTCCAACTTGCCAATTGATTGGCTAACGATGCGAAGTACCAGTCCGCGAGCCGTTGTTTGAATCGAACGTAAAAGGCCATTGGATTTACTGCCACAGGTGTGAAAAAGTCACTGCTTGCCATTGACTTGCGCCATAGTGATACAAAACTGGGGGCAATTGATCTTGCTGGCGTTGCAACAGGGTCCACTGTGCGCGCACCGTCTCGCGAAGCGTATGCAAGTTGGCAGGATGTGGGCTTGTGGCAAGGGCCTCGAGTAAGGCCTTGGTGAGCGCATCGGCAAATGCATACGCAGGATGCATCCCTGCGAAGCGTTTAGCAGAATGCGAAGCGGGCAACTGCGGTAATACAAAATAGATTGGCAACGCGAATGCCTGTGGCTTCAATTCCATCGCCCACTGCGCACTCCAAGCGCTAGAACTCGCGAGTACTGGAACCTGTATTTGCGACTTAGCAGTTTGCATCGCATTGGCTAAGATGCGCGCGGCGCGCGGTTGCCCAACAAACCAAACCATTTGTGCGCCTTGCTCTTGAAGGCTGAACCATTGGGCACGTAGCGTGTGCGCACTCAGATCGTGCCACTGCACGCCAACAACTTGAGGGCCTAAATTGCTAGCCAGCAAGGCGGTCAAGGCATCATAACTGGCGCGCCCTAATGCGTCTTGACTGAATAAGAATCCCCACCGCTTCGTTGGTAATGCGCGCGCTTGGGTCATCAAATCAATCAGACACTGTGGTTCGCTCAGCCCCAAACGGATACTCCACGGGTCATCCAAAAGCGCTGGTAAATCCGTAGCCCAGGCAATTCCATACGGTATGGCGTCTTGCTTCACAGATGCGCGCAATCCTGCACTGATATTTGCATCGCCGCCGCCGATGATCGCTAGGATCGAAGGATGCATCATGGCCTCTCGCATCGCATCTTGTGCTCTGCGCACATTGCCTTGCGTATTAATCACCTGCACCCGCAGGCCTTTGGGATCAGTGGTACTCGCCTCACGCACACCTGCCTCAATCGCCCGCCCCACATCCCGCGATTGCGTACTCAAATCCACTTCAACCAATACCGTCAATGGTGATCGTAAAGGCGACGCTAACCCCTGCCCACTCCCGTAAAAGCCAACTAATGCAGCAGCGCTTTGCAATAAATACTGGCGACGCGTTACCAAATGGTCAGCTCCTTTAACCCTGGCTCGCCCATTCGGGTCGTGTCATGGTTACAATATTTAGAATGAATTAAGCTAACCATTATATTTTTGTAGACGCTCCATCCCCAAACAAAACTTCATTTCCGATTATCGTATGCCTCAGCCAATCACTACCCGCGTTTTTAAGATCCAGATTTGGCAGGTGGCATGAATCAAGAGGCGGCCTATATCTCAACGCGTGAAGCCGCTGACTTATTGGGCATTTCGTTACGCACTGCTCAATTGTGGGTTGAAAACGGGGCGCTACTCGCCTGGAAAACGACGGGTGGCCATCGTCGCATCCTCTTGCACTCAGTACAAAAAATACTCGACGAACGATCACGGGCCAACGCTGAACTCCAGCAACCTCCAGCACAAGCGCTCAAAATTGCAATTGTTGAAGATGACCCAGATGTAGTGACCCTGTTGCAGATGTTCATTACCAGTTTGGAATTTCCTAGCGTCATTGAAACCCGCGCAGATGGCTTTCGTGGCCTCATTCTTTTGGGAACCTTTCAGCCACATGTTTTAATTGCTGATCTGAACATGCCTGATATGGATGGCTTTCGAATGTTGCGTTCGATTGAAGGCTCGGAATACGCCCCCCAAAAAATTATTGTGACTACAGCATTAAGCACTACGGAGATTAACGAACGTGGCGGCCTTCCAAGTGAGGCATTTGTTCTTCAAAAGCCATTTTCAATGTCGATTCTGGAAAATATTCTTCGGGACATGGTGGGGCACCACAAGCCTCTGTAATCGATAACCCCTGCGTCAAAGCCCGCCAAGCCTGCATGGTAAGCGCTTAGCTGGTATCATCTTGCACCATTTTAGTGAAATGATAAAAATGAAATATTTGCCGCTATCATTATAATTTTTAAATGTTTTTGTCAAAAATAAACCCTTTGCGACCTTACTTCGCAGCTGCACTGCTTTGCTGGACATTGGGACTGCATGGTGGGGCATCTGCAGCTCCCAGTAAAGTTGATCGGGACGCATTAAGCGCTGGGAAACCGGCAATGCGTTTTACGCCCAATCGGGTCTGTGAGAATGGTCAAAATTGCCAAGCTGCAGTACTAGCAGAGGGGTGGATTACCGCCAATACTCTTGAGCAAGCGAAAATTCAGATCTCCAGTTGGCCCGCAAAGGCCCCGTTGATTTTTAACAGTGATGGTGGTGATTTATTGGCGGCGATGGAATTGGGTCAATGGATTCGGGCTAATCAATTAAATACACGTGTCGGCGCCATCAAACCCAATAAAGCCGCAAACTCTGCTGCTGCCAACACCGTTGATTTAGCCCCAGGTCGCTGTTTGTCAGCTTGCGTCCTGAGTTTCATGGGCGGTGTTAGTCGGAGCGTGGATGCTGCCGATGTCATTGGCTTTCACGGTTTAGTGCTCGCCAAATCAATTTCAACAACGGATCCGGCGACAAGTAATGCACCCACGGGTGACCTTGAAAAAGCCAAGGCAGCAATGAACGCGATTGGTCGTTATATCGAGTCCATGGGCGGCGATCGGCGCATGGTCGATTTTATGTTGTTTGCCAAAGGTGAACAATTTCAACGTATTCCACTCGATGCAGCGCGCCAACTTGGGATCGATAATCAAATAGAACGCCCTCTTAGTGCTTGGCGCTTGCAGGCACTTGATGGTGGCACTCTAATTGCACTAACGAGTGAAAAGCAAAGCTCTGGTCAATTATTTATTACCCTTGCCTTAGCAAAGCCGATCGCCGGTGAAAGTGCGAACGATTCCCTGCGCCTGATTATCTTTGTTAAACCAATTGGTCGACGCTTCCAAGCGCAAGAGCTGCAAGAATACTTTACTGATGCGGTCTCTGTGAAAATTTTGTCGCGCAAAAATATTCTGCGTGGCAAAGTAATTGCACCCTGGAAACCCAATGCCGATGGCATGCAACTGATCCTAAGCCTACCGAGCTCGATGGTTGAAGGTCTCGCACAAACCCTTGCCTTTGATTTAGAAATTGATTTCCCAAGATCGTTTCGCGGCGCCGATCAATTGACCAAATTTGGTACCCAAGGTCTAAAGGGTGCGCTCACTGCGCTACGAAAGTAGTTTTTTAAAACAGAACGACTAGTTACGATTCCTAAGTCGCATGGGTTTCAAACAAAGTCAATTTTATGGTGGGCCCACCAGGACTTGAACCTGGGACCAAAGGATTCCGGTTTGTGTAGCTTTCACTACTCCCTGGACTATGCCTTCACCATATTCATCTCTGAACTTAGGTGGGTGCCGTCT
>JACCEC010270348.1_pt1 | contig 11929 bp, 11 predicted proteins | sample 7450121 | NCBI WGS metagenome assembly JACCEC01 (sample SAMN15323455, study PRJNA562643) | freshwater metagenome | isolation source: river surface water | place: USA:Blue River Watershed | collected 2017-08-18 | reverse complement strand
TACTTTTTGATTTGGTAGCAAGGGTAAATCATGAATGGAAATCGAATCTGTAGCAGGACTCGTTCCATAGATTACATAGCCTTCGGATCGCAATATCCCAAAGCACACGTCCACAACAGATCCCTCCGGAGTAAAATACTTATGCAAATCCACCCATTGAGCCGCTCCACGGGTTACAAAGGGATTGATCTTGTAGGTATCAGTCTTTTCAATCAAATGGATATCTTGAATTCCAAAGCAATCACAGGTACGCAGCACTGCACTAGCATTGTGTGGTTTAAAAATATCCTCAAGCACCACTGTAAAAAATCGAGTACGCTGTGCCAGAACTCGCTCAATTGCCGACTTTTTGTGTGCCGTAATGTATTGACCTAAGTAGGCTAGAAATTCCACTGCGCTCTCCTGAAGATTACCTTCCTGCTGATTCATGGAAGTATTTGCTTATTTAAAACAAACCGAGCTGCTCATCCTCCCCTTTCTTTGGGGTAAGGGATAGCGTACTTCCTATTTCTAAATCTTCTCCTACATCTTCCGGAATTTCCTCAGTGGAGCTATCCTCTTCCACTTCTTCCGCCACCATTGGTTCGGCTGCTACTTGTTCGGATTCAATCAACTGCAGGGATTTTACCTCATGGGTACTCAATTTATTTCCGATTGCCTTCCAACCCTTCACATCAATCAACATTTCCAGGTCGTAATCCATTTGCTCTTCGGCCTTTCCTTTGATCAGCGTCACAGAAACCTGTGCTTGCGCATCTGTAGTGACCAATTTGAGATAGGATTGCTTGTGTTCCGTAATGAAGTTAAACCGCTTATTGAGCGTCGTGGTCTCAATCAAAAAGCGTTTCACAAAGAAAGCTTTGGTAGCCCCATCAAAGTAGACAGCACCAATCACTTTTTGAGAATCGAATTTTTGAATCAATAGCACATCTGTAGGTTCGTAGCGATTGGTCAGTTCAAAACTGGTCAATTCGTAATCCCCATTTTTGTAGCACACCAGGATTTTATCGTCACCTAAGAAATTGCCGATTTGTTTGCCTCTCGAATCAGTATTCAATCGACCTACAGAAGCATCGTAATAGATGTTGATGCCACCTAGGGTGGATTTTCCTTCCATCTTGAATTGAACCTTTCGAACAGGGTATCTGGTCAAAATATTTCCACCCGCAGCACGGCCTTTAATTTCAATCTCAGCAAAATCAAAATCGAAAACCTTAACCCTCGCTTTGGCACCTTGCGTGAGGTACACCGTCACTACTTCTGCTTCTCCATTTGGATTGGCAGTTAAGTACATGAGTTTAGATCCTTTGGTGCCCTTGGTCAACTCATATTCCTTGTCTCGAGTCACCCCTCCTACCTGGAATCTTTTGACCATGGCCCTACCTGATACTCCATCCAAATAGATGAAATTGTAGGTCATGCGCTCGTCATTCTTTCGAAATACCCCTACATAGACAATGTCTTTGCCCATAAAGAGTTTTTCTTGGATTTTGGATACCACCAATTTTCCGTCACGACGAATGGCGATGATGTCATCCAAATCGGAGCATTCACATACGTATTCATCCTTTTTAAGGCCATAGCCTACAAAACCATCCACACGATTGACATAGAGTTTGGCATTATTTGCCGCCACTACCGCCGCTTGAATCGTGTCAAATGCCCGAATCTCAGTTTTTCTCTCCCTTCCTTTTCCATACTTATCAAGCAAGTCTTGGAAATAGGCGATGGAGAAATCTGTCAAGTGCTTCAAATTGTAATTCACCTGTTTCAACTCATCCTGAAGGCGCTTCATCAACTCATCCGCTTTGAATGCATCAAACTTTGAAATGCGTTTGATTTTAATCTCAGTCAATCGAATCAAGTCTTCTTGTACGATTGTACGGTAGAAGTCAGGTTTGTAGGGATCCAAACCCCGATCGATAGCTTCCAATACCGCATCCCAAGTGGTACACTCCTCTATGTCTCGGTAGATGCGGTTTTCAATGAAAATCTTTTCTAGCGATGAGAATAAGAGTTTTTCCAACAATTCCCCTTTTCGAATTTCTAGCTCCTTTCGAAGCAACTCCTTCGTTTGAGTTGTATTGTACTTTAAAATCTGGTTGACTGTCAAGAAAACAGGCTTCTCATCAATAATGACGCAAGCATTCGGAGAGATGGATACCTCACAATCCGTAAAAGCATACAAGGCGTCAATGGTCACATCTGGAGAAACTCCAGGAGCCAATTGAATCTGAATCTCTACATCCTTGGCAGTATTATCTACCACCTTTTTGATTTTGATCTTGCCCTTATCGTTGGCCTTTAGAATGGAATCAATCAATGAATCCGTAGTTGTTCCAAAAGGTATTTCCTTGATTAACAAAGTTTTATTGGCATCCTCTTCAATTCGTGCTCTAACCTTTATTTTTCCACCTCGTAAGCCTTCCTGGTAATCCGAAAAGTCTGCCAAACCACCGGTTAGGAAATCGGGAAGTACCTGAGGAGTATTGCCGCGAAGGATTTCAATGGAGGCTTCGATCAATTCTCTAAAGTTGTGGGGCAGAATTTTGGTAGACAAACCCACCGCAATACCCTCTACTCCTTGCGCCAAAAGCAAAGGAAACTTAACTGGCAGAGTTACTGGTTCACGCTTTCGACCATCGTAAGAGAGTTGCCAGTCTGTTGTCTGCGGATTAAATACTACGTCGAGTGCAAACTTGGATAACCGAGCTTCAATGTAACGAGCAGCAGCAGCCCCATCCCCAGTACGTACATCCCCCCAGTTTCCTTGTGTTTCGATTAGGAGGTCTTTTTGACCCATATTCACAATAGCATCCCCAATCGAGGCATCTCCGTGTGGATGGTATTGCATGGACTGCCCAATGATGTTGGCGACCTTATTGAATCTGCCATCATCCATTTCCTTCATCGCATGCAGGATCCTGCGCTGTACAGGTTTTAGCCCATCTTCTATGGCAGGAACGGCCCGTTCCAAAATCACATAGGAAGCATAATCTAGGAACCAGTCCTTGTACATACCCGTTACTGGTACGGAACCGTGCAAGCTGCTATCAGAATTTTCAGAAATTGGGGTATCGTCACTCATTTTGGTAATCCAATAGTTAGGATAAATGGATTGGGTAAATACTTGGAATCCTTATGCATCTGCTTCGGTATCCACTTCTTCTAGTTCAGGTTTTGGGTCATCTAGAGCCAAATCCTTCTCTACTCGTAAATTATCAATAATAAATACCTGCCGATCAGGAGTGTTTTTCCCCATGTAGAAGGTAAGTAGGTCAGCAATTTTGGTGTCTTTATTGAGCAGGATAGGATCCAATCGGATATCTTCTCCGATAAAGGTTCCAAACTCTTCTGGGGAAATCTCACCCAAACCCTTAAATCGAGTGATTTCAGGCTTATTCCCCAACTTATGAATAGCACGTTGCCGCTCCTCATCGGAATAGCAATAGATGGTTTCTTTTTTGTTTCTCACCCGAAATAAGGGAGTATCCAAAATGAACAAGTGCCCATTCTTCACCAAATCTGGAAAAAACTGAAGGAAATAGGTCATGATCAACAGGCGAATATGCATCCCATCTACATCCGCATCGGTAGCAATTACAATCTTTCGGTAACGAAGATTTTCGATGCCATCCTCAATATTGAGTGCATGCTGAAGAAGATTAAACTCCTCATTTTCATAGACCACCTTCTTGGTCATTCCAAAGCAGTTGAGCGGCTTGCCACGAAGTGAAAATACTGCCTGAGATTGCACATCTCGGCTTTTGGTAATCGAGCCAGATGCCGAATCCCCTTCAGTGATGAATAGCATCGTTTTGTTTTTCAACTCCTCCTCTGCTTTTGGATCATCGTAATGCACTCGGCAGTCACGAAGTTTTTTATTGTGAAGATTCGCCTTTTTTGCCCGCTCATTGGCCAATTTCTTGATGCCGGAGATTTCCTTACGCTCACGCTCAGACTGCATGATTCGCTTCAATAACGCATCGGCTGCACCTGGATTTTTGTGCAAGTAATTATCAAGTTCAGTCTTGATGAAGTCATTGACGAAGGTTCGTAGGGTAGGTCCATCAGGACCTATACTCTGAGAACCCAGTTTGGTCTTGGTTTGGGATTCAAATACAGGTTCCTGTACCCTTACCGCAATAGCCGCTACGACTGATTGGCGGATATCAGAAGCGTCGAAATCTTTCTTGTAAAACTCCCGAATGGTCTTCACAATGGCTTCTCGAAAAGCAGCTAAGTGCGTTCCCCCTTGCGTAGTGTACTGCCCATTTACGAAGGAATAATACTCCTCCCCATAGCTTCCAGAATGCGTAATTGCTACTTCAATGTCATTCCCTTTCAAGTGAATGATGGGGTATCGAATACTTTCCTCGTCTACTTTATTGGATAACAAATCAAATAAACCCCGGTCCGAAAAGTATTTTTTACCATTGAATTGGATACTCAAGCCTGCATTCAAGTAGGCATAGTTCCACATCTGATTTTCCAGGTATTCTGGAATGAAGTGGTAATTTTTGAAGATGGAAGCATCTGGGGAGAATACGATTTTAGTACCATTTCGGTCGGAAGACTTCCCTACAGGTGGGTCACTGACTAAGATTCCTTTTTCAAATTCTGCCACCTTGGTATCGCCTTCTCGGAAGGATTGAACCTTAAAAAAATCTGATAATGCATTTACAGCTTTAGTACCTACTCCATTCAAACCCACTGATTTTTGGAAGGCACCGGAATCGTATTTACCACCCGTATTGATTTTCGAAACGCAGTCAATCACCTTGCCAAGCGGTATTCCTCTTCCGTAATCCCGCACCTCAACTTTATGTTCGGTGATTTTGACCTCAATTACTCGACCATGCCCCATCATGTGTTCGTCAATGGAGTTATCTAATATTTCCTTCACCAACACATAGATTCCATCATCTGGAGCACTACCATCTCCTAACTTTCCAATGTACATCCCCGGTCTCAACCGGATATGTTCCCTCCAATCTAGCGAACGGATACTGTCTTCGGTATAATTTACTTGTTCTGCCATGGACTAGTTTACTCCCACTTGAGTGGCTTTAAATTTTTTGAAAAGCAATACAAACAATGCACCTAGCCATACAAAAAGGATAATCGGCATCAAATAAAACCAAAGGTTGTAAGAGCTGGCGCTCAACACTTCTTGGTTGTTGATCGCATGCACAAACAATGCCCCGAGGGTCAAGCTCACATTGACCCAGCCTCCAAAAGAATAGAACCAAAGCAACAAATAATCTCGATAAGGATCCCCTATTGGAAATAAGCGATGCAATTTTTGATTGGTTTTAGTTTCTAGGGTTTTAGGGGTGTAGATAGTCACCAAATTGAGTACAAAAAACCCAAGCACTAGAACATAAAAGAACGTATTCTTGGCATAATCTCGTAGAATGCTTCCATCCTCATCCAAACGAAAGCCAATCTGTTCAGGGAGTGCCGCATAGAAATACAAGAGCGAAAAGAGAAAAACCAGGACGCTTAAGAAATAGAAAACTTTTCCGAATCTGTAATACATGAAATATGGGATTGAGCATGCAATATAACCGATTTGAGTAAACCTTCGGCCCTTTCTCCGTGTTCAAAAGTGACATTTTAAGTCAATATTTTATTTTAGAAGCATTATCCCAATACCCTATCAAAATTCAAGCGATCTTTGGGGCATTAAAACAGTATCCATGAAAAATTCAGTCCTCCTAATCGTACTTTTTCTTTTCAGTTGGCTTAGTTCCTGCAGCTCAGCTGTAGATGCAGGAAATATCGATCTAGACAACTGGAAATCAGATCGCTATGGATGCAAGGGTTTACGGATGCAAGATTTGGAAGAGTTTCGAACCATCAAAAATCAATTTTTGGGAATTGACAATCAGGCATTGATCAAAACCTTTGGAAGACCAGATCGGGTAGAACTAGTGGACAAAAGCCAGAGTTTTTTCTTTTATTTCATTGAACCCAGTTCGGATTGCAGTGGGATCGAACAAAAAAAAGAACCCTTGCGAGTTCTTTTTCGATTGAATGCCTTGAGTAAGGTTTCCGAAGTTACCATTACAGACCTGAATCCATAAAGCACAGGGCTGCTGCTCCTAGAGTCCCTGCATTGTTTTCAAGGGTTGCTTTTTTCAACTTCAAGTCTTTCACGTAGTAAGGAGTCAAGTATTTTCGCGTATTGTATTCAATGGTGGGCATCATAAACTCTAATCCAGCTGCAATACCCCCTCCAAAATACACATCTGTCACATCCAGTACTCGAATTGTGGACACGATGGACTCGCTAATTATTTCTGCTACTTCCTTAAATACCATCAGCGAAACCTCATTTCCTGTGCGCGCAGTATCAACCAAAAGGTGTGTACCCAATTCCTGGCCCACCAACTCCCCTGCTTTCTCAGGATAAGCTGCAATAAGGTTAGCCATTATTTTTAGGATTCCTTGTCTTCCAATTAGGGTTTCTAGTCCAGCATTGCCGCGTGAGAGCATGTGTCCCATCTCCAAGGCATTCCCTCTTGAACCTTTGAATACCTCTCCATCCAACACCAAAGCACTTCCAATGCCAGTCCCCATGGTAATGAATAAGAAATTGGAAGAGATTTCACCTTTACCAAATTGAAATTCACCAATAGCAGCGGCTGCTGCATCGTTTTCCAGGAAAAAATCGTGATTGGGATACTTCGCTTTTAGACTAGCCTTGAGCGGAAAATTATTCAAATCAGGGATTGCAGGTATTTCTAATGGAATCATACGATCCTTGCTAATCATGCCTGGAAGTCCTATTCCTACCTTTTTTACTTGAGGAAACTTGGCAAGATAGGTGCCAATAACTTCCACAAAGTTGGGCCCAAAACCATCGGCATGCTCCCGATAAGCCGTGGTATCCTCCTTGAAAAACTCAACTAATTTTCCAGATTTATCTACTAACCCGATTTTGAGATGTGTGCCTCCAACATCTACTCCTAAAAACTGAGTATCCGAACTATTCATAGTTTAATGGTCCTTTTTGGTTTGCTAAAAAAGCAAAACTATTCCTTTACTTCTTATAATCTTTGCCGATTTCGTAAAATATTTTGAGTACTGCTGGACAAACCAAGGTATTTTTGAGCGTTAAGTCCATGATTCCGAGCATATTCTTACGATCGGTATGCGGGTATTCTCTGCAGGCCTTTGGCCGGTCTTCGTAAACTAGGCAGGCATTATCTGACCCCAAAAAGGGACACGGAGCACCCTTGAACACGTAATCTCCATCTTCATCTCGAAAAAGATAGGTGTCAATAAATTCACTGGAACGCATCCGAAAGACCTTGGACAATCGATCTATGTCTGTTTGAATGAGAATAGGGCTGGTGGTCTTGCAGCAATTCGCACAGTCCAAGCAGTCCACCTTTGAGAAAACCTCATCATGGGCCTGCTGAAATTTTGAATCAAGATTTTTGGGACGAGTAGCCTTGATCTTGTCCTTGATTTTTTTGTTTGCCGGAAACTCCGACTTACTCTCTTTGGAAAATTTATCTAAATCTAGAGACATCGGAGGACTTACTTGGGATAGTTAAACTGTGTCAAAAAATTTAGGTCAAGACGCTCAATCTTTACTCAGTGAAATACCATCTGCATGAATGGTAATCTCCTGGGCTTTGTACAATTGTCCTATACACTGTTTAAACTGCTTTTTACTCATCCCCAAAGCTTTTTGAATTGCCTCTGGCTCTGATTTGTCGTGAAGTGGCAAAAAACCTTTCTCCTGAAGTAATTTAAGGATTTTTTCAGCCCCCTCCTCATACTTTACCCGACCAAAAGGAAGCAATTGAAGATCAAGTTTTCCGTCATCTCTACGCTTTTTCACCCATAGTTTACGAGTTTCCCCAAGAGTCAAGTCTTGAAAAACCTCATTGGCATAGAGCAGGCCTTCGTAGCGGTCCTCTAATAAAACCTTGTATCCCAAATCTGTCTTTTCAAAAATCAGTCCCTGACATTCGCTTCCTGGCATGTAATCCTTTGGTGCAGCATACAAAAATTCGCGGTACTTACTCACACCAATCAATCGATTGGATCGGTAATCCGCACAGAGCCTAATTAAGTATTTTTGACCAGCGGTCATTGGCTTCGCCATTTCGGCATTGGGCACAAAAAGATCTTTCAACAGGCCCCAATCCATAAAAGCCCCAAAGGAGGTTACTTCCTTACAGGTTAATACTCCAAACTCATCCAAAAGAATTAAGGGGGTATCGGTCACAGCCACCGGCCTATCTTCACTATCGGTGTACACAAAAACAGTCACCCAATCACCAGCTTGTTCTTCACCTGTCAGATACCCTTTAGGAAGCAATACTTCATCTCCATCACTTAGCGCTAGGTATGCACCAAAATCTGTGAATCGGTTAATCTGTAGGCGGCTGACCAGTCCAAGTTCTTTCATGTGGCAAAGGTAAAGATTAATCCTATTTGCAGCGTGATAAAAATTGCCCTTAATCAAGAGGAAAGCAGCTTGCCGAGTTGGAAATCGGCAGCCTTACCCGTAGTTTTGACTACTTCTAATTCAGATTAAAACCCAATTGACTTTCTTAAGATTTTAACATCATGAAAAACATTTCAGTCATCGGTTCGGGCACCATGGGCAATGGCATTGCTCACCTATTTGCGCAGCAAGGCTTTTCAGTGTCTTTAGTGGACCTTTCTACTGGACAACTTTCCAAAGCAATAGCGACCATCTCCAAAAACATGGATCGTCAAGTAAACAAAGGTACCTTGACCGAAGCCGAAAAGACGGCTGCTCTACACCGAATCCAAACACATACCGACCTTGCTGCTGGCGTAAAGCATGCAGATTTAGTTGTAGAGGCTGCTACTGAGAAAGTAGAAATCAAATTGGAACTATTCCGTCAATTGGACCTTTTGGCACCTACTACCGCAGTATTGGCCTCGAATACCTCCTCCATTTCGATTACTCAAATCGCTGCAGTAACTCAGCGCCCTGAGCAAGTTATCGGGATGCATTTTATGAATCCAGTTCCTGTAATGAAGTTGGTCGAAGTGATTCGGGGCTATGCTACTTCAGCGGAAACTACAGCCCAAATCATGCAATTATCCTTCCAATTGGATAAAGTGGCAGTGGAAGTTCAAGACTACCCAGGCTTTGTGGCCAACCGGATTTTGATGCCCATGATTAACGAGGCCATCTTCACCTTGTATGAAGGCGTAGCTGGGGTTTCTGAAATTGATACGGTGATGAAGTTGGGAATGGCACATCCCATGGGGCCGCTTCAACTTGCAGATTTCATTGGATTGGATGTATGTCTTTCCATATTGCGTGTACTTCATGAAGGCTTTGGCAACCCAAAATATGCCCCATGCCCCCTCTTGATCAACATGGTAACTGCTGGATTCAAGGGCGTAAAATCTGGGGAAGGATTTTATAGCTATCCTGCTGGTACCAAAGACTACCCGGTTTCACCTAGATTTTCAAAGTAAAATAGATCCCATGCATTTAGCAGTATCTGGAAATATTGGTAGCGGCAAAACCACGCTTACCGAAAAATTAGCAAAGCATTATGGCTGGAAGGCTGAATTTGAAGCCGTAGATGATAATCCCTACCTGCCTGATTTTTACGAAGACATGAAGCGTTGGTCTTTTCACCTCCAAGTGTACTTTTTGAATTCCCGTTTCAATCAGCTAAAAACCATTCAAGCAAGTAGCGAATCGACAATCCAAGACCGGACGATCTACGAAGATGCCTACATATTTGCAGCCAACCTCTACAAAAGCAACCTCTTGACAGAACGGGACTATGCCAACTACAAGAGTCTTTTTGATTCCATGATCTCCCATGTGAAGGCGCCAGACCTTTTGATTTACCTGAAAGCAGATATACCCAAACTCGTTGGTCAAATTGAAAAGCGAGGAAGAAGTTATGAGACGGCCATGCGCATCGATTACCTAAAAAACCTGAACTCCCACTACGAGGAATGGATTGCTGGCTATAAGGAAGGAAAGCTATTGGTAATCGATGTCAACAATTTGGATTTTGTGGAGCGCCCAGGAGACTTTTCCTTTATTGTAGAAAAAATCGAGCGGGAAATGTTTGGGCTTTTCGCATAAACCCATCCTATTTACTTGTAGCTTACTTAGGCTATTTTGCGCATTAGCCATCCATATAGCATGCTCCGCTGTTCTTCCTTGGGATTGATTAAGAGTTGATCCAATCGCTTTAAGGATCCACCCGTCATGATGGTTTCGTAAGGGCTAAGACGAATCAACTTGTATCCGTGAATACGCGTTAGCAAATCCACTTGCATGTGATTGTAAGCGCTTAATTTCCATCCGGTAGCACCTACTCCGTGAAAATCTCCAGGTTCTGAAGGGATTCCAAAAATCCGTGTTGCTAGCGGCGGACCTTCCCAAATTCGCTGGGGCATGCCTGCCTTTAGAGCCTCTTTCTCAAAAGTTCTACATAGCCTTTTGTGCCCTTCAAAAAAAGTAAACTGGAATTCATCATACATTGGAGAGCGCAAGCTAATTCCACGGTATCGGTTAAAATTTACTTCCTCATCCCAAACAAGGACTGTTCTTCCAAACTTAAAATCAAGAGGAACTTTTTCGAAAAGTGGAAATGGACCAATTCCACCTAAATCTTCCAAAGTAGCGTTCAACCAGGATTTACCGCGTGCATCCAAGTACCGGGGCTGAACTTCAAAGTCTACTTGCCAGTCGTACAAAGCTCCACCTTCCCTCAAGATCAGATCCAGTTGCCTGGTCATCAGGTGCTCCATATGCCTAACTTACGTCTCGAAGGATTTCCCAGGTATGGTCAGCCAATAACTTGATTTCGGCTACAAAATTGGCCCAGTTCTTTTTTCTGCCCCATTCTTCAGGAGCAATCATGCTCAAAAAGTCCGTACCATCTTCCTTTTGGTACAAAAAATAGCGGTGGTTGATCAACGGTTCAAAGGAAATGGAAGCCTGATAAATGCGTTCTGAAACTTCGATACGAGATTGAATTTTCTTGGCTTGATCAGCCAAAAGTTTCATTTGGTCATAGATTTGGGCCATTTGCATGTCGGTCTGACTATGCATCGCCGCCACTGCCCTACCCGTAATCTTCCCTTTGTCTTCCGGCTTGATAATCGCACTACCCGCATGATGCGCATAAGGCAAAATTCCAGGATTCTCCGTGGTCTTTTCCTTCATCAAATCCAGATCCAAACGATCTACATCAATCTTCTTTCCTATCATGCCTTCTATTTTTCAACTTCTGTAGAAATACGTTCTTTCAAATTACCCTTAGAGCCTGGAAAAGTGGTTCTTCTAGAAATGTCATAACTCACGTAGAGAATGGCTAGCATGAACAACACAAAAAGCAACAAGAAGATTTTTTTATTTTTCTGCATCAGTAAAAAGATTCAACGCACAAAATTAATGATTACTACCCTTTTTGTCCCTGTTTGATCCACTCATTTTTAGAAACCTTTTCCATTCAAACGGAACTGAATACTTTTTTTAAGGTCTATTTTCAATTTAAAACTCATTCCTTACCCAATTGTTAAAAAACTCTCCCTAAAAATTTACTAAATGAATTTCCACCAATGGAATACCTCCAAAGTCTTAGATTTATAAATTGCATAAGGAAAACCTAGTAATAGAAAGATTTACAAATTTAAGTTTACCATCAATATCCTACATCCTCACCATGTTGATCAAAAACTTTAGGCAAATTTCATTAGCCTTCTTTTTAGTTATTTCAAGTGGATTTTTGATCCAAAATAAGGCTCAAAACCCTAAAATACAGGGAGTTGTAGCCGATAAAGCCATGGTGGTCTCTGCACGGGAGGAGGCCTCTCGAATTGGAATCGAGATCATCAAGTCAGGTGGCAATGCCTTTGATGCGATGATGGCTACCGAAATGGCCTTGGCGGTAAC
>JACCEC010665477.1_pt1 | contig 11931 bp, 8 predicted proteins | sample 7450121 | NCBI WGS metagenome assembly JACCEC01 (sample SAMN15323455, study PRJNA562643) | freshwater metagenome | isolation source: river surface water | place: USA:Blue River Watershed | collected 2017-08-18 | reverse complement strand
CCCAAAGAGGAAGGCTCAATGAAAGGCTGATTTTTATAGCTAACTTCATAGAAAAACTGACCTTTTTCATCTAATTTTGTATGAAGACGAATATTTTTATCCGGCGAAAGAAGGGTTTTTATGTTTTGTGCAAAGGCTATTTTGCTACAAAATAATAGCATCCACAAATTGATTAAACTAATTTTTTTCATCTCAGGTTTGTAAGGTTATTTAAAATATTTTCGAAATATCTTGCCAAACTAAAGGGAAAAATTAAGTTTTACAAGATTTTTCTATAAAACAAAAAAAGCGGACTTATTTTCAGTTTTATGAAAAAGCCCGCTTTTGTATTTATTCAGAATTATATTTTTATCGTAAATGTTTCGGAGTAAGCCATAATGGCTTAGTGGTTTTTATTTCCGCTTTTAAATCATTCAATAAGGTATATAAGCCAAAATAGGTACGATTTACATACAAACCGTGTTGAGAACCTCGTGCAGCTTTTGCTGCTTTTAATTGAGGAAGTCGGGCGATATAATCAAAAAAACCATAAATTTCGTCCACATAAGTTCCTTGACCAAAATCAAAAGTTTCCGCCTGAAAAGGTCTTCCCAATAATTCAATCATTTTTTTGAATATTTCTCTAAAAAAAACCTGATTTTCGGGCGAATCTTCTTTCAGTAAAAACTCCAATTTCCAAAAAATCTCTTCGGTTGTTGCTTCGTCTTGTAATGTATCGGTATTGATAAGGGCGAAGTAATTTTCGTAATAATCAGTCGGAATCACTTTGATACAGCCAAAATCAATTACGCCGAGTTTGCCGTCTGGTGTCATTAAGAAATTTCCAGGATGAGGGTCGGCATGAACCTGCCGAAGTGTATGAATCTGAAAATCATAAAAATCCCATAAGGCTTGCCCGATTTGATTTCGGATATTTTGCGGAGGGTTAGTTTCTAAAAATTCTTTTAAATGTAAACCCTCCAGCCAATCCATTGTCAGGATTTTATCAGAAGAAAATTCAGGATAATATTTCGGGAAAAATAAATTCGGAATTTGACTACAAGCTTTGGTAATTTCAACAGACCGTTGGAGTTCGAGCGAATAATTTGATTCTTCGATAAGTTTTTCTTCAACTTCCTTGAAATATCTGTCAATTTCTACATCATTTAGATTAAGCAACTGTACTGCCAATGGTCTTGCCATTTTCAAATCCGAGCTGATACTTTCTGCCACACCGGGATATTGAATTTTAACAGCAAACTTTTTACCGTCTTTTTTTGCTTGATGTACTTGCCCAATAGAAGCAGCATTTTCGGCTTTTAAGCTAAATTCATCAAATATTTCGGAAGGAGATTTACCGAAATATTTTTTGAAAGTTTTAATAACCAAAGGGGCAGATAAAGGCGGAGCAGCATACTGCGACATAGCAAATTTATCTGTATAAGCCCTTGGTAATATATTTTTATCCATGCTCATCATTTGGGCAACTTTCAAGGCACTTCCTTTCAAGTTGCTGAGAGCTTCATAGACATCTGCTGCATTTGCTTCGTGCAAATCTTCCTTCGCAATCGATGGGTCGAATATTTTTTTGCTGTAATGTTTGATATAATTGCCACCAACTTTTACACCCGCTTTGGCAAATTGTGTTGCTCGGGCTACTTTAGAAGTTGGAATACTTTCTTGAGAATTCATGATAACGTCAATTAATTGAATGGATATTTAAGATTAATGTCTATTTTGAAACATAAATTTCCCTAAATCTAACAAAGAATCAAAAGGAGTTCGACCAAGAAAGTCAAATGCGGTATTGACAGTTTTTTCGATGAATGTATCAGTTTTTTCAAATGCTTTACTTTCATCTTTGACCCAAAAATCTAAAATCAGCAAAGTTTTAGCCCAAAATAAATCAGGATATTTTTGCATCAACGGACCGATAGGGCGTTTTTCAATTTCTTTTGTTTGTTGTCCTTCTAAAAGTAAATCATTGATAAAATCATAGAAAAAATGCCTCATTTCAATCAAATGGGCTTGCTTTTTGACGAGGATAGGCTGCTCGAATGTTGGATATATTTTTAAAATATAACTTCTATGACGTTTGAAAACTTCAATAAGTGTAAAGTAGAAAGCGAGAACTTTTTCTCTGACCGAATAATTGGCGTAAACATCCTCTTTTTCGGTAGCCTGACGAGCTTCAATGAAAATATGTTTCCAAATGTCAGCCTGAATTTGTATAAATGAAGTGTATAGATCATAAAATTCGGACTCCGATATTTTCAGCTTTTTACAAAAAACGAAAACGGTTTCTGGGTCTTTCCCGTTTTCGAGAAAATAGGTCATGTATGCGTCTCTAATTTTGTCTTGTGTCATGGAATATTTTGTCAAAAAATACAATAATAAATCACAATCGCCGACTTATACTTATCAAAAATATTTAGATAAAAAAGTATTTGATTGGTTGTATATTTTCAACAAATTGTAAGGAATATTTGTTTGTGAAATACCTAACATATTTGCATAAGTATCACCCAAAAACATCCGACACTGTGTTTGTAGCACATCAGCCATGAAATCATTTGGGGCTAACTCTCTAAAAACTTCCAGCAAGGCTTTTGTGAGTTCTTTTCCTTCCAAAGATTCTCTAAATTGTCGTTTAGCTATACTTTGTTCTATCTTAAAAGCATCAGCATAAGAATGAGGTAATAATTCGGGTTTAATGCCCATCAAATAACCGATAACATTCCAAGTATGAATGTAGGCTTGCTCTTCATTATCATCAATAGTATTTCCCAATTGCTCTAATCCCCGCAAGACAATTAGGGAAAAAGCAAGATTTGTACCAAGCATATCTTCTTGATTAATCGGGAATCCCCAAAGCATATCCCATCTTTTTTCGAGAAGTAGAAAAATCCTGATAGAGGCGTGCATGAGCCTTACTTTTGTACAGATTGTAAAAACTTTTCCGTTTGTCCAATGTTCTAAATCCATCAGTTCACGAACAAAATTTCCCGTTTCTTGTAATCGTAAAAACGTATTTTTTCTTATTTTTTCGGAAAAATATAAGACTTTTGCCCCATCCGCTCCTAAATAACAATAGGGGAGAGAGTATAAGCCTAAAATCACCGCAATTTGCTGTTGGTTGGTGCGATAAAAGTCAATACTTCGGATAATTTCTTTTTTCTTGTAAAATTCAGGATACGTAGTATTTTGATTGAAAAAAGCAAGTACATAATCAGGTAGATGCTGAATATCAAGATTTTTGAAATCAGCCCAAAAAATCATTAGTTTTTTTAGATACTCAAGCCCTTCACGCTCTAATATCTGTCGAATTATTTCATCCGCTTCCTCGTCGCCTATAATTCTGTACATAGGCAAATTCTCATATATTTTCATGGTTCTTTCATCTAAATTTATCGGCAAATAATAGGTAGAAATCCGATAAAATTACTTTGGGGTGAAATTACGATAAATTTCAGAATTTTCAAAAACATTATAATTTCTTAATAACTAAGCAATTATAGAATTGTTTTGAATCTTCATCAGAAATTATACAAACAATCCAATAAATTTCGTAAATTTGCACCCCGTAAACAAAGACAACAAGCACATGTCATTTCACGGGCAAACAAAAAATCCCAAGTATATTTTCGTTACGGGTGGCGTAACGTCTTCATTAGGAAAAGGCATTATCGCCTCCTCTCTTGCCAAATTACTTCAAGCTAGAGGTTTATCTGTAACCATCCAAAAATTTGATCCATACATCAATGTCGATCCGGGTACACTCAATCCGTACGAACACGGAGAATGCTATGTCACAAATGATGGAGCAGAAACCGATTTAGATTTGGGGCATTATGAGAGATTCTTGAATGTTCCCACCTCTCAGGCGAATAATGTCACAACGGGAAGAATCTACTATAATGTTATTACAAATGAAAGAAGAGGTAATTATTTAGGAAAAACCGTACAAGTGATTCCACATATTACCGATGAAATTAAACGTAATATTCTACAATTGGGCGAAACTGGAGAATATGATATCATTATCACAGAATTAGGTGGCTGTGTAGGCGATATCGAATCGTTACCATTTGTAGAGGCAGTGAGACAATTGAAATGGGATTTAGGTTCTGATAATTTACTTACTATCCATTTGACTTTGGTGCCGTATTTGAGTTCAGCAGGTGAATTAAAAACAAAACCGACCCAACATTCCGTTAAAATGTTACAAGAATCGGGGGTTCAACCAGACATTATTGTTTGTCGTACCGAACATCCTTTGCCAAGTGATATTAGAAGAAAGATTGCATTATTCTGTAATGTTGAGCAAAGCTCTGTAATTGAAGCAATGGATGCAGAAACGATTTATGATGTGCCTTTGTTGATGCAAAAAGAAAGACTCGACCAAAGAGTATTATATATGCTTGATATTTATAACGACCAAGATGCAGATATGGATGCATGGAAAAATTTCTTGGATCGATATAAAAATCCTACTGAAAATGTTAGAATTGGTTTGGTTGGGAAATATGTTGAATTGAAAGATGCTTATAAATCAATTATTGAATCATTTATCCATGCAGGAGCTGCTAATAAATGTAAAGTGAATTTGGAGTGGATTCACTCTGAAAGTTTGGAGGTAGATAATGCCGCCGAGAAATTCAAAGGTTTAGATGGGGTTTTGGTAGCACCAGGTTTTGGAGAAAGGGGGATTGAGGGGAAAATTGCAGCTGTGAGGTATGTAAGAGAAAATAAAATACCTTTCTTCGGCATTTGCTTAGGAATGCAAATGGCATGCATAGAATTTGCCAGAAATGTAATTGGTATGACAGAAGCCCATTCGACAGAAATGTATCCCGAGACTCAATTTCCAGTCATTGATTTGATGGAAGAGCAAAAAAATATTACGGACAAAGGAGGTACCATGCGATTGGGTGCTTATGCGTGTAAGGTAAAAGATAAAACTTTGGCAAGAAAAATTTATGGCAAAGCGAATATCCAAGAAAGACATCGTCACCGTTGGGAATTTAACAATAAGTATTTGAAAGATTACGAAAATGCAGGAATGATAATTTCGGGAGTAAATCCGGAAAGTGGCTTGGTTGAAATAGTAGAATTGCCGAATCATCCTTATTTTATTGGTGTTCAGTTCCATCCAGAGCTAAAAAGTACGGTGATGGCTCCACATCCTTTATTCGTCAATTTTGTCAAGGCTGCCATAGAGCATAAAAATGCTCCGAAATAGTAGATTAGGATTTGTAAGGAAACTTTGTCAATTTTGTAATATTTCTCAAGAAACTTAGGGTTTCATTTATAAAAGTAAAAAAATTAATGGAAAAAACATTCGATAAAAATCAGTTGATAGGCATTCTCTTGTTCATGGCAATGTGGGCAGGGTATATGTATTTTATGCCTCAAACACCGCCCGAAGCTCCGGCTCCAGCCAAAGCAAAGGTAACAACAAATAATCAGGCAATTTCGGCTAAACCTACGGTCTCGGATACTTCTGCCATCAAAGCTGCCTTTGGCGATTTCGCTGCGGCTGCCATCGGAACAGAAAAAGATATCATCATCGAAAACCAAGATGCCATATTCACTTTTAGCACCTTAGGTGGTACGATTAAGCAAGTAGTCTTGAAAAATTATTCTACTTTTGATGATTTTAATAGTGGTAAAAAAAATCCATTGACATTGTTGGATAAAAATACTTCTTCGATGAACTTAGAGGTGCAAACCAATAAAGGTAAAATTGATTTAAATAAACTTTATTTTGGTACTAATGCACAATCGAAAGTAATCAAAGAAGGAGAAACTCAGAAGGTTATTTTCAAACTTCCTTTGTCTGATTCGCAATTTATCGAACAAACTTATACAATCAACGGAAAAGGGTTTACGGTGGATTATGACCTAAATTTTGTGGGTACTGATAATTTTATACAAAATCAACCCGTTCATTTTGTTTGGAAAGATAAATTGAAAGTACTAGAGCATGATATAGCTGAAAATAGAAAATCTGCACAAATCAATTATTGGGATGCAACTGAAGATGAATTTAATGATTTAGGAGCAAACAAATCAGGTAATGAAAACTTAAATCTTGAAAATCCTATCAAATGGTTCTCTTTCAAACAAAAATATTTTGTTTCTGGATTTGTTGCAAAAAATCAAGCAATCTCGGATGCAAAATTGAATATCATTACACCAGAGACAGACTCGAGTATTGTTAAAACGGTTGAGGTAAGTGCTAATTTAGCCATCAACGATATTAAATCTGGAAAGGGAAATTTTAGATTCTATTTAGGACCGAATGATTATAATGAAGTAAAAAATGTGACGGAAGGATTTCATCGTAATGTTTATTTAGGATATGACTTCGTGAAGCCTATCAATCGATTTGTGTTCGTGCCTTTATTTAATTTGGCAGAAAAATTTATCGGAAACTACGGTTTACTAATCATTGTGGTAGTTTTGGTACTGAAAACTATCCTTACTCCATTGATTTATAAATCTTATATTAGTTCTGCTAAGATGAGAATTATGGCTCCTGAGTTGGCGGAAATCAAAGAGAAAGTAGGAGACGATCAAGTAAAAATGCAACAAGAGCAGATGAAACTTTACCAACAAGTTGGGGTCAATCCTTTAAGTGGTTGTGTGCCGATGCTTTTGCAAATGCCTATCTTAATGTCGGTGTTCTTCCTTTTTCCGAATATGATTATGTTCCGCCAAAAGAATTTTTTATGGGCATCAGATTTATCGACTTACGATTATCCGATTAGCTGGGCAACAAATCTTCCGATTATTGGCAACCACATCAGTATGTTTGTGGTTTTGATGACACTTTCGAGCTTGGCATTCACGTATTATAATAATCAAATTACGCCTGATCAGCCTGGCCCGATAGATATGAAAAAAATGAGCTATATTTTCCCGCTTGTTTTCTTCTTTGTTTTGAATAGTTTCCCGGCGGCTTTAAGCTTTTATTACTTGGTTTCAAACTTAGTTACAATTGCACAACAGCAAATTGTACGTAGATTTGTAGATGAGGATAAGATTAGAAAAATTTTAAATGAAAATAAACAGAAGTTTCATGCGAATCCAAAAGCAGCAAAAAAAGGAAAATTTGCACAATTTATGGAAAATCAGATGAAATTAGCTGAAGAAAACAAAAAATTGCAAGAGAAAAAAAGCAATAAAAAATAATTTTAAGATTTTTTTGTAAATAATTCTAAAACTTTGATAAATGTATTGAAAGATTTTTATTAATTTGTCTTTCAGTTATTTATCAAAGTTTTAATATTTAATCTTATAAACATTATATTTTTATGAAAAGAAACCTTTGTCTTTTCATTTTTTTTCTCTCCATTCAGACTTTGTTTGCCCAACAACAATCAAATTTGAATGAAAGAGACTTTGCTTTAAAATATAAAAAAGCTGTTCAATTATACGCTGCACAACAATTCTACGAAGCAAAAAATGAATTAGTACCACTCACTTCCCCGAAATATACTAATACAATGGTGCCGTATGCTCATTTTTATCATGCGTTGGCATCTTTTAAGCTACAAAATTATTTTGAGGCACGTGTCATGCTCCGACAATTATTCGAGCGTTTTCCTGATTGGGAAAAAACTGAAGAGGCTTATTATTTGTATGCCAATGCTGCTTTTGCCGAAAATAATATCGATGAAGGTATGGTTTATCTAAATAGGATTGTTTCTAATGAGCTAAAAAAAGATATCGAAAATTTAGAATATTCTTATTTTAGTCAAATAAACGACCGTGATTTATTAAAGAACTTAAATAAAAAGTATCCAAATAATGGAATTCTTGCTCAACTTTTAGTAAATAATATTCAAAAAAGTCGAAATGTTAGTAAAGAAGATTTAGAAATATCTGATAATCTAACCAATCGATTTAACTTGGAAGAAAATACTATCAAAAAGAATACAGTCAAAAGAGATGCTAATAATGCCATTGATGTGGCAGTATTGTTGCCATTCAAAATCAATGAATTTGACGCTTCAAAGCTGAATCGCTCCAATCAATATGTGTATGATTTTTATGCAGGAATGAAACTGGCAAAAGATAAATTAGAAACAGAGCAAATCTCAATCAATTTATTTGCTTTTGATGTAGAGCGTGAAGTTAAAATTACTTCTGAACTAATAGCAAATAGAGATTTTTCAAAAATTGATTTACTCTTTGGTCCTTTATATCCTGAGCCAAATAACTCTTTATTACCCTTTATAAAGACAAATAACTTGGTTCAAATACATCCTTTTTCCAATAATCAGAGGCTGGTGGATAAAGAATCCTCTATATTTTTGGCAACTTCTTCGTATGAATTGCAGGCAAATAAGGCATTGGACTTTATCAAGAGTGAGAGTTCTTCTAAGACGATAGATATTTATTTTGGAAATAGTAAAAAGGACTCCACTTTAGGGTATATTTATAGAAGTATGGCATTGTCAAAGGGTTTTACGGTCAATACTATAAAAAAATTTTTGAATGAAAAAGATATAGATATCCGTAAAAAATCGGGTCACATTTTTATTGCTGGTAGTGAGCCATCATTTGGAGCAAAAGTTATCAATGCCTTGGATAAGAAAAAAATAGATGTTCCTTTGGTAGGTATTTCAACTGCCTTCGATTTTGAAAATTCAGCTTTAAGTATTTTTGACCGTTCATTGTACCTAATTCAATTGGATTTTGTAAATAAGGATAAAGATGAGGTGAAAAATTTTAAATCTTTATATTATTCCCAACAGAATATGTTGCCATCTTATTATAGTTATTTAGGCTATGATTTGATGCTTTTTTATGGAAGAATTTTGAAGTATGGGAAAGAGAATCTCCGTCAGCGGCTGAATGAAATTGAATACACACAAGGATTCACGCTGAATGGCTTTGATTTTACTAATAACTCCAATGAAAATAAAATTGTGCCTATTGTGAGGTATCAAAATGGTAATTTCTACGAGATTGTGCGATAGAATATATTTATACAAGCATTTTATCAAATATTCAAAACCGACAATTAATAAAAAACTATGAAAAGAAGAGATTTTTTACAAAAAAGTGGTCTGGCACTTGGTCTGGGTACAATGTTGTCTCATTCGCTTTTAGCCAATGCCAAAACTAAGCATTTAGTAGGAGTACAATTGTATTCGATTAGGGAAGATATGAAAAATGACCCAGTAGGTAGTTTGAAAAAACTTGCCGAAATGGGCTATAAAAATGTCGAGCATGCCAATTATATTAATCGAAAATTCTATGGTTTTTCTGCTAAAGAATTTAGAAAAATATTGGATGATTTGGGTTTAAACATGACAAGCGGGCATACCGTTATGGGAAAAACTCATTGGGACAGTACAAAAAATGATTTTTCAGATTCTTGGAAAGAAACCATTGAAGATGCAGCTATTTGTGGACAAAAATATGTCATCAGTCCGTGGTTAGATGTGTCTTTGCGTAAGAATTTCGATGATTTAAAGCGATTTATGGAAGTTTTCAATAAAGCTGGAGAGCTTTGTAAAAAATCGGGTCTTAAGTTTGGCTATCATAACCATGATTTTGAATTTAGTTTGAAATTGAGTAGTGTGAAAGTGTATGATATTATGTTGCAAAACACAGATCCTACTTTAGTAGCTCAGCAGTTGGATATTGGTAATATGTATGGCGGAGGTGGTAGAGCCGCAGAACTTTTGGCACAATATCCTGGAAGATTTGAATTGATGCACGTGAAAGACGAAATTAAAAGTGCAACAGAACATATCGGTTGGGAAAGTGCCATTTTAGGTACAGGAGTAATTGGTGTGAAAGATATCATCGATATGGGCAAAAAATCAGGTGGAACAACCCAATTCATTATTGAGCAAGAATCTTATCAAGGTAAGGCTCCGATGGATTGTATGCGTGAAGATTTGGAAATTATGAAGAAATGGGGATATTGAGATTTTTATTATTACCTGCCGAAATAAAGTCGGCAGGTAATTTTTATTTAATAAGTTTGCGATAAATCTCTGTTTTGGCAGGGTCCACCCCCGATAATAATTGATAGGCTTTTTGTTTTTCTTCTTTGGTAGCCTCCGAAAAAACATTCACCAATTCTTGGTTTTTAGCATTCATAAAACTATTGATATATACAGAATTTGTACGCAATTGTTGGATTGATTTAATGGTATTCAGCAATTCAAGAGTTATTTTTCGTGCATTTACTGGGTCGTTTGTAAAATTATCTAAAGCAAGACGATGGTAATTGTAAAAAGAATCCCTCAATGGTAAAAATTGTTGATTTTGTAGATTTTCTACCAACCAATACCGATTGCGTTGGTCGCCAGATTGTTCCCAACCACTTTGTGAGGCTGAAGATGCCAAATTGGCTATATTAAAGGCTCGTTGTAAGTAAGGATTCCCTCCCAATCTACTGAAAGAATCATAATCCAAGGAAAGTGCTATCAGTGAATAAAATGCCAATGTTGAGGTCAGATTGCTAGTAAAATTGATTTCATTAAAATTCATTTGTCTATCATCGGGTGTGAAAGTAACATTGAAGTTTCGATCAATATAACTCAACATAATCGACTCATAAGTGGCATTGAATACTGGTCGAATAACCTGAAATTGTGCATTTCCCTGAAATACGTTTTGTTGCGGGGATTTGGTAAAAGTAATAATTAAGTTGCACTTGATGCGTTCCTCCATTCCGTATATGTCATTTGTCCATCTTTTATTATTCATAAAATCGCTGATGGCTAATTTCATATCCGAAAAAATTTGTCTGTCTGATACCTGTTGTGCCTGAATTTGGTCTGAAACAATCGTTACATTGCAATTTAATTCTTGGGCTTGTGCTTGCAAACAGATATATGCAAAACAGATGGTCAATATTTTCTTCATTCTTTTTTTGTTATTAATGATTTGAGATAACTTCGAGAATATCAAAAGCTACTTCCTTTTTTGATTTTAGCTCGAAATCATGAATTTTTCCTTCTTTTGAGATAATTTTCACTTTATTTGTATCATAACGAAATCCTGCTCCTGATTCTTGCAAAGAATTCAGAACGATATAATCGAAATTTTTACGTTCCATCTTTTCTTGTGCATTTGCTAATTCATTATCCGTTTCTAAAGCAAATCCAACTATCACTTGATTTGCCTTTTTTAATTTACCTACAGATGCTGCAATATCAGATGTTTTGACTAACTCCAATACAAAATTATCATCTTTTTTCTTTATTTTTTTATCAGATATTACTTTGGGGCTATAATCGGCTACTGCTGCCGAAAGAACGATAATATCACTTTCTGCACAATATTTAAGCGTTGATTTGTGCATTTCTTGAGCAGATATGACTTTTTCGACCTGAACTCCCTTGGGTGTTGGAATCGATACAGGCCCACTAATTAATCTCACCTCAGCTCCGCATTGTACAAAGGCCTCGGCAATAGCATAACCCATTTTTCCTGAAGAATGATTGCTGATAAATCGAACGGGATCAAGGGCTTCTTGGGTTGGTCCTGCTGTGATTAGGACTTTTTTCCCATGAAATTTTTGATTTTGATAAAAAAACAATTCAAGTTTTAATACAATTTCTTCTGGCTCAGCCAAACGCCCTTCCCCTGTTAATCCGCTTGCCAATTCTCCGTAAGTAGCATGAATGATATGATTTCCGAAAGAATTAAGTTTTTCAATATTATTTAATGTGCTTTGATGGGCATACATATCTAAGTCCATCGCTGGAGCAAAAAAAATTGGGCATTTTGCAGATAAATATGTGGCTATCAGTAGGTTATCGCAAATTCCGTTGGCACATTTTGCTAAAGTATTGGCAGAGGCAGGTGCTATCAACAAAATATCTGCCCAAAGCCCAAGCTCAACGTGATTATTCCAAATACCCTCATTGCCTTGAGTGAAGCTTGAACAAACAGGATTTTTTGATAAAGTAGCCAATG
>JACCEC011633901.1_pt1 | contig 11934 bp, 11 predicted proteins | sample 7450121 | NCBI WGS metagenome assembly JACCEC01 (sample SAMN15323455, study PRJNA562643) | freshwater metagenome | isolation source: river surface water | place: USA:Blue River Watershed | collected 2017-08-18 | reverse complement strand
GTGCATCTTTTGCTTCAGCAGATTGACCTGCGCCAACTAAATCAATAAATTGTCTTGCGTCCATAATTACTCCTTATTTTTTATTTATGACCTTACCAAATCTTTTTACCACACTATCTAGCTCTGGTGTTTCAGATTCAGCACTACCTCTATCAGTTACATTATCCTCAGGTGGATATTGTTCTGGTGTAGCTTCTGGTTGTTGTTCTTCTTCTGGTGGCATTGGTCTGCCATCAGGACCCAAAGGAACTGGTTCTGGTTCCTTGTCAATTTGTTTTTCCATTTCTTCAATATCATCATCGGTCAATTGAAGAACGTTTTTCTTTACCCACTCTTGTGAGTAGTAACGACCAACGTATGGATCAATCGCTGTCAACAACTGTAATCTTTGTTGCAACAATTCCGCATTACGCATTTCAATGAAGTTATTGTCTTTCTTGAATTCGTAATAGATACTGTCTCGGAATTCTTCCCATTCTTCTTGAGTACAAATACCTTTCAATGTAAGCTGTGTCTTCAATGCATGATCAAAAATCTGTGCAAATTTATTACGTAGCTTGACAATGAATCTATTGAACTTCAACTCATCACGTGTAACTTCTGTGCTTCTACCAATACCAACTAAACCACCACCTTGTGGTTCCAAACGTGAATATGGTACGTTCATTGACTGAAGCAACTTTTTCTGGAAGTATTGTACGTCTTCCATCTGTCCCAAGTTCTGACCAGCTTGAAGTGTTGTGATCTCTGTACCTTTAGAGCCTTCTCTACGTGGCAACCAGAAATCTTCTAACATAGACATGTGTTTACGATCATCACGCAACTCACCTGTCTGTGCATCGTAGACCATCTTGTTCTTGTACTTGATCATTACATCACGGATGTATTGTTCAGCCTTACCTTTTGGTAAATTACCAACGTCAATATAGAACACTCTACGCTCTGGTGCACGACTGATGCGATAGATAACTACAGCATCTTCAATCATACGCAACTGGTTCAAGGCTTTGATTGCTTTGTGTAGATATGAAATAACAAATGTATTCTTAGCATCCATCATGCCAGAGTTTACATTGATGATTGCATCGGATGCAATTCTTAGACCAGCATTTACTGCGGCTGTATATGTTTGTGTCGTGGTGCCACGATCATTGTACATATAGTATTCAGCAATAGACTTGATAATCTCTGCATTGGTCTTTGGATCACGACCTTTTTGAATCTCACGTACTTTACGAATCTTACGTGGGTCTATGTATCTTAGTTCTTTGATGCCTTCTTTAGGCTTTGTTTCGTCAACGACAACGTGATAATAAATTCTTCCATCAATATACCAACGACGGAAGATATCATCAGCCAAGTTTGAGAAGTTCATCATCTTTAGGATGTTCTCAAATTCTTCGGTAATCTTTTTCTTGATTGTCTCTGGTTGTTTTAGATCATCAAGGATAATCTCAACAACACTACCATCTTTGTCATGTGAAATTGCTTCGTTTACAATCTCATCAATAGCTTGATCACACTCTGGATGATTGGACATTTCACGATAACGTGTAATGAGTTCCATTTCATTACGAACGGAACCTTCCAAATCTACATATGTACCATAGTGTGCGTTTTGAGTAATCGTAACTGCGCCATCATCCAACGCTTCGGTTGGGAGCGCAAACGAGGACTGTTTAGGGTCCTCTTTTTGAACAATATCCTTGTCACCAAGGGTGAAGCCAAATAGTTTTATAGCCACTTATAGTTTCCTTTTCATTATGAAAAAGAGAGAGGCGAATGCCCCTCTCTCATTAGACTACTAGGTCCTCTACTGCTTCCCACCATTGATAGGTAAGATTCACAGTAAATTCTTCAATAGTGTCATTAGAACCCCAATCAACATCAATTGTTGACAAGTCTGTTGGGAACAAGCCGATGAACTTATATTTCTTTATTGCATCGCCATTCTTGCCATACTGTCTAACTTCACCATCAACGGTATAACCTAATGGTGTAGATGCACCTGGATTACGAACGTTTGTGCTATGGCTGTTTAGACCATTCATCCAACGTTCAAATGCATTACGAATCACAAAGTCTTCATCATTGATAATTGTAATTGACCAGTCTTGGAAAGTTCTATTACCAGCAAACTTCAATTCACGACCAAAGTATTGGACTGGAACTGAGTTTACTGTAGAGCCTGGCAACTGGGCTGACTTGCACATAAAACTTAGTTTAGTTTGTGCGTTTCCTGGCAATGCGAATGCTGGGAATGGTAGCGTCACCTCAAATAGGTTTGGACGGGCACCATCACCCTGCATTTGAGAGCGGAATTCGTTAATGTTAAATGCCATTTATTATTCTCCTAATCTCTCTTATTTATTAGAACTTACCAACGATTTCGTCAAAAGAAACTCCGGTGCGAACAGCAACAAAGTTCAATTGAATGAAGTTGATAGAACGTGCTGGCTTGATATAGATATCGCCAATGAATTGGTTACTATCAATAACATTAGCTGTGTTATTTGTGGTGTCACATACAACACGATAGTCAAAGATACCTCTGCGACCTTTTACGTCACGTAGGAATGGCTCTACCAAGTTTACAAACTGAGCACGTGTAAATTCATCATTGAATTCAAACAATGAGGAACGGGCTGCTTTAGCAATAGACTTTTCTAGAACGATGAACAAGCGGCGAACGTTGATACGATCAAATGCGCTTGGACGATTCAATAGAGTCTTGTCTCCGTATAGAATTGTACCTTCGCCTGGGAATGTAACAACAGAGTTTACACCTAGTTTGTATAGGGTGTCACGTTCTGCTTTTGTTGGATTCCATGCAAGTCTAACAACATTTTTGATAACTCCACGTTGCAATCCTGCTGGAGAGAACCATGGATCACGTTCGTTGTCTGTACGTACACATAGTCCAGCGATATCGCCGTTCAATGGTACCCAACGATATGTGTCGTTGTATTTGTCGTATTGATATTTCCAACCAGAATCCATAACTGCATATGAAGACTTGGTATATGATTCAACAGTAGTTGTAATATCTGTAGCTTCAGAGCCAGAGTTGTCAACAACATCTGTCTTGCTTGGTGATACAAATACCACACAGTCTTTGCGACTTTCAGCGATAGCAATCAATGCATTTGGAATTGTGCTATCTGATGTTGCACCACTCATCAATAGAGAAACATCAACAGCCTCTGCATTAGAGAACTTGCCAAATGCTGTTACAACGTTAGCCGCTACTGGAGTATCATCAACACCACCAGCTAGAGTAACTGTTACGTTGCCAGTTAGTGTTGCAAAACTGCCACCAGCATCAATAGCGGTAGAACCCCAATCAGTTCCTGAAGCATTATGTGCGCCCCACCAAATGTACTTTGAACGATTGTTCAATACATCTTTGTAGTAGTTTGAAGAACCATCAGAATTTTTTGCATCACTAGCTTTGGAAACATATCCAAATTTTTCCAAAATTGTTCCTGCTTCACCAGATAGTTTACCTGTAGCATCGACAACAACAATATGCAATTCATCACCTGAAGTGCCATTGCTTGTTGCCCAATCTGAGCTTGCTGGTGCAGAATCAAAATCACCTTTGTATGCCCAAGATGCATAGCCATCGCTGTCTACCATGGAAACTTTGATAGAGTTTCCTAGTACGCCTGGATACTTTGCATAGAATGCGGCACCGCCAGCACCACCGGAATGATTCTGTAGATAGTCTGTTTCGTTTTCGATCAAGGCAACAGTTCCGTTTGCTGCGTTTCTTGCGCTTGTTCCAACAGCACGGACGATTCTCAAATCGCTACCATAAGATAGGAAGTTAGCTGCCGTGAAGAAAGTTTCATATGTGTTTGCGTCTGGTTTACCGAATTGATCAGCTAGTTGTACCTCGTTGTTGATGATCGTAATCTCATTAACTGGACCCCAAGCAAATGCTCCCGCCAAACCACCAACAGTAGTCGCAACAGAAGGAACAACTGTTGTCAAATCTACTTCGGAGATGTTTACTCCTGGTGACAATTGAAAAGCCATTTTTTGTTCTCCTTATTATTTTTTTATAGAACTAATCGTATAATCTATTTATGATTTTATAAAGTTGATGGAGAATAGCCACGATTTCTCATGGTTTCCACAGACCATATGTCTTTGCCATCAAATATTTTTTCTTCTTGAAGACCATCATTTAGCTCACCAACTGGAAGCATTTCCTCATCCATTTGTAGATTACGTTCATCCAACAATCTCTGTCTTACGTCAGAATTTGTCAATTCTTTGAAAAAACTCTGTGCTGTCAGCCACGAAAACAGCACCAGAGTCATCACGATATCGTCATTGTTACCCTCTTCGGCTTTGTAAGTATCTTTGTCTCGGACAAAGGTATTCATTTCAGCGATAGTATCAAAGTCGTTTGTTATTAGTTTGTCGGTTTCAATCAGCGTTTTCAAGTTGGCACATCCAATTTTCTTGACTGTTTTGGATGTTTTGACGCCGTAGGCTGCACCTTTCTTGAAACCTGATGCAATATGTTGACCCTTGATATCGTGACTCTCAATACGGAAGATGTTTTCGTATTCCAGATCATAGTGGAGAATATCCACCACCTGTTGTCCGGTGCTGTTGGTTTCCACCAAAACGAAAGCACGATTGTATTTGTTTACTAAGTTATATAGGTACGTTGGAAAGATCAATGGAGACAACTTATTATCTCGGAACTTAGCAACGTGTTTGTAAGGAACCTCGGTAACATCAAGAATAGATGCAACTGTGTGGTCAAATCCAACGCCTTCGGAACAATCAACAACTGCAATGTATGTGTGGCCAGCTTTAGGCTGTTCATAGATATCTAAGAATTCTTCCTTGGCTATAGGATTGTTGAACGCCAACATTTTCAACTTAGCACCAGGAATCAATGTGGCTGAAGAACCAATGAATTCTGTTTCAAATTCTTGCCTGAACTGTTCTTCGCTGGTGTTTCTAATAGTTTCTTCACGCCAAGCGGCATCTCTGCCTGGTACCATTGACCAGTGAACTTCAAATGGCACATACAACGAACGTTGTTCCACAGCATCAGTCCACATCTTATAGAACTGATTCAGTCCATGTGGTGTAGAAACTATAATAACCTTTGTAGTCTTACCGGATGAGATAACAGGATATGTGGATGTAAAGAACTCAACTGCAATGTTCTGTGGAACGAACGCAAATTCGTCCAAGAATACTAAGTTATATGTTCCACCACGAACACCGGATGCGTTAGTTGCATATGCTGAGATTTCAGCGCCGTTCTCCAGAACAATGTTACCTTTGTTCCACTCCAGGATACCTTGTTGTAGCCACAGAGGGAGATATTCATACGAGTATTTGATACGTCCAAGAATGTCACGGGCTAGATCACCCTTGTTAGCTAGAATAGCAATCTTGTAATCGTCTGTGAACAGGACACACCAAAGCATATAACCAGCAGTGGTGGTAGTTTTACCAACCTGTCGTGGCATCTTTGAAATAGAGAAACGATTATTGTGGAAACCACGTACCATTTCCTCTTGAAATCCCCACATTTCAAAAGGAATCAGACCTCGGTCAACGTTGACAATCTTTACATAAGTCTTGATGAAGTAGACTGGGTCTTTGATACATTTGGTAATTTCAATAAGCTGATCGTGGGTGTATTCAATCTTTACACCCGCACGTTTCAGCTTTGAATTACCATTATAACCGCCTAGTGACATTACTTAGTGATACTCTTTAGCATCCAGTTTTTCTTTTGATGTTGATCCAAAAGGTCTTGCAAGAAATTGCTGATGGCAACTTCATCTGCATTATCTGCGGCTTGAATGCCAGCACGAATGTGATAGATCAATCTTTCGTTATCAGCTATCAATTGCATAAACATTCCATGAGCATTTGGAATTGTGCTTGATTCTTCAATATCGGATAGTTCTAACATTCTAGAAAGTCCTGTTGGAGCATAAGCACCAAGCATACGAATCTTTTCTGCAATCAAATCTGTGTTCGCAAAAACTTCTGTGTAGAATGTTCCTAGGAAAGCATGGTAATCGGAGAAGTTTGGTCCTTCTACGTTCCAGTGGAAGCTATGTGATTTGAAATACAAACCGAAGTTTGTACCAAGAATTACTCGCATTTGTTGAATTAGTGTGTCCATTTTATCCTACCTGTTTTATTTGTTTTATTAGTTCTGCTGTTGATCCTACGAACACAGCTTTGTCCACATTTACTGTAGTTGGTTGTGCCGCTTGTGGTGACAACTCTCTACGTGTTTTCTGTAATGCAAGCAAGTCTTTATTCATATCACCAAGTTGTTTTATCATATTGGCGGCAACTTCATATGCTCTTGGATGATCTGTAGCAGCCGCAACTGCAAGAATGTTGTCCACTGCAACATTACCTTTTTTTACCAATTCTTTTATATTGTCTCTGGCAAATTTGAAGTCATCTTCTGGAGTTGCCTCGTCTTGCACGACAACTGCAACTGCGGTTGTTTTAGCATCCTCTTTTGGCTGAATATCAAATATTTCAGCTAGGCTTTTATCTGTGTTCATAATGTATCAGGGAACTCCGTAATAGTTTCTGTGAAGCCAAAGTTATCTGTTGCATTTGCTGATACAGGATCAGGTGATGTAACTATTGATACAGTCTTTATTGGATTCAAGTCTACGGTATTTATAGTATAGTATGCGTTGGAATAATCACCAACTAGAACATCATTTTCTTCCAGAAGGTCGCTTAGATCAGAAACAATCAAAGTTCCTGTTGAATTGTTAGCAAAGTATACGACTGTTCCTGTTTTGCCTTTCGATTGTTCTCTGACAACTTCACCAGTCACAAACACACCAGCTCCGTTTGCAGAATCAACATACACTTTTTGTGTGGTTGTTTCTCTGGAGTCTGAATATATTCCTGTGTTAGCTTGCTCAATCATTCCTACAGTACTTACTGATGGGAAAATATAACCCTTGACTGTGAATGATAGATTCCAGATAATCAATCTTGTTGTTGACATGTCGCCTTCGTAGTCAACTTGTGGAGTAACAGAGTTGAGAATAACTGGCATGTCATATTTTCTACCAACTTTAGGTAGCAAGTCAACTGTAACTGTAAAGTCTGGTGTGAAGAATGGTAGAATCTGTTCTAGAATCTGTGTGCCATCTTCTGTATTACGCACATAGATTGCAAACTCAAATTCAAAGTTGTATGGAATAGGTGCATATGATGCAGATACTGAACCATCAGATTGTTGACCGAAGTTTCTATTCAGAGTATTGAACTTACGACTGGAATCATACTCAAGACCAACAAGATCAAACGACATGCGTGGAACATATACGTTGATTGATTTAGTCAACGTTGGATCGGTTGTTAGGCGTGTGATGTATTTTTCTTTTGCGCCATACGACAATGGAACACGTGTACGTTCATACTCCACTGTGCCCGCTTTGTTGTATCTGACTAGAACTAGATCATTGAATAGAGTGCCAAAGGCTACAACAACCTTTCTAATCGTTCTATTGTAATAGTGGTTGTTACCTAACATTATGCTTCACCAAATGGATTTTGTTCTGTGAAATCTATGATTCCATCAGACTCTGTTTCTATTCTAACGTTGTCTGCAATATCTTCAAAGATATTATCACCAACTTGTGTACTATCATCAAATACCAATGCACTTCTCAATGTACTACTTGTATTGCCGTGTAGATTGCCTGATGCAAAATTGCCTATAACACGAATAACATTTACGTGCGTGTGTGGTACATATGAATGTACGATTGCTTGTGCTGTCGCGGTTTGTAGAGATTGACCTTGATATATGATTTCTCCTGGCAAGAATGATCCTGTGCTTGCAGGAAATACCACATTGTTTGCAAGTGTGAGTTTTGATCTCTTGTATTCATCAAACGCTTGATCATCAATCTCATCAATACCTGTGGAGATAATTTCTTCGCTGAATACGTATTGTTTCATACGCATAGCATAAACATATACGTTGCCGCCCCGTCCACGTCCTAGTGTATAGAACATAGCTTGATCGTTTTCATGTTCAACGAATGTGATTTCAAAGAAGTTTTGTACCAAAGGAATGTAAACTAGATCACCTTCTCTTGGTCTTCCAATGGATGGAACAGTCATTACGAATCTGCGGCGAGACATTAGCAACGTAACTTCGTCACGAATTTCTAGACCAAACTTGGAGATAAAGTCTTGCTCACCATCCATACCAGAAACGTTCTCAAGATACATCTCAATAGCATATGCTGTACGATACTCTTTTAGAGTGTCTTCTCCATACAACATATCAACTTGATCACGACTGGTTCTTGGTAGATAATAAACATCCATGCCATGAATTTGCATGGCTTCAATCACCAAATCTTCCACCAGAAGTTGTTCTGATGTGATCTGGTGTTGAGGAAAGTTATTGAAATAAAAATTTGTAGGCATCTATCAACCCATGAAGATTTCGCTTGGCATAGACAATGTGCTTTTCACATCTTCTTCAATTGTATCTATTTCCAAAGTTGCCTCATCATAAATTTCTTTGCCGTTTAGTGTCACGCCACCTGGCATTTGGATACCACTGAATTTCTTCATGTTGGTACCCCATTGTTGTTTGATCTTAGCTGTCGCATATGCTTTCAGAACACGATCATTCCACACATCTGGATATCCAGTTAGCGTCATAGTCTGTGTTGTTTGCGCTGAAGCATAAGAAGAACTTACGTTCAATGATGTGTCGCTGTCAATAGCCACGATTCTTTTAGATTCTCCATTGATAACAATCTCATCTCCAATGGATACTTCTGTGCTGAAAGTTGTGCCAGTTCCAGTGACTGTGTTTGATGTGTTGCTGATTGAGGCAACACCTGTCAATGTGGTATTGTCAGGATTCAGTACACGATAGCACTCAATAATGATCCAATCACCGACAGCAACATCTCTTGTCCAGTCAATGTCCAAGTATAACTTGTCCATCTTTCTGTTGAATCTAATCTGTGGCGTACCAGAGAATAGTAAGTTTAGTGTACGAATGTGTTGCATTGTGATTTCATATGACACATAAGACACGGATGTGAAGTCATACAAATCATGCAATCTCAACTGGTAACGCAAGTCAAACATGTTGACCGAGGAGTTTGACTGGTCAAATGGTAGAATGCCAGTGATGAACTGAATGGCATCAGGACAAGCAAGCCATTGGCGGTCAATGTCTATCTGCTTTACCTGGTGCTTTAGATACATCTGCTGAGTGCCATCATAGTGGTAGTCTTGAAAGAATGCTACTGCATCATCAATTCTATCTTCCACCTGATCATCGTCCACGTTGATTTGGACAACTGGATGACCCAGTTTTCTTAGACAATAGTCCTTGAATTGCGCTCTAGTTGAGATTTTTGCCATGTAAATACCTATAAGTTTATTAGGTATTTATATCTTCAAAGGTCCTGGTAATCTAGGCATATCATCTTTTACTGCAACTAACCACGCATCCGTCACACAAACATTCAGATTTTTCATCCAGTCGTTAGGGAAATATGTCTGTCTACGATATTCCTGGAAACGAACTGTCTTGTTATCTATGAAATTAGCCAAATATCTGTCGGTATAGTATAAGAAACTATTCTCATTCCAGTAGCTGACATGAGTTGGATCCTGGAATGCACCTCTGCCATCAGTACTTGGAACCTGAATAAACGCCCAGCCACCTGGAGCAAGAACACGGTGAATCTCACTCATTATTTTTGTTTTATCGTGTAAATGCTCCAGTATGTGGCTTGCGTTCAAAACACCAACTGAGTTATCTGGCAAAGGAATTCCATCATTCAAGTCATGAACAATATCTGCATTCTCTCTAAGGTCAATTGAGAAATAGTTTGGATATGGATTCAAACCACCGCCAATATCAACACACAAAAGCTCTCGGTCAATTGCATCTTTTTCAGCAAGTCTCTGTGCGTATGTATTGAAAAGTTCTTTAGTCTTGACCTGAATCGCTTCACTTCTAGCCAACCATGTATTGTCTCCTGTGATCCTGTAGATATACAGAACTTTAGGTATTCTCACCATCTTTGTTTGTAGGTATGTACGAATGCACAATTCGTGGTCATCGCAAATTGATAGTTCAGCGTTATGACCACCAACTTGTTCATATACAGTTTTTCTCCAGCTTCTAACGTGGTCTGGAGCAAACCAGATATATCCTAAGCTATGACTGGTTGGTTCAAAACTATTCATTGCATATAGCTCTTTGCCTTTCCAGTTGAACATTCTGAATGTCCATCCGTTTCCAGGATCGTATGGAACAAACTGATCTTTCATATGAAGCGTTGCACTATCGCTGTATACGAAACCAACTTCATCATCTTGATATGCTTTGTTCAACTCTTCCAGGCAATCTGGTGTAATCAAGTCATCATGATCCATCTCAATAAGAACATCGCCTGTTCCCAAGAAGAATCCTTCCTTCTTCAATGCACCAACGTTGGTTGTTGTATCATTGGAACGAATCACACGGACTCTTTGGTCGTTTCTAATTCGTTCTGGTATGTGATTTACTGTACACTTGTTGTTTACAAGTAATACCCATTCCCAATTTCCATAAGTTTGGTCCAGAATGCAATCATAAAGGTCGTTTAGATATGGAATATTTTCTGGGCTATGCTCAGGAGTAATAAAGCTAAATTTCAATTGTTTCATTTCAAATGTCTTTCCAAAGTACTGGATGCCCCGGAAACTTTTCATGTTGCGGGCGATCAATAGTATAATAATAAAGGGCAAGAGAGTATCTTGATACGTTCTCTGGAGTATTTAGTGGATGTGGATGACCATGAAAAGCATCATCCGTGATGTTGAATATGGCAGCACGATTGAATATTGGTGCAACTTTGATGCAACACTTACTCATATCTTTTTCCCATAACTCCAAATCACCACCCCACTCAGAATTCCAATCTTTGTTCAAATATAGAAGTAAGTTGATTCGTCTATGAAGTTGTGTTCTGAAATGTACGTTGAAGTCTGCATGAACACCAAGTTTACCACCACGATTTATCTTGTGAACCCCTCCACCTAATAGCGATGGATCACCCATCAGTCCATTTATTCCAGTCAATCTTTCTAGGAACTGTAATACAGGTGCAGAGTACATGTAGTCCAAAACAAACTTGGTAAATGGTGCTTTGGATGCTAACACATTTATATCATCCAAATCTAGGGCATCTGGTGCATAGAATTTATTTTGTTGATAATTTTTTACATAATCTGTTGTATCGCATCTCCAGCTATCATAAACTTTTAGTTCATCAAGAACTTTTGATAACATGTGTTCATCGAAAAAGTTATCAATTGCTATGTGTGGAAATGGATAGGCATTTTTATAGTTATTGCCTATCACATTAGGTAAATTCAAAACTTCATTTTTTATCATGTCAATCAAAGAAGAATAGGTGAGTCAATCTTCCATCTTGCATGTTTGTTCCAAAATATGGACCAGCAGAATGGATACAGCCAGCGTCCATAATAACCAAACGATTATAGACATTGCCCACACTATCTATAACATCAAATTTTGTACTATCATAGAAGCCACCTGCAAATGCTTGATTTGCATTTTCATCAAATGAGTGTCTAGCACCATTCAACTTTGAGCGATGTAGTCTGGTACCACTTTCAAACGGAGCGTTTGGTGTCAAGTATATCATTGCGGCCCATCTCTGTGTGTCGTAATGATAAACCTGTGGGTCTTCGGCTGTGCAAATTTGGAAGCAACCATTATAACCAGATTCAAAATCATTTATTTTTCTACCCATGATGTACTCAAATGCTTCTTTGATTCCTTCTGGACGATATGTGGTAGTTGTTCTAAGACCTTTGTACCAACGCAAATCTTTTTGGAAGTCTTGTTGTAAT
>JACCEC012018636.1_pt1 | contig 11937 bp, 14 predicted proteins | sample 7450121 | NCBI WGS metagenome assembly JACCEC01 (sample SAMN15323455, study PRJNA562643) | freshwater metagenome | isolation source: river surface water | place: USA:Blue River Watershed | collected 2017-08-18 | reverse complement strand
GGTCGCCCCTACGCTTGATTTCGAGTCAAGTACATTCGACCACTCTGCCACTTCTCCTGATTCGGTGTCGTTTGTCGAAGCCGTGATTCTATCAGGGGCGACGTGCGCCAGCCCCACCCAAAGGCTGTACCACCACCCCTGCAGCAGCAGGCGCACCCGACGTGCTGCCCACAGGACTGACCGTCATCGAGGCCAATGCGCCCGAGAACAAACCGCTGTCCTCAATCTCTATCGTGGCCGCACGATCAGCTCGGGTGAACACGAGCAAACTTTTCTTGCCGCGCACCGACGCAATCAAAGCCCAACCTTGGCGTGGCAACTGTTCGGCAAAGAAGTTGTAGCTGCTGTTCACATCGTTGGGCAATTCAAATACCGCACGCCCCAGCCATCCCTCGCCTACCCCAAAGATGAGTGACTCCGTGGTGCGCAGTTTGGTCCCCACGGGCAAAGGCATGCGGCCCAATTGCTCCATCGATGGGCGTTGGCTATTGTCAGCGTTGGGCTCTGAGTTCGACAGCGTGCCGCAGGCACTCAACAGACTCGCCAAGAACAACGCATAGAGATATTTCATATCAACCTCTCAGTTCTGCCACACCGCCCATGTAGGGGCGCAGCGCCTCAGGCACGCGAATGCTGCCGTCGGCTTGTTGGTAGTTTTCAAGCACCGCCACCAAGGTTCGACCGACTGCAAGGCCTGAGCCATTCAAGGTGTGCACGAGCTCGTTCTTGCCTTGCGCATTTTTGAACCGAGCTTGCAAGCGACGCGCTTGAAAAGCCTCGCAGTTCGAGACCGAACTGATCTCACGGTAGGTATTTTGCGCAGGCAGCCACACTTCGAGGTCATGCGTCTTGGTGGCGCCAAAACCCATGTCGCCCGTACACAAGGCCATCACCCGATAAGGCAAACCCAATTTTTGCAACACGGCTTCGGCATGCGAAGTCATTTGCTCCAACGCGTCGTAGCTCTTGTCGGGATGAACAATTTGCACCATTTCCACTTTGTCAAACTGATGTTGACGGATCAAGCCACGCGTGTCGCGCCCGGCACTGCCCGCTTCTGAACGGAAGCACGGTGTGTGTGCGGTCAGCTTGATGGGCAACTCACTCTCCGCCAACACCACGTCACGTACAAAGTTGGTCAACGGGACTTCGCTGGTGGGAATGAGATACAGCGCCGCGCTCTCGCTGGTGACCTCGCCTTCTTGCCCCCCTTTTTTGGCAGCAAACAAGTCTTCTTCAAACTTGGGCAACTGCCCTGTGCCCTTGAGGCTGTCGGCGTTCACGATGTACGGCGTATAGCACTCGGTGTAACCATGCTCTTGCGTTTGCACGTCGAGCATGAACTGCGCCAGTGCGCGATGCATACGGGCAATTTGACCCTTCATTACCGTGAAACGTGAACCCGAGAGCTTCACACCCATTTCAAAGTCAAGGCCCAAAGGCTCGCCCAAGTCCACATGGTCTTTGGGTTCGAACCCCAAAGGCGCAGGCGCGGTACCCGTGGGACTCCAGCTGCGAAGCACCACGTTGCCGTGCTCATCCTCGCCCACGGGCACACTGTCGTGTGGCAGGTTAGGAACCGCGAGGAGCAAGATCTGTAATTCCGCTTGCAAAGCGTCCAAACGCACAGCCGAGGTATCGAGTTCAGTTTTGATGTTGGCCACTTGGGTCATCACATCCTCAGCGCTCTCGCCTTTGGCTTTGAGCATGCCGATTTGTTTGGACAACGCATTGCGACTGGCTTGTAGTTCCTCGGTGCGCGTTTGCAATGTTTTGCGCTCCGCCTCTAAAGCTTGATAAGCCTCGACATTCAAAAAAGCCTGTGGTTTTTTACGTGTTTCAAGTTTGGCAATGACGCTGGGCAGATCGCGGCGCAGTTGGTTGATATCGAGCATTTACTTCAGTCCTATTACTTCAGCCCTTTAGGGAGTGGAAATTTGATGGTTTCTTGCACACCATCGAGGGTTCGTACAGACACGGCACCCAAAGCGCGCATGCGGGCAATCACTTGTTGCACCAAGATGTCCGGTGCCGACGCACCAGCAGTCAAGCCCACGCGTGTTTTACCCGCAAACCATGATTCTTGCAGCTCCTCGGCGTTGTCAATCATGTAACTTTCAGCGCCAGAACGCTGGGCGACATCGCGCAAACGATTGCTGTTGGAACTGGTGGGGCTACCCACCACAATGACCAAATCCACCTCGTTGCTCAAGACCTTCACCGCGTCTTGGCGGTTTTGGGTGGCGTAGCAAATGTCTTGCATCTTGGGCTTGCGAATCTGAGGAAACCGGGCCACCACGGCTTCTGTGATTTGCGCGGCATCGTCCACGCTGAGCGTGGTTTGCGTCACCACGGCCAAACGTTCAGTTTGCTTGGGCATCACACGCGCCACATCCGCAACGTCTTCCACCAAATAAATGCCGTCAAGCAACTGACCCATGGTGCCCTCAACTTCAGGGTGACCTTTGTGGCCAATCATGATGAACTCAAACCCTTCTTTGTGCAGCTTGGCCACTTCGACATGCACCTTGGTCACCAGCGGACACGTCGCATCGAACACATGGAAGCCTCGGCGCTGGGCTTCGGCCTCAACCGATTTGGGCACACCGTGTGCGCTGAAGACCAAGGTAGCGCCAGCGGGCACATCGGCCAGATCTTCAATGAAGATGGCACCTCGACGTTTGAGATCCTCCACCACATAGGTGTTGTGCACGATCTCGTGACGCACATAAATGGGCGCACCAAACTTATCGAGGGCTCGTTCCACGATGTCAATCGCACGATCGACGCCGGCACAAAAGCCGCGAGGCTCAGCCAAAACGATTTCTTGAAAGTTATTGAAATGCATGTTGTCTTACAAAATACCAATCACTTCAACTTCAAACGTCACCGGCTGATTGGCCAGCGGATGGTTGAAATCGAACAGCACGGCATCCTCGGAGACTTGCTGCACAGCGCCGGCAAATGACCCCTGACCTGTGGGGGCTGGAAACTGCACCACATCACCCACGCTGTACTGCTCATCTGGATCGCCAAATTCTTTCAGCAAGCTTTTGCTCACCCACTGTTGCATCTCTGGATTGCGTTCACCAAAGGCCAAGCCCGCAGCCAACTCAAAGGTCGTACGTGTGCCCTCAGTCAGGCCCAACAAATGCTGTTCCAAGGCTGGCGACAACTCACCTGAACCCAGCGACAAGGTCGCAGGCTTGTCATTGAACGTGTTGATGACATCGCCCTGCGGTCCCGAAAGTCGATAGTGCAGGGTTAAAAAAGAATCGGGGCCGATGGTAGGGTGATCGTGGGATGCGGTCATGGGACTCTCTGTGATTAGCAACCTATTGTAGAAAGCTCTCAAGATGAACCGAATGACCGAACCCATGTCGATTCAGCAACTCCCCTTGGAGATGCGCCCCCGCGAAAAACTCTTAAAACTTGGGCCGAGCGCCCTCACAGACACCGAGTTGCTGGCCTTGTTCCTGCGCACGGGCATCAAGGGAAAAAGCGTCTTCACCATGGCCCAAGAACTGCTTGAGCGTTTCAAAGGATTTGCGGGCTTGATTCACGCCAGCGCCTCAGAACTAAAAACCTGCAAGGGCATGGGCGGAGACGCCAAACGCGCACAATTGGTGGCCGTGCTCGAAATGGCACGCCGAGCCCTGACACAGCAATTAACAGAAACGACGGTGATGAATTCACCCCACGCAGTGAAACAATACCTGCAACTTGAATTGGCCCAACTCAAACACGAGGTATTTGCTGTTTTGTTTCTTGATGCACACAACTGCCTGCTGTCTTATCAGCCTATGTTTCGCGGCTCACTGTCGCAAACCATGGTCTACCCACGCGAGGTAGCCAAAACCGCGTTGGCGCTTGGCGCGGACGGCGTGGTGTTGGCCCACAATCACCCAGGCGGTTCCATCCAGCCGTCACCCTCCGACCTCAAGCTCACCCAGGTTTTGAAAGAAGCATTAGCCCTGATTGATGTCTCGGTGCGCGATCACATCATCGTGACCCAAGGCAAGTATCTGTCGATGGCCGAAGAAGGACTGTTGTGACATGAAAGCCAAATCGCTGCAAGACTTGAACGCGATTCGCAAAAAAGTGAATGAAACCGCACAAGCTGCGGCAGCCGCTGAAGCCGCGCGCCTAGAGGCCGAGCGACGGGCTGAGGCAGAGCGCCACTTATTCTCACGAGCGATCGGCCATGTGCAACCCATCGCGGCCCAAGCACGGGTATTCAACACGCCACCCCGACCTGCGGCAAGGCCGCTGCAACAAGACTTGGATGACCAAGCCGCCTTGCAAGAGAGCATGAGCGACGAATTTGATGTCAGCACCTTGCTGGATGTGGACGATCAACTCAGCTTTCGCCGTCCGGGCATTGGCACTGACGTGACGCGCAAATTACGTAAAGGTGAATGGTCCATACAAGGCCAACTCGACTTGCACGGTCTGCGCAGCGATGAGGCCCGCGAAGCGGTGGGGCAATTTGTGCGCGACGCCAAGCGCATGGGGTGGCGTTGTGTGCGTGTGGTGCACGGCAAAGGCTTGGGCTCGCCCGGCAAAGAACCCGTGTTGAAAAGCAAAGTGCAACGCTGGCTGGTTCAAAAAAATGAGGTTTTGGCTTTTGTACAAGCCAAGCCCTCCGATGGCGGCGCGGGAGCCTTGGTGGTCTTGCTCAGTCCCAGCAACAGCTAAGACCAAATGACTCAAACACCTTTGTTGCGCATCCAGTCGGCTGTTTGAAAAAAGCTGGTTTTCAAACGAGCGCGCAACACCTCAGGCACATGCGTTTCAGCCATGGCTTGGTCCATGCAAGCCACCCACTGGTCGCGCTCTTTGACGCCAATTGAAAACGGCATATGACGCATGCGCAAGCGTGGATGGCCATGCTTTTCAATGTAGTAGTCCGGTCCACCCAACCAGCCGCACAAGAACATGAACAAGCGTTCACGCGCGTTGGCCAATTCAGGGCCATGCGCAGCGCGTAGTTCTGAATAGCTTGGCTCCAGATCCATCAAATCGTAAAAGCGATCGACCAACAACTTCACACGTGGTTCACCGCCGATCCATTCGAAGGGTGTCTCAAAAGCTTGTTTCTCTTCCGTTTGCATATGCTTTATTGTCGTGGGTCTTAGCTCAGGGCAAGGTCAAATGTTTAGCGGCTTCGCGCACGGTCAGGCCAGACAAGTTGGCGCGGTGCTGCATCAAAAATTCAGTCACCGCTTGGGGGTTCCAACGCGCGTAATCGCGCAGTGCCCAGCCAATGGCTTTACGAATGAAAAACTCATTTTCATCCGCCAGTTGTTGTGCATAAGCGAACAACCGTGTGGTGTCGGTGTCCAAGCGCCAGCCCAATTGATGCAACATGGCAGCGCGACGCACCCAATGGCTGGGGTGCTTCAACCACGCATCCATCGCGACAGCAATATTTGGTTGTTGCTGCACCCCTGCGTGCATCACTTCGGCAATGACAGCACTCAAGCCATCCACGGTTTCCCACCACGCGTCGCGCAACAACAGCGCCTGCAATGCAGGCAAGTCGTTCACACGCAGCAGTGCGCTGTGTTTGCGCAACAAGTCCACGGCGGTGTAGCGGTATTCGCGCTGAGGCTTTTGCCACAGCAATTCGGCAGCAGCTAACACATCGTCTGCGCTTTGCCATTGCAATTTACCAATGTCTTTCACCGCTTGACGGCGCACAGGCGCTGGCAAGCCAAGAAACTCAAACTGGTCGAGCAAATAAGCTTTCATGTGTGCAGCTCTAGCGCCGTCAGCCAATGGGGTGAAGGCGCGTTGCACCGCCAACACAAATTGCTTAGGCGTCATCCTCAGCACACTCATGAGGTCTGTCGCAAGGTTTGCATTACGGGGCGGCGCAGCACCTCGCGCAAACCCCACCAGCCTGCGGCTAAGGCCAACAATGCCCCAACCACCGCGCCCAACACAGGCACCCACACAGGGGCAGTCCATTCAAACTCAAACGCAAATCGGGCTAAACCCCAGCCCATGAGCATCGCCACAGATGTGGCCAACAAACCAGCCAGCGCGCCAATGCCTGCCAACTCAGCGCGTTGCACATTGGCCAAAAGTAGATCAGATGCACCCAAGGCACGCAGCACCGCGTATTCACGCGCACGTTCTTCGCGTGTCGCAGTGACAGCGGCAAACAACACGACCAAGCCAGCAGCCAGCGTGAACAAAAATAAAAACTCCACCGCACGCACAACTTGGCTCAACACGGCTTGCACTTGGTTCAAGCTTGCGCCCATATCGACATTGGTGATATTGGGAAATCGTTGAAGGAGTTGGTTGTCAAAGCTGGGCGTTGGCTTAACCGATTGGCTATTGGCAGTTGCTGCAGGGCCTGCACCTGCTGACATACCTGTGTCTGCCAGCGCTTCACGCTGCGGCGCACGAAACGCCGCAATGTAGGTGGTGGGGACATCAAAACCTGCCCCGGTGACCATGCGGCTGACGGGGTACATCACAAAGAAATTGGCGCGCATCGACGCCCAATCCACACGGCGCACCGAGGTGATGCGTGCGTCGTGCAACACCCCCGCCATATCAAAACGCAAGGTATCGCCGAGCTTGAGTTTCAAGGTTTTGGCAATTCCTTCTTCGATGCTCAGGCCATCCGTCTCTTCAGCTTGCCATGCACCCGCCACCACCGTGTTGTGCTCAGGCCTGTCGGCGCTGAAAGACACATTAAATTCACGGTCCACCAAACGCTGCGCGCGTTCTTCGGTGTAGTTGTCGGGCGTGACGGTCACATCGTTCACGGCGACCAAGCGCGCGCGAATCATGGGGTACCAATCCAACTTGTTAACGCCTGCCTCACGCAAGGTTTGTAAAAACGGTTTAGCTTGCGCGGGCTGGATATTGATGACAAAACGATTCGGCGCATGCACAGGCGTGGCATTGCGCCAGCTGCTGATCAGGTCTGTGCGCAACAGTACCAACAAAGCCAAAGCCAATAACCCAACAGCCAAGGCACTCACTTGCACCATGGCATACACGGGGCGAGCGCTGATTTGACGCGTGGCCAACATCAGCCACGGCGGCGCGCTGCCCTCGACCACAGTGCGTCGCAACATGTACACCGCCAACCAAGCCACACCCGCAAACAACAAGACTGCGCCCGCAAACCCACCTACCACCATGAGACCAAGCTTCAAATCACGGCTCACCGCAATCAGCAACAGCGCAAAGCCCGTCACACCTAAGCCCCAGACACTGATCGTGATGGCTTTGAGCTCCCCCACATCACGGCGAATCACGCGCAGTGCAGGCACACTGGCCAGCTGCAACACAGGTGGCAAACCAAACGCCAGCAACAAGGTCAGACCTGTACCTAAGCCATACACCACCGGCCACACACTGGGCGCAGGCAAGGCGGTGTCCACCAACCCTTGAAGCAACGCGACAAAGACCAAGTGCACGACATAGCCCAAGCCCAAACCCAACAGGCTGGCAAAGCTACCCACCCACACAAATTCAGCGGTGTACGACAAAGCAATGTGGCGTTGACTCAGTCCCAACACACGCAACATGGCACAGTCATCCAAATGGCGGGCGGCAAATGCACGGGCGGCCAGTGCCACTGCCACTGCGCTGAGCAAGGCAGCCAGCAAAGCGACCAGGTTCAAAAACTTAGCCGCACGGTCCAAGGTTTGGCGCATTTCGGGGCGACCTGCTTCGAGCGACTCCACACGCACGCCGCGTACTTCGGGCTTCTTACTCTCTGCTTCTGCCCATGCCAAAAAGTTTTTCGTGGCGTTGTCTGGGCCTACGATGGCGTAGCGCCACGTCACACGGCTGGCAGGCTGAATCAAAGCAGTAGCCTCTAAGTCGGCGCTGTTCATCAACACACGCGGCGCAAAGTTCATAAAGCCGGCACCACGGTCTGGCTCATGCACCAACACACGACTGATGCGCAAGCGGCTGTTACCTAGCAGCACGCTGTCGCCCACATCGACTCCCAGAGCTTCTAGACCAGCGGCTTCGACCCACACCTCACCCGTGGCGGGGATGTAGGTGGTCTTTTCAGCAACTGACTTGTTGTTACCTATGGCCTCGTGATGAAGCGCGCGTTGCGCTTGCGCCAAATTACCGGCCACCTTGAGTTCACCACGCAGCGGATAGCCTGCCTCCACCGCTTTGAGCGCAATCAAGCGACTGCTGGCTTCAGCGCCACTTTGCAACTGGCCACGTGCCATGGTGGGAAAGCTCAAGGTGGTCACACCTTGCAACCCATCGGTTTTAACCCTTTGCAGGATATGCGCAGGTGTCGCTTGGTCGCTTACCACCACCACATCGCCGCCCAACAGCTGACGTGCGTCACGTTGCAAGCCGCCATTCAATCGATCAGCGAGAAAGCTGACCGAGCTGAGTGCTGCCACACCCAAAGCCACAGCGAGCACCAACAAACGCAGTTCTCCCGAACGGGCATCACGCCACAGCGTGCGCCAGGCTTGCGTCCACCACGTCACGCCAGTTTGTTTGACGCTAAAGTCAATATCATGCATGGGCGTTGTGTCATGCATGGGCGCATCTTGAGGGCACTCGTTCATGCTTGCTCCACTTTACGCACGCCGCTCGCGGCCAAGGTCGGATCGAGTTGCAAGCGCTCAGGCGCCGTATAGCAAAGAAAGTGTTTGTTGGTCGCACGGCCAATCGTGCACAGCTGCAAGCGTGTGGCCACGTCATAACCCATTTGTGTGATGCCGCTGCGCGACACCACCACCACCACACCCATTTGGGCGGACTTCATCACCATCTCACTGGTCAAGCGGCCCGTGGTGTAAAAAATGGAATCCCCATCGGCCTTCACGCCATGCATCCACATCCATCCCGCGATGGTGTCAATGGCGTTGTGGCGGCCCACGTCTTCTACAAAAATCTGCATCTGCTCACCACTGAACAACGCGCAGCCATGCACCGAGCCAGCTGACTTGTAAGTGGTTTCTTGCAAACGAATGGCATTGAGCACCGCATACAAACGCGCTTGGCTGATGCGTGCATCGGGCAAAGCCAAGGTGTCAATCTCAGCCATCAAGTCGCCAAACACACTGCCCTGCCCGCAGCCGGTGGTGACCACGCGTTTTTCTGTGCGCGCCGCAATGTCTGCAATGCCATGTCGGGTTTTAACTGCGGCCACGCCTGCGCCGTCTTCGCCCGCATCCCAATCGACCGTGATGGATTCGACCTCGCTCACATCACCCACCAAACGCTGGTTACGCAGATAGCCCAGCACCAGCAGCTCGGGATGTGCGCCCAAGGTCATGAGCGTGACGATTTCGCGTTTATCCACATAGACAGTCAGTGCACGTTCGGCGGGAATAGACACCTGCTCGCGCACACCGTGCTCATTGATCACCTCGATGTGGCGGGTGAGTTCGGCATGGGCTTGGGTGAGACGGGGAAGCACAGGTGAGGTAGAAGGAGCAATAGACATAGGCTGTCTAGGCTACAACAAAAAGGGCCGCTACCTTGCGGTGCGGCCCGATGAACAGCAAAGCTGTGTGGTTTACTTTTTAGCCGGTGCAGCAGGAGCTGCAGCAACAGCAGGCGCTGAGGCAGCTGCTGCAGGCGCAGCTTCTGGCGGTGTGTACACAAACTTGCCTGGGTCAGCGCAAGGTGGCGTGGCCTCTGGCTTGCCAGCTTTGGCCTTGTTGGTCTTTTGCACGTGGGCCACCACTTTGTCTTGTGACTTGCACAGCAAGTAAGCATCCGCCTTGGCTGTGTGCGCCGTTTTGGCCTTGGCTTCGTCAGCTTTGGCTTTGGCCTCATCGCTGAGAGGCGGTAATTTGGCAAAAGCCGTGGCGCTGACAGCGGCCAAGATCAATGCGAAGAGTGCTTTGTTCATTTGTGTTCTCCTGTTCAGCGCATCAAGCGCGCGCTGTGGTGCCCGATTTTTCTTCGGAGCGATGGGCGGAAATCTTGCCCGCTTTGATGTCGTCGTGCCAGAGCTCATGATGCTCTTTGGCCCAGGTTTCATCCACATAGCCCGTCTTCATGGCTTTGTAGGCACCTTCCATGCCGACCGTGCCCATGTAGATGTGCCCAATAAACATGGCCATCATCAGCAGCGTGGCCACGGCGTGAACCATGTGAGCCACTTGCATCATGCCGCGCTCGTAGCCCAAGAAGGGAATGACTTTGTCCAACACCAAGCCAGACGCCACCACCACCAAACCTAAGCCAAACACCCCCGCCCAGAACACCACTTTCTCACCCGCATTGAAGCGGTGTGAAGGCACTTCTTGGCCACTGAACAAACCGCCGCCTTTGACAAGCCAAGTGATGTCTTCTTTGCTTGGCAAGTTGTCTTTCACAAAAGTCACAAACACAACCGTCAAAGACACTGCAAACAAAGGACCCGCAAAGTTGTGCGCGTTTTTCAACAAGTAAGTGATGAAACCAAACAAGGTGTCACCAATGATGGGCTGAATGAAAAATTTACCAAACGCCATGAAGATGCCAGACACTGCCAATACCACAAAGGCAATGGCATTGGTCCAGTGGGCAGAACGCTCAAACGGTGTGAAGCGCTCGATCTGCACACCTGTGGGCTTGCCATGCATCATGATCATGCCCTTGCGCCAATAGAAAATTCCCACGGCACCCAACACGATCAACAACAACGCGCCACCGTAAGGAATGATCCAGTTGTTACGGACTTGACGCCATGCTTCGCCCGCTGTGGTCAAGCGTGAGCCAGGGTACTGCACGAAAGGCTGGATCAACACACCGGCTTCGGGTGCCTCTGACTTAGGCAAGCTGCTGTAGCCTTCTGCGCCAGCGCCCACGCCACGCCACATGGGCGCGTTGTTGCCGGGCTGAACCTTGCCGCGTTCGGCATTGGTTTGCTCAGCATAGCCAGGCGAATCACTGGCGTCAGGCTTGACGTCTTGGATGTTGACGCTTTTGACGGCCGGAGCCGCCGCAGGCGCTTTGTCTTGTGCCACAGCCGACAGTGCAAACACCGTCAAGACTGCACACAACACGGATTGAAAAGAGCGGTACATGATGTGCCCCTTGGTTTACGGTGCGCGCGTGTTGTCGTTTTGGCCGTATTGCGCGCGTGCACGCAGGTGCTGCTCCCAGCTGGTTTTGTCGCCAGCGGTCCAACCCGCATCGACAAAACTGTTGGCTGCGCCGCTGTAGGCGGTGGCGTCGTTTTTGGTGCCGAGGGTTTGGGCTTTCTCACCGCAAGCGGTGAGTGCGGCCACGCTCAACATGAGGAGTGAGATGCGTTTCATCATTTCTTCACCCCTTCAACTTTGGCAGGTGCCTGACCCGCTTGCTTAGAACCATAGGCCGTGCCCCAGCCCCATACTTCTGCACCCTTGTTGCGCTTGACCACGCGGTTGCGGAAGATGTCGGCCACCACATCGCCGTCACCGGCGAGCAAGGCTTTGGTCGAACACATTTCGGCACACGCAGGCAGCTTGCCTTCTGCCAAACGGTTACGACCATATTTTTCGAATTCAGCTTGACTGCCGTTGGCTTCTGGGCCACCCGCGCAGAAGGTGCACTTGTCCATCTTGCCGCGCACACCGAAGGTGCCTTGGCTGGGGAATTGCGGTGCGCCAAATGGACAAGCGTATGAGCAGTAGCCGCAGCCAATGCAAATGTCTTTGTCGTGCAAGACCACACCTTCGTCGGTCTTGTAAAAGCAGTTCACAGGGCATACAGCCATGCAAGGTGCGTCTGAGCAGTGCATGCATGCGACTGAGATGGATTTCTCGCCGGGTACGCCATCGTTCAAGGTGACCACACGTCGGCGGTTCACACCCCATGGAACTTCGTGTTCGTTTTTACAAGCGGTGACGCAACCGTTGCACTCGATGCAACGCTCAGCGTCACAGATAAATTTCATGCGTGCCATTTAATTCTCCTTAGGCGCGTTCGATGTTGCAAACGGTGGTT
>JACCEC012988933.1_pt1 | contig 11939 bp, 10 predicted proteins | sample 7450121 | NCBI WGS metagenome assembly JACCEC01 (sample SAMN15323455, study PRJNA562643) | freshwater metagenome | isolation source: river surface water | place: USA:Blue River Watershed | collected 2017-08-18 | reverse complement strand
CTGCAGCGCCGCGAAGCCCAGGATGATGGGCGCGGTGGCCGCCGGCGGCAGCACCTTGGCCATCACCAGCCAGAACGGGATGGCGGTCAGGATCACCGACAGGATGAAGCCGATCACGTAGTCACGGGTGGTGGCGTGGTAGCCAATGTCCTCATGGCCGTGGTCACCGTGGCCGGTGTGGTGGTCGTTCAGGTGTTGCGCGCTCATCACAGCACTCCCATCAGGTAGACGAAGGTGAAGACGCCGATCCAGATCACGTCCAGGAAGTGCCAGAACATGGACAGGCACACCAGGCGGCGCTTGTTGGGGTAGGTCAGGCCGTGCTTGTTCACTTGCACCATCAGGGTCACCAGCCAGACCGTGCCGAAGGTCACGTGCAGGCCGTGCGTGCCCACCAGCGTGAAGAACGCCGACAGGAAGGCGCTGCGCTGCGGGCCGGCGCCCTGGTGGATCATGTGCCAGAACTCGTACAGCTCGATCGCCAGGAAGCCCAGGCCCAGCAGGCCGGTGACGGCCAGCCAGCCCAGGAGGGCCTTCTTGTGGCCCTTCTGCATGCCGATCATGCCCATGCCGAAGGTGAGGGACGACAGCAGCAGCAGCGCAGTGTTGATCGCCACCAGGTTCAGGTCGAACAGGTCGGCGCCCGAGGGGCCGGCGGCGTAGCTGCGGCCCAGGACGGCGTAGGTCGCGAACAGCACCGCGAACATCAGGCAGTCGCTCATAAGGTAGAGCCAGAAGCCCAGGAGCGTGCCGTTCTCGGGGTGGTGGTCGCCGTTGTCGTAGAAGACCGGCGCGCCGGTCGGGGACAGGGTGGAGGTGTGGGAAGCCATCGTGTGTGTCTCGTGTCCCGGGATCAGGCGCGGGCCAGGGCGCGGGTGCGCTCGTCCTCGGTGCGGGCGACCTCGTCGGCCGGGATGTGGAAGTCGCGGTCGTAGTTGAAGGTGTGGTAGATCGCGGCGGCGATCAGCGCCACGAAGGTCACGCCGGCCACCAGCCACATGTGCCAGATCAGCGCGAAGCCCCAGGCCGTGGCGATCATCGAGATGATGAAGCCCGAGGCCGTGTTCTTCGGCATGTGGATCGGCTTGAAGCCGCTGGTCGGGCGCTGGGCGCCGCGCTGCTTCATGTCGTGCCAGGCGTCGTTGTCATGCACCACGGGCGTGAACGCGAAGTTGTAGTCCGGCGGGGGCGAGGAGGTGGACCACTCCAGCGTGCGGCCCGAACCCCAGGCGTCGCCGGTCGTGTCGGCCAGTTCCTTGCGGCGGATGAAGGACACCACCAGCTGGATCAGGAAGCAGCCGATGCCGATGGCGATCAGCACCGCGCCCACGGCGGCGATCTGGAACCAGATCTGCGTGGAGGTGTCGTCGAAGCGGTTGACGCGGCGGGTCACGCCCATCAGGCCCAGGACGTACAGGGGCGCGAAGGCGACCCAGAAGCCCACCAGCCAGAACCAGAACGAGCACTTGCCCCAGAACTCGTCGAGGCGGTAGCCGAAGGCCTTGGGGAACCAGTAGTTGATGCCGGCGAAGATGCCGAACACCACGCCGCCGATGATCACGTTGTGGAAGTGGGCGATCAGGAACAGCGAGTTGTGCAGCACGAAGTCGGCGGCGGGAACGGCCAGCAGCACGCCGGTCATGCCGCCGATCACGAAGGTGACCATGAAGCCCACGGTCCACAGCATGGGCACGTCGAACTTGATGCGGCCGCGGTACATCGTGAACAGCCAGTTGAAGATCTTCGCGCCCGTGGGGATCGAGATGATCATGGTCGTGATCCCGAAGAACGAGTTCACGCTAGCCCCGGATCCCATGGTGAAGAAGTGGTGCAGCCACACCAGGTAGGACAGGATGGTGATCACCACCGTGGCGTACACCATGGAGGCGTAGCCGAACAGGCGCTTGCGGCTGTAGGTGGCGACGATCTCGGAGAAGATGCCGAAGACGGGCAGGATCAGGATGTAGACCTCCGGGTGGCCCCAGATCCAGATCAGGTTCACGTACAGCATGGCGTTGCCGCCCAGGTCGTTCGTGAAGAAGTTGGTGCCCAGGTAGCGGTCCGCGGTCAGCAGGGCCAGGGTGGCGGCCAGCACGGGGAAGGAGGCCACGATCAGCACGTTGGTGCACAGGGCGGTCCAGGTGAAGACGGGCATCTTCATCATGGTCATGCCGGGCGCGCGCATCTTGATGATGGTGGCGATCAGGTTGATGCCCGACAGGGTCGTGCCCACGCCGGCGATCTGCAGCGACCACAGGTAGTAGTCCACCCCCACGTCCGGGCTGGCCAGGATGCCGGACAGCGGCGGGAAGGCCAGCCAGCCGGTCTTGGCGAACTCGCCCACGAACAGCGACGCCATGATCAGGATGGCGCCGGAGACGGTCATCCAGAAGCTGAAGTTGTTCAGGAACGGGAAGGCCACGTCGCGCGCGCCGATCTGCAGCGGCACCACGTAGTTCATGAAGCCGGTCACCAGCGGCATGGCGACGAAGAAGATCATGATCACGCCGTGGGCGGTGAAGATCTGGTCGTAGTGGTGCGGCGGCAGGAAGCCCTCGGCCCCGCCATGGGCGATGGCCTGCTGGGCGCGCATCATGAGGGCGTCGGCGAAGCCGCGCAGCAGCATGACGATGCCCAGGATCATGTACATGATGCCGATGCGCTTGTGGTCGATGGAGCAGATCCAGTCGCGCCACAGCGGGCCCCACCAGCGGAAGTAGGTCAGCGCCGCCAGCAGGCCGGCGCCGCCCAGGACGACGGCGGCGAAGGTGGCCGCGATGATCGGGTCGTGGAACGGCAAGGCATCCCAGCTGAGACGGCCAAGGAGGAAATGGCTCTGGTCGTAGTTCGTGGTCATGGTCGTGTCGGGCCGGCGAGCCCCGCAGGCGCGGGCCTCATCGGCCTGGGATTCATTGCGCGGTGAGGTCGGACAGCAGGGGGGCGCCGGTGGGATTGGCGGGGGTGCACAGCGCCGCGACGACGTTGCGCTGGCGGTCGCCTTCGCCGATGCGGGTCAGGCCGGCCACGCCGCCCTTGCCGGCGCCGCCGGCGGCGTCGATGGCCATCATCTGGTGCATGCACATCTTGCCGTTCTCGACGCAGCGGTTCAGGATGGCGTGGTACAGGTCCTTGTCCACCGAGGCGAAGCGGCGCACCGGCTCGCCCTCGCTGGGCTTTTCCAGCTTCAGGTAGGTGGCGCGGTCCAGCGCCTGGCCGGACTGGCGGTTCGACTCGACCCACTTGGCGAAGTCCGCCTCGCCCAGGCCGTGGAACTTGAAGCGCATCTTCGAGAAGCCGGCGCCGCTGTAGTTGCCGGAGAAGCCGTCATACACGCCGGGCTTGTTGATCACCGCGTTCAGCTGCGTCTGCATGCCGGGCATGGTGTAGACCATGCCGGCCAGGGCGGGCACGTACAGCGTGTTCATGACGGTGGAGGACGTCATGTGGAAGCGGATCGGGCGGTCCACAGGGGCGGCCAGCTCGTTGACGGTGGCGATGCCCTGCTCGGGGTAGATGAACAGCCACTTCCAGTCCAGGGACACGACTTCCACCACCAGCGGCTTGACGCCTTCGGGGACCGCGCGTTGCGCGTCGATGCGGTCCAGGGGGCGGTAGGGGTCCAGCTTGTGGGTGGAGATCCAGGTGATGGTGCCCAGGGCGATGATGATCAGCAGCGGCGCACCCCAGATCACCAGCTCCAGCTTGGTGGAGTGGTCCCAGTCGGGGGTGTAGGTGGCCTCGGTGTTCGACTGCCGGTAGCGGAAGGCGAAATACAGCGTCAGGAAGATCACCGGGACGATGATCAGCAGCATCAGCAGGGTGGAGGTCACGATCAGCTGGGCCTGCTGCACGGCGATGTCGCCGTGGGGCTTCATCACGATCATGTCGCAGCCGGCCAGCAGGGTGGCGAGCAGGGCGGCGCCGGCCAGGCGCAGCGCCCGGGGGCGGGTCTTGTGGTGTGAGTACATCGGGTTACAGCGGGGCGCGGGAAAACGCGTATTGCGCCGAGCGCGGGACTGTATCCTGATAGAGGCCGGATGGCGATTGGACATTTTGTCCCACACCCTTCTCGTTGTTTTTCTTACATCGTTGGTTCTCACGCATGACTTCCGCCAGCCCCGCATTCGCACATCCCCGTTCTGCCCCCACCAGCGTCCACGGCCAGACCCCGGCCAACTCCCCTGACGCGGCCCAGGTCGCCCCCGGCGACATCGCCGTGGGCGTGGTGATCGGCCGGGCCTCCGAGTACTTCGACTTCTTCGTCTACGGCATCGCCTCGGTGCTGGTCTTCCCGGCGGTGTTCTTCCCGTTCGTGGACCGGGCCCAGGGCATGCTGTATGCCTTCGCCCTGTTCGCGCTGGCCTTCGTGGTGCGGCCCATCGGCACCCTGGCCGGCATGGCGATCCAGCGGCATTTCGGCCGCGGCACCAAGCTCACGGTCTCCCTGTTCCTCCTGGGCACGTCCACCGTGGTCATGGGGCTGCTGCCAAGCTACGAGCAGGCCGGCGCCCTGGCCATCGTGCTGCTGACCCTGTGCCGCATCGGCCAGGGCCTGGCGCTGGGCGGCTCCTGGGACGGCCTGCCGTCGCTGCTGGCCCTGAACGCGCCGCCGAACCGCCGCGGCTGGTACGCCATGCTGGGGCAGCTGGGCGCGCCCATCGGCTTCCTGGTGGCCTGCGCCACGTCCGCCTATGTCTGGTCCAGCCTGTCGTCGGGTGACTTCTACGCCTGGGGCTGGCGCTGGCCCTTCTTCGCGGCCTTCGCCATCAACGTGGTCGCCCTGTTCGCCCGCCTGCGCCTGGTCGTGACGCATGAATACGAGCGCGAGCTCGAGGCCCACGAACTGGAGCCGTGCAGCGTGCGCGAGCTGGCTGCCAGCCAGGGCGGCAACGTGGTGGTGGGCGCCTTCGCGGCCCTGGCCTCCTATGCGCTGTTCCACCTGGTGACGGTGTTCCCGCTGTCCTGGGTGGCGCTGCACTCCCAGCAGGAGATCAGCGAGTTCCTGAAGATGGAGCTGGTCGGCGCCGTGCTGGCGGCAGCGGCCATGCCGGTCTCGGGCCTGATCGCAGACCGCATCGGCCGCCGGTCCACCCTGGGCTGGCTGGCGGTGGCCATCGGCGTCTTCAGCCTGGCCACGCCCTGGCTGCTGGGGGGTGGCAATGCGGGCGAGAACGCCTTCATCCTGTTCGGCTTCGTGCTGCTGGGGCTGTCCTATGGCCAGGCGGCGGGTTCGGTCACGGCCAACTTCCTGCCGCGCCTGCGCTACATGGGTGCGGCCTTGACGGCCGACCTGGCCTGGCTGATCGGCGCGGCCTTCGCGCCCCTGGTCGCCCTGGGCCTGTCCCTGCAGTTCGGCCTGGGGGCAGTGAGCGTGTACCTGCTGTCCGCGGCGGTGTGCACCCTGCTGGCGCTGCGGACGAACCAGCTGCGGCAGATGCGCGAGGAGGGCTGATCGCGCCCCGAGGCGCTTCGAAGGGCCCGCCCCTGGCGGCGGGGCCTTCGAAGCGGCCAAAGAAAAAGCCGGCGGGTTGCGCCGGCTTTTTCTTTTCAATCCTTGGGGTGGCTGATGGGACTCGAACCCACGACGACAGGAATCACAATCCTGGACTCTACCAACTGAGCTACAGCCACCGTCGAAGCCGAGATTATAGCGGGCATTTCGGGGCCTTTCGCGGCCGCCCCCTACAATCGTTCGAACGATCCGTTTATGAAAATCCTCATCTCCAACGACGACGGCTACCAGGCCCCCGGCATCGCCGCCCTGTACGAGGCCGTCCGCGACCTCGGCGATGTCGAAGTCATCGCGCCGGAACACAACAACAGCGCCAAGTCCAACGCGCTCACGCTGCACCAGCCGCTGTACGTGCACCCGGCCGGCGAGCACCGGCGCTACGTCAACGGCACGCCCGCCGACTGCGTGCACATCGCCCTGACTGGCCTGCTCGATTACAAGCCCGACCTCGTCATCTCCGGCATCAACAACGGCGCCAACATGGGGGACGACACCATCTACTCCGGCACCGTGGGCGCCGCGATGGAGGGTTACCTGTTCGGCATTCCCGCCATCGCCTTCTCGCAGGTGGAAAAAGGCTGGGCCCACCTCGATGCCGCGGCCCGCGTCGCGCGAGACCTGGTGCAGCAGGTGATCGGCCAGGGCCTGTTGTAGCGCCCCTCGCCGTTCCTGCTGAACGTGAACATCCCCAACCTGCCGTACGACAGCCTGGGCCCCTTCGAGGTGTGCCGCCTGGGCCGACGCCATGCGGCCAAGCCCGCCATCGCCCAGCCCAGTCCGCGTGGCGACACCATGTACTGGATCGGCGCCGCCGGCCCGGCCAAGGATGGCGCGCAAGGCACCGACTTCCACGCCACTGCGCAGGGCCGTGTCTCCATCACGCCGCTGCAGGTGGACCTGACCGAGCATGAGGCGCTGGGCGACTGGTCCCAGGCCGCTGCGAAGTTCGCCACCCGATGACGACGCGCCGCCCGACGTTCCCCGCCCGCCTGGACCTGGGCACGTCCGCCGCGAAGCCCGCGACCCCTCGCGTCGCTGCCGTGCCCGCCCAGCCTGCGGCCCCGGCCCCGCGGCCCGTGGTCAAGCCCCAGGCGGCCGCGGCCCTGGCCGCCACGCCGCTGCGTGCCACGCCCCAGGGCCTGGGCCTGGACTCGGCCGCCGTGCGCGCGCGCATGGTGCAAAAGCTTGCCGGCCAGGGCATCGCCAACGCGCAGGTGCTGGCCGCCATGGGCCAGGTCGAGCGCCATCGCTTCGTCGACAGCGCGCTGGTGAACCAGGCCTACGAGGACACCAGCCTGCCGATCGGCCTGGGCCAGACCATCTCCAAGCCCAACGTCGTCGCCCGCATGATCGAGCTGCTCCTGGCCGGCGCGGCGCGCGACGGCGAGGGCCGCCTGGGGCGCGTGCTGGAGATCGGCACCGGCTGCGGCTACCAGGCCGCCGTGCTGGCCTGCATCGCGCGCGAGGTGTACAGCATCGAGCGGCTGCGCGGCCTGCATGACAAGGCCCGCGATAACCTGCGCCCCCTGCGACTGACCAACGTGCACCTGCTGTTTGGCGACGGCATGGAGGGCTACGCCAAGGGCGCGCCCTACGCCGGCATCATCGCCGCCGCGGGCGGCGAGGCCGTGCCGCAGGCCTGGGTCGACCAACTCGCCGTGGGCGGGCGCATCGTCGCGCCCACCGTCATGCCTGGGGGGCAGCAGGCCCTGGTCGTCATCGACAAGACGCCCGCCGGCCTGCAACGCAGCGTGCTTGAGGCCGTTCACTTTGTCCCCCTAAAATCAGGTATCGCCTGAAGGAATCGCATCACATGCACCTCGTGTCGAGGCTGGGCCGCTCCCTTGCCTTCTCCCTTGTGGCCGCCGCCGTCCTGGCGGGCTGCACCTCGGGGCCGCGCCGTCCTGCGCCGGTCGAAGACAAGGGCTCCATGGCCCAGCAACGTGGCCAGTCCCCCTCGGCCACGCCGTCGCAGCCCGCGGGCGACGCCGCCGCGCGCGTGCTCCCCGGCGCCGAGAACGCCGGCAAGCCGGGCTACTACACGGTTCGCCCCGGCGACACCCTCATTCGCATCTCGCTGGACTCGGGCCAGAACTGGCGCGACATCGCCCGCTGGAACGGCGTCACCAACCCCAACGTGATCGAAGTCGGCCAGGTGCTGCGCATCATCCCGCCCGCGGGCGAGGCGGTCGCCCGCCCGGTCGCGCCGGCGCAGGTGACGGCGCAGCCCGTGGTCCCCTCGGGTGGCGCCGTGGGACAGCCCCTGCCGCCCGCCAGCCAGGCCCGTGCCGCCGAACCCGCGGCGTCCCAGGCCCAGCCCGCGCAGGCGGCGCAGCCCGCACAACCCGCGCAGCAGGCCAACAGCCAGACCCCGGTCGGCCCCGACGACGACATCGCCTGGTCCTGGCCCACCCCGGGCCACACCAGCGTCATCGCCGGCTTCGACGAGGCCCGCAACAAGGGCCTGGACATCGGCGGCAAGGCCGGTGACCCGGTGTTCGCCGCTGCCGATGGCCGCGTGGTCTATGCCGGCGCTGGCCTGCGCGGCTATGGCAACCTGGTCATCCTCAAGCACAACAACACGTATCTCACGGCCTACGCGCACAACCAGACCCTGCTGGTCAAGGAGGACCAGACGGTGCGCAAGGGCCAGAAGATCGCCGAGATGGGCTCCACCGACGCCGATCGCGTGAAGCTGCACTTCGAGATCCGCCGGCAGGGCAAGCCCGTGGATCCCGCCCGTTTCCTCCCCGCGAGGTAGGCCGGATGAAGCGGCGCAACGGGCACGGCAAGTCGCTGGCAGCTCCGGATGCGCCTGCCGATGCCCGCGCCGACGAGGCGCCGCCCCCGGGCTGGGAGCCCGCCGCCGGGGCGGACGGCCTGGCCCGCGAGCTGCCCGCGGCCGGTGAGCTCGCCGGCGAGTCCACCGACACCCTGACCCTGTACCTGCGGGACATCCGCCGCACGGAGCTGTTCACGCCCGAGGAGGAGTACGCCTGCGCCGTGCGCGCCAAGGCCGGCGACTTCGCCGCCCGCCAGTCCATGATCGAGCACAACCTGCGGTTGGTGGTGAGCATCGCCAAGGGCTACCTGGGCCGTGGCGTGCCCCTGGCGGACCTGATCGAGGAGGGCAACCTCGGCCTCATGCACGCCATCGACAAGTTCGAGCCCGAGCGCGGCTTTCGCCTGTCCACCTACGCCACCTGGTGGATCCGCCAGTCCGTCGAGCGCGCCGTCATGAACCAGGGCCGCGTCATCCGCCTGCCCGTGCATGTGGTGCGCGAGCTGCAGCAGGTGCTGCGCGCCCGCCGCACCCTGGAGAACGACCCCGCCTTCCGCGCCCGCCCCGGGCGCGGCGGCGAGGGCGTGCGGGTGGAGGACATCGCCGCCCTGCTCGGGCGCGAGGTCGACGACGTGGCCGACCTGCTGTCCATGGCCGAGACCCCGCGCTCGCTCGACGCCACCCTGGACCACGGCGAGGACGAGCGCACCCTGGCCGACGCCATGCCCGATGACGGCAGCCTGGACCCCAGCGGCATCACCCACGGCCACGAGGTCGAGCGCCTGCTGCAACGCTGGCTGCAGGCCCTGACGCAGCGCGAGAAGGAAGTCCTGGAGGGCCGCTTCGGCCTGCATGACCGCGAGCCCGAGACGCTGGAAGTCCTGAGCGACCGGCTCGGCCTCACGCGCGAGCGGGTGCGGCAGATCCAGAACGAGGCCCTGGGCAAGCTGCGCCGCCACATGACGCGCCACGGCATTGACCGCCAGGCCCTGTTCTGAACGGCTCAGGCCGTCCGGACGGCCGTTGAGTGCCCCGTCCCCTGCGGCGCCCGGGGCCGCTGCAGCCGGATGTGCGCTGCCAGCCCGCCGCTGCTGGAGTTGGCCAGCGCGAAGCTGCCGCCCATGCGCTGCACCGTCTTGTCCACGATCGCCAGGCCCAGGCCCGCGCCGGTGGCGGCCGTGCGGGCCGCATCGCCCCGGAAGAAGGGCTTCATCAGGTTGGGCAGCATCTCCGGCGCCACGCCCAGGCCGTGGTCGCGCACCTTGAGCAGCACCCAGTCGTCCCGCCCGCGGGCGGTCACCTCCACGCGCGCCACGCCGGTCTCGGGCGTCTTGCCGTAGCGGCGGGCGTTCTCCAGCAGGTTGGCCAGCACCCGGGCCAGCTCCACCTCGTCAGCCAGCACCACCAGCGAGGACGGCACGTCGATGCGCACCTCCATGTCGCCGTGGTCGTGCAGGGCATGCACGCAGGCGTGGACCACATCACCCAGGCGGATCGGGCGCAGCTCGGCATGGTCCGGGCGGGCGTAGTCGAGGAACTTGTCGATGATGGCGTCGAGCTGGTCGATGTCCGCCGCCATGTGGCTGCGCGCGTCGTGGTCGGCCACGCTCATCTCGGTCTCCAGCCGCAGCCGCGCCAGGGGCGTGCGCAGGTCGTGCGAGATGCCGGCCAGCATCACCGCGCGGTCCTGCTCGATCTTGGCCAGCTGCTGCGCCATCCGGTTGAAACCGATGTTCACCTCCCGGATCTCGCTGGTGGCGACCTCCTCGTCCAGGCGCGAGGCGTCGAAATCGCCGTCACGCACCCGGCTGGCGGCGAAGGACAGCTCCTTGAGCGGCCGGTTGATCAGGCCGGCGATTAGCGCCGCGCCGGCCAGTGACAGGCCGGCCGCCGTCACCAGCCAGATCAGCCAGGTGCGCCCGCCCACGTTGGCGAAGCGGCCCGGGTCCAGCTGCAGCCAGTAGGCGTCGGACTCGATGCGAAAGCCCACCCACAGCCCGGGCTCGTCGTTGACGGCGCCCGCCAGCTCGGTGCCGGGGCCCAGCTGCGTGGCCAGCTCGCGCAGCACGGCGGCGTCCATCACGCCGGCGTCCACGGGGCGGGTGCGGTCCCGGGGTTCGCGGGGGGCGATCTGCACCTTCTCCTGCTCGGCCAGGGTCTTGATCAGGGACACCCGGGCGATCGGGTCCGAATGCACCAGCGCCGCCCGCGACAGGGTCACCAGCGAGGCGATCTGCTGCGCCGTCTGCAGGGCGCGGGGCTCGAACTCCAGCGCGCGAAAGGTCTGCAGCCAGGCCACGATGGAGCCGACCAGCAGCAGCGACAGCAAGAAGAAGGTGCGCCAGAACAGCGACAGGCCCAGGCGCGGCGGGCCGTCCAGCCCCGGCAGGGGCGCGGGCGCCGTGTTGGTGTCCAGCAGGGGCGTGGGCGTGGTGCTCAATGTCGGCATGCGGCCTGGGGGTCACCGGGGTCAACCGGCCATGGGGGTGTCCTTCGGGGCTTCAACCCGCGCCATCCGGCACGAACACATACCCCACACCCCACACGGTCTGGATGTAGCGCGGGGCGGCCGGGTCGGCCTCCACCAGCTTGCGCAGGCGCGAGACCTGCACGTCCAGGCTGCGGTCGAAGGGCTCGAACTCGCGGCCGCGCGCCAGCTGGGCCAGCTTCTCGCGGGACAGGGGCTGGCGCGGATGGCGCACCAGCGCCTTGAGCATGGCGAACTCGCCGGTGGTCAGCGGCAGCTCGTCACCGTTCTTGCGCAGGGTGCGGGCCCCCAGGTCGAAGGCGAAGGGGCCGAAATGCACCACCTCGTTCTCGGACGAGGGCGCGCCGGGCGCCTCCTGGGCCGGCCGGCGGCGCAGCACCGCATGCACACGGGCCAGCAGCTCGCGGGGGTTGAAGGGCTTGCCCAGGTAGTCGTCCGCACCCACCTCCAGGCCGACGATGCGGTCCACGTCCTCGCCCTTGGCGGTGAGCATGATGATGGGGGTGCGGTCATTGGCGGCGCGCAGGCGGCGGCAGATCGACAGCCCGTCCTCGCCGGGCATCATCAGGTCCAGGACGATCAGGTCGGCCGTTTCGCGCAGCATCAGGCGGTTGAGGGCCTTGCCGTCTTCGGCCAGGATGACTTCAAAGCCCTCCTGGGTCAGGTAGCGGCGAAGCAGGTCCCGGATCCGGGCGTCGTCGTCGACGACCAGGATCTTGTCCGTTCGGGCGGCGGAGGGGGTCATGGTGCTCCTGCAGGGAAATTTGTAACAGAGCCGATTTTGAGCCGCTTGTTGCACTGCGTGCGACCTTTACGGCTACTTTTAACACAGCGTTACAAAAGTTGCGACTACCAAACTCTGCGGTCCACGGGCGGGGTGAGGGCTTTAGCATGGACCGCCGTGGCCCCGTCAACCGTCCTCCCGGCCTTCCAGGTCGTCCTCAACCCCGCCGCCGGCCAGGCGGACGCGCAGCGCCTGCGGGCCGTGCTGGCGCAGGTGTTCGAGGCGGCGGGGCGGGACTGGGCCTGGGTGCCGGTGGCCGGGACCCGGGGCCTGCCGGCGGCCTGCCAGGCGGCGGCCGCCCGCGCGGCGGGGGAGGGCGGGGTCCTGGTGGCCGTGGGGGGGGATGGCACGCTCAACACGGTGGCCCGGGCGG
>JACCEC010826165.1_pt1 | contig 11939 bp, 10 predicted proteins | sample 7450121 | NCBI WGS metagenome assembly JACCEC01 (sample SAMN15323455, study PRJNA562643) | freshwater metagenome | isolation source: river surface water | place: USA:Blue River Watershed | collected 2017-08-18 | reverse complement strand
TGTTGTGGCAGCTGCCCTGGCAGCGTCGCCTGGCATTCGGCGGGCTCGGCAGCCTTGCCGCCGTGGCGGCGGCAGCGGTGCTGATGCGCGAGCGGCTGCAAGCCAATGTCGCCGCCATCCCCGGCAGCGGCTTCCTGTCCTCGCTGCTGTACGACGTCGGTCCGCAGCGTGCCACCGAGGTCAGCCGCTTCTACGAACTGGAAGCGGCGGCGCACAGCCTGCAGGGCAGCTGGCTGTTCGGGCTCGGCAGCTGGGGCAGCTTCCGTGGCAATCAAGATGCGCTCGACTATCACTTCGGCAAATTCGATTTCGTGCACAGCGGCTTCGGCCATCTGGTGCTGAAGTCCGGCCTCGCGGGACTGCTGCTGTTCGTCACCCTGCTGGCCGCCGTCGTCATCCATTACGTGCGCACGCGACCGAGCTTGCGCGGCAATAGCGCGCTGCTGGCCGATGCCGGCATGGCCGGCCTGCTGTTCTGGACGCCGACCCTGCTGATCGGCACGCCTGTGATCGAGTTCCGTACGATGCTGCTGATCGGCCTCACGCTGGCCATGCCCTATCTGGCATGGCAGCAGCAAGCGCTGCCGCGCTTCGTGTCCGGCAGTGCGCATGGCCTGCGCGCCGTATCGCAAAAAGCGAGGCTGCATGCTGCTCCGTAACTCGGCCTGGAATTTCGCGGGACTGGCGCTGCCCGCTTTGGTGGCGCTGGCCACCGTGCCCTGGCTGATCCGTGGCCTGGGGCTGGAAGGATTCGGCATCATCACGCTGATCACTTCCATCGTCGGCTACTTCGGCATCATCGACATCAACCTGTCGGCCGGCGCAATCAAATACCTGTCCGAGCACCAGGCCACCGGCGACCAGCGCCGCTTCGCGCAGACCTTCTGGTTCGGCCTGCTGTTCCATATCGGGCTGGGACTGATCGGCGCCTTGCTGCTGCTTGCCTGCGCAGCGCCGCTGCTCGATCGCTTCTTCAGTGTCTCCCCGGCCTTGCGCGCCGATGCGCACACGGCACTGCAACTGGCGGCCGTCGGCTTCGCGCTGTCGCAACTGCTGGGCTACCTGCTGGCCGTGCCGCAAGCCTTGCAACGCTATGACGTATCGGCGCGCGGCGAGGCCGCGTTCGGCATTCTGGTCAATGTGGCGTCGGCGCTGGTTGCCTGCAACGGCGGCGGTCTTGCCGGCGTGGTGCTGGCGCGCGTCGCGGTCTCGGCGGCGAATCTGGCGTGGCTGGGCTGGCAGTTGTGGCGGCTGCAATCGCAATTGCAGCTGGCGCTGGCGCCAACGCTACCGACGCGCGAGGTCTGTGTCACGCTGATGCGCTTCTCCAGCCACTGCTATCTGTCGCGGCTGGCGGCAATGCTGCACCAGCATGCGGACAAGCTGATTGTCGGCGCCCTCGCCGGTCCGGTGGCGCTGGCCTTCTACACCGTACCGGTGCAACTGGCCGGGCGCATCCTCGGCCTGACGTATCGGCTGGCCAGTGTCATCTATCCGCGCGTCTCCGAACTGGCCGCCACCGGACGGCAGGCACAGCTGCAAGACCTGTACCTCGACGCCACGCGGCTGCTGACCTACCTGAACTTTGCGGTGCTGGCCGTGATCGCGCTGGCGGGCGCGGCTTTCCTCGAGCGCTGGGTCGGCGCCGAATTCGTCAGCACCGGCTACCCGGTGCTGTTGCTGGTGACACTGGCGTTACTTGCCGATTCGCTGACCACGCTGCCTTCCCTCGTCAACGACGGCCTCGGCCATCCGCAAGTATCGGGACGCTTTGCGTTGGCGCGCGGACTGGCTGGCGTGCCACTGGTCTGCATCGGCACGCTGCTGGCCGGCATTACGGGCGCGGCACTGGCGCACTTGCTGGCGTCGGTGCTGATGAGCGCTCTGTTCCTCGCGTGGGTGCACGGGCGTACGGTGCCGGTGACGCTGTCCAGTGTATGGTCGCAATGCTGGCGGCGCGACCTGCTGGTCGGCAGCTGCGCGGCCCTGGCCGTGCTGCCGCTCAAGTGGCTACTGGCCACTCAGCTACCGGGCCTGCCCGGCTTGCTGGTGCTGCTGGCCACCTCGGGTACAGCGCTGCTGCTGGCCGGCCTGGCCTTCGTGCTGCATGCCGACGAGCGCGCGCTGCTGCGCACGCAACTGACGGCCGTGCTGCGCGCCGCACGGCCGGCGCTGCGCCTGTCGATGAAAGCGCCATGGCTGCGCCACATGCGACGGCTGCGCTGATCCGCTGACGAACCGGACACCCGAGGGAACACCATGCGCATACTGCTCGTCAGCGAAGATCTGCCGTCGCCGTCCATGGGTGGCCTGGCGCGCCACGTGCTGCTGCTGGCGCGCGCCTTGCGGGCCGATGGCCACGCGGTCGACCTGATGGGCAATGGCGACATCGGCCCCGACGAGGCAGGCGGCGAGTTCGATTTCGACGGTCGCTTCTATGGCGAATTGCACGGACAGTACAGCGGCTGGAAAGAGATCCGGCTGGGTGTCTTCATGCCGCCCAAGCGCAGCGTGCTCGGCCATCGTTTCGCGCGCGCGATTCTGCGTCGCGCCGCCGCATATGACGCCATCCACTACCACGGCCACCTGCCCAACATTGCCAGCCACATACCGGCGCACATCAACTTCATCCAGACCCGGCATGACCAGGGCAGTGATTGCCTGGTCCACACCCGCCACAAGCGCGGCGCAATCTGCAATGACATCGATCCCGCCGCCTGCGCGGAATGTCGCACCTGGCGTCCCAACCTGCTGCAGCGGCAGTTATCGATCTGGGCTGTGAACCGCTATCGCAATGAAGTGCGGCGCGGCTTCGAACGCCACAAGACGGTCTTTGTGTCCGACTTCCTGCAAAAGAACCTGACGCGCAGCTTCGGCCGCCAACGCTGGGGCGTGACAGTGCACAACTTCGTCGACACCGACGCCTTGCGCTGGCTGGAGCCGCCATCGCCGTCTGCAGTGCCGGCCACGCTGCTGCGCGTATTCATCGCCGCCAAGCTGTATCAGGCCAAAGGCGTCGGACGCTTCCTCGAGGTGCTGCAGTCGCGCGCGCCGCAAGCCTTGCACGACAGACTGCAACTGGAGGTGGCCGGCGACGGCAGTGACGAGATCCATTTGCGCAATCGCTTTCCCGATGTGTACTTCCATGGCTGGCAGCCGGCGAGCGAGACGCTGCGGTTGGCCAAGCATGCCCATGCGCTGGTGGTGCCGTCGGTCTGCGAAGAGGCCTGCGTATCGACGGTGCTCGAAGGCCTCGCGCTGGGCAAGACCGTCTTCGCGCTGCGGCTGGGCGGCACGCCCGAGCTGGCCGTCTATGCGCTGGGCCCCGACCAGCTGCGGCTGCATGACACGATGGAAGCGCTGGTCGATGCCTTGCTGGCCTTCCGCGCGCGCCCCGACTACGCGGGCAAAGCGCAACGCCGCGCCGATCCGGCGCAGGCCGCCGGCCAGCTGCTGGCGCTGTACCAGATGCCGGCCGGCGCGGTCGGCCTGCAATGACCCGGCAAGGATGACCACAATGTCCGCGATGACAGCGATGACAGCGACGAAGCCCGCACCGCGCTTTTCCATCATCACCTGCACGCTCGACAGCATGCCGTGGCTGGATGCCTGCATCGCGTCGGTGCTGAAGCAGCGCGCCTGCTCGTATGAGCTGGTGTTCGTCGACGGCGGATCGACTGATGGCAGCCTCGAGCGCATCGCGGCGCTGCAAGATGGCCGGCGGCCATTGACCGTACTGCGCAATGTGCGCGGCGGCATCGCGCAGGCGATGAATGCGGGGCTGGCCGCGGCGCGCGGTGACATCGTGGCCCACCTGCATTCGGATGACTTCTACCTGCACGACGATGTGCTGGCCAGCGTGTCGCGCGCGTTCGACGCCAGCGGCTGTCGCTGGCTGTTCGGCCGCACGTTGCGCGCCATCGGCGAGCGTCTCGAGCCAGAGGGCTGGCAGGCGCCACCTTACAGCCGTGCCCGGCTGCTGCACGGGAATTTCATTCCGCACCCGGCGACCTTCGTCGAGCGCCAGCTGATGCTGGACGCCGGCGGCTTCAATGCGCAATGGCGTTATGCGATGGACTACGACCTGTGGCTGCGGCTGGCGCGCATGGCCGAGCCGTTGCAACTGGCGCAGCCGCTGACAGCCTTTCGCGAGCACGCAGGCAGCCTGTCGACGCGCGAGCGCCGGCAGGCCATGCGCGAAGACTTGCGGGTGAGGCTGAGCCATGCGGGACCCAACCCGGCGACGCGGCTTGCGCATGTGGCCCGCCATGTCGCGCGCCATGTACTGCGCCCGGCGGTGCGCGCTGCGCTGCGACGCCGGCGCGCGCCGTCCAACCCTGAAGGAGGCTTGCATGCGTGATTTTTCGCTGGTGCTGGCAACGGTCGGCCGCACAGTGGAGCTGAACCGGCTGTTCGACTCGCTGCTGGTGCAGACCTTTCATGACTTCGAGGTGATCGTGGTCGACCAGAATCGCGACGAGCGGCTGCAACCGGTGCTGCACCGCGCGCGCTGCCTTGGGCTGGCGCTGCGCCACCTGCGGCATTACCCGCCGAACCTCGCGCTGGCGCGCAATGCGGGCATTGCAGTGGCCAGCGGCAGCTGGCTCGGCTTTCCGGACGACGACTGCTGGTATGAGCCACACACGCTGGAGCGGGTGATGCTGCGCAGCCGCCGCCGCGACCGGCCGCAGGGCGTGGTGGTGCGCTGGGTCGAGCAGCAAGACCCGTCGCCACCGGGACTGCTGAGCTGGCCGCGCTCGGCCAGCTTCCGCGATTTTCCGGTGGCGTCGATCACGCTGTTCCTGCAGCGCGATCTTGCCTCGCGCATCGGCGGCTTCGATGGCCGGCTGGGCGTGGGCCAGTGGTTCGGCGCTGGCGAAGAGACCGACATCGTGCTGCGCGCGCTGCGCGAGGGTGCCGTGATCGCGCACGAGCCGACAGCGACCGTGCATCATCGGGTCGACCCGCCGCCACGCATCGACAGCAAGATCTCGCGCCGCTCCGCACAGCATCGCGCGCGCGGCACCGGCGCCATGTATGCCAAGCACAGGCTGTCGGCCTGGGTCATCGTGCGCGGCCTGCTGTCGCCGCTGGCCAAGCCGCTGGCGCGCGGCGCACTGCACGAACTCGGGCACGGCATGGCAATTACGCGGGGACGTTTCGATGGCTGGCTACGCTGGCGCGTGCTGCATGCGCGCAGCGACCATCCGGCGCTGCGGGTATCCGACGATGATGGCGCATCGGCCAAAGTCAACATCGAGGTGCGCGGATGAGAGTCGCCCTGGTCACCAACCTGCCGCCACCGTATCGGGTCCCGATCTTCAACCGGCTCGCGCGCCATCCCGGGTTGGACTTCCATGCCGTGTTTTGTACCGCACGCGAGCCGAACCGCGCGTGGGATCTGCCGCCGATGGAATTCATCCATCATCCGCTACGCGAGCGTTACCTGACCCTGCATGGCCGCTACATCCACCACAACCCGGACGTGCTGACCTTGCTGCAGCGGCTGCAGCCGGACGTGGTGATCACCGACGGCTTCAACCCGACCCACCTGTATGCCTTCGGCTGGGCGCGCTGGCGCAAGCGCGCGCATGTGGCCATGACCGATGGCACCGACCAGTCCGAACGGTCGCTGACCCTGCTGCACCAGCTGGCGCGGCGGCTGGTGTTCAGTCGCTCGCAAGCTTTCATTGCAGCCAGCGAAGGCGGCCAGCGACTGTTCCGCGCTTACGGGGCAGATCCGGCGCGCTGCGCGTTTTCATGGCTGTGCATCGACAATGCCGCCTTCGCGCCACCGGCCGGACTGACCCGGCCTTACGACTTCCTGTTCTGCGGACGGCTGGAAGCGGGCAAGGACCCGTTATTTGCACTGGCCGTCGCGCGCGAAACGGCGCGCCGGCTGGGTCGGCGTGTTCGAATGCTGGTGGTCGGCTCGGGCAGTCTTGAAGGCCGGGTGCGCGACGCAGCGCGCGCGGCCATCGCATCGGTCGAGCTGCGCTTCCACGGCTTTGCATCACAGGTCGAATTGCCGGCGCTGTACCAGTCGGCGCGGCTTTTCCTGTTCCCGACCCGCGGCGATGTCTGGGGCATTGTCGCCAACGAAGCCTGCGCCGCCGGCCTGCCGGTGCTGGTGACGCCGCATGCCGGTGTGGCCGGCGAACTGGTGGTCGAAGGACGCAATGGCCATGTGCGTGAAGCCGATGTCGATGAATGGGCTGCCTGCGCGGTGCGGCTGCTGACCGATGACGGACTTTGGCGCGCGTGTAGCCGCTTCGGCCTGCAGCGCGTGCAGCGCTATGCCTTCGACAGTGCCGCGCAGGGCATCGTCGATGCCTGCCGCATCGCCACCGGCGTCGATGGCCTGGCCGGGCAGCCGCCGCGGATGCCGAAGCGGCGCGCGAGCGCGCCGCAAGACGTACCACCGGTGCCGCCGAAATTGCCGTCGCAGGCACCGGCCGCGCAACAGTCCCGCTCGCGTCGGATTGCCCGACCGGCAGCGCAGGCGGCGAAAGCCCTGCCCGAGAACGCTGAACGCAGCAGTTCATGAGCATCATGAGCGCGATGCGCTTCACGCTGTCGGTCGACGACGGTCATCCGCTGGACATGCGACTGGCCGAAAGGCTGGCCGGCCATGGCATTCCCGCCACCTTCTACGTGCCGACCACCAATTGCGAAGGGCCACCGGTGATGACGGCATCGCAGTTGCGCAGGCTGGCGGCGCAATTCGAGCTCGGGTCGCACACGGCCGAGCATCGCTTCCTCGCGCAACTGGGCCGCGCTGCGGCTTGGCGTCAGGTACGCGATGGCAAAGCCTCACTTGAAGACACGCTGGGGTGGCGGGTCGACGGCTTCTGCTACCCCGGCGGCCGCTACCGACGCGAGCATGTGACGCTGGTGCGCGCCGCCGGCTTCACGTATGCGCGCACCACCCAGAACCTGCGCACCGACGCGGGCAAGCAGCCATTCGAGATGCCGACCACCTTGCAGTTCTACCCGCATCCGCGACGTGTCCTGATTCGGAACTTCGTATCGCAGCGCTACTGGCAGCTGCGTCGCCCGGCGCTGGCAGCGGCGCTAGGCGAGCGCGACTGGCTAGGCCGGCTGTACGCGCTGTTTTCGCACGCGTGCCGACAAGGTGCGGTGTTCCATCTGTGGCTACATACGGCTGATGTCGAAGCGCTGTGCCTGTGGCAGGCCCTCGACGACTTCCTCGCCTGTGTCGCGCGCCGGGTTCCACCGGGGCAGCGGCTGACCAATGGTGAGCTGATCGGTGAGCTGATCGGTGAGCTGCATGGTGGGCTGAACGACAACCTCATGCACGCGATACCGTCACCCGTGTCGCCCCTTTCAACGGCCCCTGCGGCGGTACATCCGGCTCGCCCGGACGGCCGGCCTCGCGCTGCTCCGATGGCTGCCGCTCGCCCTTCCACACCATCAGGAAATAGTGCGACTTGAAGCCGGCCAGGCGCACATGACCAAGCTTCCAGGTCGGCCGTCCCGGCAGCACGTCGACCATGGTCTTGATGGCCAGCGCATCGAGCAGCTCGACATCGCGCTCAGACCGCAGCCAGCGCGCCAGCGGATGCCAGCGGTTCGCGGTGGATACGAAGATGCCGCGCCGGGCCACCCGCAGCAGTTCACGCAGCAGCCTGACCTGTCTTTCATGGCTGCCGCAGGTCTCGATCAACTCATGGCAGGCGACCCAGTCGAAGGCATTGTCGTCATACGGCAGCCGCGCATGGGCGCGCAGCGGCAGCTCTTCCAGGCTCTGGAGCGCCATCCTCGACTGCGCAGGATCCTCGCCGGCAAAAGCGTTGAAGGCCTCCTCGAGGCGTTGCCTGCATTGCTGCAGCGCGCGCGTCATCAGGTCCATCGCCCTCCCGGGTTCGCCGTCATGGTCAGGGTTTGATCTTGCCGCGTACATGCCGTTTTTGCCTTGCGTGCGCTCAGCACGCCGAGCGCTGCGCTGCGTTCCAATCAAGGGATGAATCACGCAATGAATGCTGTATCCCGGACAGCGCCCATCTCCGATGCCGCCCGCCTGTTTGGCACGCGCATCGATGCCCTGTCCTGGGAGCTGGCGCTCGGCCGCATCCTGCGCTGGGCCGGGGCACGCGAGTCGCGCATGGTCTGCCTGTGCAATGTGCACTCGCTGGTGTCGGCCGGCGCGGATGCGGGCCTGCGGGATGCACTGCGAGCGTCAGACATGAACGCTCCCGATGGCGCGCCGGTTGCATGGATGATGCGGCGGCTGGGCTGGCCCGAGCAACAGCGCCTGGCCGGGCCCGACCTGATGGGCAAGCTGCTGGTGGAGGCAGCGCGGCTGCAACTGCCGGTTTTCCTGTTGGGCAGTACCGGCCAGACGCTGGCACTGCTGGCAGAGCGGCTGCGGGCGACGCTACCCGCGCTACCGCTGGCGGGCACGCTATCGCCACCGTTCCGTCCGCTGGACGAGGACGACAATGCGTTGATTGCCGATAGCATTGCCGCTTCGGGCGCACAGCTGGTGCTGGTCGGGCTCGGTTGCCCCAAGCAGGAAAAATGGATGGCGGCGCAGCGCGGCCATTTGCCTGCAGTGATGGTGGGCGTGGGAGCGGCCTTCGACTATCACGCTGGCACGCTCAGCCGCGCACCGGCAGGCTGGCAACGACTGGGCTTCGAATGGCTGTACCGATTGCTGCGAGAGCCGTCGCGGCTGGCCGGACGCTATTTACTGACCAACACCCTGTTCCTGCTCGCTTTGCCGTTTGAATGGTGGCGCAGGCCGCGTCCCTGAGGCGCGCAGGGTGCGGGCATCGCCGTCGCCGAACCACTGCCGCCACTGGCCGGGGCTGACCAGGCCGCGGCCCTCGATCTCGGCCATCGCCGTCGGCAGCGGCGCATAGACATTGCGCCCGAAGTCGGCAAAGCGCGCCACATGCGCGCCGCCATGCCGGCTCCAGAGCCGGAACACCGGTACCGATGCGGGACCGCTGAAGCGGTTGCCCGTCACGCTGTTGGCTTCAATGGCGGCGAAGCCGGCGGTTTCATTGAACAGGATGTGCTCGCGCCGGCTGTCGTCGAAACGATTGCCTTCGATGCGGTTGCGAAAGCCGTTATGCAGTTGCATGCCCGACGGATTGCGCGACAGCTCATTGTCCTGCACCAGTACCCCGTTGGCAAAATCATCGAGGTAGATGCCGAAGGCCGTGACACCGCCGAGCGCGCGCACCCGGTTGCGCGCAATGACGATATCCAGCGGCGCATGGTCGCGCGCGAAGGTATAGATGCCACCGCAATCGGACAGGCGCAAGCAGGCCCGTTCGACCAGATTGTCGGTGACGCGCGCATGCCGGAAGACCCGAATACCGATGTAGCCTGCATCGCTGATGCGGTTGTTGCGTATGGTCTGGCCGCTGGCAAGTTCGAACACGATCGCGCCACGCGAGCGCTTGGGCATGCCCAGCATGCCGGTGTTGGCGATGCGGGAGTCGGTGATGCTGACTTCGCGTGCATCGTCATTGGCGCGTATGCCATGCCTGACCGTACCATCGACCTGCACCCGCGAGATATCCGTGTCGGAACCGGCGACGATGGCAGCCTCGATGCAATTGATGATGCGGGTGTCGCGGATACGAATGCGCTGACTGCCGGCACCATTGATGCCGGTATCGGCAGCGCGCACCTCGATGCCTTCGATGCGGATGTCGCGCGCATCATTGGCGGCAATGCCCGGTGCAGCAGGCGCGGCTCGCACGCGCCCCACCGGCGAACTGCCTGCTGCCATGCGCAGGGCCAGCTTCCCTTGCTGCCATGCCCATTCGCCGGGCACGTCCATCATCCAGCGCTTGCCTTCGACATAAAACTCGGTTTGCGGCAGCAAGCCAAAGCCTTCATCGTCGCCCGGCGCAAGCGCCAGCACCGTATCGTCGGCGCGCGCAATCCGCCTTTCCTGAATCAGCCAGTCGGCCGCGCGCCAGACGAGGTTGGCGCCGGCGAGGTCAGTCGATGGCAAGGCAGCACGCAAGCGATCTGCGCTCACGCGTTCGCCCTTGAGCCAGGTCGACGGCGAGTTCGGATGATGGGCCAGCGGCAGGTAGCGTCCGTCCAGCTCGAGCAAGGCCGGCGCAAAGGGCATGTCGGTGATCCAGGCGTCGGCGTCCTGCGGGTCGCGCCGCCAGCCGTCGACCGGATGCGCCGGTGTGATGACGGCCGGGCCGCAACTGCCCTTGGTCTTCACGGTAATGTCGTGCCGTCGTTCGAGATTCAGCGTGCCCGCGTAGGTACGGCCGCAGTCGAGTTCGATGGTGTCGCCGTCACGCACATTGACGGGCAAAGGCAGCTCGGGTAAAGCCGGTCGTGTGGATGATGCGGCGGGCGTCGCCGGCAAGGCAGTCGCGGGTGGCGCCTTGCCGCCGCCCATATCACTGCGCGCACGCGCCATGGCATCGCCGGAGCTGCCGACGATGAACAGCCAGCAGGCCAGCACCAGTTGCACACAGAATGCCGAACGCATCCTGTGCTTGCAGGCCGGTGGGGTGCGCATCGCGTCAGCTACAAGTCCGGTTCCCATTGCCTGCCCTCCCTGTCATGCAAGGATGATCCGTGAATGTGGCCATCCCGCATTGGCGACCCGCAAAGCGCCCAGCAATGCCGCCACTGCATGAACAAAAAAAAGCCAGCACGAAGCTGGCTTGAAAAACCGCCTGCGAGCAGGCGGTTCGTGCTGAGGTTTACGTCTTGTTGATGTGGCGCGATCAGCCCTGTTTCCAGGCACGCACGTAGTTGACTTCGTACGAGTTGCCGATGCCGGTCGGCGTGGTGCTGTCAGGCTGGCCGCTCGCGCTGCCATACCAGAGGTCGAGCATGATGTACATCGGGTCCGGCATCGACACGGCCAGCGTGTAGACCTCGCGACCATCGAAGTAGAAGGTCTGGCGACTCGGCTCCCACTTCACGGCGTACTTGTGGAACGCTGCCGACAAATCACTGGTGAGGATGGTCTTGGTGCCTGCGAGGCGACCTGCATCGATCCAGACCGTTGGCGCATAGGCGGTCGGATGCAGGTTCGCGTCCGACCAGCCGGAAGCGGGGCCGCCGCCTGCGTAGGCTTCCATGATGTCGATCTCGGGACGGCGGGTGCCGATGTGGTTGAACAGCCAGAAGGCCGGCCACGTGCCCTTGCCGATCGGTAGCTTCGCTTCGATCTCGAAGAAGCCGTAGGTCTGGTAGTACTTGCCGTCGGTGTCGATGGTGCGGTTGAAGAACCTGCCCGTGGCATCGCGTGCCGGCCAGATCTTCAGACTACCGTTGGACACGGTGTAGTTCTTGGTCGCGTTGCTGGCTTCGTACCAGATCGTATCGTTCCATTTCGCGGTATTCCACGAATTGAACTCGTCCTGGAAGGTCATCGTCCAGGTGGTGCCCGTCTGGCCATACGGCGTGGGTGCAGCGGTGGTGGTGCCGGTGGTGGTGCCGGTGGTGGTGCCGGTAGTCGTGCCGGTAGTCGTGCCGGTAGTCGTGCCAGTGGTGGTGCCAGTGGTGGTGCCAGTGGTGGTGCCAGTGGTGGTGCCAGTGGTGGTGCCAGTAGTCGTGCCAGTGGTGGTACCGGTAGTACCATCGGTGGTCGTCGTCGTGCCGGTCGTCGTGGTAGTGGTCGAGCCCGTAGTCGTTGATGGCGACGTGCTGACCGACGTGGTCTGCGTCGAGCCGTTGGCGAGCTTGGTACTTGCGGAAGCCGAAGTCAGGTTACCGCTGGAGTCGATAGCGTACTGAGCAGAGCCAGTGCCACCACCGCAGGCCGCGAGAAGAACTGACACACTGGTTGCTGCAGACAGCGACAGTGCGCGCATTGCTTTGCTGTTGAATGACACGTTGATCATCAAGAATTTCTCCCTCTGGTTGTATTGATCTCAAGCGAGATCGCTTGCAAATGCTTGTGTCAGAGCATTGCCTTCAGA
>JACCEC010562090.1_pt1 | contig 11940 bp, 14 predicted proteins | sample 7450121 | NCBI WGS metagenome assembly JACCEC01 (sample SAMN15323455, study PRJNA562643) | freshwater metagenome | isolation source: river surface water | place: USA:Blue River Watershed | collected 2017-08-18 | reverse complement strand
GGCGGAGAAGCTCAAGAACCATCCGAAATTTGCAGACTATCTTACAGATGATCAGGTCAAAACGCTCGTGCGATCCGCCCCGCTGCACGACATCGGAAAGGTGGGTATTCCAGATCGAATCTTACTCAAACCTGGGCGTCTCGATGCCGATGAGTTCGAGATAATGAAAACCCACACGACAATTGGCCGAGATGCGATTGCAGACGCAGAACGTGCAATGCCATTCCAAAGCACATTTTTGCAGTCTGCGCGTGAAATCGCTCTGTCTCATCAGGAAAAATGGGACGGGTCAGGATATCCGGAAGGGCTTTCGGGTGAGAACATCCCCATTGCCGCAAGGCTGATGGCGGTTGCCGATGTTTACGACGCCCTGATCAGCAAGCGTCACTATAAGGATGGCATGTCACACGAACAGGCCATGAATATCATCGCGGAGGGCTCAGGTAGCCACTTTGATCCTGATGTGGTTGTTGCATTCGTTATGATTGGTGATGAAATAGAGGCAATAGCTCGCAGCCTTGCAGATGATTAAGGTTTAGAAGGTCATGCGCCATGCCAAGTAAGTATCTTGCATGGCGATATTCGATGGTCTGCGCACGCCTTGCACGAAGCTAGGCAAATGAGGGGTTGAACTTGTTTTTATCCCTTCGAATGAGCAAAATCGTATGTACTAAGGAAGCGCGGGTCCCATCTACCAATAACGGGGGGTGCCCCCGGGGTACGGTCTCGATTTCCAGAAGTTTGATTGGGGGGTGGGGGTGTGCGAACCACGCGCAGCCTAGCCAGTTCTAAAAGGTGGGTTCAAAGGTGGGTTGAGATATTAATCTCACCCTAAGCCGTTGATTTTACTGGATTGCTGGCGGAGACGGAGGGATTCGAACCCTCGATACGGTTACCCGTATGACGCTTTAGCAAAGCGTTGGTTTCAGCCACTCACCCACGTCTCCGGCGCTGTTGGCTGAGGGGCCTATAGCGAGGGGGAAGGGCGGAGACAATGCCCTCTTCATGTGCTTTTTCGATTCAGATGGGCGCAAATGCGACTCAGTTCATCGCGCATCGCTTGCGCAAGGGCGCGCCGGTGCGACAAGGCGGTTGTTCGATAGGGTAAGATGCAAAGGAAGTCGCATGCCACGCTTTTGGGGAAGTCGCCTTCAACTTTGGTCCTTCATGGGGGGGCTTTTGGCCTCGCTGGCGGTGGCGGGCGTGGCGCACGCGCAGATCACCTCGGTCGATCCCAATGGCGTTTTCGAAGTCCCGCCCGCCCCAAGCAGCAGCACCGCTGCCCCCTCTTCATCCCCCATGCCGCCCGCTTCCTCGGATGCGGCACCTGCGACGGCCCCCCAAGGCCCGGTCGATAGCCCGGCTGCCCCTGCTTCCCCAACCGCGCCTGAGGCTGCTGGCGCGCCGGCGCAAACGGGCGCGGGCGCGGCTAAGCCGCTCCCGGCGGATGCGCCGAACGCGGTTCCCACGCACAAAAAAGATGATCTGATTGGTGCGGCCGAAGGCGTGTTCGGCAAAGGGGCGCAGGGCCTAGCGGAAATGATCGAAAAGATTTTGAAAGAGCAGGGGGAACCCAATGCCTATATTACCGGTCGCGAAGCGTCGGGGGCGTTCGTGGTTGGCTTGCGCTATGGCTCGGGCACGATGGTCCATAAGGTGGAAGGGCAACGCCCCGTTTATTGGACGGGCCCCTCGCTGGGCCTCGATTTCGGGGGGGATGCCACCAAGACCTTCATCCTTGTCTACAACCTGTTCGACAGTCAGGAACTCTATGAGCGCTTCGCCCAAGTGGAAGGGCGCGCTTATTTTCTGGGCGGCCTTTCGGCGACCTATTTGCGGCGGGAAAATATTGTGGTCGTGCCGATCCGCATGGGGGTCGGCATGCGGCTGGGCGCGAACCTCGGCTATATGAAGTTCACGGAAAAGTCGCGCTGGTCACCCTTTTGAGGCAATCAGTCGCGCACCAGCCGCCAGCTCAGCGTCTCGCCGGCATGAAACGGCACGATCTGTGACCCGGCAGCGACAATCGCTTCGGGCACCGTCTCGCCGCCGCGTTCCAGCGTGATCAGATCATCGTTCACGGGCAGGCGGTAAAAGGCAGGCCCGTTGAGCGAGGCAAAGGCTTCAAGCTTGTCGAGCGCGCCTTCTTCGTCGAACACCGCAGCATAGCTTTCAATCGCGTAGGGCGCGTTGAACACCCCGGCACAGCCGCAACTGGCTTCTTTGGTTTCAATCGCGTGCGGCGCGGTGTCGGTGCCGAGGAAGAATTTCGGCGAGCCCGATGTCGCGGCTTTGCGCAGCGCCAGCCGATGTTTTTCGCGCTTCACAATCGGCAGGCAGTAAAGATGCGGCCGGATGCCGCCCACCAACATGTCGTTGCGGCTGATATGGAGATGCTGGGGCGTGATCGTCGCGGCCACATTGGGGCCGGCTGCCATCACAAAATCGGCGGCTTCCTGCGTGGTGATGTGCTCAAACACGGTGCGCAGCCCGGGGAATTGGGCGGTGATGCGCGAAAAGATCCGGTCGATGAACACCGCTTCACGGTCAAACACATCCACATCATGGTCCGTCACCTCGCCATGGACGAGGAAGGGCATGCCGATTTTCTCCATCCGCTCCAGCACGGGGAAAAGCTTCAGCACATCGGTGACGCCAAAGGCTGAATTGGTCGTGGCGTTGGCGGGGTAGAGCTTGGCAGCGGCAAAGGCCCCGGTTTCAAAGCCATGGGCCAGCGCGTCCGGGTCGGTCGCGTCGGTCAGATAGCAGGTGATGAGCGGCTCAAAATCGCTGCCTTCGGGCAAGGCGGCCATGATCCGCGCGCGATAGGCTCGGGCCATTTCCGGCGTGGTGACGGGCGGCTTCAAATTGGGCATCACGATCGCACGGCGGAACTGGCGCGCGGTGTAGCCCACCACGGCGTTCAACATGTCGCCATCGCGCAGATGGACATGCCAGTCATCGGGGCGGCGAAGGGTGATCCTGTCAGTCATGCAGTCTTTCCATAACGCGGGGCTTGGGAATCGGCAAAAGCCATCCTAGATGAAGGCCATGGCAGAAACCATGCTTTCAGACCGGGCCCTGATCCGCCTGTCCGGTGACGATGTTCGCGGATTCGTGCAAGGCCTTGTGACAAACAATGTGCTGGGGGATTTGCCCGTCTGGGCAGGGCTGTTGACGCCGCAGGGCAAAGCGCTGTTTGATTTCTTCATCTGGGCCGATGGCGAGGATCTGTTGATCGATTGCGAGGCCGATCAGGCCGAGGCGCTGATCAAAAGGCTGACGATCTACCGCCTGCGCCGCGCCATCACGATCAGCCGGGAAGAGCATCTGGCCGTCCATTGGGCGCCAATGGGGGAGGCGGGTGTCCCCGATCCTCGGCTAGCTGCGTTGGGCCGGCGCTGGATTGCCCCGCCCGCCGCGCCCGTATTGGGCTATCACGCGCACCGCCTGTCGCTGGGCGTGGCCGAGGGCGTGGCCGAACTGGGGCAGGATAAGACGCTCTGGCTCGAAGCGAATGCGCGCGAACTGAACGGCGTCAGCTTCACCAAAGGATGTTATGTGGGGCAGGAAAATACCGCGCGGATGAACTATCGGCAAAAGGTCAACCGCCGGCTGTTCGTCCTCCCCGATGGCCGGGTGGAGCGCCGGTCCGTGGCGGATCCGGGGGAGGCGCTGGTGCCTGCCTGGTTGGCCCCGGCGCTCGCGGCGGACGACGCCTAGACCGCTCCAAGGGCGGGCCATCGCGCTGGCCGATGAAACATCAGCACGCCTCGGAACCCGCTTGACCCTCAGGCGTTCCTCTGTGCGCCCCGACTGGGCGATGATGGAGGTTCCGATGAAACATATCGTGCTCCGGCAGGTGATGCTGCCCATGGCCGTGCTGGCAGGTCCAGCAGCGCTCAGCGCCCAGATGACCCCGCCCGATCCGTCGTCCGCCGGGATGCAAGGCCTTCCCCCCGAAGTGCCCGGCGCGCCGGCCCCGGGCGAAGGCCAGCCCGTTCAACCCCCGCCGGGGGTGCCAAGCCCCCCGCATGATCCAGCCCACCCGCAGCCCGTGCCTGAAAACCCGACCATGCCGCCGCCTGCGGAAACGCCCATGCCGCCGAGCCCGCCGGCCCAACCGGGCATGCCGGGCAGCCCGACCATGCAGACACCAACGGACCCGTCACCGATGCCGGGCCAGCAGGATCAGACGGGGGCTGGCATGTCGCGCAATGGTGCCCAAATGGGCACCTCCACTGGTGGCATGCGTTGGGGGCCGCGGACCGAGGTTCCAGCACCCGCCCCGCAAGCAAGCTACCCGCCGTGCAGCGCGACGGTGCAGGATCAGTGTGTGCAAACGCGCGACCATCGTTCCGCGCGCGCTAAAAAAGCGCGCCGCCGCTAGGTCCTTCTTCTTCCTTTCCCCTTTCTAAAACCCGCGCTAACCCCATGACTGAAGGGGAAGGGGGCGATAATGGGGGATATAAGCCTTTTGGGGGTGACGCCGGCGGCCGCCGCGGCGCTGGCGGCCATCATCTTGGCGGCGGCTTTTGTGCGGGGGCTCACGGGCTTTGGCTTTGCCATTCTCGCGGTCCCTTTGATGGGGCTTGTCGTGCCGCCCACCGATGCGGTGATCTTGGCAATCCTTCTTCAAACATGGATCGGCCCGTTTGGCGTGGGCAAGGCGATCGGCCATATCGACCGGCGCTTGGTGGCGGGCGTGGCACTGTGCGCAATGGTCGGCACGCCGCTTGGCCTCATCGCCCTTGCGCACACCCCCGATGATCTGGCTCGGCTGCTCATCGCCGGGATTGCGGTTGCTTGTTTCGGGACGTTTTTGATCAAGCGGGCTCCCACCCCCAATCGCGCGCTGTCCCACATCATGGCGACAGGGCTTTCATCAGGCGTGCTGAACGGCTTTGCGGCGATGCCGGGGCCGCCTGTGATCCTCTATTTTGTGCGATCAGGCGTGACCCCGCTCACCGCGCGGGGGTCGATGATCCTCGTCTTCTTCGCCGCGGGCATTGCTGGCACGGTCACGGCGGCGCTGCGCGGCCTCATCTCGATGCCCTTATTGGGCCTTTCCCTGGCGACCTTTCCGCTCATGGTCTTGGGCAACCATATCGGCGCCCGGTTTTTCGGGGTGGTCGAAGAACGGCTATGGCGCCGGCTTGTCGTTGTGCTGCTGTGCCTTGCAACGGCAGGTGCCCTCCTCAAACTCGCTACTTGACGCCGCCCCGCCGCCCCGCCAATCGGATGTGACTAGCGAAAGGATTATCTCTGGTGGAAGCGGTCAGCACGATCGAAGGTAAGGCTTATCCCTTTGGCCTCAAGAATATCGATACGGATGTCATCATCCCGGCAGAATGGCTGAAAACCGTCAGCCGCACGGGCCTTGGCAAAGGCGCGTTTGAGGCGCTGCGCAAAGACCCGGATAATATGTTCGACAGCCCCGAATTTGCGGGGTCGCCCATCTTGATCGCCGGCGATAATTTCGGGTGCGGCTCCAGCCGGGAACACGCGGCTTGGGCCTTGGCGGATCTGGGCATTAAAGCCGTCATCGCGCCCAGCTTTTCGGATATTTTCTCGGGCAACGCGTTTAAAAACGGCATTCTCACGGTCGTCCTGCCCCAAGAGGCGGTGGACCGGCTGCTTGAAGTTGCCAAGACGGAGACGCTCCATATCGATCTGGAAAGCCAAACGGTTACCACGCCGTTTCAGGATCGCTTCCATTTTGAGATTGATGCGTTTCGCAAGCACTGCCTGACGAACGGCCTCGACGAAGTGGGCCTAACATTGGCGATGGATGACAAGATTTCAGCCTATGAGAGCCGGGCAAAATCAGCCTGGCCCTGGCAAGCAGGAGCGGTAACATGAAGGCATTGCTGTCAAAAGAAGTGGGCGGGCCAGAAACGCTGGTTCTCGAAGACATTGCGGAACCAACGCCCGGCCCCGGTCAGATCTTGGTCGCGATCAAGGCCTGCTCGGTCAACTATCCCGATGTGCTGGTGATCGAGGATAAATATCAGTTCAAGCCGCCGCGCCCCTTCGCACCCGGCAGCGAAGTCTCGGGAGTTGTCGAAGCCGTGGGGGAAGGGGTCACCACCTTCAAGCCCGGCGACCGCGTCTTGGGCGCCACCGGCAATAATGGCGGCATGGCGGAAAAGACGGTGCTCAACGCCGCCACCACCTATGCCTTGCCCGATGAACGCAGCTTTGCCGAAGGCGCAGCGCTCATCCTCACTTATGGCACCTCCATTCACGCGCTTGTCGACCGCGGGCATCTCAAGGCGGGGGAAACGCTGCTCGTGCTCGGTGCCGCCGGGGGCGTTGGTCTTGCTGCGGTGGAACTGGGCGTCGCCTATGGCGCGCGCGTGGTCGCGGCTGTCTCGTCAGAGGAAAAGGCGGCTGCCGCGCGCGCGGCGGGCGCGCACGATGTCGTCATTTATGGCCGCGCGCCTTTTGATAAGGATCAGTCCAAGGCGCTCGCCGATGCGTTTAAAAAGGCTGTTGGTCCCAATGGCGCGGACGTCATTTATGATGCGGTCGGCGGGGATTATGCCGATCCCGCCATTCGCTGCATCGCGTGGGAAGGCCGGTATCTCGTTGTCGGCTTCCCGGCGGGCATTCCGCGCCTGCCGCTCAACCTGACGCTGCTCAAAAGCTGCGATGTCTGCGGGGTGTTCTGGGGGGCGTTCACGATGCGCGATCCAGAGGCGAACCGCGCCCATATCGCCGAACTGTTCCGCCTCTGGAAAGACGGCAAGATCAGCCCGCGGGTCACAGAAACCTTCCCGCTTGCCCGCGGTGGCGAAGCCATTGCCAAGATGGCGCGGCGCGAAGCCATTGGGAAACTGGTCGTCACGGTCGATTGACCGAGTAAAAACTTGGGATGCCGCGCCGTTCCGGTTGAACCGGGGCGGCCCGCCTCCTATCTCCGTCAGGGTGGCGAAGCCGAGCAAAGGGAATGGACATGACAAGTTTTGACGATCGCGAAAAAGCGTTTGAAACCAAATTTGCCCATGATCAGGAAATGGCCTTTCGGGTTGTTGCCCGGCGCAACCGGCTGGTCGGCCAATGGGCGGCGGCCAAAATGGGGCTGACCCCTGCCGAAACCGATGCCTATGCCAAATCGGTCGTTCAGGCCGATTTTGAAGAAGCGGGCGATGAAGACGTGATCCGCAAATTGCTGGGCGATCTGATCGGCGCTGGGGTGGATACCAGCGATGAAGAAGTGCGTGCCGCGCTAGCGGATCAGATGGTCGAAGCCCGCCGCCAATTGTTCGAAGCAAAGTAACCGATCATGCCGATGGCCGCCGATGATATTGCCGCGATGATCCGCACCGCTTTCCCCGATGCCGAGGTAGAGATTACCGATCTGGCGGGCGATGGCGATCATTATGCCGCACGCGTGGTGAGTGAGGCGTTTCGCGGAATGCCGCGTGTGCGCCAGCATCAGGCCGTTTATGCCGCTTTGGGTGGCCGTATGGGGGGCGAACTTCACGCCCTGCAACTGACCACCGCGACCCCTGATTGATGGAGTGACAAGATGACTGATACCAACGCCCGCATCGGCGAAATCGTCAATGGGAATGATGTTGTGCTGTTTATGAAGGGCACGCCGCTGTTCCCGCAATGCGGCTTTTCCAGCCGTGCGGTGGCCATTCTCGATCGACTGGGCGTCGAATATGCCAGCGTCGATGTACTGCAAGACGCGCAGATCCGCGCCGGCATTAAGGATTTTTCGGACTGGCCGACCATCCCCCAGCTCTATGTGAAGGGGGAGTTTATTGGCGGTTCTGACATCATGATGGAAATGTTCGAAGCCGGCGAACTGGAAGAATTGATGTTGGAAAAAGGGGTCGCGGCGGCAAATTAACGCGGCCGTTCATATCCCGTTCACGGCCCGGCTAACATAGGTTGGCCATCAGCTTCTGCCGGCTCTCCCCTCCCCCGGCAGATGAATATCTCCGGCCTTCCTCCCAAAGCGCCGGATGTGGCCCGGGCCGCGCGGATATCATCCCAGCCGTGCGCGCCCGGGCTTCTTATTGAAACTCGGCCGCGCTTTCGCCACATGGGGTCTATGAACCCGCCCGACCTTTCCAAAGAGCCCTATGCCATTGCCGAACAGGTCAGCCCGCTGATCCGGCGGGTGCTCGCGCATAATCCCTCGCCGTTCAGCTATACCGGCACGCAAACCTATATTGTCGGGCACGGTGACGTCGCGGTCATCGATCCCGGCCCGCTGGGGGATGATCCCCACCATGTCGAGGCGCTGATCCGGATTTTGGCGGGGGAGAAGGTGGTCGCCATCTTGTGCACCCACACCCATCGCGACCATTCCCCCGCCGCTGCGCCCTTGGCGGCCGCGACCGGCGCGCCGGTGATCGGCTGTGCGCCCTTGGTGCTGGAAGATAGCGGCCCGCGCGCTGACGCAAGCTTTGATGCAACCTATACGCCCGACCGGGTGATGGAAGATGGCGAAAGCCTTTCGGGCTCCGGCTGGACGCTCACCGCGCTTGCCACCCCCGGGCATACGTCCAACCATCTCTGCTTCGCGCTGGCAGAGGAACAGGCGCTCTTCACGGGCGATCATGTCATGGGCTGGTCGACGAGCGTCGTCTCCCCGCCCGATGGCGATATGGCCGCCTATATGCGCAGCCTCGCGCTGCTGATGACGCGCGACGATAAAATCTATTACGCAGCCCATGGCGCGCCGATTGAAAACCCCCAGCGGCTCGTGCGCGGGATGATGGGACACCGCAAGCAGCGCGAAGGGCAGATCCTCCGGCTGCTCGAAGCGGGCACCGGCCATATCCCGGATATGGTCGCCAGCATGTATAAGGGCGTCGACAAGCGCCTCTATCCCGCGGCGGGCCGCTCGGTCCTTGCCCATCTCATCGATTTAAAGGATCGCGGGCTGGTGACCGGGGCGGAGGAAAATTGGGCACTGGTCCATTAAGGGCCTATGCCGATGGCTTGGACGGGCTTAGAGGCCCGGCAACGCCTGAATTAGAAGGATGATGAAGCGATGAATGCACCCACGGGCAGCCTCACGGGCATCGATCTCCGCGCGGGGATTGAACAGCTCCGCAAAGAACGCAACGCGATCATCCTTGCCCATTATTATCAGCGGCCGGAAATTCAGGATTTGGCCGATTATGTCGGCGACAGTCTGGAATTGAGCCGCAAGGCGCAGGAAACCGACGCCGAAGTCATCGCCTTTTGCGGGGTGCGCTTCATGGCGGAAACCGCGAAGATCCTCTCGCCCGAAAAAACGGTGATCCTGCCAGATATCGACGCGGGGTGCAGCCTTGAAGATAGCTGCCCGCCCGATAAATTCGCCGCCTTCCGCGCCGAACATCCAGATCATATCGCGCTCACCTATATCAACTGCTCCACCGAGGTGAAGGCGCTGTCCGACATCATCGTCACCAGCTCTTCAGCGGAAAAGATTTTGGCGCAGATCCCGGCAGATCAGAAGATCATCTTCGGGCCGGACAAGCATCTGGGCGGCTATCTGGCGCGCAAGCTGGGCCGCGACATGCTGCTCTGGCCCGGTGTGTGCATCGTGCACGAGGCGTTTTCGGAAACAGAGCTGGTCAAGCTCAAGGCGCAGCACCCCGGCGCGCCGGTCGCCGCGCACCCGGAATGCCCGGCGCATATCGTGGAGCACGCCGATTATGTCGGCTCGACCAGCGGCATTTTGAACTATGCAAAGGCGATGGACGGCGACACGCTGATCGTCGCGACAGAGCCGCACATCATCCACCAGATGCAGCTCGCCATGCCGACCAAGAATTTCATCGGCGCGCCCGGGGCCGACGGCAATTGCAACTGCAATATCTGCCCGTACATGGCGCTCAACACGCTCGAAAAGCTCTACATCGCCCTGCGCGACCTGACCCCGCAGGTGCATATCGAAGAAGGCCTGCGGCTAAAGGCGAAAGCCAGCCTTGATCGGATGCTGGAGATGGCAAGCAGCACCGTCGGCCAAGGGGATTTGGGGGCGCGGGGTTAGGAGGCCTAGCAGGTGAAGCAGTCTGAACGCATAACTATTGTGCAAAGGCTGACTAAAGAAATTTCGTCTCGGTACGATTTTCCTCAAGCAGCCAGTTTTCTAAAGGCTTTTTACCCCAGAGCGCATACATATTTCGATGACTACGAAAATGTTGAAGAAATGGTTTCGTCTAACCTGCTGGATGTTCCCGACTCTGTTCTGGGAGAAATGATTGATGATCTTGGAATTGAGTCTGCGGCCCATATTGCAGCAGCGGTCCAAAGGCCAACAATTTGGTCCGACGATGAGCCGATGCGAGCCTTCATAAGTCATCTTTCAAAAGAAAAATTAAGGGCAACTAGGCTTAGAGAAGCGCTGACGAGTTACGGAATATCCGCGTTCGTGGCGCATGAAGATATCGAACCAGCCCAAGAATGGCAGGTGCAGATTGAGCGGGCCCTCCACAACATGGACGTCTTCATTTCGATCCACACAAATGGGTTCTCAGAGAGTGTTTGGACTCAGCAGGAAATAGGTTTTGCGGTTGCGCGAGGCGTAAAGGTGATTGCTATAAGAATGGGTGAGGACCCCAAAGGCTTTATATCTAAGCATCAGGCATTATCTCGAGGCGAGAAGAGAGCTGAGGAAGTGGCCGCTGAGATCGACATTCTGCTTCTTAAAGACGAGCGGACTCGGTCACGATATTCCGTCGCGAAGTCTAATGCACAGCTGAACCGGGAGGTCCCCTTCTGATCGTTGCTTGCTTTGTTCATATCACTTGCATAAGCGTGCGCTTCAAAGGAAAGCTGAAATAAAAACGGCGCGAGCCTTTGGTCTTTTTTATGGGGGCTTAGACACAATAGGAAAATCCTTTCCTACCTTGCCCAATTTCGCCTAGCTGGCGGCCATGGATTTTTCTCCCGCCCTCCGTCCTGTTTTCGCGCCTGCCCCTATGTCGCTTGGGGGCTGTTTTTCAGGTCGACGTACCCTCAACTTCCTCCACTTCCGCGCCCAGGAAAGCTTGTTCGATGCCCTTTACGCTTCCTCATTTTGATCTCGACGCCTTTGTCCGCGCCACCTTGGCGGAAGATTTGGGGCCATCGGGGCGCGACGTCACGTCGGAAAGCGTAATTCCGGCGGACGCGCGCTTTGCGGGTGTGATGGACAGCCGGGAAGCGATCATCGTCGCGGGCTTGCCGCTGGCGGAGGCGATCTTCCGGCACCTCGATCCGGGGATGACGATTGAGCTGCTCGTCCAGGATGGGGATCGCGTCGTGCCGGGCACCCATCTGATGAAGCTTTCCGGCAAGGCGCGCGGGATGCTGACGGCGGAACGCTCGGCGCTCAACATCGTCCAGCATCTCTCGGGCATCGCAACGATGACCCGCGCATATGTCGACGCGATTGCGGGGACGGGGTGTATTCTGCTCGATACCCGTAAGACGATCCCGGGCCTGCGCGTGCTGGAAAAATACGCAACCCGCATGGGCGGGGCGACCAATCACCGCATGGGCCTGTGGGATGCCGCGATGATCAAGGATAACCATGTCGCGGTCGCAGGCGGCGTGGCCGAAGCCGTGAAGCGCGCGGCGGACGCGGGCGTGGAGCGGATCATCCTTGAGGTGGATCGGCTGGATCAGATCGCGCCCGGCTTGGCCGCCGGGGCAACCCATTTGCTCCTCGACAATATGGATGCGCCCACCTTGCGGCAGGCGGTGGCGCTGGTGGCGGGCCGGGTGCCCACCGAAGCCTCAGGCGGCGTTACGCTGGAAACGATCCGCGCCAAGGCGGAAACGGGGGTCACCTATATCTCCGTCGGTCGCCTCACCCAAAGCGCGCCTGCCGCCGATATCGGCCTCGACTTCGCGCAGGCCTAAGGTGTCCATGAGGGGCTGTTCCCCACCCGTCCGTCCTGAGCCTGTCGAAGGACCGTTTTTGGTTTTTTCCCGGTTTGG
>JACCEC011194116.1_pt1 | contig 11941 bp, 11 predicted proteins | sample 7450121 | NCBI WGS metagenome assembly JACCEC01 (sample SAMN15323455, study PRJNA562643) | freshwater metagenome | isolation source: river surface water | place: USA:Blue River Watershed | collected 2017-08-18 | reverse complement strand
GTTAGGACGCAAAAAACTGAAGGTCGAAGCCATGTCACGCCCCGCCATCAAACCGCCATTGGAGAATTGCGCTTCGCGGTATTGCACAAAAGCTTCGTCAATGAACACATCCAGAATGCCCACATCCGTGAAATCGACCAAGGTGGTTAACAAAGTGGCACTGGCCACCGGGTCTTCCCCGCGCGCGGCCAGCACGGCGAGCGCACTGGTCAGCAAGGTGCCGCCAACGCAAAATCCCAAGGCGTTGATTTGCGGCATGTTGCTGATTTCTTGCGCGACTTTGATGGCCTGAATCACGCCTTTTTCCACATAGTCATCCCAGGTCGCGTGGCCCATGCTTGCGTCCGGATTGCGCCAACTGACCACAAAAGTGCGGTGACCCTGTTCCACCACATGGCGGATAAATGAATTGGCCGGCTGCAAATCGAGGATATAAAACTTGTTGATACTGGGCGGCACGAGCAGAAAGGGCCGTTGGTAGACCTTGGCGGTCAATGGCTTGTATTCAATGAGTTGGAAAATATCGTTCTCGAAAACGACTGCGCCTTCACTGGTGGCTACGTTTTTTCCCACCTCGAACTTGCTCTCGTCAGTCATAGACACATGGCCTTGCTGCATGTCGTGCAACATGTTTTGCAAGCCTTGGACAATGCTTTCGCCTTTGGTGTCTATGGCTTTTTGCTGCGCTTCGGCGTTGAAGGCCAAGAAATTACTCGGCGAAGATGCGGCCACCCATTGCTCAATGGAAAAACGAATCCGGGCGCGGGTTTTGTCGTCGGTGTCGACCATGTCGCTCATGGCCATGAGCGTGCGGGCATTCAATAAATACATGGCTGCATTAAATGCGGCCACCGGGTTGCGCTGCCAGGCTTCGCCTGCAAACCGTCTGTCTTTGAGCACAGGGTTGGTTTGCAAACCTTGCTGCCAGAGTTGCTTTAATTCCTCAGCGTAACCGGACTGAAGCTTTGCCAATTGGTCTGGAGGGAAACTCAAGATGGGAAGAGACTTCATATTCGTAGAGGTGGGGCTGATTGAGTTTCATCTTAAGCGATGAACCCCGACAAATCACTGACAAATCTCAATCGAGCGCAATACCGGCGGCAAACCTGCCGCTGACCCCGTCCCGGCGGTGGGAAAAGTAGGTTTGCTTTTGGGTGAACGTGCACCAATTCAAGGAGCTGTCATTGCCTTGAATGTTCACCACGCCGCATTCAAGCAACCGGTGCCGGGCCAGCCAAGCCAAGTCTGCCAAGTACTTACCGGTTTGTTCTAAAGGCTTGAATGCCTGATGGCATCGGGCATCCGCTGAGCAAAAAGCACTTCTGACATCCTCGCCTACCTCGAAGGCAGTGGGCCCGATACACGGCCCCAGCCAAACCTTGACCTCGCCCAAGGGTCCAGATTGGGCCAATGGCTTTAAGGTGTTTTCCAGTACACCGGCAGCCAAGCCGCGCCAACCGGCGTGTGCGGCCGCCACCCTCCGTGCAGATGGCAAATAAAAAAGCACCGGCAAACAATCAGCCACCATGATGGTGCACGCTTGACCTGATTCAGCGCTCCAGCAGGCATCTGCCTCAGGCACATCATTGGCGGTTAAGTTGTCTATGCAAACCAATTCTGTGCCATGAACTTGGCGCATAAATACCGGGCTTGCGCCCCAAACATCAGCCAAAAGTCGCCGGTTTTCAGCGACGCTCAGCGCGTCATCCCCAACATGGTCACCCAAATTCAGGCTGTCATAAGGTGCTGCCGAAACCCCGCCTTGTCGCGTGCTGCAAAACAGCCGGGCGCCCGGCCAGTCAGGGAGTTCAGGCTTCAAAGTCCGGGCAAGCGCTGGGCTGGGCTTGCTGAAAAGCAGGTTGGGCCATGCAGGCGTCAAAAACAGCCATGGTTTTGTCTAAACCGCTTAAGTCCACTTTGAACCGCTGAGCGTTGAATATCTGAGGAACCAACGAGCAGTCAGCCATGCCGGGTGTGTCGCCATGGCAAAACTTGCCATTCGGCGAGTGAGCCAATTGCTTTTCAAACGCTAGCAAGCCCAAGCGCACCCAATGTCTGTACCAGGTGTTTTTCGTGTCTTCGTCGAGTTTCAAAGTCTGGCTCAAGTATTTCAATACCCGCAAGTTGTTCAAGGGGTGTATTTCGCTGGCGATGGACTGCGCCAAGGCACGCACCCGCGCCCGCCCGGCCGCGTCAGCAGGCAACAAAGCCGGTGTGGGACGGGTTTCCTCCAAATACTCGATGATGGCCAGGGATTGCGTCAGTTGCAAACCATCAATTTCGAGAAGAGGCACCAAGCCATCGCTGTTGATGCTGGTGAAACTGTCTTGCAAATGCTCGCCCTTGGCCAAATGCACAGACAAGTATTCGTAGGGTATGCCTTTGAGTGCCAAAGCAATCCTGACTCTGAAAGACGCGGAAGATCTGAAGTAGTTGTGTAATTTCATGCCCGTAGGATAACCTCAGTCAATCCTGCTTTATCGACCCTTAGACTCACCTAAACTTCAAGCTTCGCTGCAAGCCGCCGCCTCTACCCAGTCACACTCTCATGCCCCACTCCGTTCCCTCCTCCACCAAACACTGCAAAAACTGCGGCACAGCCGTGGTTCAGCGCTTGCCGGATGACGGTGACACCCGCATTCGCGCGGTTTGTCCGGCGTGTCACACCGTGCATTACGACAACCCGCTGAACGTGGTGGGTACGGTTCCCGTGTGGGAAGACAAGGTTTTGCTGTGTAAACGCAATATCGAGCCACGCAAAGGCTTTTGGACCTTACCTGCCGGCTTCATGGAATTGCGTGAGACCTTGGCCGAAGGCGCGGCGCGCGAAACCGATGAAGAAGCCGGGGCGCAAATTGAAATGGAAAAACTGTTCACCGTCATCGACGTCCCACGCGTCGGCCAAGTGCATTTCTTTTTTCGCGCCACACTTTTGAGCCCAGTCTTTAACCCGGGGCATGAAACACAAGAAGCGCGTTTATTCAGCGAGGCTGACATTCCCTGGGACGATTTGGCTTTTCGCACCGTCAAAGAAACACTGCGATGCTATTTTGCTGATCGCGCCAAAGGTGATTACGAGTTACACACCTTGAGCATCAGCTAACAGCTGCTTTTATTTCATTCCCAGCCCCATGCTGCGGGTGATCACTTCTTTCATGATTTCATTGGTGCCGCCATAGATGCGCTGCACACGCGCATCTGCATACGCGCGCGTGATCGGGTACTCCCACATGTAACCACTGCCGCCATGCAATTGCACGCACTCGTCCATGACTTTGCACTGCAAATCGGTGGTCCAGTATTTCGCCATGCTTGCAGTTGCAGTGTCGAGTTTGTCTTGCAGCAACAACTCCGTGCATTTGTCCACAAACACGCGGGCAACCTGCACTTCGGTTTGCATCTCTGCCAGCTTGAAACGGGTGTTTTGAAACGCTGCCACGGGTTGACCAAACACTTGCCGCTGCTTCACAAAATCCAAGGTCCAGCCAATCGCTGCTTGTGAAGCCGCCACCGCGCCGATGGCAATTTGCAAACGCTCCCAAGGCAATTGCTCCATCAAGCCAATGAAACCCTTGTTTAAAAAATCAGGGCCGCCGAGCAAACTGTCTGCGGGCAATCGCACATTGTCAAAAAACAACTCGCATGTGTCTTGCGCTTTCAAACCGAGTTTGTGCAAGGGCTTGCCTTTGGTGAAACCTGCTGTTCCCGCTTCGAGCAAAAACAGACTGGTACCTTTGGCGCCTGCCGCCGGATTGGTTTTGGCCACCACGATCACCAAGTCGGAATGCCAACCATTGGTGATGTAGGTTTTGCTGCCGTTGAGCAAATAACTGCCGTCAGCCTGCAAACTCGCCGTCGTTTTAATGCCTTGCAAATCACTGCCTGCTGAAGGCTCTGTCATGGCGATAGCACCAACCATTTCGCCTGAAGACAATTTGGGCAGGTATTTTTTCTTTTGCGCGTCGGTTCCGTAGTGCAAAAGATAAGGCGACACAATTTCTGAATGCAAACCAAAACCTATGCCGCTGAAACCGGCGGCGCTGAGTTCTTCAATTTGAATGACTGAAAACAATTTATCTGCATCTGCACCGCCAAACTCTGAGGGCATGCTCATATTGAGAAAACCGAGTTCGCCTGCTTTGCGCCACACCGCTTTGTCTACATAGCCTTGCGCTTCCCATGCAGCGTGAAAAGGTGCGATTTCAGCGTCCATGAAACGGCGAAAACTGTCACGAAATGATTCGTGGTCGGGGGTGAAAATTGTGCGTTCAATCATATGTGTCTCATTTCAATTGCCATGGGAAAACCCTGTGATGGATCTTCCTATAATTTTCCTTTTTCTGTCTCGGAGTTTGCAATGACTTGGCAACAAATATACGACCCCATGGGAAACATGGTTTTATCCACTTTTTTGGCAGCCATTCCAGTGGTTGTCATGTTGGCTGGTTTGGGTTTCTTTCATTTGAAAGCCCATATCGCTGCCGGTGCTGGATTGGTCGCCGCGCTGGTCATTGCAATCGCGGTTTACGGAATGCCATCCGATATGGCTGCCAATGCTGCCTTGTATGGTGGGCTTACCGGTTTATTGCCCATAGGCTGGATTGTGCTCAACATCATCTTTTTGCATCAACTCACTGAACAAAACGGCAGCTTCAAAATATTGCAGGACTCGATTGCAGGCATCACTGAAGACCGTCGCTTGCAATTGTTGTTGATTGCTTTTGCATTTGGCGCGTTCTTTGAGGGTGCCGCTGGTTTTGGTACACCAGTGGCTGTGACTGCCGCTATTTTGATTGGATTGGGTTTCTCACCCTTGGCTGCCTCTGGCTTGTCTCTGATAGCCAATACCGCGCCCGTGGCGTTCGGTGCATTGGGTACCCCCATCATCACCTTGGCTAAGGTGCACGGCTATGACGCCATGGAAGTTTCCATGATGGTCGGTCGCCAATTGCCCTTCTTCTCCTTACTGGTGCCTTTTTGGTTGATTTGGGCCTTCGCTGGTCGCCGTGCCATGTGGGAAATTTGGCCAGCCTTTTTGGTTACCGGCTTGAGTTTTGCCATCATGCAATTTTTGGTATCAAACTTCATCGGTCCCGAGTTGGTTGACATCATTGCAGCGGTGGTCAGTATGGCCAGTTTGGTTACCTTCTTACGCTTTTGGCAACCGAAAACAATCTGGACTTCGGTTTCTTTAAAAGGCCATGAGACCACCGGCGGCGAAGCGCAAGCACCACGCGCCGTCACCGTACATTCACGCGACGAGATCATCCGCGCATGGACGCCTTGGGCCATCCTCACTGTGTTCATCTTCATCTGGGGTTTGCCATCGGTGAAAGCCTATTTGAATGGCATTTTTGCACCGCAATTTCCCATGGAAGGTTTGCATAACCTGATTGAGAAAATGCCGCCGGTTGTGCCTGTACCCAAAACTGAAAGTGCCATCTACACGCTGAATTTGTTGTCCTCCACCGGCACCGGCATTTTGTTGTCAGCCATCGTCGGTGGCTTGGTAATGAAATACAACCCGCTGAACATGATTCGCATTTTCTTCTCGACGATTTGGCTGGTTCGCTATTCACTTCTCACCATCGTTTTGATGCTGGCCTTGGGTTACTTGACACGCTACTCTGGCACCGACACCACCCTGGGCTTGGCGTTTGCCAATACCGGCGTCTTCTATCCCTTCTTTGGTACCTTGATGGGATGGTTGGGTGTGGCGCTCACTGGCTCAGATACGGCATCGAATGTGTTGTTTGGCGGCATGCAAAAAGTGGCTGCCGAGCAACTGGGGCTGTCGCCCAACCTGATGGGTGCGGCCAACAGCTCAGGCGGCGTCATGGGCAAGATGATTGATGCCCAGTCCATCGTGGTGGCCTCCACCGCCACACGCTGGTTCAACCATGAAGGCGACATCCTGCGCTATGTCTTCTTCCACTCCATTGCTTTGGCCTGTCTGGTGGGCATACTTGTGAGCTTGCAAGCATATGTATTCCCGTTTACTTTGATGGTGGTTCACTGACCCCATAGGGTGTCGCAACCGTCTTTAGGACGGTTGCGATTTCTCAAGTTTTCATAAGCTGTGTCGACCATCAAGAGTGGCAATGTGTCATTCATTTCATCAAGGTCGCCCATGAATAGTTCCATTTTTTCAAGATTTCTGGCATTGACGCTGATCCTGTTGGTCGGCTGTGTCAATCCTCGCCCGGCCAGCCTTGAAGCAGCGCCTTACCAAGTGGTGATGGGTTCAAACACTTATGGCTATCCGCAATCTCAGATGCAACTGGTCAGTTCCATTTACGGTGACCGTTTTGAGGCCAGACACAGCCGCTTGATTTACCCGGAATGCATGTCCGGTTCGCTGGACGTGATTGAGTTCTCCGGTTACTTGGACAGCAGCGCGCTCACCGGTTTGGGCAGTTTGCTGCAAAACTTAAAGCCCTGCATTCGCAAAAACGGCATTCGCTTGGTCACACCGGTGTATATGAACTCCGCCCAAGGTGACTTGATGCTGGGCATGCAATTGGGTCAGTGGTTCAAGTCGCAAAATCTTGAATTGATTGTGACTGAAGGCCAACAGTGTCAATCTGCTTGTGCGGTTGCTTTTTTAGGAGCGTCTTACAAACGAGTGCAAGCCAATGGACGTGTTGTTTTGCATTTCAACGGTGAAATTGGCAGGGGTTTTGACTGCGCCCGTTCGACGGATATGATGCCATTGAAAAACTACCTGTTGTCCATCAAAGGTAGCCCTTCAGGTCAAGCCTTGTATAACCAAGCATTGACTTACTGCAGAAACGGAAAAGGTTGGGATTTGTCTTGATATGCCGGTTGTAGTGATAGCCAACCCCAAAGGGGGTTCAGGAAAATCCACCCTGTCCACGAATGTGGCAGGGTTTTTTGCCTCGCGTGGACACAATGTCATGCTGGGCGACGCTGACGTTCAACAATCTTCCAGACTTTGGCTAGATTTACGCCCTGCTGAAACCAACCGCATTTCTACTTGGGAATTGCAAGCCGATCTGGTATTGACGGCGAAACCGCCCAGAGGCACCACGCATGTGGTGATTGACACACCCGGAGGCTTGGGTGGCTGGCGCTTCAAAGAAGTCGTCACTCGCGCAGACAAATTGCTGATTCCCATCATGCCCAGCATTTTTGATATGTACGCGTCTCAGGCGTTCATTTCCCAAGTGCGCGAAATCACCAAAACCAGCAAAACCAAATTGGGCATCATCGGCATGAGGGTCGATGAACGAACCATCGCAGCGAGTAAGTTGCGTGAATTCATGGCCGGACTCGATGTACCCATCGTCGGCTACTTACGCGATACCCAGTACTACTTGCACCTGGCCGCACACGGCTTGAGCTTGTTTGACATCACACCCAGCAAAGTGGAAAAAGATCTTCAGCAATGGAAGGTCATTTGCGACTGGCTCGAGAGCTGATCACTTGATAAAAGCCAGAATGGCTTGAGCGACTTTCTCGGGCGCCTCTCGCTGAGGGAAATGCCCCACACCGGGCAACAGCGCTCTTTCATACCGGTCTTTGAAAAACTGCTCTTTTTTGGCGGAGGTCGCAGGCAGACTGACACCATCTTGCTCACCATGCAGCATCAAAGTCGGCACATCCAACACAGGCGCTGGGATCAATTTTTTTTCATCCGCATCGTAATAAGGATCAGACGGCGCATGCCCCCAACGGTTTTGGTAGGAATGCAGTGTCACCTCCGCCCAATCTGAAGTGTTGAACGCCATGGCAGTTTGCTCAAACTCATCAGGCAAATACCAACCGCTTGGGGCCCACGTGTCCCACATTCGTTGAGCAAAGGCTTTGCCATTTTCTCTGACGGTTCGTTTGCCGCGCTCAGTCGCCATGAACCAGTGGTACCAATAAAGTTGGGTTTGCTCCATGCTCAATGCTTGTGCCGGGTCGTTGGTGCCGTAACCGACGGAAATCATCACCATGTGACTGGCGATGCCAGGTTGTAAACCGCAGGCATTGGCAACTGCACGTGCGCCCCAATCGTGGCCGACCAACACTGGTTTATCCAGTTTCAAAGCGTGGACAAAGTCGACCATGTCTCTGCCCAGCGCGGTCAATTGACCGGTTCTAGGCGTAGATTCAGACAAAAAAGTAGTGGGCAAAAAACCCCGTAATGCAGGCGCAATGACTCTGTAACCTGCTTGCACCAAATGCGGCACCACATGGTGCCAGCAACGGATGCTGTCGGGCCAGCCATGGGTCAACACAATACAGCGCTGACCTTCCGGGTTCCATTCCCGGTAGCCGATGCGCAACAAGTCGGTTTCTACGAAATTCATTTGCATAGTTGTTACCTCAACAAAGGGCCACGCAGGCAGGCGATGAGTTGGATGTTTTTCAAAACCGTTCCATACTTTGTTTTGTCCCAAAGGGAAGGCTTGGTGATGTTGATGAGTTTGGCGCCGGTTTGCATTTGCCCTTCGTAACCGTAAACGGCTAAATACCTGTAACGGTCACGATCACAATCAAACTCTATCCATTTAGCCACTGACAACACATCTTGTGCGGTTGGTGTGCCGAAGTTGGTCAACATCCAAATGGTTGAATTTCTGTTTTTATTTTGCACCAACGTTGACCGGTCAAGCAGCACCGTATCTCCATCCACACCGGAGAGGTATGACCATTCAGCGCGAGCAAAGCCGGATAGACCAAGCCCGGCAAGCAAGACGACAAAAGATATAAGACGCATCAAAATGATTCGACAGCGGAACACCCGGCTTTAGATCAGTGCGGTGCGACAGGCAGTCGAGGTGCCTTGGCAAAGTCTGCGGGAATGTCTCCAGTCAAAGACTCCAGGAAGCTGACGATCTGTGCCACATCCTCGTCAGGCAATTGCTTGCCCAATTGCAGTTGCGCCATCACACGAACCGCTTGCGGCAAAGTCGCAACGGAGCCGTCATGAAAATAAGGCGGGGTCACAGCCACATTGCGCAACTGCGGTACTTTGAACATGAAAGCATCAGCCTCGTTTTTGGTGTCATGGAAACGCCCTTTGTCGTAGCCACCAAAAGCATCTTTGGGTGTGCTGCCAGTGACCTTCCAATAATCTTGTGTGATGCCAAATTTTTGGTAAGACTGTCCGCCCACAGTCACGCCGCTATGGCATCCGGCACAACCTGTGTTGATGAATTTCTCCAAACCCAATTTGGCGTTTTTGGACAATGCCTGTGCATCGCCTTTCAAGAATTTGTCAAACGGTGAAGGCGTGAGCAATGTGCGCTCAAAAGCTCCTATGGCCTTGCTCCAATTTTCTACGCTCACAGGCTTTTCATCGGCTGGATACGCCGCCTTGAACAAAGGCAAATAACCGAGTTTGGTCAGTTTGGCTTCAACTTGCTCGTTGGATGTGTTGCCATATGCCAAGGGACTGAGCAATGACTTGAATGCCTGCTCTGCCACCGTGGCACGGTTGCCACCGTAGTGTTGCGACATCAACAACGAGGTGTTAAAAACCGTGTGTGCATTTCTGGGCAGCACTTTGCCGTGTATGCCTACAGATAAAGCGAGTGAATCTGCTCCGTAAAACGCAGGGTTGTGACATGTTGCGCAACCGAGTCTGCCATCTGAGGACACACGGGTTTCAAAAAACAAAGCTTTGCCTAGCGCCACACGGGTTGGCGTGAGATCGGTGTTTTCAAGTGCGGAACTTGCAGGCAATGGTTTGAACAAAGTATTGGCTTTGTCGATCAAGGCTTTGTCATTGTTGTCAGACAGCGCGGTCAGTGGCACAGACCAAGCCAACAAGGTGGCCAGAGACACCACAGACGCACCAACCAACCAAAGTTTCGAATTTTTCATGAATACACCTTAAAACAAACCCACAATATTTCCATCTGCATCGATGTCAATCGCATGCGCTGAAGGGATTTTGGGAAGCCCGGGCATGGTCATGACATCACCACACACGAGCACAACAAATTCTGCTCCCGCAGCAAGCCTGGCCTCGCGAATATGCAAAGTGTGCCCCGTTGGTGCGCCAAGCGCTTTGGCATCCGTGGAAAAAGAATACTGGGTTTTGGCAATGCACACCGGGTAATGCCCGTAGCCCTGCTCTTGCAATTTATCGATCAAGGTTTTGGCTTTGGCATCTGCAGATATACCTTGAGCGCCATACACTTTTTGCGCAATGCTTTGGGCTTTTTCCCACAAGCTTTGTTTTTCATCGTAGACGAATTGAAAATTGTTTGGCTGCTCACACAATGCAACCACTGCATGGGCTAACTCAATAGCACCTGCACCGCCTTGCGCCCAATGCTTGGCGACCACCACTTGTGCGTCATAAGCAGCGCAAGCTTTTTCAAGCATGGCAATTTCAGCGGAGGTGTCTTCTGTCCGGTGATTGATGGCAACCACGCAAGGCAAACCATAGTGTGTGCGGATGTTGTGCAAATGCTTTTGTAAATTAACCATGCCTTTTTCAAGCGCCGGTAAATTTTCTGTGCCTAGATCTTTAACGGCGACCCCGCCGTGGTATTTCAGTGCACGGACTGTTGCAACCAAGACAACCGCAGAGGGCTTCAAACCAGCCTTGCGGCACTTGATATCAATGAATTTTTCTGCACCCAAATCAGCACCGAACCCCGCCTCTGTCACCACATAGTCAGCGAGTTTTGCGGCAGTGGTCGTTGCCACCACAGAATTGCAACCGTGCGCAATATTGGCAAACGGCCCGCCGTGAATGAATGCCAGATTATTCTCAAGTGTTTGAGCGATATTGGGCGCAAACGCATCACGCAACAAAGCGGCCATGGCACCATGGGCTTTCAAATCACTGGCCAAAACCGGCTCGCCATCGGTGTTGTAGGCCACCACAATGCGGCCTAAGCGTGATTTCAGGTCAGCCAAACTGGTCGCCAGACAAAAGATGGCCATGACTTCCGAAGCCACCACGATATCGAAACCGTCTTCTCGCGGCACGCTGTTGGCAGTGCCACCCAAACCCACCACCATCTGACGCAAGGCGCGGTCGTTCATGTCCATGACCCGCTTCCAACTGATACGGCGGGTATCGATTTTTAATGCATTGCCATGGTGAATGTGGTTGTCCAGCATGGCGGACAACAAGTTATGGGCCAGACCAATGGCGCCGAAGTCTCCAGTGAAATGGAGATTGATATCTTCCATGGGAACCACTTGGGCCATGCCGCCGCCTGTGGCGCCACCCTTCATGCCAAACACGGGGCCCAGAGAAGGTTCACGCAAACAAATCAAACTTTTCTTACCAATTTTGCAAAGCGCATCGCCTAAACCCACGGTGGTGGTGGTTTTGCCCTCGCCTGCTGGTGTGGGAGAAATGGCAGTGACCAAAATGATTTTGCTGTCGTTTTTAGCAGGGAGATCAGCAATGTATTTCAGTGACAGTTTGGCTTTGTGATGACCATATGCATACAAATGGTCATCCGATATGCCCAACTGGCTTTTCGCCAAGTCTGGGATGCGCTTTAGTGTGGCAGCCTGTGCAATTTCAATGTCACTTAGCATTTTTATTCAACCGTTTGAAAATTAAAAAAGCCAAGTTTACGCCAGTAGCCCAATGTGGCAAGGCCGTGTTAGCCCGCATGAAATAGCGCCAAATAGATTATTTAAACTTTGTAAAGACCAAGAGGCCAACGGCCATAATAGAGTCACATCAGGAGTACCTCATGAAAAGCTTGCCAGCTCTGCTTTTAGTCTTCTTATCAAGTTCAGCCTGGGCACAAAATTCACTGAACGTGGAATTCAGATGGCTGATTTCTCACCACTGCTCGAACCAGGCTCCTGCGTTGAAATTAAAAAATATTCCCACAGGAACAACGCAACTCAAAATACAAATGATTGATTTGGACAACCGAAACCACGACCATGGCGGCGGTTTACTCACCCAAGCTGAAAATTACCCTGCTGAATATGTGATTGAGCCTGG
>JACCEC011223125.1_pt1 | contig 11942 bp, 14 predicted proteins | sample 7450121 | NCBI WGS metagenome assembly JACCEC01 (sample SAMN15323455, study PRJNA562643) | freshwater metagenome | isolation source: river surface water | place: USA:Blue River Watershed | collected 2017-08-18 | reverse complement strand
ACTGGCATATTTTGTTACTCCTATTCGGGTTAAACCTCCATCTAGGTGCATTTCTCAATTTAAGAAACACCCGAATTCCCAGATGTGCGGAATTTAGACAACTATACTAGGGTAACACAAATATCTTCACTTTCTGGGTTAAGGTGGATTTTTTCTTAAAGGCATTAATTAAATTGTTTAACTCTTGTAGCACAGGCATCTTGCCTGTCTCATTTATACAAATTAAATGCACAACAGCTTACTGGCCAATCGGCATTAAGAACTATTTTACAACCCTAATATCAGAACTTGCAATTTAGAAGAAAATCGCCGAAAGGCACGGAAGCCACTTGGCTTGAGACAGTGGAGGAAGTGCCAAGTGTCTTTAGACCGCAGAGTGTCAAAATTCTCCTCCACCCTGTTCCCTGTTCCCTTTCTTTAGTGATAATGGAAATTGCGGATTTGTGGAGATAGAGAAGAATATGAGTAAGTTAAGGGTGGGTTTGCTGTTTGGTGGGCGTTCTGGAGAACATGAGGTTTCTATAATTTCGGCACGGGCGATCGCTCAAGGCCTAATTTTAGAGGAAAATGCTGATAAATACGAGGTTGTACCTTTCTACATTCAAAAGGATGGTATTTGGCAAGCAGGAGAAGTGGCAAAACAAGTTTTAACATCTGGTGTTCCCCAAGCACCCCTAACCACAACCCCTAATTTATGGCAATTTCCACTGGAAACTAAGGAAGTTGATCTTTGGTTTCCCGTTCTGCACGGGCCTAATGGGGAAGATGGGACAATTCAAGGTTTATTAACTTTAATGCAAGTTCCCTTTGTTGGTTCTGGGGTGTTGGGTTCAGCTACGGGAATGGATAAAATTGCCATGAAAATGGCTTTTGCCCAAGCGGGATTACCTCAAGTAAAATATATAGCTGTAACAAGGGCGCAAGTTTGGTCAAATCCTTGTGTATTTCCCAAACTGTGTGATGACATTGAAACCACATTGGGCTATCCCTGTTTTGTCAAACCTGCTAATCTGGGTTCATCGGTAGGAATTGCTAAAGTGCGATCGCGTCAGGAATTAGAAACAGCTTTAGACAACGCAGCAACCTATGACAGACGGATTATTGTGGAAGCGGCAGTTGTGGCCAGAGAAGTTGAATGTGCTGTTTTAGGTAACGATCATCCCCAAGCTTCCGTCATTGGTGAAATTACTTTTAATAGTGATTTTTACGATTATGAAACTAAATATACTCCGGGTAAAGCTGATTTATTTATTCCTGCCAACTTACCAGATACAGTAGCACGACAAATTCAAGACATGGCTCTACAAGCCTTTGCCGCTGTTGATGCTGCTGGTTTATCCAGAGTAGACTTTTTCTATGTGGAAGCAACAGGAGAAATTTTCATTAATGAAATTAACACTTTACCAGGCTTTACTTCCACAAGTATGTATCCCCAACTCTGGGGTAATTCTGGGATCACCTTTGCCCAATTGGTAGATCAGTTAATTCAACTAGCAATGGAAAGACATTCACCAGTCAGTTAAAGGAATTGGGGATTAGGAAAATGGGTAGAATTTTGGTTTCTTCTCTGATCAAAATTATCATTAATGTGATGAATGTGATGGATAATGAAAAAGAGTTTAAAAAAAATCCAGATAATAAAAAAAACCTAATAAATTTCTTACAAAATTACCCTGGTATTTGGTTTTTGAGTTTATTTCTGATTCCTACTGGAGTTGCTATTTTTGCCTATTATCAACTTAGTTATATAGACTATGTGCCACGGCCACAAGCAAAAACTCCATTTATACCTCTACAATCAACTGTTTCCACATTTACAGATACTAGCAATCCTATACCAGGATGGTTAATACTATCTGTGATTTTCTGCTGTGCTTCCGGTTGTTTTGTTATTTTCTACTTGCTGCAAAACTCCAAAGACATACAAAGAGGTAGTCAACACCATCGCTATAGTCAAAAACTTAAATCCCAAAAACGCCATCAATCTCCAAATTTTCCATCTCCACCATCTAATCGAGAAAATCAGCTGATTATTTTGCCACCAGAGAAAATCTATCCCCTTAATACTCCTAGAGAATTTTTCACAGATCTACTGAATATATCTCCACATACTTCTCAACAGCGAGATTCATGGTTTCTCTGAAAACTTGTACAGCTAAGGCTTTGAAAAAATGCCAAGTTGGCAACCAAGTTTTAATTACTTCAGTTACATTAATGCAAGATTAATGCAAGATAAACGACTTCAAGGGTATGGTTATCAGGTGTTACTACATATTAATTTTTTCGCGCTATTTAGGTTTATGCTAACATTTACCCAGCATAAACAAGGCAATGTATCAAAAATTAAATGACTGCTAAATAATGATCAGATTTCACATTTGCTGCAATTGGAATATTACCTGCATATAAATACTGTCTTTTTGAAGTCAACCCCCTAAAACAACTGGCAGTATTTATATATATTCCTAACCGCTACAGCAGTAAATGTAGAGTGGGAGATTTCTGGCTTTTGGTATGCCTCCTCCCACTCTCTTTTTATGTTTGAAGATTTGGTAGGAAGTTCAAAGATTAAAAGAAATTAGTATCTTTTAAGAATTGCAAAATTGCAGCATTCACCACATCAGCAGAACCCGTTGAGGCATCATGATAACAGTTTTCTAAAATTTGTAACCGAGAATTAGGAAGATGTTGATGTAATTTTTCTCCATGACTTACAGGAAACCAACTATCTTGATCTCCCCATAATACCAAAGTTGGACATTCAATATTTTTGAGATTATTTTGCATATTTTTCAGCATACTGGGCTGATTTTTTCGCAAACTTTCAATTTCTTTAGCAGCAATTTGTAATTCTTCGGCCACTTTTACTAACGTTCCCGGAATTTCAATGAATGGATAAGTAATCCAATAAATATCTTCTTCTGTTAATAATGAAGGATTATATAATACCTTACGTCTTTCTGTTCCCATCACTTCTCTAACTAAAGGTGCAAACCAATATGCCAGACGTAAATTATCAATTGCATGAATAATCTCTATTGGTGTTTGTGCCAGTAAACCCATCGCCCAGTGAGGTAAGGTTTCTGGAAAAATGGGGGCGTTAATTACTACTAATCGTCCAATTAAATGAGGATTTATACCAGCTAATCCTAAAGAAATTAATGCACCTATAGATTCTCCCACAATGATGGGAGGTTCATCACATAAACCTTGAATAATCCGTTTTAACTCAATAATTTGATGTCCTGTTTCTTCTCGACGAGATACGGGCTTTTCTGAAAAACCAAAACATTTAAAATCACAACAAATGACTCGAAAATATTGAGATAATGGTTCAATACTATGCCGCCAATTATAACTCCAACTGCCTAAACCATGTAATAAGATGAGCGGTTTACCCGTACCTTTCTCACCATAGGCTATTTGGGTAGGATAGCCTTGAGCATCAGTAATAACCAGATTTTGCCGTCCTTGAGGAAAATTATCTTGCCACCAGTCTTTCATAATTTTATACAATAATTAACTACCAGTCAACAAGTTCCATAATATTCTTAGTAGTATCATAGGTATGGCTATTAAGACAACAGCCAGGAAAAATAGAACAATACAAAAAAACACTATAAAGGATTTATCTGCTTTTTTGTTTTTCTGGGGGTTTTTTAAGGCTTCTTCTAATAAAATAATGTTGTAATTATTGGCTTGCCAGGCAAAATCAAATAAATCTCCTAACATGGGAATAGCACCAACTAAGGAATCAACAATCACATTTATTACCATCCTTCCTAATGTGGCAGTAGATACGCCCAATTGTGCCGATTCGATGATAATATAAAACGAAAGTAGGAGTCCTAAAATATCACCACCTATGGGTAATAATCCAATAATGGGATCTAACCCGATTCCCACTTTTGTACCAGGAATATTAACTATATTATCTAATAGTCTACTCAGTTGACGTAGATGCTGCAATCGAGGTGCATAACCATCAGGTGTAATCGAAAACTGTTCAGAAGAATTAGGCATTTTGAATAGGTAGGTTGGTGTTATAACTGTCCTTATAGCAAGATAATAACAGGACTTACGCACAACAGCACGAAAGTAGGGGTAAGTCCTAACAAAAGTTGGCTTTTTCTTCCTGCTTTACCAGTTCGACTACGCTCACTGAACTCCTAGATAACTACTCCTGACTAAAATAATGACTGAAAATATTGATAAATCTACCCATTTGACCCAAAAGTGGTTAACTGAAATTGAGTCTGTGATACAACAGATGCAACAGTTTCAGCGTGAACGAGATCAAGCTTGGGAAAGTTCGCAAAAATGGCAACAGCTTTATAATACAGAAGCAGAACAAAGACGTGCAGATGCAAAAATGCATCAGGAGGCGATCGCATCTATAAAAGCTGAATTTCAAAAGTTTTCAGGTATCAATTCTGAAGCAGGTACTGACAATACTATCGCTATCCGGGAACAAATTGCCCAATTTACTTCTATAGAAGAGTTACAAAACCAATTATTACAAGTTACTCAGGAACGTAATTGCCTATTGCAAGCATTAAAACTTGAACAAGAAACCCACGCTCAAACTCGTAAAAGTTTAACTACGGCCTTAGGTGATGCTATTGATAGTTTGGCACGTTCAAGAGCAGAAAGGAAGGAGGCACAGGGGGAGAAACAGTCTCAAAACTAAAATAATTTTTGTAACAATTGCCAGGATTTCCAAAATTGAGCGCGAAACTGAATTAATAAGTTCATACTCAACCTGATCAAACATAAATAACTAGTAAAAGTTTAATTATCCATTGACATGAATCAACTAATAAAGTGCTATCGTAAAGAGGATAATTGAATTACATAATGATACTTAGCTCAGTGTCATCTATATGGGTCTGTTGTGCTATTGAAAACGCTCAACTCCCACCATATTTTTTACCCAAGAAACACAATATCTCAGTCATTGACAAAAAGTTAAAATATAGATGAGTCCTAGAGGTGATTGGGATATAAATACAAAAAGATATCAGGTAAGACTGATTGATAGACTCTCAAAAACACAACTATTTCAGCTTAATATACATGAATCAATCTACGAAACGTTACTCACCGCTCCAAGCAGTCCTGATTAGCGGAGCGATCGCCACAACTGCTACTATATCTGTATTTAGTCAAGCTTGGACACGCTCCGTTCATGCCGCTTTACAAGATAGCCCTAAGGCATTAGTTGACCAAGTTTGGCAGGTGGTGAATCGTGAATATGTTGATGAAAAATTTAATCAACAGGATTGGCAAGCAATCAGGCAAAGCTTATTAAGTAAAGACTATACTTCTAAAGATGAAGCTTATGTAGCGATCCGTGAAGTCCTGGAAAAGCTAGGTGATCCCTACACGCGGTTTATGAACCCTAAACAGTACGAATCCCTGACCAGTCAAACATCTGGGGAAGTTTCCGGGATTGGTATTCGTATGGAAATCAACGAAAAAACTAAGCGTCTCACCGTTGTGGATGCTATAGAAAATTCTCCCGCACTTAAAGCTGGACTGAAATCAGGTGATAAAATTTTAGCAATTGATGGCAAATCTACCCTGAAAATGTCAGTGGAAGATGCTTCAAAATTAATTCGTGGTCAAGTAGGTACTCCTGTTAGGTTGGATATAGAAAGACCAGGTAATAAGTTTAACATCAAACTTACCAGAGCTACCATAGAAGTTCCCACTGTGCGTTATACTCTCAAACAAGAGGGTGGTCGCAAAGTGGGTTATATCCGATTACAAGAGTTTAGTTCCCATGCTGCGGATCAAATGCGTACAGCCATTCGCAACCTCGACAACAAAAAAGTTGATTCCTATGTTTTAGATTTGCGAGGTAATCCTGGTGGTTTGTTGAACGCAAGTATAGAAATTGCCAGAATGTGGCTAGATGATGGTCATATTGTCAAAACAGTAGACCGTAAAGGATCGAGTTCTGAAACTAAAGCTAACCGTACAGCTATCACCAATTTACCCTTAGCCATTTTAGTTGATGGTAATTCCGCCAGCGCTAGTGAAATTCTCACCGGCGCACTTAAAGACAATAAACGCGCTGTAGTTGTGGGTAGTCAAACCTTCGGTAAAGCCTTGGTTCAGTCAGTGCATGAACTAGCAGATGGTTCAGGTTTAGCTGTCACCATTGCCCATTACTATACACCTAATGGCACAGATATTAACCATAAAGGGATTACACCGGATATCAAATTAGACTTGACCCGAACACAAGAACGCCAATTGGCTTCTAATCCAAATTTAATTGGTACAACTAGTGATCCCCAATATACTCGCGCCATTGCTGCTCTTTCTAATGGCAAAGTAGCAGAATCAGTCACCAATGAAAATTCCCAGTCCATTAGCGTCCGTGCTGAAGACTTGAAATTTTAGAATTTAAGTTTTAATTCCACCCCTTGGGGTGGGATAAAAAACAATACTCATTAGCCATTTAACTAGGACTCATACCGATCGCCACAGTCCGTACTCTAGCACCTATTAATTAATGGTACAAGTTGCCCATTTGCTCCCTGATGATAAGCCATCTGTAAAAAAGATGCTTTCAGGGTACTTACTTTTTTACAGTAATTAATGATCTTCATCAAAACCAACTTTTTATCGCGTTAATCTGGTAAATATCTATGTAAGATGAAAATTTTTAGGAGGTGCGGTAGTGAGTATCCAAAGTCTAGTAGAGCAACCCACAATCCCTTCAGATATACCCTTTAATGCAGATAGTTTTAATGAAGTCGTTATGTCCACCTATGGACGCTTTCCCATCGCTTTAGAACGGGGTGCTGGTTGTCGTGTTTGGGATACCCAAGGTAAGGAGTATCTGGATTTTGTTGCGGGAATAGCCACTTGTACTCTAGGACACGCACATCCAGTCATGGTAGAGGCTGTAACTAGACAAATTCAAAAACTGCATCATGTCTCTAATTTGTACTATATTCCCGAACAAGGTCAATTAGCTAAATGGATTATTGATCATTCTTGTGCGGATAGAGTATTTTTTTGCAATTCCGGTGCTGAAGCTAATGAAGCAGCTATTAAACTAGCTCGTAAATATGGACACACGGTTTTAGAGATTGCTAACCCGATTATTTTAACCGCCCATGCGAGTTTTCACGGACGGACTTTAGCAACCGTTACCGCTACCGGACAACCAAAGTATCAAAAACACTTTGATCCTTTAGTTCCTGGTTTCCACTATGTCAATTATAACGATATTAGAGCAGTTGAGGCTGCTGTGACTGAGTTAGATGAAGGTAATTATCGTGTTGCAGCTATTTTAATTGAACCATTACAAGGTGAGGGTGGAGTTCGTCCCGGAGATATTGCCTATTTTAAGCGATTGCGAGAGATTTGTGATGAAACCGGTATTTTGTTGATTTTCGACGAAGTGCAGGTAGGTATGGGACGCAGTGGTAAATTATGGGGTTATGAAAATTTGGGGGTAGAACCAGATATTTTCACCAGCGCTAAAGGTTTAGGCGGTGGTATTCCCATTGGTGCGATGATGAGTAAGAAATTCTGTGATATTTTCCAACCGGGAGAACACGCAAGTACCTTTGGTGGTAATCCCTTTGCTTGTGGTGTGGCGCTGAGTGTTTGTGAGACTTTGGAAAAAGAGAATATTTTACAGAATGTTACAGAACAGGGATCACATTTACGAGAAGGATTAAAAGCGATCGCCCTTAAATATCCCCACCATATCACACAAGTACGCGGTTGGGGTTTAATCAACGGTATGGAAATCAAAGCTGATATTCCCTTAACTGCTGCTGAAGTTGTGAAAGCTGCTATGGATGAGGGTTTATTACTTGTTCCCGCAGGTCCCAAAGTTGTCCGCTTTGTTCCCCCTCTCATTGTTACAGAAGCCGAAATAAATCAAGCCTTAAAAATCGTAAATAAAGCATTGGCTAAACTCGAAGGATAATTCGTAATTCGTAATTCGTAATTCGTAATTCGTAATTTTAAAATTATCAATTACGAATTTTTTTAAAGTTTAAAAATTGAATATATTGATACCAAACTAGCTCTCAATTCTATCCTTGTAATAACTCACTTACAGTTAACTTCACCTCAGAAAATAAAGGGGAACAAATCACCTCATCACCTGTAAAAACCTGCTCCTCATAAATCCGTCCCATCGTCATAATTAAGAAATTCCTCAAAAGTCATTTTTTTATTAGTTGTAACTATCATGCTCATTACTCCTATAAAATACTTATCTTACTATTTTAAGTTCCCTCCCGTTCCTTAAGAGAACTGATACTGAGCGAAGTCGAAGACCGTTCCCTGAGCGAAGTCGAAGACCGTTCCCTGAGCGAACTTGTACTGAGCGAAGTCGAAGGGAACATTTTGAAGCAACGTCCCCTGAGCGGACTTGTACTAAGTGAAGTCGAAGTAGTCGAAGGGAACACCTTCCTCAACTCAAATGAGTAAACCGACTGTAATGAGTTTCATTTTGACACTCAGCTAACTTAGGTAATAAATTTGTATTTCCTAAAATCAAAGCTTGCTTTTTCTTGCGACTCCAACCTTGTATTTGTTTTTCCCGTTCATAAGCATCTTTTACAAGCTCATAATACTCACAAAAAACTAACTTAACAGGTAAACGCTTTGCGGTGTAATTTGCTCCATAACCATTTTCATGTTCCCATAAACGACGATCTAAATCCATTGTACTGCCAGTATAGTAACTACCGTCGGCGCATTCAAGAATATATATATATGTCATCTCACGTATTATTTAGGATTGCTATATTATTCACAAGCTTAAAAATGTTCCCTTCGACTTCGCTCAGGGAACGGCTTTTGACTACTTCGACTTCGCTCAGTACAAGTCCGCTTAGTGTTCAATTACTTCTAGGGGGTTGGAAATACCACCAGACCAGAAAGCATCCCAGATTTTATCTACTACCTTTAATTTCCCCTGATATGATCTTTTATTTTTATCCAGCAATTAATAATTGTCAGCCATGGAAACTGTGAACATTTCCCCTAATACTACTATCTCGCGCCCCTGCTCCCCGGGTTTGGTTAATCTTCTTCCTGACTCCTAAATTCTGACTGCTATTGCAATGTAGGATATGTTACTATTTAAAAAACATATTCGCACAATTGCAGTTCAATTAGTTTTTATACCAATTCTCTATGAAAATGCACACAAAAATACCCCCTACAGTCTCCCCGGCAAACAGGGCGTTTTCAAAGTCGGCGGGTAAACATAAGCGGCCTAACATAAAATTGGTATGATTTATTTGTACACTGGAACAATTAGTTGCTTGCAAAAGGAAAAACATCTGAGGTTGAATGACTGAATCTTTGCCAGTAAATTTATCATTGACAAAAAACACTGTGAACGGACCTAAACCTGACACAGAACATACAAGTAAAAATTTAGCTCTAGCTATTGTCGAAGCGGCTTTAGACCGGAAAGCAGGGGAAATTATATTGCTAAAAGTAGGAGAGATTTCCTACCTGTCTGATTACTTTGTGATGATGACGGGTTATTCTAAAGTACAAGTTAGAGCGATCGCCGATGCTATTGAAGCACAAGTGGAAATAGATTGGCAGCGACGACCCCTAAGAACAGAAGGCAAAATTGAAGGTACTTGGGTACTACAAGATTATGGTGATGTTATTGTCCATATCATGATGCCAAGGGAAAGAGAGTTTTATAATTTAGAAGCGTTCTGGGGTCACGCCGAACGTATTTCCCTACCAAACTCCGATCACATTGGGGGTTAAATGACTTATGATCCGATCCTCCCTGGAAAATTGCCCAGTTCCCACGGAACAACAACCACTAAATGAGTACGAAGAGTTAAAAACTGCCTGGCTATTTAGGGATAGTACCCTAGGTTGGGGTAACTACGCCAAGAAAATGTTTTGGATTTGGTCTTGGTCGTGGTTAGTAGCTGGGCCTGTGGCAGCAGCCAGTTTTCCTCCACAAAAACAGATATTTAATTTCCTCCTTTGTGGATCTGCTGGTGCTAGTGTAACTGTAATTTTGGTATTGGTGCAGTTATACTTAGGTTGGTTCTATGTGCGCGATCGCCTCAACAGTCCCACCGTATTCTATGAAGAATCTGGTTGGTACGACGGGCAAACTTGGAGAAAACCCCAAGAAGTAATCAACCGCGATCGCCTAATTGTCACCTACGACATCAAACCAATTCTCCAGCGCTTACAAATTAGCTTTGGTATAATTGCTCTTCTGTATCTAATTGGTGCTATAGTTTGGCATTTCTTGTAAATAGTCATTGTTCATTAGTCCTTCGTTATTAGCAAAACAAGGGACAACGGACAACCAAACACCGACAACTGAAAAATTCACAGAATATATATAAACCCATGACAATGGGAAAAAGAACTCAAGCCACAGCCCTGGAAGTCCGGTTGCTGCGGGAAGGTATTATCGAATCTCGGCATATAGTCCAGGCTGTTGTTAGCGACGACCGGGGACGGGTGCTTTCTGTCGCCGGTAACGCAGAAACAGCCGCATTTGTCCGTTCTGCCCTGAAACCATTTCAAGCCCTAGCCGTCACCAGCACAGGCACATTAGAACGCTATAATTTGAGCGATCGGGACTTAGCTATTATCACCAGTTCCCATCAAGGCAGTATAGACCAGGTAAGACAGGTATTTAATATCCTCTGGCAAGCAGATATAGATGTTAATGCCCTACATTGCCCCATACCCCTGGATAAACGTAGTCCTCTAGAATATAACTGTTCTGGTAAACACGCGGGAATGTTAGCTGTTTGTCAACAACGCCATTGGCCATTAACTAGCTATTTGGATCGTAAACACCCGGTTCAACAGTTAATTATCACCAAAGTGGGAGAATTACTGCGAATGCCAGCCGAAGAATTTCTCAGCGCCCATGATGATTGTGGCGCACCCACATACCTGATGCAACTCAGTCAAATGGCTGCTTTATATGCCGTTTTAGCTTCAAGTAATAGCTTGGATATGGAACGCATTGTCCGCGCCATGAACCATCATCCCGTTATGGTAGCTGGGGAGGGGCAATTTGACACAGAATTAATGCGTCTTACTCCTGGCGACCTGGTGAGTAAATCTGGTGCGGAAGGAATACAGTGTATTGGCCGCCTTGGGGAAGGGATGGGATTAGCAATTAAAGTCATGGATGGGGCAAAAAGGGCTAAATATGCCGTAGCTATTCACATCCTCCAACAAATGGGCTGGATTAGTCCCAGTATTGCCCAAAGCCTCTCTGAGAAGTTTATGAATCTTGGGAAATACAAACGTTTGGAAGTAATTGGAGAATTATCGCTTTTATAGTTGACAAACTTTTGACTTCGCGTTATATTAAAGAAGTCGAGAGACAAGCGACAAAAGCGCCGCGGGATAGAGCAGCCTGGTAGCTCGTCGGGCTCATAACCCGAAGGTCAGTGGTTCAAATCCACTTCCCGCCACCAAATAAAAAATAAAATACCTGCACAGTTTTTATACTGTGTGGGTATTTGTTTTTTTAGATTAGTTCATACCCAGCCAGATCCCCGACTTCTAAGATAGATTTATCTTTTCTGAATACAATCAATCAAAGAAGTCGGGGATCTTATACCAAACACCACACCACAAATATTCAAATAACTCAGATCCCCCCAACCCCCCTTACAAAGGGGGGCTAAATTCCTCAAAGTCCCCCTTTTCAAGGGGGATTTAGGGGGATCTGCGGGTGTCAGACCCACACCACAAATATTCAAATAACGTATGTATTCAGCCATAGTGCTTGTTCATACCCAGCCAGATCCCCGACTTCTAAGATAGATTTATCTTTTCTGGATACAATCAATCAAAGAAGTCGGGGATCTTATCAATTTACGAATTACGAATTATTCTATCCCATGCTTCTAATACTAATCTTTGGGTTCTATATTCCCCAAATT
>JACCEC010913324.1_pt1 | contig 11946 bp, 9 predicted proteins | sample 7450121 | NCBI WGS metagenome assembly JACCEC01 (sample SAMN15323455, study PRJNA562643) | freshwater metagenome | isolation source: river surface water | place: USA:Blue River Watershed | collected 2017-08-18 | reverse complement strand
CAAAATCAAAAATTTTCAAAAATCAAAAAACAGTCCTAAAAACAGTCCTAAATTCATTGGGAAAAAACAGTGGAATTTATTGCTCAGTAATTATTATTTAATTATATTTTATTTTAAATATATATATCAATAGTATTGTAATAATATATAATACATATATTAAAATAATATATCAATAAAATAAGTATTTATATAAATAATATCAATATATTACAATAACAGTTTATTTTATACTATATAAAATAAAATAACATTACATACAGTTATATTATTAAATGTTAATTTATTGATGAACTAATCAATAAATTAACATTTAATAAATATTATTTACAGTAAATGTAAACACTCGATCCTTTGGATCGGCAGGCTAGGCCATGGCCTAGCCTAATGCAAGTTACTGTGAGTAATTTACTATAATATAAATAAATATTGTATAGTTATTGTATATAAGTAATTAAACTAATATAATTTATATAAAATATCCTACATATAATACTATCTATAAAGTAACCTTACATATAATACTATCTATAAAGTAACCTACATATAATACTATCCATAAAATAACTTACATATAATACTATCATAAAATAACCTACATATAATACTATCTATAAAGTAACCTACATATAGAATAAAAATGACTTATATAAATAACTTATATAAAATATCTTTATGTAATTAACTTTATGTAAAATACTATAAATAGATTATTGAATAAAATAAAAAATTGATTTATATTTTTATCAAACATTAATTAAATATATAATATAACATAATATAACATAATATTTAATTATTGTTAAAAGTCATATAAAAATGATGCAAACCAAGCCAAAACACGTTCCTGTTAAGCAATTTACTAGAAATAGTGAAGATAATAAGTTATATAAATTAACTGATTGTTTGAATAATAATAGTTGTTATTTTTGTATGACTAAAAGTTGTAAAAGAACAGATAAACATGGTGAGGATTTTCCTACACAGTTTTGTACTTTTGTAAAATATCCTACTAATATTGAAACCATTAAAAAGGCTATTCAAGAGGCAGATTTATTTACTCAATTTGAAGGATATAAACCCTTCTATATTGTATGTAAAAATATTCATAAGGAATGTCAAAATTGTAATGATTTAAGAGTTAAATTTATTGATAATAATAAAATTGCTTTATGTTATGGAACACCTTTTCCTAATAGTACAACTATTACAGTAGGTGTTCATATTGATTTGAAATTAATTGTTAGACCAACATCTTATTATGTTGAACCTATTTATATTGAAATTGATGGTGAAAAATTAATTGAAAATTTTACAAATAAACATATTTCAGATGATGAAAAAAGTTTTACATCTATCAGTACTCCTGTTAAATCAATTGTAATTGATGATGATTATGATAATCACAATAATAAAAGTACAAGTCAAGATACTAATCAAAATAATAATCAAGATAATAACAATTTATTTGATAAAGATGAATTAGAAATTATTACCATTAATTCTAATGATAATAATGATATTAACAATAATAATAATTTTGATACAGATTTTCCTGGATTGTCTCCTACACCAACAAATACATCAAATATATCTAGTCCAATTAATTTCACAAAAATACGTGAAAGAGCAATTCAAAAATTGGAAAACGAAACAAAAGTTAATTCATCTATTATTAATAATAATGATACTGTTAATGATGATCCTAAAAAGATTTTATCAACAGAAATTACCAACAGTTTATTAGATAAAGAAAATAGTGAATTAAAAAGTATTAATGAACGTTTAGAAATTAATATCAAGTCTTTAAAGGATAAAATTAAATTATACGAAGAAAAATTAAAATCCTACGAAGACAGAACAAAATTTGCTGAAAATAAACTGAAAGAAAATGAAGAACGAACATCTACTTTAATAAAAACTATTAGTGATCCACATTCTAAAAAATATTTAGAAGATTGGATTAAAAATATGTACACTATTAATACTAAAATATTAGATATTTTTAATAATACTAACTATATGGGTGTTGATTTCGTTGAAGAATTATATAATAGTAATAATAATCATTAAATTATTAAATTATTATTAAATTATTATATAATTATATAAAAACTTATATAAAATAACTTTTATAAAATAAATTCAATAAAACTATAATTAATTTGTTATAAATAAAAAAAAATTGAAATAAAAAATACAATAAAAATAAATTTGTAATATACTGGTATAACTATATATTTTCATAAATAATTTTTATAAAAATGTCGACAGAAATGGAATTTATTATGAAGTCATTATTAAATATTACACAAAAAATAAATGATTTAGATATTTCACTGAATAATAGATTTGATATATTAGAAACAAGATTAAATAAGATTGAAAATAAAATGATGTTTAATACTGACAATAAAGAATGTATAGAAGATTTAAAAGAATTAGTAAAAGAAAATATTGAAATGGATAGAAATACTGTATTAAAAGCATTATCATATAAAGATTATAGATCAATATTAATGATATTTAAGTTATATTATAAAAATGAAAATAACGCAACAAAATATCCTATTAGAGTATTTAAAGTGAGGAAATTTGAATATTATGCAAATAAAAAATGGAATGCAGATTTATATGGAACACATTCAATAGAAGTATTAATAGGTAATATTCAAGATTTATTTATTAGACATAATGATATGGAAGAGATAGGTTATGAGAAATTTATCAGTTATCAAGACTTTATACAAAAATTAGATGACGATAAAGTGCGTAAAAATATATTCAAAGCAATTGCTGAAGAAATAAGAGACTGAAAATATAAATTATTATATCAAATAATATTATAAATTATATGAGTAAAATTAAATCACATAAACCTTATATATTAGAAATTGATAAGTTCAAAAATAATGAACATTTAATTATAAATGATGATACATATAAAAATATTAAAAAAGAATTTTCACCCCTATCAGGTTCAGAACTAGAATATAATCCAAAATTATGGAATGATAAATTAAATATAAGAGAAAGTCATAATTGTTATGCATATGCATTAGGTAAAATAGTAAAACCATTAAAATCTAAACCACAACCAGGATATGCATCAGGTTATGAACATATAGAAGATAAAGATTATAATTGTAATGTATTTAGGGAAAGACTTAAAAAAGATGCCCCTGGTTCATATTTGGAAAAATTTGATAATAAATGTATTCCAGGGTTTTATAAAATATTTTTAGCATTAGATGTTCAAAATGATTATCATTGGTGGCGTCAAGATGATAATAAATATTGGTCACATAAACCAGGTTCAACTAAAGTAACTGATATTGACGCAAGTGGTAAAAAAATAAAAAATCCATTATTATCAGATAGAAAATTTAAAAATAGAAATTACTATAAACCATGTTTTTTTGCATGTGTTTATTCAGATTTATCCCGTTCATTAGACACTATATATAATCATAATAAAAATATGGGTAAATAAAATTTACTTATTTTGAATATATTATAATATATACTATAACTATTATAATATATAATATATAATATATAACTAATATAATAACTAATATAATAACTAATATAATAACTAATATAATAAATAACTAACACAAAAGTTATTTTATTATATTAATTATTATATTAGTTATTATATATTTATTTTTTATAAATATTCTATTTTTATATTAGTTATATTATATATTATGTATAATGGTGGTATTAAAAATATTAAATCTAAAACAACCGTTAAAATGAAATCTAATAAAACTATTAAAACGAAATCTAAAAAACCATATTTATTAGAAATAAAAAAATTTAAAAAAAATGAAAAACTATTAGGTGATCCAAGTTTATTAGAATATACTTTAGAAGTTTCACCACTATCAAAGTCTGAACCTGAATATAATCCTAAAATATGGAATGATAATGAAAAAACAAAAGAAAGTCATAATTGTTATTCATATGCTTTGGGTAAAATAGTAAATAAGTTAGATTCAAAAGCACAACCAGGTTATGCATCTGGTTTTGATTATATTGAAGATGATAATTATAAATGTGATATATTTTATGAAAGACTGAAAAAAGATGTTCCAGGAGCATATTTAGAAAAATTTGACAATAAATGCTTACCCGGCTTTTACAAGATATTTTTAGCATTAGATGTAGAAAATGATTATCATTGGTGGAGACAAGATAATACTCAATATTGGTCACATAAACCAGGCACTACTGAAGTTACTGACATTGATGCAAGTGGTAAAAAAATATTAAATCCATTATTAGCAAATAGAGATTATGGTCAATTAAATTATAATAAACCATGTTTTTTCGCATGCATTTATTCAGATTTGTCAAGATCACTTGACAGTATTTACAATATATAATTTATTCATAACTAATAACATATAATTATTTAGAATTATTATTTTTAGCAAGTTTTATCAATAAATATTTCTTTTTAAGTTTATCTAATTCATTTTTATGTTTTAAATAAGCCGACATATTACTTTTATTTTGTTCAATTTTTTCTTCAATTATACTAAAACTATTATTAATATTTGTTTTAGGAGTTGATTTAGATTTTTGTTTTTGTTTTAATGTTGATTTTTTATTTCTATTTGTATTTGAATTCTTTTTTTTATTTTTAGAATTTTTATTATTATTTGAAATATTCTTTTCATCTATTTTAAAGAATACCAAAATTTGTTTTAAATATTCTTGATAAATGTTTTTTTTCAAAATATACAAATGAAATAAAATAATTGACAAGTTATATTTAAAATTACCACTAAATATATTTAAATCATTATAATTATTTTCATTCAATAATAGTTCTGATATATTAATAAATGATAACTTTAAATTATTATTTGTCAATTTTGTTATTGCATGTCTAATATCTGTTATTTTATCACTTTTATTAACATTTATTATTTTACTAAATGATAATACATTTATACCAAATGGATTTTGTAATGTTATATCTGTTGCTTTAGTATCTCTAATAGTTTGTTTAACCTGTTGATTATTTACATTACTTCCATATTTTATTTCTAATTCTTTTATAAAATATGATCTAATATTATTTGTAAATCTATTGAAAAATATACTATATAATGTAACTATTTCATTTTTAAATGTAACATAACATTTACTAAATAACTCAATAATAATTTTTGCTTCAGTACTAATATTAGAACCAGATGATATTTTATTTTTAGGATTAAATAATGCATACATTACATTTGATATATTTTTATCTTCATTATTATTTTCATCTTCATTTTCTCCATTAAGAGTTTTTCCTAATTTTTCTAATAATTGTTTTTTTTGTTCATTAGTCATATTATTTTTTATTTCTTCATAAATATTACTAGGTAATTCACCACCTATATATTTTTTTGTTCCTCCTCTTTTAAATATATTTCTAATACCTTTTGTTCCTTCTCTTTTTTTAGCCTTATCTTTTGCTCTATTTTTTTTAGTTTTTGATTTAGTAACATTAGTTTCATTAATTTTAATTAATAAATTTATGTATTTTTTTAATTCATCACTATTAAACAATAATTCATAATCTGCTTTTTTAAAAAAAACAAATGATATAAATTTTAAAAATATCCAATATTTACTAAGATAATATATATCAGTAAAATTTTTAATATTATTATTTTCATCAATATAATTATTTATACAATCACAATTATAAAAATTATCTGTTTGATATAAGTTACTAATATATTGAAAATCTGTATTATTATCTATTTTATAATGTGTTAATATATAAATATATCTTATAAAAGCCTCTCCTAAAATAAATGCATAGTTAGGATATCCATCAATTAATAAAGTCTTTTTATTTTCAAACTTTAATTTATTAGTACTATCATTTTTAGTAGGAAAATATGTTGTTGAAATATGACTTAAATATATATTTTTTAATATATTAATATGTTCATCACATTCTTTTATTTTTAATTTAATATTTTTAACATTATTTATTGATGCTGATTTTATCTGTTCATATACATTAATATTGGTAGATTGGGTGGATATACTATTCATAGTTTCTGCAAAATAATTATCAATAACGATTGAATAGTTTTGATATATATCAAACATATTTATATCATTAAAATCAATATTTTCTTTAATAACAATAATATCAGAAAATAAAAAATAATATAAACTTTTTTTAATATTTATGTTACTATTTGATAATTTAATAAAATGTTCTAATAAATATTTTGTGTTTTCTTTTATTTTATCTATGTAATCCATAATATAAATAAATATAAATTTTTATTTATAGTTATTTAATATAGTATATAATATAAATATATAAATATATAAATATATAAATTATAATATATTCACTACATTATATTTATTCCTTTACATTTAACATTGATTGATATTTCATTTTAATGCCATTTATTTTATCTAATAAACTATTTTTAGAAGTATATTTATTGATTAATTTGATAATAATTAAACACTTCATATTATAAAAGTTATACATAATTAAATTTAATATTTCCAATAGTTGCAATTCATTATAGTATTTTTCAGTAGTTAAATTTGTATTATTTGGAATATTTGAAATATTAGTAATTCCTTTTTGTTTAATTTTTTCTCTAATCTTAATAGTATTAATTATATATGTTACACAATTTTTAATATTCTCTTCATATTTTAATAAAACTGTATTTTCAAATATATTAGTCTTTGTTTTATCAAGTTTATCTAAATTAATTATATCAGCAACACTTTCAACTGGTACTTTAGCATTTGTTTTCCAATTATTAATCAATAAATCTAATAAATATAAAGTAAATTTATTAAATATTTCCATTTTTTTATAATATGTTGATAATGACAACATAGTAGTTTTCATTACAGTAAAATTATTAATATTACCTCCAAATTCCAATGTTAAATTAGTATTATAAATATCAACATTATTATTAATATTTAATATAAAGTTTTTCAATAAATTTAAATCAGTAGTTACCGAAAATGATTTATTAGCATTTTCAGTATATCTAAATGGATAATTATTTATAATTTGAATACTATTACCAAATAAATCACTTTCAGGAATATACATACCAAACTTATTCATTTTCATACCATAATTACCTTCTAAAATAGAACTTGGTAAAAATAAATTATAGAAATTATTTAATAAAACAATTCTAAATTTTAAAATAGATTTTTTTAATAAAGTAGTATATTCAAATAAATCTTTAATGTTTAAATCTTTAAATTTATTATTTTTAGATTCAATTATTTTTTGAAATATATTATCAATTTTATCAACATATGCATTTAATATATCACATGTTAAATTAATAACATAAAACATATAACATGCTAATACATTTTTATAATTAGGTTTATTTAAAATATTAATATTGATATCATTAGTAACATTATTTTTAAATACATTTTTAAAAACATATATTGCAATATTATTATTATTATCAATAATATCTTTCAAGTTTTTATATTTATTAATATCATTTTCTTCAATTTGAATTACATCATTACCATTTTTTTTAATATTCTTTTTATAAGGTATAATATATTCAGGTTTTAATTTACGATTACGATTATTATTAGTATCATTAATCTTATAAGTAAATATATCAATTAAATCAACAGATATATTATTAATCATATTTATAAAAACATTTTTTAAGGGTGTATTATTAATTTCAGTTTTGAGACTAAATAATAACTCAGTTAATGTTTCACCTAAATTTAAACTTTTAAAAGGTATTAACTTGATAACATCATTTGAAGTATTTTTACATAAATTATTTATAAAATTAACATATGACAATATATTATCATTTGAATATTTATTATATATTACACCAATAGATGGTAATGACATATTAATAACATTACCTTGTGTTAATATATCAACTAAATAATTATTATTTGCAGTAATCATATTTGTTTTAATATCAATGTCAAATAATTCTAAATATTCATTATTTAAAGGATTAATAAATGACATATTAATAGATTTATTTGAAAAATTCATTGAATTATATATTTTATTAAATGACATTAAACCATTAATATTATTTTGCAAAACCTTTATATATAAAATAAATAAATTTAAAAATATCTTTGGATTAAATGTTTGAACGATATTTTTATTATAACTATCCATTAATTTTTTGAGAATATTAAACTTATTAAAATCAATCATATTAATTTTATTTTTTTCTATATAAGCATTAATATTAGAGGAATATTCATTAAAAATAGATTGTTTCATACTACCACGCAAAACAGTAATATTTGAACTATTTTCTATAGATTTTTTTGATAAATTATTTTCTGTAATAAAATATTGTGATAAATAATTCATATACTAATAATAAATAATATTTTTTTTTAAACATATTTTTTAGTATCCATTCCAGCAACATATGAAGACATACTAATTCCATCTAAACCTAAATGAGGATTATATGGATATAATGTAGAAGGTATTTCATTATATGGATTATTAGTTGTAACTGAATTAAATATAACATATAAAATTAAAAATAATATAATCACACTTAAAATTGCTTCTGGTGTAGATATTCCAAGAATTGGATAAATAATAATAATTGCTACTAATAATATCCAAATCCAATTAAGATTCATAGTTTTAGGTATAGTTATTTTAAAATCATTTGGAGTAGGTAAAGGAATATTAAATCTTCTCATAATATATTATATTATAATATAATATTTTTTAATGAAATTTATAAATAGTTTATTTATAAAATAATAATAAAAATAATATATAAAACAAATTAGTCTTTAACAAATGACAAAAGATGAAATATAAAATCATCATTAATTTCTATATTAGAATGTGATCCAGATGCCATATAAAATAAATTAGCATATTTAGATAATTTTAAACCATGATTTATATCAATTAATTCATCTTCATTACTATGTATAACTAATGTTTTCATTTTTTTATTTAATCTATTTAATTTATATCTACTTTTAAGTGTTTCAATAGTATTAAATCCAATCATATCATAAAAAAATACATTTATATTAGTTACTAACTTGATAATTTCTTTAATATTAGTAAAAGTTGATTGTAATACTAAATATTTAACATTATAAATATTAGCAACAGATGATGCAATAGAACCTCCTATAGATTCACCATATAATATAATATTATTACTATTAAACTTTTTAGTATTAACAAGATAATCATAAAATAAAGTAGAACATTTAATACAGTTTTCTTCACTAGGTGATCCAGTACTATAACCAAAAGCAGGATAATCAAAAAATAATAAAGAAAATCCTAATTCATAAAATTTATTAATATAATTTAAACGAAAACTAATATTACCAGCATTTCCATGAAAAAACAAAATACATTTTGTTTGTGTAATATTATTTTTATAATTTCCTTGAATATACCATCCATGATAAATATTATCTGTATTATCTTTTAAATAAATATCTTCAAAAGGTATATTTAATATAGATGGTGTTTTTTTAATTTCTTTATTAGGGAAAAATACAAAATATTCAATAAAATCTTTAATCATTAATATTATATAATATCATTTATATTTATATAATTAAACAAAACATATTATAAAGTAACTTTTATAAAGTTACTTCTATAAAAATACTTGTAGATTTAGAAATAATAAGGTAAAACAATTAAAATATTATATAATAAATTATATAATAAGTTATATAATGGCTGATTTTATAATAGACATATTGAAATATTTAAAATGTTCAGATTGTCATAGTGATTTTGAAACAAATATAAATATAAATAATATTACAAATACAAATAAAATTGATATTTTAAAAAATTGGAAATTATATTTAAAAGAATATGAAATGTATTCTTCTATGATTTTATATAATGAATTATTAAATAAAGATATTTCATATATAATTAATAAAAATGAATCAATATTATTATTAAATGAAGATAATAGTATATATTTAAAGTTAGAATATATATCAAATAATGAACATGATAATTCACCTATATTAGTACCTACTGAAGATTATGAAGATTTATATAATAATATAGAATCTTCTGAAAAGATATTTGATAATAAATTAAATGCTTATTATATTGGAATATTTAATTTAAAAAATTATAAACAATAATATAAAATTTAATATATAAATTTAATAAAAATAATATAACTTATATAATTTTTTATATAAAATTTAATATAAAGATATATTAAATATATTAATAAATAAAAAAAATTGATTTATTTTTTTATTTAAAAAATTAAATACATATATAATATATCGAATTAGAAATGTCACAATTATTACAAGAATTACAAAATACTGATAATTTAGAATCAATTGAGGAAATACAATTTAGTTTATTAAGTCATAATGATATTAAAAGAGGATCTGTTGTAGATATATTAACTGCTGATACTTATAATTCTAATGTTCCTGTCAATAATGGTTTATTTGATCATAATATGGGTTCAATTGATGCATCCATAATTTGTCCTATTGATCAGAAAAAGGCGGAGATGTGTCCGGGTTATTTTGGTAAGATTGATTTAGCATTGCCTGTATTCAATAATCATTTTGTAGAATATGTTGAGAAGATTTTAAAATGTGTTTGTTTTAGATGTTCTAATTTATTATTAGATAAGAGTGATCCAAATGTATTAAAAGAATTAAGCGGTAAGAAAGGAATTAACAGATTAACAACTTGTGTAACAATTTGTGGAAGAAATAAAAATAAAAAATGTTCATATAATGGTGGTTGTTTTATTTTACAACCTACTAAATATATAAGATTAAGTAGTGCTACAAGTATTAAGGAGAAGAATAATATTATACAGATTATAGGTGAGTTTGGACAAAATGCATTGAAAGATAATAAAGTAATGAGACAACAGAATTTTACACCATTGATTTGTTATCAGATATTGAAAAAGATTAAAGATGAAGATGTAGAGTTTTTTGGATTATCAGTTAAGTTTAGTCGTCCAGAATGGATGATTATAACCAGTTTAGCAGTTCCTCCTCCAGCAGTTCGTCCATCAGTAAGACAATCAGACAATCAACGTTCAGAAGATGATTTAACTTATGCACTATCACAAATAGTGAAAGCAAATAATATATTGAAAAATAATTTAAATAATAATAGTGGTAACAATAAGAAGATTGATGATTATCAAGGTTATTTGCAATATTTAATTGCATTATATATGGATAATGAAATTCCAGGTGTTGATCCTTTAGCACAAAGAACATTAAGACCATTAAAGTCAATTACACAAAGATTAAAAGGTAAAGAAGGTAGATTGAGAATTAATATTATGGGTAAGAGAGTTGATTATTCAGCAAGAACAGTTATATCAGTAGATCCTAATATAGATATTGATGAGTATGGTGTTCCTATAAAGATTGCAATGAATTTAACTTTTCCTGAAATAGTAACTCAATATAATATTAATAAGATGAAGAAAATGATAAATAATGGACCAAAGAATTATCCGGGTGCAAAATCAGTAGTAAAGACAGGTGATGGAGTAAGTAAAACAATTTCACTCAAGCATGTTGATATTCAACAAGTAGCAGATAATCTTGAAATAGGTGATATTGTAAATCGTCATTTATTAGATGGTGATGTTTGTTTATTCAACAGACAACCTACTTTACATAAACCTAGTATGATGGCACATAGAATAAGAGTACTTCCATTTAGTACCTTTAGATTAAATTTATTTGTATGCAAGCCATACAATGCAGATTTTGATGGAGACGAGATGAATATGCATATTCCACAATCATGGCAAACATTTACAGAATTACAAAAGATTTGTTCAGTAAAAGAGAATATTATTAATTCAGGAACAAGTCGTCCAATTATTACTGTGGAACAAGATACAT